>LFFM01000902.1_pt1 | contig 21103 bp, 26 predicted proteins | sample 643131 | NCBI WGS metagenome assembly LFFM01 (sample SAMN03777445, study PRJNA286221) | soda lake metagenome | biome: soda lake; feature: Kulunda steppe; material: water; isolation source: sample Tc-Br brine of Tanatar trona crystallizer | place: Russia: Kulunda steppe | collected 2011-07
AAGGGTGCGTATCCTTACCTCGGACTCGGTATCACAACCAACGAATGTCAGAACAATCAACGTTTCGCCGGTTGTCGGCTTCATCCCACGACTAAACTCGTGGGCTTTCGCCTCGAAACTCTGTAACGATTTATAAACGAACTCTCTCGGATCTGGAAGCATACAGCACCGCAGTAGCGATTTATAAACTGTCGCCGGCAACACCACTCTCTCGCTTATAAATGCCACCCTCTCGGGATGCTCGATATGCTTCTACCATCTAGCGAAACCCACTCCTCAGCGAGCGGTCTCGAACCCCCATTCAATTTCAACGAGACCGAAACGACGCGTTAGCAACCACTTGGCCGTCCCGTATCGCTCTCAGTACTCCTCGTACGCCAGATTCATCAGCCACTGTGAGAAGGCGTCCGACTGCGGGTCGATCTCCTCCTCGCCGATAAACGGTGAAAGCATATCGTCGGCCATCAGGAGGCCGAACGCCAAGTCACGGGGGGCCGGCTCTAGGTAGTAGGTGTTGTGACCGTCGTAGACGGTGTTCTCGCGTTGGATGAGCCCGGACTCCTGCAACGCCTCCGCGATTCGGCTTCCCTTCCGCGAGGAGACGTCGAGCTCCTTCCAGAAGTCGCTCTGGTGGATCCCACCGGTCTCGCGGATGAGTTCGAGGCCGGCACGCTCGTCTGCCGACAACTCGGACTCGAGTTCGGACACGCTCATGTCCGTACACCCGCCCGCGAGTCGCTTAAAACTGGCTTTCCGTCGCGTCGCCGTCGCCAAAGTTGTCGGGAACGAAAACCGGCTCCACCTCGGTCTCACACGGCGGTCCGTCCGCGTACGCGAACTCGGTCGTCGAACCGGTACGGATCCGCGTGAACGACCGCGTTCCGAACCCATCTCCGTGGAGACACGCGCCGTACGAGTGGTCGGCGAGCACGTCAGTCGCGCGGCCAAGCCATGCGTCCGTCCCCTCTCCGGGTTCGGGGACGACCGCGGCGGCAACTCGGCGGGCGCTGTCCGCCCGCTCCGCGCCGACCTCCGCCCGTCGCTCCGGAATCAGGAACCACGGCTCGCCGTTCACGACCCCGCCGACGTTGCCAACGACGTGAACACCCGGATCGAGGCGCGTAACCGCCAGTCGACCGTCGTACGAGAGGAGAAACGCGGCGACACCGTCCGCGAGGACGAGGTTGAACCCGGCGTAGTCCCGCTCGTCGAGTTCCTGTTCGACCGTTCGGACGGCCATCTCTGCTGAGGATTGTCGGAGACAGTCGGCGACGAGGCGGCCGCGGGACCTATCGCCCTCGCGGTCGGCGTCGAGCCAGCGGTTCGTCACGGCGACCACGAGCCCCGACGACCCCAGTCCGATCCACGTCCCACCGGCCTCGGCGTCCCGTGGCGCGAGGTAGCGGTTCCCCGCGTTGCGGTCCGGATCGCGTTCACCACGGAGTGCGGGCGGCTCAGACTCCCGGTCGAGGGACTCATCGCGGTTCGCCGCGAGCGCGACCGGCGTCCCCTCAAACGTTCGCCACGCGATCGTGAGCGTACACACGCTCGCTGATGTGTCCGGGCTCGACAAAAACCCGCGGTCGGTGGTCGATCGTTTACTCATAATAAAAGAAATCTTTTGGTGGCTGGGCGATTCGGTAGAGATATGAAAGCGATTGCGGTGTACGAGGACGGCAGCCGGCCGGTCGTGGTCGACAAGCCCCGACCGGACCCGTCGTCGGGGGAAGCACTGGTCCGAACGCTGCGCGTCGGCGTCGACGGAACCGACCACGAGGTGATTGCCGGCGGTCACGGCGGTCTGCCGGAAGGAGAAGACCACATCGTGTTGGGCCACGAGGCGATCGGTGTCGTCGAGGATCCGAACGATACGCCGTTCGATCAGGGTGATCTCGTCGTTCCGACGGTGCGTCGTCCGCCCAACGGCGCTAACGAGTACTTCGCACGCGGCGAACCGGACATGGCTCCGGACGGGAAGTACCACGAGCGGGGGATCGTCGGTGCGCACGGGTTCATGGCCGAGTACTTTACGAGTCCAGCGGAGTTCCTCATCGAGGTGCCCCCGACGCTCGCCGAGTGGGGATTTCTCGTTGAACCAATGTCGATCACGGAGAAAGCGGTTGAACACGCGGCTGCGACCCGGTCCGCCTTTCACTGGGAGCCGGAGTCGATGCTCGTGTTGGGCAACGGTGCGCTCGGGCTTCTCACCGTCGCAATGCTGGACGAGGAGTTCGACCGGATCTACTGTCTCGGCCGGCGCGACCGACCCGACCCAACGATCGACATAATCGAGTCACTCGACGCGACATACGTCAACTCGAACGAGACACCGGTGCCAGCGGTCCCGGACGATCACGAGGCGGTCGACTTCGTCTTCGAAGCGACCGGCTACGCCCCGCACGCGTTCGAGAGCATCGATGCGCTCGCTCCGAACGGTGTCGCCGCGCTACTCGGCGTTCCTGGCGACTGGGAGTTCGAGATCGACGGCGGGCGGCTCCACCGAGAGCTCGTTCTCCACAACAAGGCGCTCGTCGGAAGCGTCAATTCCGGCTACGAACACTTCGAGGCCGCCGTCGACGCGCTGGAACGGGTATCTGAGTCGTTCTTGACCGACCTCGTCACCGGCGTCTACGGGCTCGACGAGTTTGAGGCCGCCTTCGAGGATGACGACACGACTATTAAAACGGCGGTCGAATTCGACGCGTATGAAGAACGTTGACGATCTGATCGACAGCGCGGCTGAACTCGCCGGGCGCGGACTTTCGAAGGGAGAGATCGCAGACGAACTGAACGTCTCGCGGGAGACGGCGAGCTGGCTCGTCGAGCGAGCCGGCGGAAACAACGACGACGACTCGACGACAACCGAGGCCGGCTCCACCGCCGATATCCACGTGGACTGGTCGGCGGTTGGCCGGGACTCGACGCGTCTCTCGTACGCTGCCGCGGCAATGGCGGACCTTCTCGCGAAAGAGGGGGAAGCGGTCGATCTCACGGTCGGCGTGGAGAAGGCTGGCGCTCCGCTCGCGACCGCGGTCGCCCGTGAACTCGACACCGACCTCGGGACGTACGCGCCTGCGAAACACCAGTGGGAGGAGGGAGACATTGCTGACCACGGCGGCGGCTTCTCGCGGAATTTCGCCGCAATCCGTGACCGTGACTGCTACCTCGTCGACGACATCATTACGTCGGGAACGACGATGCGCGAGTCGATCGACGCGATTCGCGAACACGGGGGCGAGCCGGTGGCCTGTGTCGTGTTGGTTGATAAGGTCGGCTACGAGGAGATAGACGGCGTTCCCGTCTACTCGCTTGTCGATGTCGTCAGCGTCGATCGGGAGTAGTCCGGCCGGCACGTCGACTCAGTCACGGGTCGCGTTTGTGACGGGACCCGGGCGGAACCCCTTTGAATCGCCGTCGCGTACCTGCTGGCATGACGTTTCAACCGGACGGAGATATGGACCCTGACGCGGTCGCGGAGCAAGTTGACGAGACGATAGCGGAAAACGACGTGGTACTGTTTATGAAAGGCAACCGGCTGATGCCACAGTGTGGCTACTCACAGCGTGCGATCGAGCTGATAAGTGGCCACGTCGAGGAGTTCGAGACGGTAGACGTGTTGCCGGCGCTTCCCGCGTATCGTGAGGCGCTCGCCGAACACAGTGGCTGGGAGACGATCCCTCAGACGTACGTCGACGGCGAGTTCGTCGGCGGCAGCGATGTCCTCGCAGAGCTCGACGAGCGCGGCGAGCTGGCGGCCGAGCTCGGTGTCGCGTAACGGTGTCGCTCGAAGAGTAGGCCATATAAGCCTACGTCACGTATACGGGGTAGGTGCAGCCGTTTCCGCCCGCGCCTTGACGACCGGTCCGACCCATCATCCACCCCAGTAAACAATGACAGGCCGCGTGTTCAGACTTCACTCGACGCTCGAACTGCCACTCGAAGACGTAGAGACGTACTTCGATGAAGATCCAGACCTACCGCCAGAGATCGACGACATCGACATCACGCGTCGAAACAACACACTCATCATCAAGGCCCTGTCCGACGACGAGAGTATCAGCAAGTACACGCCGACTGCCCAGCTGAAGGCGTCGGTCTCTGAGACCCGCGTCTGGGAGGAGGAGCCCCCGCGTGCCGGCGGCCCACAGTGGATGGACGACGAAGAGGAGGAGATCCCCTCCGAACTCGTCGAATTCGCCTGTTTTAAGGGTGATCGGGAGACCGTACTCCAGAACAGCGCGCTCCAGTACCCGATGTTTCTCGTGTTACGCGAGTTGGCAACGCGGTCCGAGAAGGGAACGTTGACCGCGATAACCGAAGCCGACGGTGATCTCGAGGCGACGCGGATCGTGGAGGGTGAGCCGCGTCCGGCCAGTATCGAGGTCGTCGAGAGTCCACAGGGCGGAGACGGCGACGGCGGCGTAAACTGGCGCGATAACGACTTCATTTCGGACTGAGCCGACCGTCGAGACCGCCGACGCTTTACGCGCTCCCCGCGTCCGGCTGTGTAATGACCGGTGACTGGATAAGCCTCTTTTCCGGCGGAAAGGATTCCTCGTGGGCGTTGTATCGCGCACTGGAGAACGATCTGAGTGTCTCGCGACTTCTCACGGTTCACCCGGCTGGTGACTCCTATATGTATCACACGCCGGCGACACGGCTGGCGGCACTCGCCGCTGAGAGCGTCGGGATCGAACTCGTCGAGGTCGAACCAGATGACTTCGGGGCCGACGATGTCGACGACGCCGGCACACAGGGAGACGACGAGCTGGAGCCGATGGAGGAGGCCCTCCGCGAGTTGGCAGCGGACGACCGACTTGATCTGGCGGGGGTCACCGCGGGAGCCGTCGAGAGCGAGTTCCAGACGAGTCGGATACAAGGGATGTGTGATCGGCTTGGGATCGACCTGTTCGCCCCGCTGTGGCAGGAGGATCCGGTCGAACTCGCCGAGGCCATGTTCGATGCCGGCTTCGATATCCGGGTTGTACAGGTGGCCGCCTACGGGCTCGACGAGTCCTGGCTCGGTCGCCGCTACGACGCCGCTGCGCTCGGGGAACTGCTCGAACTCCGCGAGGAGTACGGCGTCCATCCTCTCGGCGAAGGTGGCGAGTTCGAGACGTACGTTGTCGACGGGCCGCACATGGACCGCCGGATCGATCTGGAGTACGAGACCGTCTGGGAGGGGGATCGTGGCCACATTGCGGTGACAGACGCAACGCTTCAGTGACGCGGGATGCCGGCTTCCGGGAACGTGTGACTCCACGAGATGGGTGCCGATTCGGGATCCGACGGATGTCAGTACTGCCGGCATGTATGTCATTTTTTATCATATGGCTCCTTCGTCGGTGACATGGAGTTCGATCGGTACTGCGAGGCGGTGGCTGCGAACCGACGGGAGCACGATTTCGATGTCCGCGACGGAGGGAGTTCCGGCTTCGACCGGCTGTGGACGGCGCGCGAAGAGGACCCAACCGTTGGAATGGTGTCGCTGTTCGCGGCTGTCATCGACGCGGCCGAGTACGACATCGACGACCTCGTCGACACCGCTGACCGGTTCCGAGCGGTCGTCGACCGCCGAACCGAGGACGGGACCGAGTCGGTAACGCGGATCGGATACGTCGTCTTCGTGGTTCCGGATCCGGACGACGCGCTCGTTGCGGCAGCCGGCGAGTACACGGTCGCCGAGCGACGGACCAACGTGTTCCCACTCGTATACGACACGGAGAGCCGAACGCTTCACACGCATCCGGTTCCGCGATTAAAAGGGCGAGGAATCTACCAACGACAGGCTGACGACGCGGAGCGGCTCTTCGAGGTTTAAGGCCAGTTCCCGCTCTGGTCGTACGCGTTCGCTACCCGTTCGAGGGCGACGACGTACGCTGCTGTCCGGAGGTTCGGGAGGTCGTGTGTCTCGTATGCCGTAACGAGTCCATCGAACGCGTCAGTTATCACCCGCTCAAGCTCCTCGTTGACGCGCGCTTCGGTCCAAGAGAACCGCTGCCGGTTCTGAACCCACTCGAAGTACGAGACTGTGACCCCACCGGCGTTCGCAAAGACATCGGGGACGACGGTGACTCCTCGCTCGGTGAGCACGTCGTCCGCCCCGGGTGTGAGCGGCCCGTTTGCGGCCTCGACGATCACGTCCGCCGAGATGTCGACCGCGAGGTCCCCATCGATGGCGTTCTCCAGGGCAGCAGGGACGAGGAGGTCGACATCCATCGTCAACAGCTCGTCGTTTGTGATCGGTTCAGTCCCGTCGTATCCCGCTACTGCGCCCGTTTCGGACTTGTGTTGTTTGACGGCGCGCGGGTCGAAGCCATCCGGGTCGTAGATCCCGCCGCTGGAGTCGGATACGGCGACGACCGTCGCGCCGATGTCATCGAGCAGGGCGGCCGCGATAGAGCCTGCGTTCCCGTATCCCTGTACCGCCACGGTCGCTTCCTCGACGGCGCGACCGAGCCAGTCGAACGTCTCACGTGCGGCGAGCGTGGTCGAGCGCCCGGTGGCCTCGACGCGACCCGCACTCCCCCCCGAATCTATGGCCTTCCCGGTTATCACGCCGGGAGCCGTCGTGTTTTCCAACGTCTCGTAGGTGTTTTTGATCCAATTCATCTCCCGCTGACCCGTGTTCACGTCGGGTGCCGGAATATCGCGGTCCTCGCCGATAATCGGACGAAGCTCCGTCGCAAACGACCGGGTCAACCGCTCTAACTCCGCAGTCGAATACTCCGCGGGGTCGATCTCGATTCCCCCCTTCCCACCGCCGTAGGGGATATCGACGACTGCGCACTTGTACACCATCCACCCGGACAACGCCTTCACCTCATCCCGGGTAACGCCCGGGTGATATCGAATCCCACCCTTGTACGGTCCTCTATCGCCGTTAAACTGCGCACGGTACGCACGAACGGTTTCGAGCGATCCGTCGTCGCGCTCGAACGTCAGATTCGTCTCCAGCACCCGCTCGGGCCGTTTTAAACGCTCGATAACGCCTCCGTCGATATCGAGGTGGACGGCCGCGTCGTCGATCTGCTCTCGGAGGCTCTCGAACGGGTTCGCTTCGTCGCTCATACCCGAGTATCCGGTGCCCGCGAGTTAACGGTGGCGACTGTCACGGATCTTCTCGGGTTTCCGCCCTCGTCCCGGCGGCCTGGGCGCGTTCGACGAGTCGCTCGGCGCGAGCGATCAGCGGCGCGTCTATCATCTCCCCGTCGACTTGGAACACGCCGCGCTCCTCGGCGTCGGCCTCGTCGCGGGCCGCCAACACCGTTTTTGCCCATTCGACGCGTTCCGGGTCAGGCGTGAACGCCTCGTTGATCGGGTCCACCTGCGAGGGGTGGATCGCCAGTTTGCCGTCGTAGCCGAGCGTTATCGCGAACCGCGTCTCCTCCCGGAGGCCGTCCTCGTCCGAGAAGTCCGTGTACACCGTGTCGATCGCGTCGACGCCGGCGGCACTCGCGGCGAGGACGACGTGTTCCCGGGAATGAAGCACTTCCGTCCCCTCCTCAGTTCGAGTTGCGCCGATGTCTGCCGCAAGATCCTCTGCGCCGAACGCGACCGCGGTCGTCGCTGACGCTCCGGCAATCTCACGCGCCGAGAGCACGCCTTCAGCCGTCTCAAGGAGCGCGAACACGCCGACACCGTTGAGCCCACGCTCGCGACACAGCGACGCGACCCGGTCGACCCGGTCAGCGGACTCGACCTTCGGCAGCATGACCGCGTCGAGCCGGAGGGCGTCGGCGTCCGAGTTGCTCTCACGGTCCACAAGCGCGTCAAGGTCGGCCGCCGGATCGGTCGCAGTCAGCCGGACACACACCTCGGCGTCGGGGTCGAACGCGGGATCCGAGAGGACCGACCGGACCGCCTCGCGGGCGGACGCCGTTCGGCTCGGCGCAACCGCGTCCTCCAGATCGAAACATAAAACATCGGCGTTCGTCGCCGGTCCCTTCCGCATGAGGTCGGGGCGGTCGCCGGGTGAGAACAGGAGGCTTCGTCGGGCCATGCCCGAGACTGGTCGCCGTTGGATAATAAAATCGATGAGCGGGCGAGGAGTGGTCGGCGACGGCCGAGCGGTGATCGGCTGCGAGCGCCAGCGATATGTGGGTACCCGCCGAGATACTCGGCATGACCGGACGCTACTACGAGGAGTTCACGGTTGGCGAAACGATCGACCACGCACGACGGCGAAGTATAAGTGAATCCGACAACCAGCGGTTCTGCGACCTGACGATGAACCAGCAGCCACTCCATCTCGACGCCGACTTCGCCGCCGACACGCAGTTCGGTGAGCGCCTCGTGAACGGGCTGTACACGATGTCCCTGGCGGTCGGCGTATCGATCCCGGAGACGACCGACGGAACCATCGTTGCCAACCTCGGCTACGACGATGTCGAACATCCGAACCCCGTCCATCACGGCGACACGATCCGCGCGCGGTCGACGGTGCTCAACAAACGGGAAACCAGCGACGGCGAGCGCGGCGTCGTCACGATGCGCGTCGAGGCGTTCAAGATCGTCGACGACGCCGAGGATCTCCTCGTCTGTTCGTTCGAGCGAACTGTTCTCTCCGAAAAGCGGTCTGAAACGGTCGACGGCGAGTGATTGAGTGACGATGACTCCGCCGATGCCCGCGACAACTCGATCGACGCCCATGACAACTCGACCGACGCCACGACGACGATGGATTAGTCCGACGCGAGCAACAGCCCGAGATACGAGGTCCGAACCTGGTCGGCGGCATCGAGACCGAGCCGTTCGAGGGCGTCGACCGCGGCGTCGCGGGTCGTGTCGATTGCGTCCTCCGTCTCAACTTCGCGCTCGATTTCGACGAATTCTCCGAGGCCGTCGACAGTATCGAGACTGACGGTGAACCCGTCGAACGACCAGTATTCGCGACGTTTCTCGACAGTCGCCGCGGGCTCGAACCCTAGCCCGTCGAGTATGCCCGCCGCCTCGTCCGCGTCGTCCACCCCCGCCTCGTGTTCCGCGCGGGTCTTCGACCCCTCGTCGAGGAGCGGCCCCTTATACGTAATACGCGTCGATTCCGCGCCGCTGGCGCTCTGTTCCACTCGCTGCTCCGTTTCGCCGTCCGTCTCCTTATAAACGGTTTCGCTGCGGATCCGGAGCGCCTCGTCGGTCTCCGCGAACTCCCGGTGGGGCGCGTCGTAGTAGACGTCCCGTTGTCGACGCGTCTCGCCGGGGCGGGCGTCGACGGCCTCGAGCCGCGCCCGAACCGCGTCGTGGTCTGCCGGGACCTTGATCTCCACCTCGTACATACTCGTGGGTCGACCGGACCGCTCAAAAGGGCGACGCCAACGGTCGACGCTTCCTTGTAGTCGCCGGCGCCCTCCCGCAGCCGTCGACGCCTCTCCGCAGCCGTCGATACGACGACGGAAACCGGTCGTGCGTGACCGCCGAGAAGCGCCGATCCCACGCCGGATGGAGAACCACTGGCTGGCGTTTTCGGCCGCCGTTCGGACCGAACCGTGCGCCTTAAGAGTGTAACGGGTGTTGTTCCGCTATGAGCGATCAGGAGCAGGCTGAGGCGGCTGAGAGTGCCGAGGAGTCCGATACGGAGACCGAGTCCGACGTGGATGGACTGGAGGACGGCGACTTCGTCCGCCTCGCGTACACGATCCGAACGGCCGACGACGGGAACGTCATCGATACCACGGACGAGGAGACCGCCGAGGAGGCCGAGATCGACACCGACGAGTACGAGTTCGAGCCGCGGATCATCGCGCTCGGTGCGGGCCACGTGTTCCCGAGCGTCGAGGAGGCGCTGATCGGCTCGTCCGTCGGCGACGAGGCTGTCGTCGATGTCCCCGCAGACGACGCGTTCGGCGCGTACGACCCCGATGAGGTCGAGACGGTCAAAGCGGACAAGATCCCCGAAGACAGCCGCTACCCCGGCGCGCAGGTCCAGATCGACAACCGTCAGGGTCACCTCGAAACGATCATCGGCGGCCGTGCCCGCGTCGACTTCAACCACCCGTTGGCCGGCGAGGACCTCGAGTACGAGTACGAGGTGCTCGAAACCATCGAAGACCGTGAGGAGAAGGCGGCTGGCATGCTCGGCATGCACCTCCAGGAGGCCCCCGAGGTCCGGATCGAGACGGTCGTCGAAGAAGAGGAGACGGTCACCGAAGACGACGACGGCGAGGAGGTCGTCGAGACCGAGGAAGTCGAGAAAGACGTCCTCTACGTGACGGCCACACAAGCGATGCAGATGAACCAGCAGTGGATGTTCCAGAAACAGCAGATCGCTCAGGACCTCATGAGCCGCCTCGACCTCGACCGCGTGGTCGTCGAGGAGGTCATCGAGGGTGGCGGCATGGGCGGTCTCGGCGGCATGATGGGTGGCATGGGCGGTGCCGGTGCCGGCGACATCGAGGATGCGCTCGAAGATGTCGACATCGACGCCGACGAGATTGCCGACGAAATCGACGACGAGTAACCAAACTCGCCGCGTCGAACGCGCTGCGTCCACCACGCGTCAAACGCAGGACGAGAGCGGATCGATACCTTTTGCCTCTCGGCAGCACCACGCACCGACATGGAGATTGAACGGGCACGCGGAGACCTCCTCGTGGCCGCAAGCGCCGCCGGAGCGACGATCGTGCTTGCCGTCGTGTCACGTGGTATTGAGGCGGTAACGCTCGGAACGCTTCCGACGTTGGCACCGCTCGGCGTCTATCTCGCGTACCTCTTTTCTCGCAAGGGCGGACCGTACGGCACGATGGACACGCCGCGCAACTGGGCGGTTGCGGCGATACTCGCTGGACTCCTCGTGGGCGTGATCGAAGCGGCTCGTATCGGCATCGGCGTGTGACTACGTCCAGATACGCGGGCCCGCACACCGCACACACCACGCTCAGGCAATATCGCGGCTCGTGTCGACCGAGACGGTGTCCGTGAGTTTCAACTTGACCGGCTCTTCCAGTGCGGCCCCGCCACGGAACTTGGTGACAGCGAGTCGGTTCACGACTTCGGTCGCCGAGACGGTCGTTCGGAGGTCGAAGACGACATCGGCCACTTGCTCGGAGACCACCCGGTTTCGAGATCGGGATCCGGTTTCGAACGCGTGTATCACGCCGAGGGCACCGGCGTCGTCGACCGTCGCCCGGAGGTCGCCGAGGAATGATCGGTAGCGGTCGGGTTCGGCATCCTCCAGCGGTTCGGCCGAGTCGACGATGAGCGTTCCCTCGTCCGGTAGCGTCGAGGCTCGGTCGAGTGTGTCGTCGATGTAATCATCTCCCCCAACTGATTCAACCCTCGGATCGCCCGTCGGAACCGCAGACGCGGAGAGCGCGTCCGCCACAGCGTCCGCGGTCCGAACGGTCGTGAGGTACAGCGTCTCCCGAACGTGGGTAAACGTGTTCAAGAACAGCTCCGACTGGCTCGACGGATCGGCTTTCAAGACGACGAGGCTCCCGGCCGGCAGACCGCCGTCAAGCTCCCTGTCGAGCACTGGGATTCCGGTTGCCAGCCGCTCCATATAGGCCGTTGTCTGCCCTGGAGGTTTGGCTCTGTCGATGGCGTCAGCCTCCGCCTCCGGATGTCGTTCGAGACCGACCGATCGGTGTCGGCTCACGCGACCCGCCAACGCTCGCTCCCGTACGTCTCGATGATCCGGTTGGCAGCCGCGTCGTACGCTGACCGTACCGCGTCGTCCGACAGGGGGTCCGGTTCCGAGGGCGGCGTTCGCGCCAGTACTGGACAGCCAAGGAGGTCGGTGAGCGCGTCTGGAACCGACTGAGCACGGGTAACGATCGTCCCGAGCGGTGGACAGTCAAGTCGTCTGGCGATCGCGGCCGTTTTTGCGGCGTCACGGATCGCGGGTCGGCGGAGTGGCGTCACCAGAACACAGCGGTCGGCCACGCGAAGGGGTGCGGCCGCATCCGGTGATGCGCCCGCTGGACAGTCCAAAAGGGTAGGCGTGTCGTCTGGAATAACCCCGTCGAGTCGCCCGAGAACGCTCGTTTCGTCGACCTCTCTCGGGCGATCGGGTGCGGCGAGGACGGTTGGCTCTGCCCGATCCGCAGGCATCGTGGCGGATCCGCAAGCAACCGCTTCGATAGATAGCGCGGTCGGCAGTCTGGTTTCGGTGTCGGTGAGTCCCGCGGTCGCTGTCGGACGCCCCGTCTCAGCGGCTAGCTCCGCGAGGTTCGGGAGGTCCCAGTCGGCGTCGGCAGCGACGACCGGTGCGCCGCGCCGGGAGAGCGCACGCGCCAACCCGACCGTCGTGGTCGTCTTCCCGCTACCACCCTTTCCGCCAGCGACAGCTATCACAGAGTGGCGTGTGTCGGTATCGAATAAAAAGAACGGGACGGGTAGCGACAGACGCGAGTCGGCTAGTCTTGACAACAGCCGCCCGCTTCGCCGCCGAAGTCGACCGCGAGCGGGTCCGATATGGCCTCGTTTACCGCTTCGAGCCGCTCCGAAAGGTCGTCCTGTGCGTCGAGGAACTCGCGCATAGCTGGCATCGCGTGAAGCTCTTCTTGAACGCGCTGGACACGCTGGAGGTCGGACTGGTTCGCATCGCCGGTGCGCCGGGCCTGCATGAACTCCTCGCGAATGCGTTCGAACCGGTCGATCTCTTCTTGCACCTCCTCGTCGCGTTGAACCGCCTCGCGTGCCTCCTCAAAGCGCTCGTACTCGGGTGTTCGAGTGATCCGTTCTCCGAGTTCTCGACCGAGCTCTTCGATGGGGGCTTGTTCGACGCTCATATCCGTGGTTACGGGGCGATCGGTTTCAACCTGCCGGAGGGGGAGACGCGTCGTTTTCCACGGCCACGTCGATATCGACGAAAGCGACGGCTCGGTCGTCGATCCCGCAGAGGCGATGTCCGCCGACGACTGACCGCCCGTGATGAGCCGCTCTTCGAGCCGGTAGGTACTTACGACGCGCTGAGGGAACTGTGTGGCATGTCCCTCTCGACCCGCTCGGACACGACGAGTCGTTTCGCCGTCGGTGCCGCAGGCGGTGTCGGCGCATACCTCCTCGGGTATCTCCTCGTATACGTCACGCAGCGTGGCAGCGTCGAGGAGCAGCTGGCGGGGTTCAACTTCATCGCCGATCTGTTTGGGAGCGATCCAATCCCGTCCTGGCAGGCGGTCGGATGGGTGTTCTATAATGCTCACTTCGTCGCCACCGAGATTCCAGGATTCGGCGGCACACGGTCGGAGAATTTCATCGCAGCTGGTGACGACGGAACGCTCACCGCACTGTACCTCGTTCCGATTGTCCTTCTCTTGGTCGCGGGACTCGTCGCTGGTCGAGTTGCCGGGGCCGACGATCCCACCGACGGCGCGCAGGCCGGCGCGCTCGTTGTCGTCGGGTACCTGCCGCTCGCGATCGTCGGTGCGGTTGTCTTCGGGTACTCGGTCGGGGACGGAACGGTCGCGCCGGATCTCGTGACGGCGGTACTGCTCGCCGGCGCCGTCTACCCCGCAGCACTGGGTGCGGTCGGGGGCGTCGCCTCAACGTTTCTTGGAGGCGAATAGACGAAATCCGCGAGAAGAAGCGTCTACTGGTACATTTTCAGCGGCTCCGCCTGACTGCTCTCCTCAGTAGCTCGTCGCATCCGCTCGGCGAGCTGCTGTTTCGCCTCACGGATCTCGCCGGCCTGATCGACGAGTCCATCGATCCGCGTTTCGGTCCCGGCGATCGGATCTATCCCGTCAACGATAAGCGTACGAGAGGCCTCCGGATCGGGAAACTGTGGGTCCGACTCTACGACAAACCCGACCGCATCACGCCCGCGTTCGAGCGCGTCCGCGAGCATGGCACCTGTCGGCCCAGAAACGAGGCCTGACTCCGGTGGATCATCGGCATCAGCGTCGTCCAATCGGTCGCCGCCGTTTCCAGTAGTAACCGCGTAGAGCCGGGGTGGTTCGACATCCCGCTCACTCGGTCGACCGGAGAGGAACACCGGGAACGCGTCCGTCTCGTCGAACCAGCCGGCGAGACAGTCGGCGAACCGCGTTGCCGCCGAAGGGTTCACCGGAACGTCACTCTGGAGTACCGCGAGTCCGGTCTCTGGCGCGGCGTACAGCCTGACGGGCGTGGTGAGCGCCGGTTCGGACTCCCGATAGACGGCGACTTCGGGCAGTCCCTGACAGTGGACGTTCGCGTAGTGGCGCATGTCGTGAGCCGTAACGAGGTGATCCGCGGCGATCTTTCCCACCAGTCCGACACCCGGGAACCCCTCGACGAGGACCGGGCTGTCGAGCGAGATCGAGTCGTCGACGACGGAGATGCGAGCCATGCCGGCGCGTACGACGGGGCGGGCATTAAGTCTCCGGCGGAGCCAAAGGCCTCGTCCGAAACCGTCTAATCGGGGCGGCCGAAACAAGAACTATGAATCCGCTCGAGCGGTACCAGCCGCTCGTCGACGACGTAGAGGCGTTCCGGGCGGCATGCGACCGGCCGCTCCCCTCCGTCGTCCGCACGAATACGCTCGCCGCGTCGCCGGACCGTGTCCGCGACGCGTTCGAGGCGGCCGGTATCACCTACGAGTCCGTCGACTGGCACGACGGCCTCTTTCGACTTCCCAACGGGAATCCCGGGAGGACGTGGCCACACGTACACGGATGGACACACGGACAGGAGGAGGTGTCAGTGCTCCCCGGACTGGCGCTCGACGCTCGGCCGGGCGAACGCGTCTGGGACGCCTGTGCGGCTCCCGGAAGCAAGACCACCCAGGTCGCCGACGCGATGGACGACACCGGAACGCTCGTGGCCAACGACAACAACCTCGGGCGACTCTCGGCGCTTCGACACAACGCGGAGCGGCTGGGCGTGACGAACGTGATTGTTACCAACCAGGACGCGCGGAACTTTTCGATGAACCCCCTCGCGTTCGACGAGTTCGACCGAGCGTTGGTCGACGCTCCCTGCTCGTGTGAGGGAACCTGTCGCAAGAATCCGGACGTGCTCGACGAGTGGACGCTCGACCATGTCCACGGCGTTGCCGGAATCCAGAAGGGGATCCTCGCGCGCGCCGTCCAAGCCACCCGATCCGGTGGCACGGTCGTCTACTCAACCTGTACGTTCGCGCCCGAAGAGAACGAGGCGGTCCTAGATCACGTCCTCGGCGCAGAAGACTGTGAGCTCGTCGCGTTCGACCTCCCGGTGGAGACCGCACCGGGTGTCACCGAGTGGGAAGGAGAGACGTACGACGAGAGCGTGGCCCGCGCGCACCGAGTGTATCCCCACCACAACGACACGGGTGGCTTCTTTTGTGCGAAACTGCGCGTGGGCGGTGCGGACGACGCCGACGCGGAGCGGGAGGTGAGAGCATGACGGACGCCCCGAAACCGGACGACGATGACGCCTCGACCAACGATGCCCCGACCAACGACGGCCAGCAGTTCGACCGACTCCCAGAGACGGCCGCGGACCGCGAAGTTGCCGGCCGCGCGAGCCGCAAAGAGGTGCTTGACTGGTGGGACGAGCGGTTCGGGATCGGACGCGACGTGCTCGGTGAGTACACCTTTTGGGAGAAGGGTGCGGGGAAGGTGTGGGTGTTCAACGGCGAAGCCGACGACCCGAGTCGCGTTGAGGCGATCGGTATGACGTTCCTGCGGACGCGTCAGGAACACTGGAAGCCGACAACGCGTGCGGTTCAACGGTTCGGTGAGCACGCGACGCGAAACGTCGTCGAACTCGAACCGGAGGCGGCAGTCCGGTTCGTCGCCGGCGAGGACCAAGACCGTCCGGAGTGGGACGGCGACTGGGGATACCTGATCGCCAGTCACCGGATTGCGGGCGGTACCGCCCCGATCGGGGTCGGACTGTACCTCTACGACGAGTTGCGGTCGGTCGTTCCGAAGGGAAGTCGAGCGGATCTACCAGCGATGGAGTGATCGACCTCGGCCGACGCCGCTTGACCGCGGAGGGCTCGGCCGCTTCGACCACAGACAGCTTCAGTCGCTTCGACCGCGGACGTACGTCTGATCGTGGGCGGGGAACACCTCGGAAACGGTCTCGGCGCCGTGTTCCTCGGTGATAAGCGCTCGAAGTTCGTCCTCGTAGTCGGCCTTCGGGACCTCCTCGCTTGGACCCTGTTGGACCTCGAACGTCTCCTCGACGAGTCGGTCGACCGCATGTCTCCCGAACCCCGAGAGCGGCGAGATGTAATCGATCCCGTGACGGTCCTCAATGCTCTGCGCCTGCGCCCGAGAGACGGTCGGGACCCGGTCGTCTCGACGGCTTCCGTCGGCGATGGCGTCGACATCGCGATCGGCGATGGTTTCCAGTGCGTGTTCGTGGACACGCTGGATCCCGTTTCGTGGATAGCCGTCCGCGAGCATGCGCTCGACGGCCTCTTCCGCGACCGATCGGTCGAGTTCAACGCGCTCGAAGGGAAATCCCAACTCGTCGGCTGCGCGCTCGGCGTGTTCCCAGTCGTCAGTGAGTCCGAAGCTACCGGTGACACACCGCACGTCGTAGAACCGGTCGAGCAGGGTGGCGGCGAGCGAGGAGTCCTTTCCCCCGCTGTACAACAGCGCGAGCTCCATCTATCGCCGCCGGATGTCGAAGCTCTGCTGTTCGGGCTGGAGTTCCTTCAGTAGGTCGCGCATCTGCTCCTCGTCGATGCGTCCCTGGACACGACCGCTCTGGGCAAGCGATGCCACCTGCTGTTTGACCTGCTTTGCGAACTCCGGCTTTGACATCTCGACCGCGTTGAGTCGCTGTCGTGCGCCGTCGGTCAAGTACTGTTTGAGCACGGCCTCCTGTTGGGCCTCCGCGCGCTGTTGTGCCTCCTGCTGGGCCTCAGCGTCTCCGCCCTCGCCCTGCTGGCGCTCACGGAGCTCCTCCATCTTTTGTTCTCGCAGTTCTTCGAGTCGTTCGTCGTCGGGGTTCCCGCTCATACACGCTTATTCACGGTCCGCGCGAAAAACGATTTCGGAGGAGTCCCCGGTGTCAACACGGATCCAACGCTTCCCGACGGGCGGTGAGTCGGAAGCGGACCGCGGTTCGGGCCGCTTAAACAGCGCACCGCCGTATCGGACGCCATGAGTGACTCGCGGGAGTTCTGTCCCCGGTGTGGCGACGCCGTCCCGGAGCGTCGCGATCCCCTTCCGGGGGAGCCGGGGGGACGGGACGCGCTGTTGTGTGACGACTGCTACTTCGAGGAGTTCGAGTTGGTGGACGCCCCCGATCGGATCGAGGTCCTCGTCTGTTCGGGTTGTGGCGCGGTTCGCCGCGGAGAGTCGTGGCGCGATGTCGGTGCGCGCGATTACACCGACGTTGCTGTCGACGAGGTAGCGGAGGCGCTCGGAGTCCACATCGACGCCGAAGACGTCGAGTGGGGCGTCGAACCCGAGCAAGTAGACGAGAACACGGTTCGAATGCACTGCCGGTTCTCCGGCGTCGTCCGCGGAACGCTCCGCTCCGAGGAGGTCACCGTTCCCGTCAAAATCTCTCGTGGAACCTGCGATCGGTGCGGACGGATCGCCGGGGGATACTACGCTGGCGTCGTTCAGGTCCGCGCGGACGACCGAGACTTAACGCCCGAAGAACGCGCGGAGGCTCTCTCAATCGCGGAGTCGTACGTGGCAGATCAGGAGGCGAAGGGGGACCGGGAGGCGTTCATCACCGAGGTGAAAGAGACCGATGACGGCCCGAATATCAAGCTCTCCTCGAACGGATTGGCCCAGAACGTGGCGACCCGGATCACGGAGGAACTGGGCGGTAGCTTCGAGTCGTACCCAACGCTCGTCACCGAGGACGGCGACGGCAACGAGGTGTACCGCGTCACGTTCGCGGTCCGGCTTCCGCGCTACGCGACCGGCGAGATTGTCGACCCCGAAGACGGGGACGGGCCGGTGTTGGTCACCGGTGTCTCCGGACGGCTCCGTGGGACTCGGCTCGCGACCGGTGAGCCATACAGCGCGGAGTTCGAGGACGGAGCAACGCCGGCGGCGGCGCGGATCGGCCGCCGCGAGGACGCGACCGAGACCACGGTCGTGGCCGTCGAAGACGAACACGCGATACAGGTCCTCGATCCAAAGACGTACGAGGCGCGCACGGTATCGAACCCCGAGTTCGTCGACGACGACGCGGACACCGTGCTCGCAATCGAACACGAGGGCGACGTCCATCTCGTCCCACGAGACGACGCGGGGTGACGCGAGGACCAGCCGGCGAGCGAACGGGGCGGCCGGTACTGGGTAAGAATCCTACTGACCGAAAACCGTACTGAGGTCGCCGATAGCACAAAGATATTATCGACACCCGAGCAAATATCAGATGGTTGAATCCCTCTCAATGTTCGAAGTCGAACGTCACGTGAGTCGATGAGAAACCCGATGACGGCGGTGACGGACGGGCTGGGTGTGAACCCACAGGTGCTGGCGCTGGCGCTTGCTCGGATGTCAGAATCCGTCGGGAACTCGTTTCTCATCGTCGTCCTGCCGCTGTTCATCGCATCTGATTTCGTCGGCGGTGGAACGTTCGGACTCACAGAGGTGTTCATTACCGGGGTGATCCTCTCCGTGTTCGGCTTCGTAAACAGTCCGCTTCAGCCGTTCACCGGGCGGCTCTCTGATCGAACCGGCCGCCGAAAGGTGTTCGTGCTGTTCGGATTGGCGCTCATCGCAGTCGCCGGCGTCGGCTACGCGTTTGCCACGACGTACTGGCATCTCATCGGACTGCGCGTTCTACAGGGGATCGCCGGCGCGTTTATTATTCCGACGACCGTCGCACTCGTCAACGACCTTGCCACCGACGAGAACCGCGGCGGCAACATGGGAACGTACAACACGTTCCGACTGGTCGGATTCGGGGTCGGACCCATCGCCGCCGGTGGCGTCGTTGCCGCCGGTCCGTTTTCACTCGCTGTCGGCTCGACAACCCTCTCGATCACCGGCTTCGACGCCGCGTTTTATTTCGCCGCCAGCACCGCGGTGCTCGCGTTCCTGCTCGTAGCGACGCTCATTCGGGATCCCGATATCGAGCCGACGGAGAGCAAGGAGTCGTTCCTCGACTCGCTCGCGGTCCGCGATCCGACGGGCACACAGCTGCTCGACCCGGTGTTTGCCCTCGCTATCGTGTCGTTTTTCATGGCGCTCGGAATCGCAGTCTTCGCCACGCTGGGTGAGATCGTGAACGCCGAACTCGATCAAGGCCCCGACATGTTCGGGCTTCAATTTGCCGCGTTCGTGCTCGCGCAGATATTCCTCCAGGCACCGATCGGGCGCGCAACCGACTTTTACGGCCGAAAGGTGTTCATTCTCCTCGGGACGATTCTCCTCGTACCGACGACGCTCGCACAGGGACTGATACCGGACTACTCGCTCGCGTTCGGGCTGATCTCGGACCCGTGGGTCATGTTCGTCGCTCGGTTCTTCCAGGGCGTCGGCGGAGCGATGGTATTCGCACCCGCGCTCGCTCTCGCGGGTGATATTGCGAAGGAGGGAGAGTCGGGCACCACGCTCTCCGTTCTCACAATGGCGTTCGGCTTCGGGGTTGCGGCCGGGCCGCTCCTTTCCGGGTGGCTCGTCGCGTGGGGGTTCGTCGTTCCCTTCGCACTCGCCGCGGGACTCGCCGCGGTCGGCGTCGTCATCGTTGTTACGCAGGTCACCGAAGTGAACGCGCCGCGACGACCCATCCCGTTGGTTGGCTACGTGACCTGATCAGATCACTCGTCGGAGACCTCACTCGTCGAAGACCTCAGCCGTCGGTACCGAACTCGCCCTCACGGATCGCGGCTTCGGCGGCCGAAAGGGCCGCGTTTGGATCGAACGAGTCGACGATCGAACGCAACTCCGTGGGGGACGCGTCCGCGAGGTCGTGCGCGTGTGCCGTCACGTTCGGTACCGCACGGATCACGTTGTCGATGATCGGGATCGCTGCCGCTCGCGGCGACCGACTTCCCGGGTTGAGATCGATCACAATCTCTGTCTTGCCGGCCGCCGCGAGCGCCTCCGCGCGGTCTCCGTCCTCCAGCGGGACGACGACGACATCGGCTGCGCCGATCCCGTCAGCATCGACGATGCCGCGGGCGTGGTCTAACCCAGGTATTTCGCCGTCGCCGGTCAGTCCCTTCACCTCCGTTGCTCCGTGTTCGTAGAGGTGATCAGCAATCGCCTCCATCCGTTCGGTGGTCCGGTTGAACAGGTTGACTTCGAGGTCGGCGTCGACTGCCTCCGCGAGCGCGACAGTTTCCTCGGGCACGAGCGCCGCCACGTTTCCGTTTGCGGAGATAACGGGGTGGTCGGCGAGCAGGAGGCGCGCGGCCGCGGCTCGTTCGGCGGCGTCCGCGCTCGGGAGCGTGGTCTCACCGATCAGGTAGTCGAACGCCTCGCCGCGACCCTGTGCGATGAGCCCCTGTCGGGAGGTGATCCCCGCGTCGACGCCCGCCTCGATCCGGTGGCGGGTGACGAGCGAGGCGTATCTGGGATGGTCCTCCGGAATATCCGTCTCCGTCATACTCGAAGCACGGAACGCGGCGAGTAAAGTGCCGCGTTGTCCGGCGGCCGAGGGGGGCCACCGAACCTGTAAGCGACCAATAACTAAGTCATGGGAGTGCGTAGACCAAGTCGTAATGAACCGGACCGGCAAATACACGGTCGTCAAATCGTGTAACGACCACGGGGCGGTAACGCTGCGGGACCACCCGCGGAACGGGACGTTCCACGTCGTCGAGTACGGCGACAGCGACGCCGAGGAGGCACTGGCCGACCTCGATGCCGGTTCCGTCGTCCAACTCGAACTCGAACGGACCGGACGACGAGGGAACGCGTGGCGTGTCGCCGCCGCGGAAACCGTCGAGAGCGGATAAAACTGGTCACCCGTCGTCGCGGATCCGTTTCCGTGGTTCTCCTGACTGCCGGGGATTGTGATCGATTCCGGGAGTGGGTGTCTCACATCGGTGGTGGCAGGATCGTATTTAAACGGACTGTAAGCGACAGCGACGATCGCTTATAAATGGACGATGCTGTGGCGCGCCCCGGTTCGCGCCCTTGAAAGGGCGCGAACCGACGGCGCGAGGTCGCCGGCGCTCCGCGCCGGCTGCCAGAGAATCTTCGATTCTCGCTGGAGCCCGGAACGGCGCTTGCGAGCGCCGTTCCGGCGAGGCTGGGGAGGCGTGAGG
>LFFM01000903.1_pt1 | contig 21101 bp, 20 predicted proteins | sample 643131 | NCBI WGS metagenome assembly LFFM01 (sample SAMN03777445, study PRJNA286221) | soda lake metagenome | biome: soda lake; feature: Kulunda steppe; material: water; isolation source: sample Tc-Br brine of Tanatar trona crystallizer | place: Russia: Kulunda steppe | collected 2011-07
ATTCTCGCGGCGAGACGGGGGATTTTTGACGCGTACGAGCCGTATCTGGCCGGAACGGGGGTACTCGCCGTCACCGCGGTCGTCGGTTGGCTCCTGTACATCTCGGCGACCTCCGACCTCGTCGGTTTCTTCCCCGCAGTCGCGATCATCACGCTCGGCGGTGCCACGCTCATCACGGCGGTGTTTTGGTGGGCGAGCGAGCGGTACGCGCCGGTGATAAACGAGGGGACCGGCTACGTCGGTGCCCTGATCGTCTGGGGACACGCCGTCGACGGCGTCGCGAACGTTCTGAGCCTCGATTGGACGGACGCGCTCGGGATCGGCGTCAACTACGGATCGAAACACGTCGTCAACGAGGCGACGGTCCGAATTACGGAGAGCCTCCAACCGGCGTGGCTCTCGGAGGCGATCGGCACAGCGTGGCCGTTCCTGTTTATAAAAGTCGCGGCGGCTATCCTCGTCGTCTGGGTGTTCAACGACGAGATCTTCGAGGAGAGCCCGCGGTACGCGTATCTGCTTCTCATTGCGATCCTCGCCGTCGGCCTCGGCCCGGGGACCCGGGACATGCTGCGGGCGATGCTCGCGATCTGATCGGGGCTCCGACCCGCGCGTGTCCGACAGTTACCTCGACGGTACCGGCGGAACGGACGATCGGGACGTAGCCGTTCGCCGTAAACTCTACCACCGGTTTCAGTTTTCACTGTCGAATGATTTTTAATCGGTCCGGGCGCACAGGTAGAACGAATCATGGTAGACAAAGACGACCTACGTCAGCAGATGATCGACGCCTTCGAGGGAGCCGACTACCCGATCAACAGTCCGATGGATCTCGTTCCCGCCCTCCCGCAGGGTCCCGGCACGAAGTTCGAGTCCGGCGACTTCTCGATGACGGCGATGGAACTCAACACGAAACTCGGCGGCGGCGAGTTCCCCTACGAGTCCCCCGAAGCGTTCGTCGACGACGTGATGAACCAACTCGAAGAGCAGGATCTCTTATAAGTAACTCGGCCAGTCCCGTCCGCTATCGGCTCTTTCGAATCGTCGACTCGACCTCGTCGAACAGCGCTTCGACCCGCGTCTCGACCGCGTCGCGGATCCGGCGTGCCTCCGCCTCGTCGGCCCCGTCCGGATCGTCGAGCGCCCAGTCGCGGATATCGCTCCCGGCGTCGAGTTCGAGCGTCGAACACCCCATCGTCGCCACGATGTCGCACGCCCGTAGCTCCTGGCTCGGAATCTTTCGGGGCGTCCGACCGGAGAGGTCGATTCCCTCCTCGTCCATAATCCGGACGACGACGTCGTGAACCGCATCGGCCGGGTGGGTGCCGCCGGTCGTGATCTCGACGGTGTCTTCGAGGCCGCGCTCGGTCAGTTCCCGCTCCGCAAAGGCCGTCGCCATCTGGCTCCGCCCCGCGTTCTGCACGCAGACGAACCCGATCTTGAACACGTCTGTCATGATGGTGTGGTGTATACTACGCTGTTATCGCTGCTCCGCGATCTCGGCGAGCGTGACGACCTCGGCGATATTGCCGCCGTACTCCGCCGTCCGCCTGATGCTCTCGAGGACGCGTCCGTAGAGGTACACGTCGCCGCGGTCGGCCTCGTACAGCTCCCGGTCGAGGGCCTCGATCCGCTCGACGACCTCGTCTCGCCGGTGCATCGCTTCGCCGGCCTTCCCGTCGAGCGCCGTCCGAACGACCCGCCTCGCGTCGGCTCCGACCAACTCGAACCGTTCGGAGAGCTCCGTCTCGGGCGGCCGCTCCTGTCTGAGTCCGATGTCGGCGATCAACTCCGCGTGATCCGCGATCCGTTCGAGCTGTCTGGCGGTTCGGAACCGCGTGAACGCGATCCGGCGATCCGTCCCGAGCTTGTCGATCTCGCGAACGTCGGTCAACGCCCGGTAGAACTGCCGGCTGACGAGCGCGAAGAGCCGGTCGACGTCGTCGTCGCGGGAGATGACGTGACGGGCGAGTTCCTCGCTGTCGTCGTCCTCGCCGATGACCGCCCGTATCGCGTTCTCGTGCATCGAAAGCGCGATTCCGCGGAGCTGGTCGATCGTCCCGTCGAGCGAGATTTCGGCGGGGTCGAGGAGGCTCCGCGCGACGATCCGGGTTTCGGTCTCCGTCGCGATCTCGATGCCGACGAGGCTGGTGATCGCGTCGCTCGCGATCCGCCGTTCCGTCGAGTCGAACCCGATGTTGGACTCGATCACGATCTCGTCGCTTCCGGCGGCGTATGCGGCTCCGATCCGCTCGCCGACCGCGTCCGCCCCGACCGCGTCGACGTCGATTATCGCACGACGGACGGCCCCGTCGCCGTTGCCGTTGGCGACGACGAGTCGGTCCTCGAACGGATATAACTGCACGGGCGAGCCGGATTCGATCCCGTGACTGTTCGCCCACCCTTTCGGTATCGAAACCGTGTACGTCGATCCGCCCGTGACCTGTACCTTCCGTTCGACCGGGCCGTCACCTGGCGTGCCCGCCATGGTCAGTAGATCAGCTCCGTGTCGCTGTCGGTCATGTACGCCGTTCGCGCACAGATGTTGACGGCGTGATCGCCGACGCGTTCGAGGTCCCGAATCGTCAACAGCAGCCGGGAGACGTCGTCCATCACGTCTCCGGCATCGTCATCGTAGTTCGTTCGGAGCAGATCCTCGACGACGGCGTCGCTCGACTCCATACAGAGCCGGTCGATCCGATCGTCGCGGGCCGCGATTTCGCGGGCGCTGTCGGCGTCGTCGTTTCCGTACGCCTCCATCGCCTCGGCGACCATCGACCCCGCCTCGGTGCCGATGTAGATCACGTCGATCTCCGGGTATCGCTCCCGTTCGGCCGCGATCGCGTACCCCGCGAGGTTGGTCGCGAGATCGCCGACCCGTTCGAGATCGGTGATTATCTTGAACGACGACGCGATGAACCGGAGGTCGCCGGCGACCGGCTGTTGGAGCGCGAACAGATCGATGCAGTCGCCCTCGATATCGAGATACCGCTCGTTGACCTCCGAATCGCCCTCGATGACCCCCCGTGCGAGCGATTCGTTCTTCGTCTCCAAGGCGGTCAGGGCCGTCTCGTAGCGTTCGAGCACGATATCGCTCATCGCGACGACCTTCTCCCGGAGGTCAGCCAGCTGCTGTTGGTATTCGACTCGAGCCATAGTTACCCGAACTTGCCGGTGATGTAGTCCTCGACGCGGCTGTCCTCGGGGTTCTCGAAGACCTTCGCCGTGTCGTCGAACTCGACGAGTTCGCCGCCGGTGAGAAAGACCGCGGTCTTATCGGAGATCCGGGCGGCCTGTTGCATGTTATGGGTGACGATGACGACGGTGTATTCTTCGACCAATTCGTCGATCAGATCCTCGATCTTCGAGGCGGCGACGGGATCGAGCGCCGAGGTCGGCTCGTCCATGAGGATGACTTCGGGGTCGGGCGCGATGGCGCGAGCGATACAGAGCCGCTGTTGTTGGCCGCCGGAGAGATCGAGCCCCGAGGTGTCGAGTTTGCCGTTGACCTCGTCCCAAAGCGCCGCACCCTTAAGCGCGCGTTCGACGTCCTCGTCGGTCGCCGACTTACCCTGGACTTCCAAGCCGTAGACGACGTTCTCGCGGATCGATTTCGGAAACGGGTTCGGCTTCTGGAACACCTGGCCGATCTTCCGGCGCAGGGCGACGGGATCGACGTCGTCGTCGTAGACGTTCTTGCCTTTGAAGACGACTTCGCCGTCGACGCGGCAGACATCGATCTGGTCGTTCATGCGGTTGATACACCGCAGGAACGTCGATTTCCCACAGCCGGAGGGGCCGATAAGCGCCGTGACCTTGTTTTCGGGGATCTCGATGTCGACGCTTCGTAGCGCCCGGTCATCGCCGTAGTAGACGTCGAGATCCCGGGTTTCGAGAACCGTCTCGTCGATCTTATCGGCGCGGGTGTTTTCCCCTGTCTGTACCTCCGTCGAGATGAGCGAATCGTCCGTTTCTTGTGTTGCCATGCGTTAAACCTCCGTTTCGTACTTGTTCCGCAGATAGATCGCAACGCCGTTCATCGTCAGCATAATCGTCAGAAGGACGACGATCCCGACGGCAGCGAGGTGGATGAAATGCTGGCTCGGCTCGGCCGCCCAGCCGTAGATCTGCGTCGGCATACCGCTGAAACGATCCATCGGACCGCCGGGCATCCGGTTGACGAACAGCGCACCGACCATGAGAAGCGGTGCCGTCTCGCCGATCGCACGCGCAAGCGCGAGGATCGTCCCGGTGAAAATTCCCGGGAGTGCGGCCGGCAGTACGACCCTGCGGACGGTCTGCCACTTTGTTGCGCCGGTGGCATACGAGCCCCGGCGGACGCCGTCGGGGACGGCCCGTATCGCCTCCTGACTGGAGACGATGATGATCGGCATCACCAACAGCGCGAGCGCGATGCCGCCGACGAGGACGACCGGACCGAGCCCGATTCCGTTCCGCAGCGCCGCGAGCGCAAGCAGCCCATAAACGATCGAGGGAACGCCGGCGAGGTTCGCCAAGTTCGCTTCGATGAGCCGCGTAATACGGTTGTCCGGGGCGTACTCCTCCAGGTAAATCGCCGACCCGACGCCGATGAAAAATGAGAGAAACGCCGTGAGGGCCATCAACATCACCGAGGCGACGATCGCTCCCCGGAACCCGGCCTGCTCGGCGCGCCGGGACCCGTCACGGGTGAGGAAATCGACGATGCCGATGTTGAACTCCGTCACCCCGACGTAGAAGTCGGTAACCACGTCGAATATCAGAAGTGCCAACGCGACGACGCCGAACATCGCAGCGCCGAAGATGAGGTACAAAAACAGACGGTTCTTGAGGTGCTCCCAGCCGAGGTCGATATCGTCGAACAGCCCCTCGCCGGAGTCGACAACCGTCGTGCCACCGTCGGTAGCCGGATCCGCCGATGGGGTGCCACCGTCGGTCGCGACCGCGTTGCCGGTCGGCTCGTCGGTCATCGGTACTCCTCCTGGAAGCGACGCTTCAAGTAGTCGTTCAACAGGTTCATACTGAGCGTCATCACGAACAACAGCAGTCCGACGGCGAAGAGTGACTGATACTCGACGGTGCCGACGGCGCTCGTCCCGCGGGCCATCGAGACCATATACGCCGTCATGGTCATGATCTCGTCGAAGGGGTTGCCCGTGATGTTGGCGTTGAACCCCGCGGCGAGCGTCACCGCCATCGTCTCGCCGATCGCCCGCGAAACGGCCAGGATGTAGGAGGCGAAGATCCCCGAAACCGCCGCGGGGATGACGACGTTCAACGAGACATCGTACTTCGTCGCCCCGAGGGCGTAGGCACCGTTCCGGAGGTCATCGGGGACGGCCTGCATCGCGTCCTCGCTGATCGAGGAGACCATCGGGATCGTCATGATGCCGACGACGAGCATCCCCGAGAGCATGCTGTAGCGGCCGATGTTGATATCGAAAAGCGCCTCGGCGATGGGGCCGAGAACGACCGGGTTGATAAAGGCGATGGCGAAGTAGCCGTAGACGATCGTCGGGATACCGGCGAGCACTTCGAGCGTCGGTTTGAGCTTCGAGCGGATGTCCTTCGATGCGTACTCGGAGACGTACAGCGCTGTTGCGGTTCCGATGGGGACCGACACGAGCGCCGCGCCGATCGTGACCGACAGCGTCCCGAAGATGATCGGCAACGCGCCGTGTGCCGGCCGCGCGTGATCGGGCGCCCACCGCGTCCCGGTCAGAAACTCCGTGAACGTGACTTCGCGGTCGAACGGTGCCCCGGAGAGTACCACCTCACTGAACCGCGAGGTCCAGAAGTAGCTCGTCGCGTTGTCGAGCAACACGAAAAAGATCGCGAGCGTCGTGAGAACGGTGATAGTGGCACAGCCGAACAGTATCCGCCGGGCACGGCGGTTTTCGATCTGGTCGGCCTGGGTGCCGCTGCCTTCGGTTATCCCCGGTCCTGGATCCGTTTCGGTGCTCATTATCGACCGTTATGCACGTTGGACGGTGAGCTCGTCGGGGCTGGAGCCGATCTCGTCGAGCCAGCTGTCGATCTTGTCGTGGTTCTCCTCGGTGACCTCCGGTGGAGCGGCAAAGAAGCCCTCGTCGCGGGCGTAGTCCCGTGCGCCGTTTGTGTAAAACCGCGCGAAGGATCCGATGAGATCGGTCCGCTCCTCGAGCGAGGCGAGGTTGACATACGCGAACAGCGGGCGGGCCAGCGGCGAGTAGGAGCCGTCTTCGACGTTCTCCCGCTGCGGGAGGAAGAAGCCGTCCTCGTTGTCGGACTCGACGGGAACGGCCTCGATCGGCTGTTCGTCTTCGATGGCGCGGAGGTAGCCGACGCCGCCCCAGCCGAACCCGTCGACGTTGTTCGCGACGGCGCCCATGATCTCGTTGGTCTGGCTCGTCGCCGAGTAGTCGTCGCGGATCAGCCCGATCTCGCCGTTGATCGCGCGGGTGAAGTAATCGAACGTCCCCGAGGCGCTGTCACGGGCGTGCAGCGCGACCTCGCGGTCGGGCCACTCCGATCTGACGTCGCTCCACAGCTCGACGTCGGACTGGAACGTCCAGATCTGTTCGAGCTCGCTGAGGGTGATGTTGTCCACCCAGTCGTTCTCGGAGTTCTTGACGACCGCCAGCCCGTCGAGGCCGACCTCGAGGAACTCGTAGTTGACGTTGTTCTGTGAGCAGAGATCGATCTCCTCGTCCGTGATGAGGCGGCTCGCGGACTGAACGTCGGAGTTCGCCCGGCAGAACTCCTGGAAGCCGGCACCGGTCCCCTGCGGGTCGACATCGACGAGGACGTCCGGGTACTCGTTTTGGAAGTTCTCGCCGGCCCACGACGTGATCGGGGCGACGGTGTTGGATCCGGAGGCGTCGATCGTCCCGGAGAGGCCGCCGCTGCCGCCGCCATTACCACTACTGCCGCCATTACCGCTACCGCCGTTGCCGCCGTTTCCGTTACCGCCGATACAGCCGGCGAACCCGAACGCCGCCGCCGCGCCGGTACCTGCGAGGACACTACGCCGCGATACGAGATCGGATGGGTCGTTTGCCATCACCGGATTATATCGGAAGCGGGTATAAATTCGGTGCTATGAGTACCGTATACTAGACCATTTCTATATATTCACCTCCAGATAAATATACTGTTATATATAGACGTACGTTCGGGGACTGATAACATACGATAGCGCGGACGCCATCGTTTTTAAATATCGCAACGAGCAGCCGGTATGAAGGACGACTCCCCCGGCGGCCCCCTCCGTCTCAGGGGTGCCGGGATCGGAACTGTTGTCGGCGGGATAACGCTCGGATTGCTCTCGGTGATCTTCCCGTACGCGCCCGCGGCGGCGGGGACAGTTGTGGTGGGTCTTTTGCTGTTGCTCCTGGGCCGTCGCAGGAGGGTTCCTACTGGGCTCTGGGTCGGCTGTGTCGCCGTCGGCGGGATCGGACTGTTCGAGGCGCTCGGGTTCGGGCTCGGCTTGGGCCCGCTACTCTTGGCTGCGATCGCCGTCGGCGCCGGCGTCATCGACGTGGTCGTCGGCGGGGCACTCGAGCGATTCCGGTCTCGCTCGTGACTCCGTCGAACCGACCGCACACTCACCAAACGGCTCGGACGGTCGCCTCTCACGCACCGCACGTACCGATACATAGCTCTCCTGTGGGATACATCTCCCAATTACCATCGTTTATTATCCGCTTCGACCCCCACAGCGTATGGAGACACGCCCCGATCGATCCCGGGCCGAACGCCGGTTCGACGAGGTACTCGAGGCGCTACGGCGCGAGCGCAGACGGACGGCGGACGAACTCGAGGCGCTGAAGACGTTCGAGGTCCGGATCCGGTCGATCGATGCCGGACCGAAACCGGCCACCGGCAGGCGGATCCTCGGTGCCGCGGGAGCGACCGGGACGACCGGTCTCGACCGGGTCCGAGAGGCCTACGAGGCGACGCTCATGAGCGTTCCACACTACCGCGAGGAGTACGACGACACCTACGTCGAGAGCGTCGCCGAGGAGTTCTCCCCGGATATCGCCGCGGCGGTGACCGACGGAACGAGGTTCAACAGTCGCTGCAAGCGGGCGATCCTGTCCGCCGCCTCGAAGTCACAGACCGCCCGGGAGTCGCTGCTCGGCGTTATCGACCGCGAACGCGAGTCCGTCGACGCGTCGAAAGACGACCTTCTGCCCCTGATCGAGGAGTGTGCGGACCTCGGCTCGATACCGTTCAAAACACTCGATTTCGGCGCGCTCGACGCCTACCGGACGCGTCTCGGGACGATCCGGGGCCACTGCCGGGACCTCTCCGATCGCCGGCAGAGCGCGATCTTCGACCAGCGGCGTCTCCAGCGAATCCCCGCCGACGTGCCCGACGTGACCGTCTACTTTTATCAGGACATCGACGCCGACTACCCGGTGATGTCGCTCGTCGCGGAGTTGCTCGATTCGATCGCGTCGATCGAACGGGCGGTCGAAGAAGCGATGACGCGGTGTCGCGCGTGAGAGTATAGTCCGCAGTACAACTATATATACATCTTAGCACAGTTTAAACGATCCCCCGGCCTCAAATACATCATATGACTCCCGAGTTTCACCCCGAGGTAGCCGCCCACCACCGTCGCCTCGACCTCTCGGCGTGGGAGGACGTCTACGTCGTCGGCGACGTCCACGGCTGTGCCGACGCGCTGGATCGACTGCTCGCGGTCCTCGACGTGACCGACGACGACCTCGTGGTCTTCGTCGGCGATCTGATCAGGAAGGGACCCGACAGCGAACGCGTCGTCGACCGGGTTCGGGACGCGGACAACATGTTCAGCGTCCGCGGGAACAACGAGCAGAAGGTGCTTCGCGGCGAGAAGACCGTTCCGCCGCTCGACGAAGACGACATCGCGTGGCTCCGCTCGCTCCCCGTCGCGATCAGTTGGGACGGTGGCCTCGTCGTCCACGGCGGCGTCGATCCACGCCGACCGCTCTCGGAGCAGTCCGTCGACGAACTCCAGAACACGCGATCGCTCGTCGCCGGCGGCGGCTACGACGGCCCCTTCTGGTACGAGCACTACGAGGGGTCGCCGCGCGTCTTCTTCGGCCACACCGTCCTCGAGGAGCCGATCGATTCGGAGTGGGCAGTCGGGCTGGACACCGGGTGTGTCTACGGCGGCTCGCTCACCGCCTACGACCTCCGCCGCGGTCGGCTCAAAAGCGTGCCGGCGCTCCGTTCCGGACAGTCACGCAGCGACTCGAAAATCGCCCCGTCGACGACCGCCGAGTGAAATGGGTGAGCGAACTGACGCGGACGATGACGGCGAAGCGAATAAAAGCGCCGACGACGGCTCGGACGCGAACGCCGACCCCGACGACACGGCGGTGACTCCCTCGGAAAACGACGGCGCTCCGGATCGTCCTCCGGTCACGATCGGACCCGCGGCGTTCGGGTCGGACGCGCCCGCCCGAACGCCGGCGATCGACGACACCGTGCCGGATGCCGACACGCCGCTGGACGACCCGGCGTGGTATCTGAACCGGGAGCTTTCGGAACTGAGCTTCCAGTGGCGCGTGCTGTACGAGGCCCTCGACGACCGAAACCCACCGCTAGAACGACTCCGGTTTCTCGCCATTCTGACACGCAACATGGACGAGTTCTTCATGAAACGGATCGGCGGGCTCAAACAGCAGTTGGCCGCCGACGTGACCGAGCCGACGGTCGACGGTCGGACGCCACGCAACCAGTGGATGGCGGCGCTCGGGACGGCCGGGGATCTCTTCGAGACCCAATCGCGGTGTTACACCGAAGCGGTTCGACCGCTGTTGTCGGCAGCCGGAATCGAGGTCCTCGATTACGGGACCCTCTCCGAGGCGGAGACGAAGCAACTCCGCTCGTACTTCGAGTCGTCGGTCCTGCCGACGTTGACCCCGTTGACGTTCGATCCCGCCCACCCGTTCCCGTTCATTTCGAACCTCTCGCTGTCGCTTGCGGTGTTGTCGCGGGACGAGGAGGGTGAGGAGCGGTTCTCGCGAATCAAGGTTCCGGCGAATCGCCCGCGGCTCGTCTCCGTGTCCGACCCCGGCACGCCGATCGAGGAACTCGAGGCCGACCATCGAGTCGTCCCGATCGAAGCGGTGATCGAGGCGAACCTCGACCTCCTGTTTCCGAACGTCGAGGTCGTCCACTCCTCGGCGTTTCGGGTCACACGAAACGCGGAAGTCAGGCGGAACGAGGACGTCGCGGAGGGGCTCATCGAGCGAATCGAGGACGTGCTCAGGCAGCGGCGGTTCGCGACCGTCGTCCGCCTCGAGGTCACAGACGACGTTCCCGACCCGGTCCTCGAACTGCTCGTCACCCATCTCGACGTCGAACAACCGGAGGTGTTCCGGCGGTCCGGCCCGCTCGCGTTGAGGGATTTCGGGGTGCTGTGTGAGTTGCCGTACCCGGAGCACAAACTCGAGGGGTGGACGCCAAAACAACATCCGCAGTTTGCGGAACTGTCCCCGGACGCGCCCGCGGAGGTGTTCGAAACGCTTCGCGACCGGGACGCTTTGGTCCATCACCCGTATCACTCCTTCGGCGAGACGGTCCAGACGTTCCTCGACGCTGCCGCCCACGATCCCGACACGCTCGCGCTCAAGGTCGCGATCTACCGGACGGCCCCCGACTCGAAGGTCATTCGGAGCCTCATCGACGCCGCGAAAAACGGCAAGCAGGTCGCCGTCATGGTCGAACTGAAGGCGCGCTTCGACGAGGAGAACAACCTCCGGTGGGTCAAGCGACTGGAGGAGGAGGGGATCCACGTCGCCTACGGCTCCATCGAACTCAAGACACACAGCAAGGTGGCTCTCGCCGTGCGCCAGGAGGGCGACGACGTTCGCATCTACTCCCACGTCGCGACCGGCAACTACCATTCCGGAACCGCGACGGGGTACGCGGACCTCGGACTGTTCACCGCGGATCCGGACATCGGTCAGGACCTCGTCCGACTGTTCAACTCCTTTACCGGGCACGCTCGCCAGGAACGGTATCGAAAGCTGCTCGTCGCCCCGGAGACGCTCAGACCCCGGCTATGCGAGCTGATCGATCAGGAGATCGACCGGGAGACGGAGGGCGACGGCGGGCGGATCGTCGCGAAAATGAACTCCCTGGAGGATCCCGGGATGGCGAGGAAGCTCTACGAGGCGGGGCAGGCCGGCGTCGAGATCGATCTCATCGTCCGCGGGATCTGCCGACTCCGGCCCGGCGTCGAGGGCGTCAGCGAGACGATACGGGTTCACAGCGTCGTCGGACGGTTCCTCGAACACTCCCGGATATTCAGGTTCGGCGGGGAGGATCCGAAGCATTTCATCGGCTCGGCGGACTGGATGACGCGGAACCTCGATCGCCGCGTCGAGGCCGTCGCCCCGGTCGAGGATCCGGAACTCGCCTCGGAACTCGACGCGATCCTCTCGGTCATGCTCGCCGACAACCGCAAGCGGTGGACGATGCGCTCCGACGGGAGCTACGTTCAGAAACGCCCCGATCCGGGTGAACCCTCCCGGAGCACACACGAGGTGTTGATGCGGCGGGCGTCGGCAGCGGCACCCGACGAACCGGTAACGTCCGCAACCGACCCGGGGCGGGAGCCGAACATCGATCTCGACGAAGTGTACACGACGGATCCCTTCGAAGGGTGAGGCGTATATACCAGCACGTTCGGCTCATAGCAGCCCTCATACCGCCGCCGGGACAGTACTTCGCTGAGGCCGGAGTTATGATCGGACACCACCCACCGACTGCGACCGGCGGACGTACCGCTCCCGTACAGTTTCAAGCGTCGCCGAGGTGTTCCCGGTGACCGCCCACGTCGATCCGAATCTGATGGTGTTGCTGTTTCTGTTCGGGTTCTCGCTGTTGTACGCGTTCGTGTTGGTTGTCGATGCCATCTCCGAGCGCGATCCCGCGGATCGCCGCCCCGAACGATCCCCGAGACAGCCCTGAAACGGACCGGTCGACGAACGGGGTCAAGGTACTCGTCGTTTCGATATACGTATCTCCATATAGCTCTCTGGCCGGTTCCGTTCGTGACACGTTTCCGTCCTCGACGGACGTATAAGAAATATAATAATTTCAGTAGGTCGGAAGCGATCCTTCGTTCGATGCCGCCAACGGGAAACCCGAACGTCCGACGGCGAACGCTGGTTTATAAAGCCCTCAAAACCGTGACCGCGGTCGGCTCGATCGCGAGCCTGATCAATCCCTTCGAACCGGCCGCGGCCGTCCGTTCGTTTTATGCGGGTCACGGTCAGCCGGGGGCTCCGGGCGACGAGGATCTCGAAAACGGTCATCGATCGCTTTCGAGCGGCGTCTACCGGCTTCGCTACGAGTGGTACGACGACCGCTATCGGACTCTCGACGTCCGAATCGATCGCTCGACGTACGCGTCCGCGGCCCGCAAGTCGCGCGGCTACGTGAGCGCCTTCGACGCCGCCCGCTCGAACCCGACCGCGGGCCGGATCGCGTCGGCGCTTTCAGGGTTCGTCCGGCCGGATCCCGGTGGTTCCCACTCGGCCGAACAGCGACGGCTGGCGACCGCCGTCGCGTTCGTGCGGAGCTTCGAATACGCGGTCGATCCCGACACGAAAGGCTCCGTCGAATACCACCGCGACCCAGTCGAGACGCTCGTCGACGGCCGCGGTGACTGCAAGGACCTGACGTATCTCCTCGCGGCGATCCTCTCGCAACCGCCGTTCGGGTACCGAACCGCGATGGTGTTCATCCCCGAACACATGCTGTTAGGCGTCCACCGTGTGGATCTGCCGCCGTCCGTGGCCGACGACACTCTCGCCGATACCGATTACGTCCCGATCGAGTCGACGGTCGACGATCCGATCGGCACGCTTACTGGGGAGCCGCTGCTCGGAATATATAATAGTGGTTTTGAGTACATAGACGGACGGGCCGCCCTTGAAACGGGCTGGAGATTCCTCCGAGACCCTTCTGAAAGCGAGGCGCTAACGAACAGTCTTTGATCTCTGTCGCCCGAGGATACGGACTCTCCGGTTATCCGACGGTGCAGAGGAGGGTTTCACTCCTCACCTCGGTTTTTCATGGCTTTCTCCGTTCGCCACAGCGTTCCGCTCATACACGTTCCCGGAGCCGTCGCAAAAGCGGGCCGAGGGGGATTTGAACCGAAGGCAGACGGTCGCTCACTCCGTTCGCGCTGCGTCTCCCAGGGTTCAAATCCCGAGCCGCGTTGTTCGTCACGGGAGAGCCGAGCACACGAGGTGCTCGGCGAGTCGTTCCTCACAAAAGCGGGCCGAGGGGGATTTGAACCCCCGACCGTCTGGTTAAGAGCCAGATGCTCTCCCTGACTGAGCTATCGGCCCCGCATCAAAACGTATCGTCGGTCGATTCAAATAGGTTGCGTTCCCCGATCCGATCGGGACGCCCTCCCACGGCGAGAACCGTACGGTCGTATTAAGTGGCCGCCGCCCTTCGGGACCGCTATCATGAGTACCGCGATCTCGATGGCGTCGATGTCGACGTATGCGATCCTGGGTTGTGGGAGTGTCGGCCACGCCGTCGCGGAGGAACTCGTCGGTGAGGACAAAGACGTTCTCATCCTCGACCGGGACGAGGGCCGCGTCGAGGCGCTCAGAGATCAGGACCTCGACGCGCGTCGCGCCGATATCAGGGAAAAGGCGGCCGCCGAGGCCATCGCCGACCGCGACGTCGTGTTGATCCTCTCGCCCGATATCGAGGCGAACCTGGCCGCCGTCGAGAACCTCGAACGCCGCGAGGGCGACCGGTTCATCATCGTCCGCGCCTCGGATCCCGTCACCGCGGACGAACTCAGGGAGGCCGGGGCGGACGTCGTTATCAACCCCTCCGTCGTCATCGCCGATTCGGCGCTTCGGGCGCTCGAACAGGGCGAACTCGAGTACAAGACGACACAGCTTTCTGATCTCATCGACGGCGGGGAATCGCTCGCGATACTCGCACACAGATCCCCCGGCCCGGACTCGATCGCGTCGGCCGTCGCGCTGCAGGCGATCGCCGAATCCCGGGGGATCGACGCCGATATCCTCTACGAGGGCGAGATCGGCCACCAGGAGAACCGCGCGTTCGTCAACCTACTCGGCATCGAGTTGGTCTCGCTCGGCGAGACCGACCTCGCGGAGTACGACACGCTCGCGTTGGTCGACTGTGCGAAGGCGACCGAACCGGTCGTCGACGGCGACGTCGACATCCTCATCGACCACTTCGAGCCCGAAGTCGACTACGGTGCGACGTTCAGCGACGTCCGATCGAACGTCTCCTCGACGTCGACGATCCTGACGAAGTACGTCCAGGAGTTCGATCTCAGCCTGCCCGAGGAGGTCGCGACGGCGCTTCTGTACGGCATCCGGGCCGAAACGCTCGATTTCAAGCGGGACACGACGCCGGCGGATCTGACGGCGGCGGCGTATCTGTACCCCTTTGCGAACCACGACACCCTCGAACAGGTCGAGTCCCCGTCGATGAGCCCCGAAACGCTCGACGTGCTCGCCGAGGCGATCCGGAACCGCGAGGTGAAAGGCTCACACTTGGTGTCGAACGCCGGGTTCATTCGTGACCGGGACGCCCTCTCACAGGCCGCCCAACACCTGTTGAACCTGGAAGGCATCACGACCTCGGCGGTGTTTGCTATCGCCGACGACACGATCTATCTCGCCGCTCGCTCGAAGGATATTCGGATCAACATCGGCAACGTGTTACAGGACGCCTTCGAGGAGATCGGCGAGGTTAGGGGTCACTCGACGGACGCCTCCGCGGAGATCCCGTTAGGCATCTTCACCGGATTGGAAATAACGGGCGACAACCGGGAGACGCTGTTGCAACTCACCGAACAGGCGGTCCGCTCGAAACTCTTCGAGGCGATGGGTGTCGAGAGCGGTAGCGGTGACGGGTCGAACGGGAGCTAGGCCGTCGCTTCTTCCTCTTCCCCTTCGGGTTCCCGGAGCCGTTCGACGATGTCGTTGACGAGGACGACGTCCCCGACGGCTCTGACCCACCGGTAGGGGACGATGACGCCCTGCGACCGCGACACGCGGCTGCCGAAAAGCTCCCGGTTGATGTCACGCAAGGCGAGTCCGGTGACCAGTTCGCTCTCCAGGTCCAGTCGAATGTCTTCGATCTCGCCCACGAAGACACCGTTGTTGGAGTACACTTCGCGCCCGACCAGCGACGTGATTTCCTGCGGTGTCGGCTCCGTTTCCATGCAGGTCGATCGGATGGATTCCCCTTAACTGTTGTCGGTGGGAGTCGGCGCGCGGCGGACGCGCGCCCGAAGTCGTTAATGCGACGCCGAATCTACCGTTTGGTATGAGCGATGCCGACGACATCGAGGAGATCAGAGAGCGAAAACGCGAACGACTGGCCGCAAGCGCCGCGACGCCGGAGAAGCCGATCGACGTCGAAAGCGCCGACCACCTCGAGGAACTCCTCACCGCACATCCGGTCGTGCTCGTCGATTTCTACGCCGATTGGTGCGGCCCCTGCAAGATGCTCGCGCCGACTGTCGCCGAGGTCGCGGCCGAAACCGACGCGGCCGTATTGAAAATCGATATCGACACCCACCAAGACCTCGCCGCGGAGTATCAGGTTCAGGGAGTTCCGACGCTGTATCTCTTCGTCGACGGCGAGATCGAAGAGCGGATGGTCGGCGTTCAGGAGAAGTCGTCGCTCCTCGACGCGGTCGAAGCGGCCGCCTGATACTGGTCGATATCGGTCTCCCGAACTCAGCCCCGCAGCAACGCGTCGATATCGGCGTACTCCTCGAGGAGCGTTCCCATCCGAGTGATCGTCTCCCCATTGCGTGTCCGGCCCGCTCGGAACACTGATTCGGTCCGGTCGAGCGTCGTCGCTGTGTCGGTCCGTACCAAGATGACGGGGACACCGGCTGCCGCGGCGCGGCCGACGACGGCGTCCGGCGGGCGGAACCCACCCGTCAGGAGGAGACACTCGATTCCGGACGCCTCGAGCGCCGTGGTCTGAACGTCAGTTCGATCGCCACCGGTTATGAGCGCCGCGTCTCGTACCCTGCGGAGCTGTCCGAGCGCCTCCTCCGCCGACATCGCTCCGACGACGAACCGGCGGATCCGGTCGTCCGTCGGCACGTCCGGAGTGAGGACCTCCGCGCCGAGCTCCTCGGCCAACTCGGCAACGGTCACGCCCGCGAGCTCCCTATCCCGCGGCACCGTCCCGTATACGCGGATCCCCCGCCCTTCGAGGAACGGGACCACGTCGCTCGCAAGCGTGTCGAAGGCGGCGTCGGGCACGTCGTTGAATAGCACACCACCGAGTCGGGCACCGAGCACGTCCGCGGCGGCAAGTACCTCGTCGATGTCGGCGGCGGTCTCAAAGCCCGCCACGAGCACGACGGTCGCATCGAGGAGGTCCGCCACGTCGGCGTCGGTCAGGTCCACGATCCCACCGGTCGTGAGCGACCCACCCCCTTCGACGATCATGCGGTCGACATCGGCCGACAGCGTCTCGAAGCTGGTCCGGATCCGCTCTCTCAGCGCCGCCGGATCCTCGCGACCGCGGATCGCCTCCTGAATGAACGTCGGCGAGTAGACGATGGGCTCCATCTCGTGGATCTCCGCGTCGAGATCCAGACACTCGCGGGCGAGCATCGGGTCCTCGTCCAGCGTCTTGCCGACCGCCGACTGGAGGCGTGTCCCCTTCGGTTTCATGTAGCCGACGCGGTCACCGCGTTCTCGGGCAGCTTCGCCGAGCGCCAACGCGATGGCGGTTTTGCCTGTGCTCTCTTCGAGTGATGTGACGAGTACGGTCATAGGGTTTCTGGATCGACGGTGAGGCGGATATCGACCGCGACGACGCCGTCGGCCGTCGCCACGAGGGGGTTTATATCCAGTTCCACGATCGCGGGAAAGTCGGTGACAAGCTGTGAGAGCCGCTGAACCGTTTCGACGACCGCGGCCTCGTCGATCGGTTCCCGCCCGCGAGCGCCGCGCAAAAGGGGCGTCGATTCGATATCTTCGAGCATTGTCGTGGCCTCCGTCCGGGAAACAGGTGCGACCCGGACTGTCGTGTCTTTGAGCACCTCGACGAAGACCCCGCCGAGCCCGAACAGCACGAGCGGGCCGAACTGTGGGTCCCGGTTCACGCCGAGAATCGTCTCGACGCTGTCGTCCAACTCGACGAGCTCCTGTATTTGAACGCCGAGCACCCGGGCGTCGGGTTGGTAGTTCCGTGCGCGCGAAACGAGTGTTGCGTACGTGTCCGCAACTTCCTCGCCGGGGACGCCGACCTCGACGCCCCCGATGTCCGTCTTGTGGAGGATGTCGGGCGAGACGATCTTCATCACGACGTTGCCGCCGATCCGTTCGGCGGCTGCCTCCGCAGCCGCCGGGGAATCGACGATCTCGCTTTCGGGCGTCGGGATGCCGTAAGCGTCCAACAGTCCCATCGCCTCGACCCCCAGCCGGTTGTCGCCCTGTGTTTCGACCCGATCGAGGATCGATCGGGCGGCCTCCCTGTCTACGTCGAACGTCTCCGGCGGTTCGTCGGCTCGGTCGCGGATCCGCCGATACCGCGAGAGCGATTCGAGGCTCCGGACGGCTCGCGTCGGATCGAAGTACGTCGGCGTTCCCACAGAGGAGAGCGTCTCCGAAGGCCCCGCCGCGGAGGAGCCACCCATCAGACAGACGGCGATGGGCACGGGCGTTTCGGTTCGAAACGCCGCGAGCCGCTCGGCCAACCGCTCGAACGAGAGGACGGCGCTCGGGCAGGCGATGACGACGGCGCTCCCGACCGCCGGGTCCTCGAGGACCGCTTCGAGCGCGTCCGCGAACCGTTCCGCCGGCGCGTCTCCGATGATATCGACCGGGTTATAAACGTTTGCCGTCGGCGGCAGGGCCCCTTTGAGCCGGCGGCGGGTTTCGTCCCCGAGCGTCGCCAACTCAAGCGTCGAGTCACCGATCGTGTCGGTCGCGATCACTCCAGGGCCGCCGGCGTTCGTCACGACGGCAACGCCGTCGGTTTCGGGCGGGTCGTTTCCGGCGAGGATTGCGCCGAAGTCGAACAGCTCTTCCGTGGAATCGGCCCGAATCACTCCCGCCTTTTCGAGGCCGGCCTCGTATGCCGTCTCACTGCCGGCGATCGCGCCCGTGTGCGAGGAGGCGGCCTTCGCGCCGGCGTCGGTCCGCCCGGACTTGAGCACGACGATAGGCGTCTCGCGGCTAACCTCGCGGGCGGTGTCGACGAACTCGGTCCCGTTTTCGATCCCCTCGAGATACCCTAACACCACGTCGGTCCCCGGATCGTCACCCCACGTTTCGACGAAATCAGTCTCGTCTATGACGGCCTTGTTGCCGAGTGAGACTACGTCCTTGAATCCGAGGCCGCGGTCGCCGGCCCATTCCAAGATGGCGGTGACGAGCGCTCCCGATTGGCTCATAAAGGACATCCGACCCGGAAGCGCGTTTCGGGGGGCGAACGTCGCGTTCAGTCCGGACGGCGTCGAAATGACGCCGAGGCAGTTCGGACCGACGACGGTGAGGTCGTATCGGGCCGCGAGTTCCCGGAGGCGATCTTCGCGTCCGACACCGTCCCCGCCCGTCTCGCCGAACCCTGCGGTTACGATAACGATGTTATCGATGCCGGCCTTACCGGCGTCTTCGACGACGTCCAACGCGGCCTCGGGCGGGACGACCACGACCGCGAGGTCGGCGTTGGTTTCGCCGACGCTGTCGTAACAGGCGAGTCCGAACACCCGGTCCGCGTTCGGGTTCACCGGGAGTATTTCACCGGCGAAATCGTCGCGGAGGTTCCGCAGTATCGCAGCGCCGACTGACCCGTCCCGGTCCGTTGCCCCGACGACGGCGACGCGTTCTGCGTCGAACACTCCCGATACCGTTACCATCTGTCCCTCATTTGAGCCGTCCGCGAAAAATACTTCCCGGTTACGGACGGTCGGCTCGGATCAGTTCCCTGCACCGTCTCAACCGCACGTGTGCCGGTAGATGTGCTCACGCTCCGTGTCCCGATCCGCCGGCGCGGTGATCGTTTCCGCGGTGATCCGTTCGGTCACCTCGAACATGCTGATGTGGGTGAGCTCGGTCCCCCGTTCGCGGTAACTCCGGCAGATATGATCCCCGAGATTCACCAAGAGCGCATCGCCGGGCTCGGACCGACGGACGCTGTTCATGAAAAACCTGCTACGATACGTGTCGTGTTGTCGCTGGAGCTTTCCGTCGTGTGGGCGGTCCCAAGTGAACGGACGGTCGTTGAACACGTCGAGCCGTTCGCCGTCGGCGGTCCGGGCACCGAAGACGTAGTAGCGGTCCGTCGTCCGCGGATGGGGGGCGAAGACGCTCCATTCCGGCTGCGTGATCCCGACACTCTCGGCGGCCGAATGGGCGTACGTGCCGGCGGGATGGTCCGCGACGGCGTCGTTCAGCGCCCGCTGGTCGTAGCCACCGTCGGTCACGACCGCACCGGCGTTGAAGACGAAGACCACGGCGACGACACCGAGTGCGGCGAGCACGGCGACGCCGACGCCGGTGGTAACCGCCGTCGAGGCCGCCGCATACGGCTGTGGGACCACGCGAAACGCCGGGAGCACCGATGCGAGGCGTCGCCCCCTCGCCCGAAGCCGGCCAGGGAGGCGGTCGACTCCCGCCTGTCGGGCGATCGATTCCAGATCGCGCCAGAACACGGCTGGCAGGAAAAGCATCAGCCCGACGAGTGCGACGTAGGCAAACGCACCGATACGGACCGTCAGCGCAAACGAGAGGTGTCCGCCGACGAACAACGAACCGAAGGCGATCCTGGCACGGCCCGGAAGTAACACGAGGAGCCACGCCGTGAGCAACATATAAAACCACAACAGTCCGCCGTACTCGAGCGCTGTCGGGTACTGCCGGACGAAATCACCGAGCAGGAACGTCATCTCGTCGATACCGAGCACGAGGGGTGCCGCTTCACCGCTCCGCCACAGCTCGGATTCGAGTTTGTGGATCCCGTTGACGACGTACATGACGACCATCTGAGCGAGCGCGAGCGCGGCGAAAATCCCCCCGATCGCTCCGCGGGGACGACCGCTCGAATGAACCGCGTCGACCGACCACCGCTCACCGAGCGGGAGAAAGATCGCCCAAAAGAGCAACAGCCGAAAGAGCGTGTCCGCGTAGCTGAGCACGAACGGGTTGTGGTGATCGAGCGAGGCGACGAACAGAAGCGCCAGGACGGTCGAGGCTCTGCTCCGGTAACCGATGGCGAGTGAGATGCCGACGAGCGTTTGAACCACGAAGAGGGCGGCGATAGCGCTCGTCCCGGAGGTAAGGAAGTATACCGAAACCGCGTTCTCGGCCGTGTACCGGGCGGCGAGGTCCGCGGTGACGAGGCCGGTGTCGGTGTAATATACTCCGAAGCTCCGGGTCCGGAGCAGCATGTCCGCGACGATCAACGCTCCGAGACCGATCCGGAACACGGCGAGTGACCGTGTATCGATCCGCAGACGGGCACGCAGGTACTGTCGGACGTTTCGAAACAACGCCGCTATCCGTCGAGCTTCGGGGGTCACGGACGCGTTTCTGCCCGATTGTCTCGGCGCGTCGGTGCTCTTTGCCCGCTCTCGGACCGGCAGCGATAACGCATGCTTTGGGGACAGCGTCTCCGCTCCGGCGATACCCGTGGACTCATCGGTACCACATCGTTTGCATCCACGCTCGGACTTATTATTCTATCGCGACAGTAAAGCGTGTGCTAATTACTTTTGTTTCTACTTCTATCAAATTCTTTATTTCTTATATCGCACTACTGTGTTACAATAATAATATTAGAGCTTTACATAATAACTCTTTTATTCCCCGTCCACGTTCGACGCCGTATGGAACCATCCCGAAGAAAGTTCGTGACGGCAGGAGCGGGAATCGTTGCACTCAGTGCCTTGGCCGGCTGTTCCGAGGACGTGGGTAACGGCAACGGCAACGGCAACGGCAACGGCCACGGGGAAGATCCCGAACCGGAGCCCGAATCGGAACCGGACGCGGCTGTCGTCTCGATCCTCGCTGAGAACCTCGCTGGTGGTCACGATCACGATCACGACCATGACCACGACGACCACCACGACGACGACCACC
>LFFM01000905.1_pt1 | contig 21095 bp, 9 predicted proteins | sample 643131 | NCBI WGS metagenome assembly LFFM01 (sample SAMN03777445, study PRJNA286221) | soda lake metagenome | biome: soda lake; feature: Kulunda steppe; material: water; isolation source: sample Tc-Br brine of Tanatar trona crystallizer | place: Russia: Kulunda steppe | collected 2011-07
AGATTAGTTGTTCTGAAGTGTTCGGTGAGTGCGCGCATTTTCGGCTCTTTTGGAAGGACAACGCCGTCTCCGTACTGGGCGAATGCTTGCTCTATTACGGTGCGGTAGGTTTTGCTGGTGGCATAGCCGACGATAGCGTCGAACTGTGAGCCGTATTCTTCGAGGTAGGAGACCAACCGGTCCACGACGAGCTGTTGGCGCTGTTTCTCGGCGTTGGTCAGCACGTACTCATATGATTTGATCTGCGAGAGATTCTCGTACTGTACAGGTACCGGGCCGTACATGCCGGAGACAGTCACTTTGTGGATTTGGTCATTCCACTCAGCGGTTGCATCTGCGACGACGCGGTGTGTTCGGGAATTAGAATACGGCTTGGTTTGGCTACAGGGGATAACGAGCAGTACGCGCTCGTCGCCGACCCGGTAGTCCTTCCGGTCAAGAATGTTGAAGTCTTCCGGTGTGTGCTCAAGTGAGATCTCTTGATCATCGACCGGGATATCCAAATCGAGCCGTTCCTGCTCCGCATCGCTATGATCGGCGACTAACCGGTTGTAGCCACGTTCACGGAGTTGCTGTGCCAACTCACGGTCTCGTACGGTTGCCCGTTTCAATGCCCGCTTGATATTCTCGACATCGTTGCGAGCCATTTTAGCGACGTATTCAAGCAACTCCCCGTTACCGTCGTTGATCAGTTCCCGTACATGGTTCATCTCGTCTTGATAAACACAGAAATTGTGGTAGCTCATTAGTGCGTAAAAATCACTCTTCATATACTCTCCGTCTCGATCATACGACTCGCTGTCGTACATTGTGGCCTGCATCTGATCGAAACCGATCTGCCGTAGATGCTCGCATGCGGGACATTGACAGCCCCAGTCGTCGGGGATCTGATCCGCAGTGAATTTCGACCAGTCTGCTGCCCATCGTGCTTGGGCGGTCCGATCGACATCAACACCAAATTCTCCTAGATCGTGCGTCGAAGCGTTCGGGTTCCGGACGAGTTCTTCATCTGAAACCCCGATCTCCCGGTTGATGAACTTCTTGAACTGCGCTGCTTGCATGTAGCTTGACGAGTCAAATGAATCCGCACCGAGAAGCGCTAGGAGCGCCGTGAACTTGCCGCTAATTCCGAATAAATGAAGACCAAGGTCGTCTTCCCGATCGCCAGGAATCGCGTCCTTCGCACCTTGTACGATATCAACCAGCATCTCGACGTTCGTTCGGAGCGGGACGAGCGAACCGACCGCAAATCCCTCAAATGACTTATCAATGTGCGTTGCACGGTCAAGGAACGTCCCGACGTACCAATTGATCGTCTCGTAGTCGTGGCCGTGAATAGCGACATACACAGCGGGTGGGTCTGATTGATCTTCTAACAGCTCAAGACAACGAATCGCGCTGTCAATGCTGTCCTCCATACGTTGAGTTGTCTCTTCATCATTCAGATTCGGTGGGATCGGATAGTCTAGAGTAGCGATGATGTCGGCACCATAATCGAGCTGTAAGTCGAGGATGCTTTCTGGGTTCGTATAGATGGCCCAGTCATTATCATTTCCTCCCTCTGTTGGTGGCTCACCGAACGTATCTGAGTTCAGGAGTTTGAACCCGCCTGAGTCTACAAATAACGGCTTAGTGAAGCTCTCCGGCTGTGAGTGATACGGCTTAACTGGTTCATGGTTAGTGAAGTGGTCGTGAATCGGTTTCGAGCGCCAGTTCTCAAGCGATTCGGGAGTGATATTGAAATCCAAGAAACTCATCGCTTGAAACATCGCACCTTGGAACTCGGGTTCCCCAAAGAGATGGTTCCGTAACCGACTCCAAATTCCGCCGGACTTCTCGTTAGGCCCACCGATAAAATTGACCACAGGGAAGAACGCCGGTGTCTGAACGTCGCCGTGCGGTGTGTGGATTGTACCGCGACGTGCATTGCCAGCATCGTCAGTCGCGTCGGTCTCAAACGATGCCATCCTCTACACGTCATTGACGATGGGATGTGATAAGTTCGGTCTTTCCGAAGCGAGCCGGCCTCAATCGGACCCGCTACAGTCTGTCTTGAACCGTGACGATATGGATGTTATGTCGACGACCGTTGTTATAGATCAGTCGGTCGTTTTCGAAATCAATTGAAACCTCTCCGCTATGATATCCTGAACGCTCAAGCTCGCTCAAATCGTCGCGGTCGCCGTACGACCAACAAATGATTTTATCGACGCTCTCAAGCGGCTTATCTGCCTCAAAGTGATCCGTGAGCCGACGATGGATCGAGCTCGCATAGAGGTTCGTATCCTGACGAACTAACGCGTTGACCTCTGCACTCGGGTCATAATCTTCGACTGTAATCTCTGGCTCAGCTCCAAAGCGGTTCGAGCGCTCCAACCCGAGAACGACCTCAGCGTCATTCGATGGCGTAAATCGATTCCGCTCGTGGATCCGTTGTTCTCGCTTTTCGATCGATGATTGCTGAGACTCTGCGCGGCGAGTGAGTTTCGCCTTACGACGGTGAGACAGGTAGTCTTTGAACCACGGATCCGACGCAATCTTCGAAAGGTAGTGACTGAGCTCCTCTACGATTGCCTGATACACTGGGCTAGACTTGTTTCGGATCTTTTCACGGTTTGCGGACAATTCGAGGTCTTGGCAGTTTGCGATGAAAAAGAAGTGAAGGAACTCGTTGTCGTGAGAGATCGTGTCGTTGACCCGCTCAACCTTTATGTGGTCTTTTGCCAGCCAGACGCCGAACTGTGCCGAGTGCTTTCCGTAAGTAGGGAGTTCGTTGCGAGCGTCTTTCCCGCCCACCATCCCAACTACTTCTACAGTTGTTGTATTACCGTTTTCAGTCTCAACGGTGAGCTCCCGGGGTGGGTAGTGCTTACACATCCGCGATTCGGAGAACTGGCCCTCTCCTGGCTCGCGCTGCTCGGCCGGGAACTCAAGTTTGTTGTTCATTACCAGTCGGTCTCGTGTGTCATCAATCTCGTCGCCGAGGATGACCGTTATCTCCATCTCTCGGAAATCATCTGTAAAGAAGTGACCTGTAGACCCGGCGAGTGTCTTCCATTTCAGGTAGTGCTCTATCTTATTGTAGGTGAGTGATGCTGGCGAAAATCCATGGCCGGATTTGAATCCGGTAATACGAATGTGCGTCCCGGAGTTGCCTTCTTTGACTGCCTCCTCGTTCAGCACATACTCAGGCATGGTTCGGTTATTGAGCTTTTCCCACGGTTGCTCCATCTGTGCGCGTAAGTTGAGTCCGTTCTTCGTGGTATTGACGAGGACTTCCTCGCTTTTGTAGAAAATCTTCGTTCCGTGACCTTTGTAGCCGATCGAGTCGTTTTGATGGCCGCGCTTCGTGGAATTGCCAAGGTCGAAGAACGATTCGAGATCAGAGTGACTCATCCCCTCGCCGTCGTCTTCGATAACGATTTCTGATCCAATTGGCCGATCTCGAATGGTAATTTCGACTTCGGTCGCACCGGCGTCATAACTGTTCGACAGCGATTCACGGATCACCTCAAGCGGATCCTCGAAGTCGCTAGCGATCTCTAAAAATTCGTTTACTTCGTTGACTTGCGGTGTTTTGGTTGTTGACATTCAGAAGTATCCTCCAAGTGACTCGTTCACAACGCGATGTGCGTGCTGTTGCATCGATTTCTCTCGTCCGAGTGACTGTTCGATATACGAAATCAACGCGTCATCTCCCGGACTTTGAATTGCGGATTGGATTCTCTTTATTTCCTCTTTTTGAATGATCAGGTTGTGCATCGCAACAGCGCCAAGCTTGTCTTTCTGATACTCCGCATCTCCCCTCATACGCCTCACTAACATCTCATCACTACAGACCTGGCAGTCACACTCTGTAAAATCGACATCATCTACGGGCTCCGAATTGTACAGCGACGTATCGTATTTCCCGTTAATCGCCGAGTGTATGTACGATGATGAATCAAACGTGTCTGCACCAACTGCGGACAAGAGAGGAATCGCACTTGACGAGATGCCGAGAACGTGAAGAGGTAGCTCCTCGAACCCCCAGTCACTCAAAACCTCACGACAATCGCTGACAGCGGTGATCAGTTTACCCTTATTATCTTTAAGTGGAACAAGGCTCCCCAAGGCGACGCCGTCGAATTCACGGTGGACACGGTCCCGACCGATGACTTTCTCAACCTCTGTGAGAAACGTATCGAGCATCGAGTAGTTGTACCCATGGAGTGTCAAATATCGTGTGTCGTCCCGGCTGGTTAAGTCGAGAAACTCGTCGACGTTTTCGGCAGTCAGTCGCGCTTTCTCAACGCGAGTCGGGTAGTCATCGTCCGGCGCAATGGGTCGATCGAGATTTACGAGAACGTCTCCCCCGAGCAGTCTCTGTATCTCAACGATTGCTTTCTGATCGACATCGACCTCAAAGTCGCTACCATCAAGTGTGCCGTCTCCGAGAAACTTGAATCCACCTGAGTCAAGAAAGAGAGTGCCGTCAAAATCGAACACATCGCGCTCTCTAATCGGTGCAGAAATGTAGTCTTCGTACCGTTCTCTCGAGATACCGTAGTCCGTAAGCGATGCAACAGATGTCATCACACCATCGAAATATCGGCTGTAATCACCACCGTTTACGACTTCGTCTCCGTTCATGAACTCCTTGATAGTTCGGTGGATACCGCCCCCATACAGACTTGCGTCTGTTCCTCCGGCATAGAAATTAACAACTGGGAGAAGGTTCGGAGTCGACAGTTCCGTGTCGCCTATCTGTAAAACTCCACTTCGAGCGTCACCCGCCTCAGCGGAAATCTCAAAGATGTCGTTTTTGAATCGTCCTGATTGAGATTCCATCACGCAGTCACCTCGTTGCCCATATCATTGCGCACCACTTGTTTCAACTCCCGACCTTTTGTTCCGATCCCATCACCCTTGACATTGTTTATATCGACACCATTTTGGTTGGAAATATCACCAACAGCTTGAGTGTAGACAGACCCCATGTTCATAATAACAGTCTCATAATCACCATTTGAGATACAGTGACGTAGGTCTTCTGTAACGTATTCGCGTAATTCGCTAGCCCGCGAGGGCGTCATACGACGGTCATAGTTGGTGATTTCATCGTCAGCGCGGAGTATTCCGTGCTCCGCAGAGAGTATTCGAAGTTCTATATCTGAGCGAAATGCGTCCTCTCTCATTGCCTTTTTGATAATTTTGAAGAAATAACCATCATACACTTCTATAGCTCGGGTTGGTGTGGTCACGTGATTTTTAGTGGCTGAACAGGACTGAACGAGGAGCGTGGACATTGCATCGGTATCGATCCCGACCAGTCAAAAGTGTGTCCCCTAGGGATAACAAAATCAACTATTTCCGTCGGAAATGTCTATACTTCAACAGTCAATCATCTACGATCGGCAATTACGTGTCATAATCGCTACCGTTATACTTTCAAGAACTCGTTGGCTACTCTACCACAGTACGGGATCTGAACTGCAAGCTGCAATAATATAACTAACTAAATGGACGCAGAAAGAATACCGGATATAATACGGGATCCGAGAAAAATTCACCGAGTTCAAACATAGATATGTCTGCAACAGTTGAGGTGCTCGTTTCTAATATCGACAAAGAGCCAGTGCCTGACGCAAGAGTCAAAATTACTGGAACGACGCACTCAGTAGACGGACGAACTTCGCAAACCGGTCGGTGTAGTATCTCTGTTCCCACAGCCTCTGAATCGGTCAAGATGGAGATTAGCCATCCTGAGTACCAACCGATAAAGGAAGGTGTGACGTTGGCTGATGGAGCTGTTCTCGATATTACCCTCAAAAGTCCTGATAGTATTGACAGTCACTCGGACGAGAAGTCTCGCCCTGGCGGCACCGATTCTAGTAAGACTTCGGATATAAGTAATGAATCACCGAATCGCATGGAGCTATTGGACGAACTCGTCGCATTAAATGAGCGGTTCTCCGGGAAGGTGACTCGAGGAAGAATGCGAACCGATGGAAAGTATCGTCCGGAAGATTATGAGACAACGTTCGGGTCGTGGTCAACCGCCATGGATCGAGCACCGTTCGATCGGACGAACGAGAGTGCATCTACTCAACCAAATCAACAAACGATCTCGAGACAGGAAGTAGTTGAGGCCGTTGTTGACCTAATCGAGAAGGTAGACGGCCGGCCAAGTACATCAGATATGAACGATTTGGGCAAGATGTCTGCGTCTCCAATCTACCGGCATTTCGAAAGTTGGGATGCTGCCATTGATGTTGCAGAGGAGAAAATCGGTGCGGCAGAGTCTAATCTCCATCAAAATCAATCTGAGGATTCGGCTGTCGATTCAGATTCGTATTCTCCTCGGAAAGATACGGCGCAGGAACGGACAGAAGACGAAGACTTGACCAAAGAAATGCGGGATTCGGAGGTCCCATCCGAAGCATTCGCCGAACTCAGTGGATTCAGACGTGATTTGTTGCTTGTGATCAAGGGATTGGAGACGCCAAAAGGACTCGAAATAAAACGGGAACTAGAGGAATACTATGACGGAACGATTCACCATGGCCGTCTTTATCCTAACTTGGACAAGCTCGTTGAGGAAGGTTTCGTCACAAAGTCGGCACAAGATGAACGGAGCAATCGATACGAGCTGACGGACTTCGGTGCCAATCACATTGAAGCCCGATATCACTGGCAGCAGAATCGAATCGCCACTAACGAAAATCAAGCACGGACTCCTGAATCCGAAGAGAAGACGACATCAGATACCACTAAGAACGGAATACCCAGTAAGAAAGAGCAACAAGACAACACTTACACAGAGAATATTCCACTTGCTTCGGCGACAGATGATAACACACAGGATTCTAAAAGAGAGTCACCCAGTGAGATAATCGAGGAAGATGACTTCGAATGGGGGCTTGAAGAGTCTGATCTGGTCTCGGACAACATCGCTGAAGTACCGGAGGGTCGTTTCTTCAATGTAGTTGTCAAGGTGATAAAAACTCGAGTGATTTCCTCTGGAGAACGCGATGCAATCATCGATGTCGAGCTATCTAATGGAAAACGAGTCGGCTTCACGATTTGGAACAAACACGATATTGAGATCGATCTTCAGACAGGTGAGTATATTCAGTTGAATGAGATCAGGCTCAAGAAATGGAAAACCGATCACGGATACGTTCCTCAGTTAAATAGCACGAAGGACCTCACAACCGTTCCCATTGATGAGTCAGATGTTCAGCGACCGGTCGAAGAAAATGAAGAAGACGGGGGTGCAAGTGGTGAGTCAGAGAAAGAGCACGACATTGATCAGCTTATTGGAGTGGGTGGTGCGACGAAAGCCGACGCGGAGGCTCTCATGGAATCCGGGTATATGACGACTGCGGATCTAGAAAATGCCTCGCTCGATAATCTCCGTTCCGTCTCGGGACTTGACGACGGAACGGCTCTGCGTATCAAAGCAGAACTCGGGTAGCGGATTAGCCGCTTAATGCGCCTACGACAACGAGAGTTCCACGTAATCCTCGAGGTCGGAATCGCGCAGCAGGTCAATCTGCTCGTCGGTAAGTTCGTCGAGAAAGAGTTGGGTATCGGAGAGCAATCCATCAACGATCGGCTCCAACGGCGTCCCAACGTACGGGCCGAATATCTCTTCCCGGCACTCTTCGAAGTACTCCCGCATGTCCTCCCCGTAGTCTGCAGCCCGCTGCTTGAGTCTTTCAAAGTCCCACTCATCGTCTCGGTAGACCTGTCCTTTCCAATCCCAATCTGAGAGGAGTTCGTGGACCGCTTCGAGTCTGACTTCGCTCACACGTTCGACACGCTCGTTGAGTCGCCTCATTCCGTTCACGCGACTCTGCATTCCGATTCGAATCTCGTGAATTTCGTTGCTCACCCGACGTTTCTGGTCTTCAACCTTCGATCTGAGCGCATCGATGCGGTCTCCAAGTGCCTCGAAATCGCCTTCTTCCAACAACTCTCGTGCCTCGGCAACGGCTTGTTTGGCATCATCGTCGATTTCGAGATCAGTCTGAAGGAACTCTTCAGCCAAGATCCGTTGGAGTATCGTCTCCTCCATCGTTTCGGCGATATCCTCTAATCGGGAAGCAAGCTGTCGGTGACGATACTGTTGGTAGATCTCTTCGATGCTTTCTTCGAAATTTTTGTCGGGCAGATTTTCAGATTGTTCAGTCGACATAGTGAGTACTCACCTCAGTGAACTCCTCACCGAGCTTATCGGTGCCACTAGTTCCTGATAATGGGACTTCTCTGAAATTCGTCACAACTATATCGTTGTCAAGTTTGAGACTCGCCAGAGTTGCTGTAGTTCTAGCGAATGGATTCCCACCATACAGCCTATTGGCAAGCTCAGCTGCACTCACGACATCATCCAACTCTGATTGAGTGTGATTACACACCTGCCCGAGCTGTTCTGTGAGGTCGGGATCAACCGCATCGTACGTCTTCAGTTTCTTGTATCGATCACTAACGGATTGTATGTCCGTATCCGACAGCATCTCTGAGACGTATCCAACAGCTTCGCGCTGATAGCCGTGGTCCGTTGTGTCGTTGAGGGCCTTCCTGACATCGTACATCGTGTCGGCAAGGTCACGTACGTTATGACCCGATTCGAATCGGACACGTGATGCGATATTTCCGATGTATTGCCGACCGAGCATTCCAAGAACTTCGAAAGGCGGGTTTTGTTCCAAACGGTCACGGACCTCGGGTACGTCGAGTGTGCTGGCAGAAACGCCTAGCAACGAGCCAAAGACATCTTCAACGTACTTTGCGTCCTCCATCGATTCCTTGACTGCCTTAATTTCCTCATGTCCAAGCACTTCGTCAAGTCCCGAGAGTAGTTGCCGGTCAACCGTGAGCTCGTCGTCAGATTGATATCGCTCGTTCAGCCGCTCGGCAGTCACCTCGTGCCACGGATCATCGAGAAGTGTTAGCGTCGAATACGTTGCGAGAAGGAAGTCAGTGAAATCGTATCGAGCGTGTCGCTTATAGAACACGCTGTCGCTGTTCAGTTGTGTTTCGATGATCTTGTCACGCCACTCTTCAGCGTATCCGGTGAGTTGGGTACCGGCGGCTTTCAACTGTGCCGAATAGTCGGCGGATCTCGGACCCATGTCTCGACGTACCCCAAACTCGACGAGCCGACGAAGGTCGGAACGGCGAAAATCACCTCTGTCGAGGATGATCTGGTCGGGATCCGGTGGCTCGTTCGAATCCGGATAGACGAATGGAGATTTCTGGCTACTGAGCATGTAGCGCAGTGAGGTTCCCTCGATTAGACGGAAATCATCAGTGGTCTCTTTCAAGAGATCACGGAGAGCACGCTTGATGTACTCGTCCGTTTCAATGTACTTTGTCGGGTCTTCGATCCACGAGTCAATCTGTCCTTTTTGTTTCTTGATTTCCTGTTCAAGTCTAGATGGACCACCACCACCACCAATTCTGTAGCCGCACTCAGAACAAATCCGGCTACCATCGGTATCGGTTCTCCACGCTATAACACCACAGTCGGGACAGGGATCTGGGGTTGGTCCCTCCCCGGTAGATGCTATCTCTACCTGATGAGCGCCAACTTCTATTTCGCTGGGTAGCCCGGTCGTTTCGAAACCAAACGCATCGACAAATTCTCTATTGATAACGACGTGGTCCCCCTGCTCACGTCCGTACCATTTAGCGAGATCGGCGTACTCCTCGGCATCTTCGTAAACCTCGTCTGCGACAGAAACCGTATTTCCGAGTGGCCTGAGAACGTCCGCGGACGACGGAGCTTCAATATATCCTTCATGGTAATCTTGTAACACCTCGAATATCGTCATGATAAATTCACGCGGGGACTGCTGACTCTCGTCGAATCCGGCATAGATCCGCCGAACGAACGTCTGGTTGAACGGGAATAAGTCACGGAACGATTCCTTACAGAAGCCACAATCGGCACAGATTGACCCCTCTGGGGCTTCTTTGAGATTGAACGTTCCATCGTCGGTGTCCCGGTTGTATTGAACGCTACCGTCGTGTGATTTGATATATCCGAGATACGGGCGCACAAAGTCAACTGCGGAATCTTCGTTCAGGAATAGCACCGTATTCGAATCCTGTTCATTCGTTTGGAAGAACTCGAAGCGGTCCTCCGCCGTCCGGGTGTGTAAAACCTCTGTAGAGTCACGGGTTCCCGCGACAATGAAGTCCCAATTGTCCGCGGACTTGTCGCGCTCCATATACTTTCGGAGTCGCTCTGCTTCCATCGCGGCGATAGAGAAATCCTCGAAGACGATGACCGGTCGAGTGTCCTCGAACTGTTGTCCGACTTGATCAAGCACGTCACCGAGCGAGGAGGTATCGTAGTTCTCCCTGATTACCTGCCAGAGAGCGTTGTTGAACGCCTCGACGGCTTCTGAAACGCCAATCTCCTCGTTAAAAATTTTCAGTTCATCACGCTGTCTGTATTCGTTTTCTCCGATGAACTGAATCTTCTGAGCATACTCGCCCCGCTCGACGAGACGGTTCAGTTTCTCGGCGATGTAATCACGTATCTTGTCGGTCTGCTCACCGTCGGGGGCAACGTCGTATCCCTGCCTGCGCAGTGTGAGCGTCGCTCCCGAAGTGGCATTGTCTGCTACGGTCTGCGGGATATCGACGATGTCGTCACGTAGGCGCTTGAACTCAGACGCTCCCGAGAGCTCCTCACCGAACTGCTCCTGGTAGAACTCCGGAATCCGCTCGGAAAGGATCGACATCAGATCGTCGTCTTTGTCGATGTGAAGCATCGGACGACCGTCGAGTCGGAGACGGTGAGAGAGGTACGCACAGAGTTCCGATTTACCGGTACCGACTTCTCCTTCGATGACGACGGCGAAATTCCCGACGCGATTATCAGAGAATTCTTGATAGATGCGATCCTCGCCCCACGTTTCACCTCCCGCGGCTGTACCACGGAAGACCTCCATGGGCCGGTGCGTGAATTGGAAGAGGTCGTAATCCTCAGAACGAACTGCAGCCACCTTACTGAACAATCGACGAAGCGTCTCTTCATCGACTTCGTCGAAGTGTGGACAACGTGCCAAGTCGGATTCGTCTGGTTTCACGATTTGAGTCATTGAATCACCTCAATCGAGTTCGCGTCTCTGTCGATCCCCTTCCGCCGAGGGACACCATTCAGATCGACGGCAGCAGCGTCGCCCGATTCGACAATTCTAATCTCCTCCTCTCGCACTAGGTTGAAAAGAACCCGCGAGAGGGAGGCTGGTACGTTCCCGTCGGCTGTAAGCTCAATAAGGAAGAGATTTTGCCACAACCAATCGATATACTCTGTAATTGTCACGCGTCCGTTCGTCCCAACTTCGTCCACTGCAAGCTGTATCGACTCTTGAATGATATCCGGGCTTGGGTAGACGGTATGTCTTCTGCCGTTGGCCTTGTGAACGAGATTAAGAAAATCAACGAGCCGGGACCAGTTGACGAACTTGTGTTCGTTTAAATCAATCTCTCCCTGTTGAGACTGAGGAACGTATCCACGCTCGCGGTGCCGCCGATTGATCTTCTTGTACAGGGAGGAATCGTCGGAATCGAACGCTTGAATTTCTTCTTGAAGGAGGTATTGATAATTGAGTAGGACAACAGACTGTCTTCCCCAGTCTGCTTCCTCGGCTTCCGACGCGAGATTATATAGCACACCAAGCCGGAAGTCGAGTTTTTCATCGCCGGTCTTCCACGGGAGGTCAACGGCATAGTAGTCAGGCTCTTGACGGCCGACGAGCCCAATTGCACGCAACCCGTTTACCCCTTGGTTCAGCAGGTCGTCACTAAGTACGGTGTCGCTTTTGAGTTCATCCTTGGTAGTATGTCCCCGCTTTATCGACCAGTAGACGGTCCGCAACGGGGCAGGAGTCTGTACCGTGTTCAGAATGTAGGGTGCTGTTTCGCTCATAGTGGATGCATTAGCCAGTCGTGATACCGTGCGTCGATCGGGCTTGTCTCGGGGTTGAGATCCTTCGCCGCCTCTCGAGCCAAACGGATCTTTGGACTACGTTTCGCGTAGGAGGGGTCAAAGGTTGTTCCTTCCATCGAAACTGACAGATTCAGGTCGTGTGCAATCTTCGATGCAGTCGATTTATCCCACTCGATTCGCCGTCTGAGCCAGCCTCCGAAGGCCTCGATCACGTCGTCGCTCTCCAAAGGTGAGACCCCAAGTTCGTCCCGGCGTGCGAATATATTTGAGAAGGTCTTGTAGAGTGGAAGGTACGGCGCTTCCGTGAGTTCGTCAAACAATTCGGACGTCGTCTCAATCGGATCGCCTTCGACCAGCTCGTAGAGGTTCGCGTTGTCTTGTATAAAGAGGTTTTTCGTGTCTCGAATCGGCATCCCCCAGCCTTCGCTCTCGTAATGCTCGACAAATGCCTCATAAACGCGGTCGTACGACCCAATATGTCGACAGAACGGCTCGTGGTATAGGGGGCGAAGGCCACCGGATGGTTGAAAACGACGCTCGTCAGCGACGACGATCAATGATCCCTCGGAATCCGTGTATCGGTTGATGAGGTCGTTCATTGTGTACTGTGTGTTCTTTTCATAGTAGCTCGTCGTGACGACACAGAGGTCTTCTGACGGAGGTAGCTGTATGCCTCCGCTAACGTGATAATCATACCCGGGAAAGTCGTACTGTCTACCCCCACGTTCGTGTTGCCATGTGTGCTTGAGCTGACGCCACGAAGTCGGGTACGTGGCGTGTTCCGTACCGAGATAGTTAATCGCGGGGAGCGATCGCAGTTTCCAATAATGGACGTTACCATCTGGGTCGTGGATGAACGCGACATCAGCGTCGTTCATCCGATTTTGGATTGCTTGTAGACTCACTGCTCACCTCCATCGACGACGGCAGTGAGTGTCCGGTGATCAAGCAGATCGTTTTCGAGATAGTGGCTCGGCGTCCGCGAGAGCAACAGACACTCGTCACAGTAGTCGACGCATCGGTCACAATCACCGACATCGATGACGTTGTCCGCGACTTCGTCAAGGCTCTCATGGACGTGCCAGCCGATACCGTTGCCACCCTGGCGACCGTCCACGATGTATACTTCAACTGTGTCTTCGGTGATCGACGCCTTGACTCGATAGTCGGACCGGTCACACTTGACGACAACCGGAATAGCCCGATCAAGTGCTTGTTCGAGGCTGGTCAACATCTGTGGCCATGAGGCTGTGGGATGTTTCACCCGTTCGAACCGCTCGGCGATTGCATCACGGTCAAACTCGAGGCGCAGTCCCTGCGTGTGATGTTGTTGCCCCACCGGGCGGTACGTCTCTTCCTGTGACTTTTCGAGTCGCTCGCGCCACGAGAGTTCATCAGTAGAGCCCCCACCGTCCTCTTTCTCGATCAACGCCTGGGATCGCAGTATCTCGGTCGAAGGGCTCATTGCATGACCGCGCTCGAAAGCATAAACGAAGTCCGTCAGCTCGAATTGTCCGTATTCGATATCGCAATCTAAACCAAATAGTTTCGTCTCCTGACGGTCGCGCTCTGCGTCTGTCGAACGAACGTACGTCGACATCTGTGCGAACGTCCGATAGGAACGTTGTCCTCCCTTGGCTACCGAGCACTCAACTGACGAGATGCCGTGAATTTGCGTGGTCGTGAGGTCGGAGTCGCAATGTGGACAGATTGTCTCACCAGGATCAAAGCTCCGGAACCGTCGATCACACTCCTCGTTGTCACAGACGGCAACATCAGTGAGCGGTTTCTGTGTTCCCCTGACGTCACCGACGATATATTCTGTTCCGTGTAGTGACACCATCCCCCCGAGCTCGTTCTCTTCTCCGGGATACATGTCGTACAGTCGACCGCTCCCTTCGAAAGAGATCTCTTCCCGCTGACCGCTGAATTGTACGGGGAAGTTCTGACCGAAACTTCGGTAGTTGGCGAGATACCCGAGCTTACTAAGCCACTGATCGAGACGTGACGTATTGCTTGTAAGATCTCGGTTCGTCGCCGCGCCTGTGGACATCCCACGGAGCCGCGAAAACGTCTGGTCAACACGCCGTGACAGAGAGAGCGGGCCGTCACCGAAGAAAACCTCTTCGTACACCTCGACTCCACGTTGGCCAAAAATACCGTAGAGGTATTCTCGTAGGACATCGTCCATCTCCTCTTGAATGAACTCTTGGAGGATCTGTAGTTTGTCCTCAACGGAGGTGACAAACTTCTCCAAATTCTCAAGCTCCGGCTGCGAGAGCCGATAGGTCAACTCAAACACTTGGTCTTCGTGCGGATTTCGAGCAAGGTATGCGAATACCTCCGTGACGACGTGCCCCGCGAGTACCTCGTCGAAGTCCTCCGGATCCGGAATCCGAACGGGTTCAAATTCTCCGAGATAACTATCCAAATTGGCGTAGTAGTGGCCGTCGACAGGGTGTTGTCCACGGATCACCGTCATCACGAGTGACGAACTACCTCGAGTCCGACCAGTTCGCCCGGACCGTTGGACGTAGTTCGTGAGCGTCGGTGGAACGCCAACCTGTGCGACCGTATCGAGGCTCCCGATATCGACCCCGAGCTCCATCGTCGGCGTTGAACTGACTACGTTCACCTCCGGCGGATCCTTGCGGAATCCTTCTTCGATAGCACCACGGATTGCTGGCGAGATGTTCCCTTTGTGTATTCCGACCGTGACGAATTCTGGTTCCTTTCCCCCCTGAATCGGCTCGGTCACGTCGTGGGCCCAATGGTCAATAGCGTAGTCCCATCCGGACTCGACATCGGCGTATCCGGGATTCGCCACGAATTTTCCCTCATCCGTTCGGGAAATCCGGGAATACGTTTCTATCGGTTTTCCACACTCCAAACAGGTATCAGGGGCGTCACCCGATTCTGTAGTGGGGAACGATGCGTAACACTCCGTACAGAACGCCGCGTCGGGAATCAAAACGAGATTTGACTCGTCCTCTCGAACGTTCCGAGTGAACACTCCGCTCTCCACAGGCGGTTCGACCAACCCGCTTCGTTCGAGGGAATCCCTTGCCTCATCGAAGTAGTTCCCCACTTTGGCACGCTTCTCGTCATCTGTAATGTTGGCTTGATCGACTCCTCGCTTGAGGGACTCGTGACTGGCGACGGAGACGATTCCACTCTCAAGAAATCGACTTAGGACATCGTTGAGGACGTTATCGATCCGGGCACGGCTAGTTTCGAGGTCGCTGTCGAGTCGGTCGAGGATCTTCTCACGAGACAGTCCGTCAATCTTTACGCCGGCGTATTGGAACGAGGCGTCGCCGAGCACGAACCGCTTGTAGAGTGCGTGTGCGATTGTGAGGTCAGTTGGGTCATCGAACCCCATGACGGCGTCAGCGGTCACGAGCGCGCTATCGAGTAGCGCCTCGCAGTTGGAGAGATATGCGTGAGCTTCGATATCCTCCCTCAGCGGGACGAGGAAGTTGTAAGCTTCCGCGTCTTCGTCGAGATTCTCCTGAACTAGCGGCTCCCAGTACTCCTCGCGGAGGGTATCGGCAACCGATTTGAAAAGCTCGTACTGGTCGGATTCACCACCAGCCTCTAGTAACTCTTGGAGGTATACCGTCTGGGCCATCAGTCCATACTCGGTTCCAATGATTTCTTCGCCCACGCTCTCAGCAGCGCTGTGCGAGTCCGAGAAGACGAGCGTCTTATTGGACGGTGCAACACGGCATACCTCCGATAACATATATGAGAGAAGCGAAGACGTGGGAACACCGATATCAGTTAATCGGGGCGATCCTCCGCATCCTGGGCAACCACCAGTACCATCACCGCGGATCGGTGCGAACGTTTTCTCTTCTTCCTCATTGTCGACCGCGACGTACGGTTCGTGACATGTCCCTTTGCGACAGAACTGTACCTCGGGGGTTGGTGCAGCACCGCATTTACGACACCGGTTGTCTCTTGAGAGTGCCCCGCACTCACGGCACCAGTGGACCCGGTGTGGTGGCTTGAGGAATACGTGGTATTTCTCAGTGACAATTCCTGCGAGTCGACCGAAGGCCATGATCGTATCGAGAACGCTTTCCGGGTCTGAAGCCCCTTCGCGCTCCACCTCCGTGACGAGGCCCTCGTAGGATCGGAACCCTACTTCACCCGTTGTATCTCGGTCGAACCACTCGGTGAAGGCAGCCACTTCGGGGAGTTCTTCAAGCACAAACTCAAGCCATCCACTCGCAAATCCACCGGACTCGATGGCCGCCTCAACGAGAGCGTCTCTACCCTCCTCCATTCGTACGGTTTCGCCGACATCAGCTATATCGTTGGTTTCCGCATATTCGGCCGCCGCGTCGTAGAGTGGTTGGAACGCCCACTCCGGGGCTGAAGATGAAGGTTCGATAGAGTCCTGGGCCAGTAACCCGACCTCTCTGAGGGATTCAACCGCGCTCTGTAGACCATGCTCGGCGATAAAGCTATTTGGGTCGGCTACTCCGATTCGGGCGACTGCGAGCGCGGTCACGATCTCGTCGAGACTGCTCCCTGGGAGTTGGCCGAAATCGGGAGTAGTTTGAGGGCGGAACTTTCGGCCGGTGAACTCAACGCTGTTGATCGAATCCTCATCGCTACCGGTGAGCGAGGCGGCGAGTTCCGTGGGATTGTCTACCGTCGCGGACAACATCGTAACTTGCGGATCGTTGTCCGAGTAGAATTCTTTTAGACGCCGCGAGAGCATTGAAATCGCTGCTCCTTGAATTCCGCTCCACACGTGGGCTTCGTCAAAAACGATATGCTCTAGCGGCTGCTGACTTGGCTGGTCTCCGAGAATATTTCTCGTCTCCTCCTTATCGTTGACGAACATGTAATCCAATGCTTCCGGATTCGTGAGGAGGATATCCACCCCTTGTCGGATAGAATCACGAGTGACCTTGATCCACGAGTAGGAGTTATCCGTCGTCCCGACCGCGGAATCGCTCAGTATCCGCAGTTTCTCGTCCGGATTTCGGGGGTCTATCAGTCCGCGCACGTACGTCCCCTCCTCCATCTCGAAGTCCCGAGTACCGACACGAGCCGGCGTATCGGAGTCCCAGATGCCGATTGTGATTCGATCCTCCGGGGCTCGATTCCGGTTGATGTGATCGAGGTACGTGATGAAACGGTTGAACTGATCGGATCCCAGCGTCTTCATGGGATAGAGGATCGCCGCCTTCAGTCCGGGACTGTCGACGGAAAGGCAGGTGTTGAGGATCGGAAGGAAGAACGATTCGGTCTTTCCGGACGCGGTCGGGACCGCGAGAACATTGTCACCGGGCTCGGTCTCTATCGCCTTGATCGTCTCCGCTTGGTGTTGGTAGAGCTGACCGTCAGGATCGCCGCCGAACACTTCTCGCCGGATAGCATCCACAATGTCGTCGTGGTAATCAAGGCCCCCGAGAAACTCGGCAGCAGTCTGACTGTGGAACGCGGGTGCGTCGACGAATTCGACAAAAGGACCCTTACGCTCGATTGTCTGATCAGAAACAAACGACTGGGCCCCCTCCACTCCATCGACATCGTTGAGCTTGGTCATGGCACGGTTCCACCAGGTGATCTCAGCCGCTCTATCGGTGGCAGCGTTGAGTCTGTCTTGTGGTGAATTCATTTCATATGGTACCTGATCTCACCTTTGGCATCACGTACTCGACAACAGTGAGAAAGCAAAGATCTCATGCCGTTTCGGTGCTGGCCCCGGATCGCTAGATTTGACGGTCGGTTTGTCAACGTTATCTCACGATTTACGCGACTCTGATGTAAAGTCACGGGGTCAAAAAATCACGGTAGATACTGACGCGCCGGTGAGGGTTTGCTGAAAACCACACCGTAAGGCCGTAATGGACCGTGGATATCTACAGAAACCGCTTCCTTCCTCTTTTCGGCGTTCCATGCACATTATTAACAAGATGCTTAGTTCGCAGTTATTCCAACCTACGCCGGAAGATTGAACTTGATATCCGAACCACACACGGTATCTCACTCGATGAAATATTTTGATTCGAATTCGGATCGATCACGCGTTGACGATGACGTAGAACCCCTCGTCCACGGGATTCTCGAAAATACGCAGATCTTCGGACCAGATACAGAGAGCCCTCCACGGGTCACCTCCGCGCTCAAATACGTTCAGGAGCCGCAGAAGCGCCGAAGCCCGGGAGAATACGACGGCGATGACGAGTTCATCGAGAACATTATCGACATTTTTGGATTTGAACCTCTGAACTTTCAACAGACGAGCTGGGACACCGTCCGCGACCTCAACGAACGACGGCAGGGAGGGGATTCGCAAGGTGCAATATTCTCCGCGCCAACCGGATTCGGAAAAACGGAAGCGTTCCTCGGTCCGCTGTATCAGTTATTACAAGATGCCGATCTCGATCGGGTAGCTCTGGTATACCCCAGTAAAGCGTTGTTACAGGACCAGTTAGGCCGTGTCCTCGAACACCTGCACACGATCAAAACGACGACCGATGAACAGCTGTCGGTCGGCGTTTGGTCAGGAGATACAGCATACAAGCCCGAGGACGTTTCCACAGAAGACGCACTGTTTGAGGGAACAGGTCGGAAAAAGCGATTCAGACTTGCCAACTGTTGGTGCGGTGATCACCAAGATCCGCACGCCTTTCAGTACGAAGGGGGTGGCAGTCACTACGACCTCGTCTGCGAACACGACGAAGCGCACCGATTCAGCGATCGGGAAGTTGTCTTGAACAGGGAGGACATCAGACGTAGTGATGGACCGGATATCGTCCTTACGACGCTCGAATCGCTAGAGCTGTTCGGATTGAAACCGAACTACAGCCTCATTGATGAAATAGATGCCATCGTCTTCGACGAAGTACACCTTTATACCGGGATTCGTGGCGCACACGCGGCGAACATCATCGAGAACATCGAGGAGATTACGGATCACTCAACGCTCTGGCTTGGAGCGAGTGCGACCGTTGACGACGCCGAGCAGTTTGCAGCCAAGATATTCCCGATTCCGGACGGTCGGATTAGAGCCGTTTCTCCACCTGATGAAGACTTTGCTACCGATCACAACGATAAGGAGCATTACTTCTTCCTGAAGGCAACAGAAGACGGGCCCGGTGTCTCGTCTATGTTCATCCAACAGATCCTGCTTCTTGGTCACGCAATGCTCCAACAGAAGGGAGAACCACGCGGAAAGGTCCTCTCGTTCATCGATAGTATCAGTCAGGTCAATCAGAAGCGCTCGCAGCTAGAAGATGCGGACCGACAACGCGACTTGTGGCGGTACCACACGGATATCGATGAACCAGGTGACTGGCGCGAAGTTGCTAACGGGATGGACCGAGAATTTGTGGAGGGCCCTCTGAATTTCTCGTCCGTCTTTTCCGACGTTGGGTTCGATGCCTCAGTCGTACAAAGCGACGTACTCCTGTCGACGAACTTCCTCGAGGTCGGTATCGACGTCGGGGATATTTCGATCGTTACCCAGTACCGGACGCCGTGGAACCTCTCATCGTTCGTTCAGCGCGTCGGGCGTGCTGCCCGTGAGTCGGGAACGGACTCGTTCATCTTCGTCTTCCTATCGGATCTCACCAGCGACGCGAACATGTTCTACCGAGCTGATCGGTTCCTCGGCTCCGAGATCAGGACACCACTGAAGTCTGACAATGAGGTTATTGATTGGATTCACGAGCGATACCGCGAGTTCTACGAGGTTTCATCACGCGTCCGTGACCGCCACCACTACTCCACGAGTCAAGAGAAGACGGAGTTTCACAAGGAGTATCTGGTCGATGAACTTGGCTGGGAATCATATCATACCCTGATCTCCGATCCTCAGACGGTACTGTCCCGTGAGCTTGGGATGACCGACTCATTCTCACCGTTGACCGGACAGGAGCCAATTACACACGTATTGGCTAAAATCGAGAGCAGAGAAGCGGAAATACAACGAAAGCTGGGTAATCTCGGACTTGACGGTGACTCTTCCACCGGAAATACGGCGAGAGAGATGGTTGAAGGCGTCCGTGAGGATATACTGGCATACGTCCAAGAGCGAGTAGTCCTCGTGGAAGAGTGTCGAGAACATGATGACCCACTTGTTGAGGAATCAGTTCTCGACAGGTTGGAAGAAGTCCTTGTACAGTCTAGAGACACCATTGCGGATTCGAATCCTGACCCGATGGCAGAGCTCGATCGCTTCCGTGACGTACTTCCTCTACTCTACGATTCTAAGGCAAGTGTCCTCAGAATAAAGAACGCCTACGACCGTGACGATTTCAGCCTCCCACGACTAAATTACGACGTCGGCGATCTCGAGGACGCAGTCGAACGTGTTGCGGACGCGGCCGATGACGGGAGAGCAGGCGCGCTTGTCCGTGAGAGAAAACGGATTTACTACCTCAAACAATCACTTGAGGAGCTCTACGACTACCAGTCGATCCAATCCAATTTCCTCAGTCTCTACTATGTCAAGCATCTCCTCCGCGGTGCGTACTACTACGATCGTTTTCTACAGGTTAACAATGATTCTCTCGGCGGTGAGGTATGGTATGTTCCCGAGAACTACTTCGATGATGCGGGGCAGTATTTCACCGTATTCCACGGAAAGAACGATGCCGACGGGAGCGACCAGTCAATTGACACGCTAGTACATTCGTATGCTCCCTTCAGAAGTGAATACAAACAAGAAGCCGGTCGTCTGCAAGCCTTCGTCCCCGAAACAGTAGTTGAAGACGATACGGTCCGGTTCGTTTTCGAAGACGTACCCGGCGAACGACGGGACGGTCTCATCATTCCCGACTCGATCAGACTCGAGGAAGTCACTGATCTGAGCGGATCGAAGGCACTGAACATCGTCAGATACTGTCCGCAGTGTCTTCAGATTCTCGACCAGGATAGCTGCTTGCGCCATAACGACTCGGCCTACGGTAAGATCCATGCTAGCCCCGATGTCGAGACGGACGTTGTCCTCGGCGGTGATGCTGAATCGCGGGAGATTGCGACCCTCTCAGACGTTTCGGGCGAGATCAGACTCAGCGGTGCGTCCTTAGAAATCACGCCGGCGACGTACGCTCGCTCGGCGGACGAATACATCTTCACAGGCGGTGATCGAATAGAACGCTCCATCGAGGCTCCCGAA
>LFFM01000906.1_pt1 | contig 21075 bp, 20 predicted proteins | sample 643131 | NCBI WGS metagenome assembly LFFM01 (sample SAMN03777445, study PRJNA286221) | soda lake metagenome | biome: soda lake; feature: Kulunda steppe; material: water; isolation source: sample Tc-Br brine of Tanatar trona crystallizer | place: Russia: Kulunda steppe | collected 2011-07
GGCGACGCCCGGCGAGTAGGCCAAGGAGAGATCGCGCTGGGTGTTGGTCGGTTTCGTCGTCGAGATCTCTACTTTCCCCGGCGGCTCGCTTCGGTGGTACTCCAATGAATCTTCGTCGATTCCCATAGAGGTACTCCCGTCCAGCGGCCTCAAAAATCTACCCACGCGGTTCGAGGCGTTCGACCGGGTTCCAGTTCCGAGTCATATATGTCGGTTCGGAACTGAGAACCGAACATGGACTTCCGTCGGCTCCTGCTCGTGACGACCGTCACGACGGCGATCACCGCACTCATCGGCGTGATAACCGCGACGACCGGCGCGGGACTGACCTGCGAAGCGCGGTGGCCGCTGTGTGACGGGGCCGTCTTCGGGCTGTTCCCGGCGAACTTCATGTCCTTCATCGAGTGGTTTCACCGGCTGGTCGCGATGATCGCCGGCCTGTTGATCGTCGGATCGACGATCGCCGCCTGGCGTGGCGGCGGCGGCCGACGCGTCCGGTTGGCGACGCTCGCAGCATTGCTTTTGACTCCGCTACAGGTCGTCTTCGGCGCGTTCACCGTGCTCGTCTACGAGTTCGTCTTCGGATACTCGGTGCTCGTGTTGACGATCCACTTCGGGCTCGCGGCGCTCATTCTCGGGCTTCTCGTGGCCGCGACGGTGTGGGCTTACGGCGAGGTGTCGGCGGTCACGACCGACGGCATCCAACGGGCCGGGACGGTCGCGCTGTTGGGCTTTCCGGTCATGCTCGCGCTCACCCCGCGGCTGTTTTTCACCTTCGGCGAGGTCGTCCAGTTCCTCTACTACGGACTCGGCTTTGCGATGTTCGCGGCGCTCGCCATCGTCGCCCTTTGGAGCCACGAAACGGACCTCAACGCGATCGCCGGTGGCGGCGGTCTCGCGGCAGCGATCGTCATCGCACAGCTCATCGTCGCCAGACAGGCCTTCGGCGACGCCGGGCAACTGTTGATTCTCGGGCTTTCGTTTGCGGCGTTCGGGCTGACGCTTGCGGTCGTCTGGCGGGTCAAGCGTCTCGAAACCGACTCTTCAACCGTGACGCCGACTCCGGGCGACTGACCGGAAGCCTCGTGGCGGTTCGTGGTTCAAAAGCAGTAAATTCAAAAGCAGTAAACACGGTGCCGAAGGACGCTCGAACCGCCGGTTTCCCGCGTTATCTCTGCGGAACTGCTGGAGCTACCCTACTTCTTTGCAGCCGCGGTCCGGACCTCGTCCCAGCGTCCCTCGGATTCGAGGTGCGCCTGTAGCGTCTCGGCGTACTCCGCGACGAGCGCTTCGGCGTCGGCCAGCTTTCCCTCGTCGATGCTGTTGCCGTCGCTTCCGTCCCCACTCAGCCCGAGCGCGTCGCGGATCGAGCCGAGGAGTCCGCCGCCTCCGGAGTCGGATCCGCCGCCGGGGGCCCCCATCGGACCCATGTTCGCGACGTTCTCGATCTCGGGCATCATCGCCTCCAGCTGTGAGGTGTCGGCGACGAGCTCCGCGCTCGCCTCGTCTTCGGGGTTCTCGATCTCGAAGGAGGCCGCTGTCATAATGAGCCCCCACTCCTGTCTGGAGAACCGGGAACTCTCGATACGGGAACTGAACTCGTTGTCGACCGCCATTCGGTCGCCCACGATCATGTCCTGCCAATCACTCATAGCCCCCGATAGGTGCCCGGGGCTCATATATCGTGGCGAAACAGTCGGCGATCGCCGTAGCGAACAGGCGGCCCGATACTGCCCGGCGGCCGCACGGTATCCGAAGCCGGACAGCGACGCTGTCGATCACGGGACCGCCTGGTCGCCCGATCGTATATAAACCCTCGTCCCAGACACAACACATCGTACGGAGGTACGAATCCACGGCACCGTGCCCGCCCGATCGGGTGCCCGATCTTCCGACCGCGTGACTTCTCACTTCACCCCGTCCACGGTGGGGCGGGGAACTCGAACTGCCTTTTTAAAAGGCGTTCGCGGTGACGTCGACTTCCGCGTAGAGCGATTCCTTCATCGCGGCGTGGACGTGACAGATCTCCTCGCCGAGTTCGACGACCTGTTCGATCTCGTCGTCGTCGAGGTCGGCCTCGATCTGGAGGTGGAAACGGATCGCCGAGAGGTCGTCGCTGTCGTCGAGATCGGCTTCGGCTTCGGCCTCGATCTTGCCGAGATCGATGTCGAGCTGGCGGTTCGCTCCGGCGCGGCAGGCGAAGCTGAAACACGACGCGTAGTCGGCGACGAGCACTTCGTTCGGCGTCGGGCCGTCGGAGCCGGTCGCGTCGATGCTGAGTTCGAAATCGCCCGCCCGGCTCAGTGCGTGATACTTCTCCTCGTTGACCGTCGTCGTTTGTATATCGACCATAGCGGATCTACACACTCGTCGGACGCATAAAAAGATACGGCGGTTTGATCGCGAACACGGGATCGGAGACCTTCCGGTCCGGTCGCCTCACTCGAGCGTGAACGACTCGTCGCCGTCGAGGATCACGGCTTCGGCCCCGGCACCGGTGGCTTTGAGTTCGCGTTCGAACGTTTCCGTATCGATCTCGATCGGCGGGAACGTGTCGTAATGCATCGGCGCCGCGTAATCCGCGCCGACCCAGTCGGCCGCGATCGCGGCCTGTGCCGGGCCCATCGTGAAGTGATCGCCGGCCGGCAGCGCGGCGAAGTCGGGCTCGAGGAACGGGCCGATGACTTCCCGCATCTCGGTCATCAGGCTCGTATCGCCGGCGTGATAGAACGCCGTGCTGTCCGAGTCGGCCTCCTGTGTCGGTTTCGTCTCCGAGATGACGTAGCCGGCCGGCATCCCCGCGGAGTTCTCGTAGGTGGATTCGATGCCGTTGGAGTGATCCGCACGCACCATCGTCACCCACGCGTCGCCGCACTCGGCGGTCCCGCCGAGGTTCATTCCCATCCCGGCGATGGCGTTCTCGAGCCCGAAATGCTCCTCGGCGTAGCCGGCCAGCTCCGGCGTCGCGACGAGCGTCGCGTCGGGGAACTCGCCGGCGTGGGCGACGTGATCGAAGTGCCCGTGCGTCAACAGGACGTAATCGGGATCGTCGATGTCCGCGGGTTCGAGATCCGTCTTCGGGTTGTCGAAGAACGGATCGATCAGCAGGTCGGTACCGTCCACTGTAACGTGCCACGTAGCGTGGCCATGCCAGGTGAGTTCCATTGCGGGTGGAAACACTCGGCGCGTCGCCTTAAGAATGGGTGTCCATCGGAGTCCGCCGACGAACTGAAGCGGCGGTTACCGGGTTACTCGCCGTCCAGCGGCTCGCCCCGACGGTCGATCCGCGTTGCGGGAAGTCCGGCCCGCTCGGCGTGTTCTCGGACGATATCTTCGCTTTCAGCCTGATAGTGACAGAACGTCCCTGTGACCTGGTCGTCCTCGTTGGAAAGCACCTCGGAGTCAATCCACTTGATTCCGACTCCCTCGTCTCTGAGTTCCTTGAGCACGTCCCCGGATTTCTCCGCGGCAGCGTCCAGGTCCGCCTGACTGATCGGTTCCTCGAGCGATCGGAGGATGAGGAAATCCTCCAGGTCTTGATCGGGCATATGCCTGTGAACCTGCGAAAGTCGCGATGTTAATTCTTTCCTCACAGGAAAGTTCGGGCACCGAACGGTGACGCTCGGCGGCTCAGAGAAGCGTCGACGGCGCTCCGAGCAGCCCGGCGTTCACCAAAAGCCCGACCGCGAGGACTGCACCCAGTATATAAAACGGTCTGGCGTCGCGGGCGGGTTCGCGGATCTTCTCCTCGTCGACGCCGCGGCTCGCCTTCGCGCTCCCGATCTCGACGACGGCCGCGAGCGCGAACCAGAGGGCCAACATCGTCAAGACCAGATACCCTCTCGTCGTGCCGGTGAGGCTCTCGACGGTATAAAGCGTGCCGGCGAGGTGGCCGCCGGTGACGAACAACAACAGCGCGCTGATCCGGGTTATCCACCGGAGCTTCGAGACGGCGCTGCCGAACGCGGCCGGCGAGAGTTCGCCGTCCATCGCGAGCGGCAACACTGCGGCGACGACGAACAGCACTGAGCCGGCCCACAGCGCCGAGAATGCGGTGTGGACGGTGTACATCGCGGTGTCTAGAACCATACCGTTCCCGCGGTCGGCAGGGACTTATAAGCACCCGAATCGCGATGGGCAACGAAAACTCGCGCCGTGGCGGGCGGGATTCGGGCGAAACGTGCCCCCGGATACTATCCCAGCCGATCGATCGCCCACTGGACGTCCTCGGGCGTGTCGACGCCCTCGAAACTGTCGAGCGAGCCGTGTTCGAGCAGCTCCGCCCGGTCGATGACGGTATACTGGAGCGAGGAGAGCGGCTCGATGATTCTCGGATTGGGGTTTTTCAGGGCGCGCGCACACGCATCGAGCATCGGATCGGTTTTATAAACCGAATGCAGCGGTTCGAACCACTCACTCGGGCGGGGGACGGCGGCGTCGTACCCCTCGACCCGCTCGAAGAGATACGAGACGATCGACGGATCGAGAAAGGGCATGTCGACGGCGACGACGGCCGCGTACTCGGTATCGACTTGTCCCAGCCCGGTTTCGATCCCGGCAACAGGCCCCCGATCCGGTTCGGAATCGATCGCGAAGGTCGGGTCGAGTCCGGACAGCGCCCCCTCGATCGCGTCCCGTTGATCGGCACGGCAGTTGACGACGAGTCGGTCGACGACCGCCGTGAGCCGGTCGGCGACACGCCGGACGAGCGGTTTCCCGGCGATATCGACGACCGCCTTTTCAGTGTCGCCCATCCGGGTCGAGCGCCCGCCGGCGACGATGACGCCGCTCGTTTCTTCCATGTACGCGAGAGTTGCTCGTCATCCCTTATTAATCGGTTCGATCCGGACGCTCGCGACCTTGTATTCGGGGATCCCGCTCGTCGGATCGTACCGTTCGCCGGTCAGCGTGTTGACCGCGCCGTCGGCGAAATGCATCGGGACGAACACGACGCCTTTCCCCGGTCGATCGGTGATCTGCGCTTTGACCTCGATGTGGCCGCGTTCGGATTCGACGCGGACCGTCTCGCCGTCCCCGACGCCGAGCCGCTCGGCCGTCTCCGGGTGGATCTCGACGAAGCTCTCGGGGACGTGATCGGTTATCTCCTCGACGCGTCGGGTGAGCGTCCCCGTATGGAAGTGATACAGCACCCGGCCGGTCGAGAGCGTCAGTGGATACGTCTCGCTCGGCAACTCGCCGGGTTCGCCCATGTCCGCCGGGACGAACCGAGCCTTCCCGTCGGGGAAGTTGAACCCGTCCTCGTAGAGGAACTTCGTCCCGGGATGCTCGGCGTCCGGACATGGCCACTGGAGTCCCCCCTCGCGTTCGATCCTGTCGTGGCTCATCCCGGCGTAGATCGGCATTACGTCGGTCAGTTCGTCGAATATCTCCGTCGGGTTCCCGTACTCCCATGGCTCCCCGTCGTGTTCGATCCGGTTCGCGAGCGAGGAGAGGATCGCCCAGTCCTGTCGGGCCTTCCCCGGCGGCTCGAGCGCCTTCCCGACGCGCTGGACCCGGCGTTCGGTGTTGGTGAAGGTACCGGATTTCTCGGCGAAGGCGGCCGCCGGCAGGACGACGTCGGCGTGTTCGGCGGTTTCGGTCATGAACAGGTCCTGTACGACGAGGAAATCGGTCTTTTCCAGCGCCGCCTCGGCGTGGCCGATATCCGGCTCCGAAAGCGCCGGGTTCTCGCCCATCACGTACAGCCCCTTTACGTCGCCGTCGTGGATCGCCTCGAAGACCTCGGGAACTTTCAGGCCGATCTCTCCTGGCGGTCGGGCGCCCCACGCCTCCTCGAACGTATCGAGCACGTCCGGATCGGTCACGTCCTGATAGCCGGGGAGGACGTTCGGGAGCGTTCCGACGTCCCCGCCGCCGCCCTGGACGTTGTTGTGTCCTCTAAAGGGCGAGAGGCCGGCGTTCGGCTTTCCGATGTTGCCGGTCAAAAGCGCGAGGTTCGCCATCGCCCGAACGTTGTTGGTGCCGTGAGAGTGCTGAGTGAGCCCCATCGCCCACCCGAAGACGACCGAGTCAGCCGTCGCGATCCGCTCGGCCGCGGTCGTGAGTTCGTCGGCCGGAACGTCGGTGAGTCGCTCGACCGCTTCGGGCGTGAACGGTTCGACCTTCCGTTTCAGGGCGTCGAAATCACGGACGTGTTCTTCGATGAACTCGGTGTCGTGGAGACCTTCCTCGATGATGTGGCGGGCCATCCCGTTCATCCAGGCGATGTCGTAGCCCGGTTTCGAACGGAGGTACTGGTCGGCGTGTTCGGCGATTCCGACTTTCCGTGGATCGACGACGACGAGGTCCGCACCCTCACGGACGTTCCGTTTCACTTTCGTCGCGAGAACGGGGTGTGATTCGGTCGTGTTCGTTCCCGAAAAGAGATAACAGTCGGCGTTGGCCACGTCCTCGATGCTGTTCGACATCGCCCCGTAGCCGACCGTCTCCGAGAGGGCGGCGACAGTCGAGGAGTGACAGAGCCGGGCGCAGTTGTCGACGTTCTTCGTCCCGAGCACCGTCCGGGCGAACTTGGTCATCAGGTAGTTCTCCTCGTTGGTACACTTCGAGGAGGCGAAACACGCGAGTGAGTCCGCGCCGTGGTCCCCACGGATCCCCTCGAGTTCCGAAGCGACGACGCCGAGCGCCTCCTCCCAGGAGGCCTCCCGGAACGTCTCGCCCTCGCGGATCAGCGGCGTCTCGAGGCGGTCGTCACGGCCGATGAAGCCGTATCCGAACTTCCCCTTGACGCAGGTCGAGAAGTCGTTCGCCGGGGCGGCGTCTGGGTCGGTCGCCCGGACGCCGAGAACCTCGTCGTCGTCGCTGTAGAGTTCGAACCGACAGCCGACCGCACAGTACCCGCAAGTCGTCTCGGTTCGATCGAGCCGACCGAGTCTGGCGTTCCCGACCCGTTTTGCGATCCCGAAGAGAATCCCCTCCGAGAAGACGCCCGCCGCGACGTCCTCGGCGACGTGTTCACCCGCACGGACGGCGCTGTCGGCGGCCGAACCGGCGGCCCGTTTCGCTCGCGACATGAAGCGTGCGACGCCCGATCGCTCGTCCGTCTTCTCGCGTTCGGCCGTCCGTTCGTTTTCGGCGCGCTCTCGGTCCCGTTCGGACTCCAGAACGCTCCCGACGGAGTTGCGCTGTGTAAATCCCGGGAACGGGAGCGTCGTGGCGTCGACGAGGCCGTTCTCGACGAGGCTGCCGGTCGGACAGACCGTCGCACAGTGGCCACAGGAGACACACGTCGAGTCCGCCATCGTCTCGGCGTCGGACTGAAAGCCGATCCGCGTGTCCTCGCCGGAGCCCTCGATCCGGAGGACGCCCTCGACCTGTACGTCGTTGCAGGCCTCGACACACCGGTTACAGAGGATACACTTGTTGCGGTCGATCTGGATGGCGGCCGTCGGGTCGAGCGGTTCGTACTCGTCGCGGTCGTCGAAGACGCCGTATCGGGGGTGGGTGATCCCCTCCTCGATCGCGGTGTCCTGCAGCTCACAGCGGCCGTTCTTCCCGCAGGTCGTACACCGGAGGTTGTGATCGGAGAGCACCAGATCGAGGTTGTGCGATCTGGCTTCGGCGGCCTCGGCGGCGTCGGTCTCGATGACGGCCCCGTCCGTCGCCGGCGTCGAACACGCCGCGACGAGGCCCTCGTCGTCGGCCTCGACCACGCAGGTCCGACAGGTCGTTCGGGGGCCGATCTCCTCGGCGGCCTCCGTACCGCGGTCGTAGTGACACAGCGCCGGGACGTCGCTTCCGGCCGCCTCGACGGCGTCGAGAAGCGTCGCTCCCGGCGGCACGACGACCGTTTCGCCGTCGACGGTGAGCGTCGTCGGGCCGTCGTCGGGATCGGCCGCCCGCTCCGGCCGCGGGGGGTCGTTTGCCGTCCCCGTCCGGAACGTCTCCGTCAGCGGCGTCGACGGTCTGGGATCCTCGATCTTCGGGACGCGGGGGTTCGGCGAGGGGTCGTCGGACCGGTCGGTGCTCATCGGAAACCTCCACAGGAACCCGACGGACAGCGTCCCTCGGCGTGGGCACGGAACTCGGGTTCGAACGTTTCGAGTGCCGTCCGGACGGGACGCCCGGCCGCCTCGCCGAACGCACAGAGGCTGGTCGTCCGCATGACCCGCGAGAGTTCCCGGATCGCCGCCGAGTCGAACTCGCCCTCGTAGACGCCACGGAGCGTTTCGTGGAGCTGTTTCGACCCTTCCCGGCAGGGGACACACCGACCGCAGTTCTCCTCGCGGGCGAAGGCGGCCCGCTCGCCGACCGTCGCGACGACACAGTCGTCGGGATCGAGGATTTCGAGGACTCCCTCGGTACCGAGCCCGGACGCCGAAAGCGCCGGCGCGCTCGCCGGGACGTCCAGCGATCGGGTGAGTCCGCCGAACCGCCCGCCGACGACGTACCGGTCACCGGACGGTTCGACGGCCGCAAGGGCCGTCGATAGCGGGCTATCGGTTCGTAACTCGACGACCGCCAGGGCCGAAACCGCCCCTCTGATCGATATCAGCCGGGTCCCGGGATCGGCGCTTTCGGGGTCGAACGGCTTCCCTTCGAGGAGTGCTCGGAGCTGAAGCAGCGTCCGCGGCGTGTGGATGACCGTCGGGCGGCCGTAAAGTCCCCACTCCTCGGGGCCGGGCGGGCGTCGGCGGGCCTCGAGTCGGTCGTTTCCCTCGAGCGCCTCCAACGCCATGGTCGGCTCGCCGACCCGGAAGGAGTCCGGGGCCGGATGGACGATCTCTTCTTCGGCGACAGCCCGAAGCGGGTCGAGGGATCGTTCGGTCGCCAGCACGGCCACGTCGGTCGCGCCGACGACGTCGGCGGCCAGCGCCGCGCTGTCGAGGACGGCGCCCGGAACGGCCCGACACAGCAGCTCGTCCGTCCGACAGTCGGTGTCGGCTGCGTGAACGACGACGACGGGGTCGCCGTCGGCTTCCATCGTTCGGTTCCAGATCTCGGAAACCGCCCCGCCTCCGGAGCCGTCGGCCCGGCCGCGTCCGCGGAGGCCGACCGTCTCGACGCGCTCGAGAGCCGTTTCCGCATCGATTCGCCCGGCGATCGGTTCCGGTCGGATGGACGGATCGGTCCAGCCACAGGGACCGAGGACGCGACGGGTGCCGACCGAAAGCGGGCCCGAATCCGGGATCGGAAGCGTCGGGGTGTCCTCGTCGTGCTCGACGACGGCGTGCGCGTCGACCGTCGGGAGGTCACCGTCCCCGATCGTTTCGCCGGCGTCGGCCGCCCGCTCGGGGGAGAGCTCAGTGTAGATCGCTGTGCGGCCTCCGACGGTGAAAAGACAGAGTGAAGCGGGTGTTCCGGCCGGTCCGGTGTTCAGTACCGGAGCGTCGACGACGCCCTCGATCGCGTCGACGACTGCCGCCCGCTGCGGCGTGTCGGCTGTGATCCGGACCGACGCTTCGTCGCCGGCACCGTGAGATGACATATGCCACGGTTGCCTCGAAAAGCGATAAACGTTGGCACCGCATCCGCCTCGGTCCTCGTTGGGCACTCTTAAGACCCGCGACGCGCTTGTCTCGGACATGCAACCACGGGACCTGTCCCATCACGTCGCCTACGAGGCCGGTCGGGGGATCGAGGAGGTCGCCCGCGAGTTGGGTCTCGATCCGGAGGGGCTGATAAAGCTCTCCTCGAACGAGAACGCGTTCGGTCCCGCCCCGAAGGCGGTCGAGGCGATCCGCGAGCACGCACCGGCCGTTCACAGCTATCCCAAGTCTTCGGCTGCCGATCTCCGGGAGCGGCTCGGAGAACGCTTCGGCGTCGACGCCGGGCAGATCTGGCTGGCAAACGGCGGCGACGGCGCGCTCGATTACCTGGGGCGGGCGATGTTGGATCCCGGCGACGGCGTCCTCGTGCCGACGCCAGGGTTCGCCTACTACGGGATGAGCGCCCGGTATCACCACGGCGAGGTGAACGAGTACCCGATCCGGCGATCCGAGGGGTTCGAACAGTCCGCGGACGCGGTGTTGGAAAGCTACGACGGCGAACGGATCGTTTATCTGACGAGTCCCCACAACCCCACCGGGGGCGAGGTTTCGAGGGACGCCGTCGAATCGATCGCGACGGGAACCGACGAGGAGACGCTCGTCGTCGTCGACGAGGCCTACGGCGAGTACTCCGAGACGCCGTCCGCGGTCCCGCTCGTCGAGGGGCGCGACGACGTAGCGGTTATCCGGACGTTCTCGAAGGCCTACGGGCTGGCCGGTCTGCGTCTGGGATACGCCGTCGTTCCGGCGGTGTGGGCCGACGCCTACGCCCGTGTCAACACGCCGTTCGCCGCCTCCGAGATCGCCTGCCGGGCGGGTCTCGCGGCGTTGGAGGACGAAGAACACGTCGAGAGGACGGTCGAGACGGCGTCGTGGGCCCGGGAGTACATCTACGGGAACCTCGAGTGTCGGACGTGGGACAGCGCCGGGAACTTCGTTCTCTGTGAGGTCGGCGACGGCGAGGCCGTCACCGAGGCGGCACAGCGGGAAGGACTCATCGTCCGCGATACGAGTTCGTTCGGTCTGCCGGAGTGTGTCCGAGTCACCTGTGGAACGCGTCCGGAGACGAAACGCGCCGTGGAGGTGCTCAACGACCTCGTATGAGGGTTACGATCACCGGAACACCGGGAACGGGCAAGACGACCGCCTCGAAGCGCCTCGAAACCGATCTCGACGTAATCGGACTCAACGACCTCATCCGGGAGGAGGGATTGACGACCGACATCGACGAGGGGCGAAACAGCCTCGTCGCCGACCTCGAGGGGATCGCTGACAGGCTCGCCGACCGCGACGGGATCGTCGTCGAGTCGCATCTCGCGCACCATCTCGACGTCGACCGAGTCGTCGTGTTGCGCTGTGCTCCCGAAACGCTGAAACGGCGGTTGCTCGATCGCGGCGAGTCCGAGCGGAAGGCGGCCGAGAACGCCGATGCGGAGGCGCTCGACGTGATCCTCTCGGAGGCCGTCGACCGCCACGGGCTCGAATCCGTCTTCGAGATCGACACGACCGACCTGGATCCGGAAACGGTGGCGGAAGAGATCGACGCCGTCCTCCGCGGCGACCGAGAGCCTTCGGCCGGGAGGGTCGATTTCACGGGATATTTATGACGCTCGACAAGCTCAGACCGCTGGCCGAGCGTGCGCTGGAACCGTCCGTGAACGCCGCCGACCGGATCGGGCTGACACCCGACGGGGTCAGCGTCCTCGCGTTCGGGTTCGCGACGCTTGCGGGCGTCACGTACACGCTCGCCGGCGTCGAAATCGCCGGAATCGGTGACGTCTCGGGGCTGTATCTCGCCGGCGCGCTGTTCGTGTTGGCCAACGGCTGGATGGACCTCCTCGATGGGGCTCTCGCACGCCGTCAGGGAACGGATTCGACCGCCGGTGACCTACTCGATCACGTCCTCGATCGGTACGCCGACATCGTCATCATCGCCGGCCTGGCCGCGGGTACGGAGGAGTATCTCGTCGGCTTTCTGGCGGTGACCGGGGTGTTGATGACGTCGTATCTCGGTACCCAAGCGCAGGCGGTCGGACTCGACCGGGTCTACGGCGGTCTGGTCGGCCGGGCCGATCGGCTGGCGATAATCGGTCTCGTGACCGCGGTTTCGGCCGTCTATACGGCGCCGATCGGCGGACTGACGCTCGCGGTCTGGCTGTTGGTGTTTCTCGCCGTCGTCGGTCATCTGACCGCGATCCAGCGATTCTACTATTCGATGCGGGCACTCGATTGAATCGGGCGGAAAACCCTTTTGTACAGACGCGGTAAGTGTCGGTATGGTTCAGTGTGAGATGTGCGGCACCGAGACCGGGTCGCCGAAGACGGTCAAGATCGAGGGGGCCGAACTCGACGTGTGTGACGACTGTGCCGACTTCGGGACGGAGGTGAAGACCGAGCAGTCCTCGACGACGTCGACCAAATACTCGACGTCGTCCGGATCCTCGTCTTCGTCGTCCTCGGGCGGTTCGTCGGGAACCACGGGCGGTGGCGGTGGGAGCCGCCGGGACATGTTCGACGAGATGGACGAGGTCGTCCAGGATTACGACGACCGGATCCGCACCGCCCGCGAGGCCGAGAATCTGACACAGGAGGAACTGGCCGACCAGCTCAACGAGAAGGCGAGTCTCATCAGGAAGCTCGAACGCGGGGACGTGCTCCCGAGCGATACGATCCAGCGAAAGCTCGAGCGGGCGCTCGATATCGATCTCTCGATGGGCGGTTCCGGCGACGACAGCGAGTGGTCCGGCGGGTCCTCGACCGGCGGAACGACGCTCGGCGACGTCGTCAAGCGGAAGGACTGATCCGACCGAGAGACGGCGAGCGGACCCGAATCGCCACGTTCGAACGGTTCTTTTGTCTGTTTCCGCGCTCGAAACGACCCGAACCCATTTGAAACGGAGCCCGGTACGGCTCGGTATGGCCACGGGATCGCCGACGGAGGGCAAACGGGCGGTTCGGGAGGGGCTCGGATCGATCCGCCGGCTCGGCCGGAGGCTCCTTTCGGCGCTCGTCTCCGCCCCCGGCCGGAGCACGGCCACGCTTTTGGTCGCGGTCCCGTACGTCTGGCTCGGTTACTACGTCGTGGGGACCGCCCTCGGGCGACACGGTGACGTGATCGTGAGCGGCGACTGGCTCACGCTCGTGTTCACGTCGTACGCGTTTCTGTCCTCGATCGCGCTGGCACATCGGGTCCTCCGGATCGGATTGGACGGTGCCGACGTCGAATCGCTGCTCGACGTCGTGGTGCTCGTCTGGCTGACGGTCTTCTATTTCGTCTGGATGCTCGTCAGGGAACCGGTTTCGACGACCACGACCGTCAGTGAGCTCTACACCCCGGTCCTGGACGGCGATCCGATCGCGATCGCGTGGGCCGCCACGGCCCTGGCGATCGGAGCGCTCGCCGCCGGGATCGTCCTGTTTCCCAGGCCGGGGAGCCGTCCGTTCAGAACCCGGTTCCGGACGGCGCTCGTGACGTTTCCCGTCGTCGTTACGGCGGCGGTGTTGCTCTTGCGCCCCGGGGGCGACTCGCTGGTGTGGCCGTTCGTCGGCGGGATCTTCCTCGGGACGCTCGTCGGTGGAGCGGCACGGATTCACGTCATTACGGAGGCGATCGCGAAGGGGATTTTCGCCGGCCTCTCGTTTTGCGTCTGGGTCGTCGGCGCGGTCGGCTGGCTGCTCGTCTACCGGAGCCGGCCGCCGACGGCAGCGGTCGCCCTGGTCGGACACGGGGACGGCCCGGAAAGCGATTCGGGAAGCGACGGTCCGGGAGGGGGTTGAATGCCGGGCGGGTTCGACGTCCACGGGAACAGACACCGTCTCAAGCAGCTCGCCGACGACGGCGACACGGCGCTTTTCGAAAACAGGGGTGGCGTCGAGTGTCCGGCCTGCGGGGCCGGTTTCGGGCGTCTGTTCGTCACGCGAAAGGTGGCGACGACGTTCCCCGAAACCGACGGTTCGCGGTTCTGTCTCGTCCGGGGCGATTCGGAGATCTACGTCTTCCGGCACTAATACTGATGGACAAAAGAACGTACATACGACTCACGAGGATCGAGCCGTTCGACGGAGCGAACGGCGGATGGCTCGTGAGTCGGTTTCATTTGATTTCGTCCACCAGTATAACTGGCCGGTGACGGGACTGGTCGGCACCGGACGGACGAAGGTCGGAGCATGTCGGGATTCGACCCGACATCCTGTCGAAAAAACGAACGCGTGAGCATCGGGCACGTCGGTGTTTCGAGGCGGAAAACACGGAGACCGGGCAGGGATAACACTCCGACTCTGTCGACGACACGAACGGTGAAAGGCCCCAAACTTAATTAGTGGATCTCGACCTACCCGAAATCAACGCGGTTACGGACGGTATCGGTGACGAAATCGGGGTGCGGGGACGGAGCCGATCCGAATCAGGAGACACACAATGATCGACAATCTGCTCGGCGGAGACGACGAAGACCCGGACGACAGTACCGCGGATAGCGACATGGGCGGCGGACTGTTCGACGGCCCGGAAGACGGCGGTGACGATCTGATGGGCGACGGTGACGACGATCTGATGGGCGGCGGCGACGACGATCTGATGGGTGATGACGACATGGCGTTCGACGGTATGGACGACGGGGGAGGCGCGACCTCGGCGGAGATGGACAACCGTATCGACGAGCTCGAAAACGAGGTCGCGTCGCTGTCCTCGACCGTCAACACCGTCAAAAGCGAGAACGAACAGATAAGCGAATCCGTCGGGGAAGTCGAGGAGAACGTCCGCAAACTGCTCGAGGTCTACGAGATGGTGACCAGAGGTGTGAACCCCTTCGTCGACGAAAACGAGATGGGTGACGCCCTCGGCGGTGGGGGTGGAGCCGGGGAGAGCGACGGATCGATGGGGCTGTTCGGTAACGACGAAACGGAGGACTCCGACATCGACGAATCAGTGGCCGACGCGGACGCGGACGAGTTCTTCGACGACGACTTCGACGACGGCGAGGATGAGGGGGACGGCTTCGCCGATTTCGACGACAGTGCGGATAACGAGGGCGGAAGCGATTTCGACGACGGGATGGACGATTTCGAGGAGGGCGGAAGCGATTTCGACGACGGGATGGACGACTTCGACGACGATGACGGCGACGACGGCGAGGGGAAATCGTTCGAAGAGCTCAAAGCCGAGTACGAATCCGGCGATGCCGACTGGGACGAGGGCGCCGAGGAGTCGACGAACGACCACGACGAAGACGCGATGCCGGACGAGGGAGCGTCTTTCGAAGTCGATGCCGAGGGAACCGAGCCGATGGACGATCCCGGATCTGGGCTCGAGAACGGCGATCAAGAAAGCGACGGGATGGCCGAAGCGGGAACCGGTGCCGGAAACGGAAGCGACCGGAACGCCGTCGCTTCCGAGGCGCCCGTCTCCGGCGGTAAACCGTACCTCGAGACGCTCCCATCCGGGTACGTTTCGGATATCGTCGTTATGGACTGGCTGGAGTTCCTCGTAGAGGAGGCCGGCGTCGACGGGGCCGCACGGACGATCGCCTATTACGAGGCGATCGAGTGGGTCGACGAACCCGCCGCCGACACCCTCCAGACGTTTCTGAACGGCTTCGGAGCGGAGGTCGAAGCCGATCCCGAACCGCGGTCGTCGCTGACCGTTTCGCACCACAACACGAGTCTCCGATTCATCAGCCGGATCTTGAACCCGGACATGGAGATGGTCTCGTTCGGCGACGACCGGGCCCGGTCGGGACGTGCGATGGACGCCGGAGGAGGCCGCCCGCAGGACGGCCGCCCGAGGGCGGCCAACCGCAAGGAGGGTCTCACCGGTCGGTCGATGCCGGAGCGTCGGAGCGTCGAGCCCGACGGTGGGCGGGAGCTGTCGGCGTTCTCGAGAGAGCGCCAGAGCGGGGCGTCGGACGGGTTCAACTGGGGCGACGACCGGAGAGAGTAGTTTCAACGTATGCAGGACACACGAAACATCAAGTCGCTCGGGTTGGAGGATCACGATCGGTTGAACAAGGAGCTCGGTGGCGGAATCCCGAGGGGGAGCATCGTGCTCATCGAGGGCGATTACGGCGCCGGAAAGAGCGCCATCTCCCAGCGGATGGCCTACGGATTCTGTCAGGAGGAGACGACGGTGAGTCTCCTGTCGACGGAACTGACCGTGAGCGGCTTTTTAGACCAGATGAACTCGCTGTCGTACGACGTCGTCGATCACCTGCTCGACGAACGGCTGCTGTTCCTTCACGCCAATCTCGACACCGGGGGGGTACTGTCGGGAAACGAAGACGAGGACAGCCGGATGGATCTCCTCACGCGGCTGATGGACGCGGAGACGATGTGGACGGCCGATACGATCATCATCGATACGTTCGATGCGATCCTCCGAAACGATCCGACGTTCGAGTCGCTGATCCGGAAGAACGAGGAGCGGCAGGCAGCCCTCGAGATCATCTCCTTCTTCAGAGATATGATCTCGGAAGGAAAGATCATCGTTTTGACCGTCGACCCCTCGACGGTCGACGGTGACGCGATCGGTCCGTTTCGGGCGATCGCGGACGTCTTCTTCGAACTCGAGATGGTCGAGGTCGGCAACGACGTCCGACGGCAGATAAACGTCAAACGCTTCGCCGGGATGGGAGAACAGGTCGGGGACACGATCGGATTCTCGGTCCGATCGGGAACCGGGATCGTGATCGAGAGCCGCAGCGTCGCCTGATCATGACCGAGCTGGGAACCGCAAAGCCGTCGGACGAACTCAGGCAGGCCGCGGCCAACCGGCCGCACCTCAGAGAGCACCTCAAGAAGTTCAAACAGATCACCGGCGAGTTTCCGCTCTTTATCAACGAGGCCGACAGCGAGTACGAGACGAACTATCCGAACGTGCTGTATCCCGTCGGCGGGCCGATCTACTGTCACATCTACGGGGACGTCGGCCGCGATATGAAATACTACGCGATCGAACCGACGCTCACCGAGGAGGAGACGACGGTCTTCGAAGCGATCAAAGACGAGCTCCTCCGGCGCAGCGTCACGAAGAAGGCGCCGGAGAGCGAGGCCGAGTACGGCGACCGGATCGAGGAGTTGCTCTCTGACGCGACCCAGATCTCGGGCGAAGAGCCCGACAGCCTGCTCGAACGGATCCGGTTCAAGCTCGATCCCAACACCGAAGAAGTCTCTCAGAACACCTACGAGAACATCCGATACCGGCTGAACCGGGATATCGTCGGGCTCGGTCCGCTGGAACCGGTGATGCGCGATCCGGCCAACGAGGACATCCACGTGATCGGTCCCGACGAGTGTTACGTCGACCACGAGGTGTACGGGATGTTGAAGACGACGGTCGATTTCGGGACGGAAGCCGAATACGACAACTGGCTCCGGAACATGGGCGAGCGGATCGGCGATCCGCTCTCGGACTCGGATCCGATCGTCGACTCGACGCTGCCCGACGGGTCGCGGCTGAACGTCATCTACAGCGACGACGTGAGTCTCAAGGGGCCGAGTCTCACCATCCGACAGGGGAGCGAGGTGCCGCTTTCGATCAATCAGATCACGAAGTGGGGGACGCTCTCGCCCGAACTCGCCGCGTATCTGTGGCTCTGTCTGGAGAACGAACGGACGGTGTTCGTCGTCGGCGAGACGGCGTCGGGCAAAACGACGACACTCAACAGCATCATGTCGTTCATCCCCCGGGATTCGAAGATCTACACGGCCGAGGACACCGCCGAGGTGCTGCCGCCGCACGACACCTGGCAACAGCTTCTCACCCGCGAGGGCGGCGGCGAGAACTCCCAGGACGTCGATATGTTCAACCTCGTCGAGGCCGCACTCCGGTCGCGCCCCGAGTACATCATCGTCGGCGAGGTCCGTGGCGAGGAGGGACGGATGGCGTTTCAGGCCGCACAGACCGGTCACCCGGTCATGCTGACGTTCCACGCCTCCGATATCGTGTCGATGATCCAGCGGTTCACCGGCGAACCGATCAACGTCCCCGAGACGTTCATGGACAACGCGGACGTGGCGCTGTTCCAAAACCGGGTCAAACAGGGCGACGACGTCCTCCGGCGGGTGACGAGCGTCCAGGAGATCGAGGGCTACTCCAAGGAGATGGACGGGGTCGTCACTCGACAGGTGTTCTACTGGGACCCTGTCGAGGACGAGATCGTCTTCCAGGGGATGAACAACTCCTACGTGCTCGAAGAGCAGATCGCCGAACTGCTCGGCTATCCGGACACCCGGAAGATCTACGACGATCTCCAGTATCGCGCCGACATCATCGAGCGGATGATCCAGGAGGACATCCTCGGATACCACGAGGTCAACGAGGCGATCGAGAACTTCCAGCGGGACGGGATCGAGGGGCTGCCGTTCACGATCACGCGGAGGGGTTAGCCGATGTCGACCGCCCGGACCGCACAGGCGACGCAACTGCTCGGGGAGATCTTCGACGCCTACGATCGGATGGAGATGGACTCCGGGACGTACGTCCTGGCCGTCCTGGCTCCCGTCACGGCGCTGTTTTTCGGCTCCGTCGTCCTCGCGATCTCGTGGCAGACGGTGTTTTTCGTCCGGTTGCTGTTGCCGGTTCTGGGGGCCGTGTTCCTCGGTACCGGGATCGCGTACCCCAAAGTCGCACTCGACAGCCGACGGATCGAGATGGAAAACCGGTTCCATCTGATGGTCACCCACATGACGGTCCTGTCGACGACCAACATCGACCGGATGGAGGTCTTTCGAAAGCTGGCCCAAGAGGAGGAGTACGGCGAGTTGACCGTCGAGATGCGGCGGATCGTCCAACTCGTCGACACCTGGAACCAGAGCCTCGACGACGCCCTCAGACGGCGGGCGAAGGAGGTGCCGAGCGACTCGGTGACCGATCTCTTCGATCGGCTCGCCTACACGCTCGGCGCCGGCCAGGAGATGTCGGATTTCCTCTTCGAAGAGCAGGGCGTCATCATCGAGAACTACCGGACGATCTACGAACAGTCACTGGAGAATCTGGACGTCATGAAGGATCTCTACCTGTCGATGGTGCTCTCGATGACGTTCGCGCTCGTTTTCGCCGTCGTGTTGCCGATCCTCACGGGGACGAACCCGACCTGGACCGTCGCGGCCGTGATCGCGATGTTCGTCTTCGTCCAGATCGGCTTCTTTTTGGTCATCCGGGCGATCGTCCCGTACGACCCGATCTGGTACATCGAGGAGGGCTATCGGACGCGGTCGAAGCAGCTGCTTTTGGGCAGCTCGATCGCCGCCGTCGCCCTGTTTTTGCTCATCGTGCTCTCGATGACCGCCAGCACGTTCGGCGTCGGGCCGTTCCCCACGCTCGTGCCGATGGACTCCATCCCCACGCCGCTGTATCTGGCGATCCCGACGCTTCCGTTTCTGTTCCCCGCGTTCGTGTTCCGACGCGAGGAGAAGGCGATCGTCGAACGGGACGAGGAGTTCCCGAGTTTCATCCGCGCGCTCGGTGCGAGCGAAAGCGCGAAACAGTCGACAACCTCCACGGTGCTCCGGACGCTCAGAAAGAAGGATTTCGGCGCGCTCTCGGAGACGATCGACTCGCTGTACCGGCGCCTGAACATGCGGATCGACACCGAAAACGCCTGGCGATACTTCGCCGAGGACACCAAATCCTACGTCATCCAGAAGTTCAGCGAGATGTATCTCATCGGCCGTGAGATGGGCGGTGAGCCGAAACTGCTCGGCGAACTGATAAGCGAGAACATGAACCAACTCGCACAGCTTCGTGAGCGTCGTCGGCAGGTGACCGTCACGCTCATCGGGTTGCTGTACGGGATCAGCGCCGCCTCGGCCTTCGCCTTTTTTACGGGCCTCGAGATCGCGGTGATCATGTCCGGGTTCGACATCGACGTCGGGGGCGGGGGGATGGAGTTCGGACAGCTCCTCCACACCGAGATGTACAACGTTCCGCTGCTTCGATACCTTCTAATTTTGGTTTTGCTTTTCAACGCGGTGATGTCCTCGCTGACGATCCGGACCGCCGACGGCGGCCATTACGGTAACGCGTTGCTCCATTTCGTCGCGTTGATCTGGGTTGGCTGTCTGACCGCCGTCGCGACCGAGACGCTGATAAGCACACTCCTCGATGTCGAACTATGACGGGGGAAAAGGCCGTCGCTGACTTCGTCGGGCGGTACGCGAAAAACCCCGAAAGCGGGACGAACCGGGAGCCCGAAAGCGCCCGTATCGTGATGAGCCGCAAACGACTGGTCGTCGCGGGCGACGAGGAGCGACTCACTATCCCGCTCTCGAAGGTCGTCGATCTCGTCGTCGGGAACGTTCCGCCGGATCTCCGCGATCTCTTCGATAGCACGGTGACGTTCGGTTACAGAAACGACGACGACAGCATCGAGACGGTGCTGATCGAGGGGAAAAGCGAGACGATCTCGAAGTTCGAAACCGTCGCGTTCAAATGTCTGCTCAACGGGACGAAAGCGAAGATCAAACACCCGGCGCGGGTCGGCGGACGGGTGACCGACGAACCGATACGCAACGCGAAACTCCGGATCGGCCCCGAACGGGTCACGTTTCGGACGAGCGAGGGATCGTTTCGAATCGACATCACCACCGTCGTCGGATTCGAACGAACCGAGCGGGCCCCGGACGGAACCTCCCGGCCGACGCTGCTCGTCAAACACGCCGACGACGGACAGGTCTCAACCTCGCTCGTCGCGCCGCTTTCGAGTAGGCGATTGAACATTCTCGGCCGGTTCCTCCGAGTCAAATACGGCGAGCTACTCGAAGAGGCCGGAAAGATCGATCTCGACGAATCACAGAAACGGCTGTTGGTCACGATCTACGCGACCGGCGGCGACATCGACTTCGGGAGCGTCCTCAACGGTGACGCCGCGCGGGCGACGAACGTCCTCAACGCGCTCAACAGTAAGGGACTCATCTCGGAAGCGGACGACGGGATCTCGCTTACCTCCGTCGGACAGATCATCGTGAGCCAGCGACTCGAGGACGTCAACGTCTGAACTGCGGTAGCCACTGGAACTACAGACCAACGGCAGTTCGGGGCTTCGGATTGATCGCTCCGGGTTGCTACTGTCCATCTACGGCAAAGCGATTCGTCCGTGCCCGTCCGAGGGAACACCGACTGGCGGAGCTCCGCAAACGGCTCGATAGTATGCCTACTCCTCAAGGTACTGGAGTAACTGTCCAACGTAGGGACTGTTCTCCCAGCTTCGATGCGGGCTAATCATCGTAATCAACGCTTTCGCTTCCTCGTGTGTCATGTGACCGTTCCGAGCGTAGTCACAGATGAGCCGCGGTGTCGGCACGATACGAGGTCCTTGGAGAACCGCATGGATAAGCGGGAAGTTCGTCCCACCGAACTCATCGGTGAGAAACCCATCGGCAGAGAGGGCGTTCGCGAGGACGATGCCGTCGGTTTCGCCGTCGTCGAGGCCGAACGTTGGCCGCGAATCCGGCGTGGCGTCATACTCGTACGGATCCTCGACCGTATAGTGGGTGCGAGCTGCGAGGACATTGCTCGCGGCGGCAGCGTGGATGTCCTGATACTGTGTGATCTCGCGGAGTTCCGTCAGAA
>LFFM01000907.1_pt1 | contig 21064 bp, 17 predicted proteins | sample 643131 | NCBI WGS metagenome assembly LFFM01 (sample SAMN03777445, study PRJNA286221) | soda lake metagenome | biome: soda lake; feature: Kulunda steppe; material: water; isolation source: sample Tc-Br brine of Tanatar trona crystallizer | place: Russia: Kulunda steppe | collected 2011-07
GAAAGTCATAGCCGGCGGCCAGGTTGGCCGCCAGCCCGTAACCGAACCAGCGCCCCATCAGCCCCTCGGGGCCGTGGCCAAGGCCGGCGATGTAGTGCACCCGCTGGGCATCGGACGAAGCGGGCAGGCGACGGTGCAGATGAACCACATTGGACACCGGCTCGGTGCGGTTCTGACCGGTGCCATCACACAGCACCACCAGATTGCGGGCGGGGTTATCGGCGGGCATGGGCCCATTGCAGCGAAGCGGGCCGGGTGCGTCTGTGATCGGGGTCGCAGTGGCGGGTTTTGCGCTATGATTCCCAATTTGCGGAGATCAGGTGCGAGCAACATGGGATGGCGAATGACCCGAGGCCATTGGCCGTGGCTCATCGGGCTGCTTACGGTGGGGATCACCGTGGCTGCCAGCCTCCTGTGGGTTCCCACCCGGATTGAATTTGAGGTGCTCGGCGACGTTCGCTACGACCGGGTGGAAGCTTTTTACAGCACTCAGGCAGCCGGCTACAGCCGCGAGCGGGGTGCGATATTCAACGGTGGAGCGCCCCGCTTCGTCCGCTATCAGGGCACTTTAAGTCATATCCACCGCCTCCATACGGTTCGACTGGACCCCACCCGCCGCGCCGATACCGTCAAGCTCCGCAACCTGCGAGTCACGACCCGGTGGGGGACCTTTGCGCCGGATGCCGAGACGATCGCTGACACGCTGTTCGGTTTGAATCACGCCGACAATATCCGGGTCGAGGACAACGCCCTGATTATGGATCGGCGGGGCCATGATCCGCATTTCAGCCTGCTGCTGCCCGCCGGGATGTACCGTCCGGGCCCGGTGGCCGCCGTGGGGCTTCTGGTCATCGCACTGTGCCTGGGTGCCGCGGCAGGGCTGATGGCCAAGACCGGTCTGCGGCGATCCGCTGGCCGAAAGGCGTTACGCGCGCTGGATCGATTCGGCCAGAAAGTGGCCTCTCCCTCTACGACCATGCTGAGTCTGGTGGCCGCGCTGGGGATTGGCGGTGCAGCGATCTTTCATTTTCAGATAGCAAACATCACCCCACCCCTTCAGGGTCCGGACGAAATGTCCCACGCGGTGACGCCATTCAACACCCTCTATCAGTATCGCCAGGGACCAGGGGCTGAGTCCTGCCCGATGATGCCCACTGGGTTGCTGGGGATATTCGAAGTGGTGGCAGATATGCGCCTGCGCTACGACGTCCAGATCGATATCCAGCGTCTGCAATCGCTGCAGAACGTCTCGCTGCAGGGGCTGGACCGGGTCGAAGAGCCGGCTCAGGACAATTGGGACGCCCGGACCTGCCACATTGGCAAGGCCTTTCACTCCCACGCATACAACACGCTGCCCACACTGGCCATGGCGGGAGTCGGCGAGTTGTCCGCTGTGGGCTATCTCTCGTTTTTGCGATGGAGCAATGTTCTGCTGGCGCTACTGCTCAGCGCGCTCACCGCCTGGACCATTGCGAAAGGACGCTTTGTGCTGGAGGGAATCATCGACGCTCCGGTCGGCGTAATTCGCGTGGCGGTTCTGCTGGGGTTTCTGCTGTTTTTATTCATCCCCCAGAACCTGTTTATGACCGGCGTGATCAGTCGGGAGGCCTACATGCTGCCACTGGGGGCATTCGTCACCGTGGCGTTTTTCTTCCGCCATCGCTGGCTGACTCCGGTGATGCTGGTGCTGGCGGTTTACGCCTTCTGGCCGCGTCGCGCCCCCTATCTGCTCATGATCGGCCTTTTGCTGACGTTTTACCTGAGTGTCTGGCTGGCGCAACGCACGGGGAAACCCGGGCCGCTTTTTGTGCCCTCGGGGCTGGTCGTTCTGGCAGTGATCCTGGCGCCCGTGGGCCTGCTCGCTGTCGCTGCGCTGGCGCCTACTCTGCCAATCCGCGTACCCGCAGATCTCATGATTCTGGAGAATTTCTGGCACTTTCATCAGGAGTTTGGCCGTTTCATGATTCTGTTGCTGAGCCTGCAAATTTTCTCTCCAGGCAGTTTTTTTGGTCTGCTCGGCTCCATGGATACGCCCTTGCCAACCTGGCTCGCAGGCATGTTCCGTGGCGGGCTAATCGTCGCGGCCCTGGCAGGAGGCATCGGCTGGCTTTGGCAACGCCAATGGGCGAGTCCGGGACAAGGTCGCGGCGGCGCAGGTCGACGGCATTCAAGCCTTGTCGGCTCGGCGATCATCCTCCTGCTCCTGGCGATGGTGTTCGTGGCCGCAACGATCATGTACGGCGGTTTCCAGGTCTACAGTACCGGAGGCCGGCATTGGGGATGGGGCGTTCAGGGGCGTTATTTTCTGCCGGTTTACGGCATCCTGATGACTGTCCCGATACTGCTGGCGCTAGCCGCCTGGACCCCGACCCGCTGGAGCACGGCATCACCGCGGAGAGTGGGATCCTACGCGCCACTGGGACTGGTCACGCTGCTTATCGGGCTGGCCCTGATGCTATTTGGCTTCATTGCCGGGACGGAGAGTCTTGCCGCCATTGAGCAGCGTTATTTTTTGGACGAGAGGGTGGCTGAGGGCTATCAGCGATGGCTGCGATCCGCGCGCTGGACCTCGCCTTGATGGACGAGATCACACTACCGCCCCCTGCTCCTGCCGGGTACCATCCAATCGCACGGGCGGCGAACACGGGGCAAATCTGGCGTGACAAGTGAGGGGGCAATTAAGCGGGTTGGTGCCGTCGCGGTCGCCTACCAGCCTAGCGACGAGCAACTCGATGTCCTCATACACCGCCTGCGGCCCCAGTTAACGGCTCTGGTCATTGTGGTCAATGCCGCCGATCCGATGCGTATGAAATCGCGGCGGCAGCGGCATGCCGATGTGTACTGGATTACCAACCTCACCAACGACGGCTTGGCCGCGGCCCAGAACCAGGGGATCCGGCGATTGCAAGCGCTTGATATCGACGCAGTGCTGCTGCTGGATCAGGATACTTTGCCGGGGCCCTCGGCGATAACCAAGCTGACCGGCATTCTGAACCGCCTGTGTCGACAACAACCCAACGTGGCCGCCCTGGGCGCGGCCTATCACCGCGAAGGCGATGCGCACTGGCCGGGGTTTGTACAACTGGGTTGGATGGGTCTTAAACGAGTGCATCCGTCTGCCGGCAATGACTGGGTTCGTGCGGATTTTCTTATCGCTTCGGGGACGCTTATCCGCCGATGTGTGCTGGATGAGGTGGGCGAGATGGATGAGTCACTTTTTATCGACCACGTCGACACCGAGTGGTGCCTGAGGGTGCAGTCGCGGGGTTACGTTCTCTATGGCACCGATCGAGTGCGCCTGACCCATAATCTGGGCGATGTCTCGCGGCGCATTTGGCTGGGGCGAGGTCGACGGGTCGCGGTACACCAACCGTGGCGCTATACCATGATGTACCGCAACAGTTTTCTGCTTTACCGGCGCGGGGACCTTCCGCTGCGCTGGAAATGGGCGGACCTGCTGCGCATGCTGGCGCTGGCCGTTTTCGTTGGCGCGACCGGGCCGAATCGGGCCCGCTGCCTGCGAATGATGGTTCGGGGTATCAGCGACGGCCTGCGTGGTCGCAGCGGCCCGCCAGCCGTGGTTTAGCCCGATGAGCCGGCTGCGATGGATCAAGGACCAGGCAGCGAATGGCATCGGCCGTCTGCGCCGGCAGGTGACCGCCGTCGACCTGAAACACGCTTTTGGCATGCGGCCTCTCGGCGGAGGCTTCTGGGAGGTTACCGACGAAGCACCGCATTTTCGCAGTTGGTTGCCGCTCCGAAAGGGATTCTACCGCCTGGAACTGGTCCTTCATTTGGACCATCGGACCATCGAGCCCGTCCACAGCGAAACGAGGCTGTATCTGGAAACTCCCACGGGGGATGACCGTGACGGAGCTATGACACTTCCCTGCCGCTCCGGCAAACTGGCATCGCGCGTTATCTATTTGCCGGCCACCGGCCGCATAAGACTGGATCCGCTAATGGCCGGGCGGCGTTTTCGTCTGGAGCGTTTTGTCATGCGGCGCCTGAGCCGCCGGGACGCGGACGCAGCCATGAGCGGCGCTGAGTGGGGAGCTTATAACGCCAGCTTCGAGCGCGCTCCGGGGCAGCCCATCGAATACGCCCGCTGGATTGTTGAGCGGGAGCCAGCTTGCATCGAGGAGGCGTTGCGGAAATCCGCTGTGCCTGCGGGCAATCAATCGCTTTGCAGCTTCGTTATTGATCTGAGCGACCGCAAATGGTCAGAAGCGGTGCCGGAGCTGGAGACCTGCCTTGAGACACTGCGTCGCCAGCCGCGGGATGATTGGCAGCTGGCGGTCATCGCGACAAACGCGATGCGTACCGGGGTAAGGCAGCAGGCGCCGGTGCTGGCCGACAGCCCCTTCGTTCACTGGCTGGACATTAATGACAGCCCGGGTGATGTGCTGGACAGTGCCTTTCTGATGTCCTTGGAGGTGGGAGACCAGCCGGCCCCCGAGGCGCTGGATGCGCTGTCAGCGGCTTGGCAAACCCATCCAAACGCCCAAGTGATATACACCGATCACGACCGCCTGGATGAGTCTAGCTTTCGCCACAGCCCGGCCTTTAAACCCGACTGGTCACCGCTCCGCCAGGCCGGTTCAGATTACATCGGGCGCAGCGTATTCCTGCGTCGGGACTGCTGGCCCGGGACCGGGGAAATTCAGCGCGCCGTGACAGACTTTAACGCCAGCGATGTGGTGCATATCCCGGCGATACTCTTTCATGAGGGCTCCCGGACTTCTCGTCGGGGGCCGTTGGCGGCGATCTCCGGTGAGGCACTGGAGGGCGCTCAGGATCCGCAGCCGTCGGTCAGCCTGATCATGCTCACTCGCGACGGCCTGCCTCATCTGCGAAAGGCAGTGGAAAGCATTGTCGAGACCGTGGACCCCGCCAAAACCGAGCTATTAATTGTCGATAACGACACCCGTGAGGCGGACAGTCGGGCCTACCTGGACCATCTGGCGCAGGAAGGGCTGGCCGGCGGCCATCTGACGCTGAAGATCATCCCCTGGGAGGCGCCGTTTAACTTTGCCGCCATGAACAATTGGGGGGCACGCCATGCCTCCGGCGAGGTGTTGGGTTTTCTCAATGACGACATCGAAGCAGTGGAGCCGGGTTGGCTACAAACCCTAGGGACGCTGGCCATGAATGATTCGGTGGGCTGTGTTGGGCCATGGCTGCTCTACCCAAATGGTCGAATCCAGCATGCTGGCATTGCTCTTGGACTGGGGGGGCTGGCGGGCCACCCCATGCGCGGCCTGTACCCAACGGATCTCATGCTGGAGTTCGAAGGCCCGGCAGAGGTGAGCGCGGTCACCGGAGCGGCACTTTTTCTGCGACGTGGCCTGTATGCTGCCCTGGGTGGCATGCAGGAGGCGCTGACGGTGGCCTATAACGACGTTGATCTGTGTTTGCGTGCCGCCGAAGCCGGCTTTGCTAACGTCTCTGTATCTACGGTGACGCTGATCCACCATGAATCGGCCACCCGGGGCAGCGACGAGCACGGCGCCGCCAGCCGGCGCCTGGCGACGGAGACGCACTGGATGCAGGATCACTGGGGTAACCGCCTGCACATCGAACCGTATTACAATGAACACCTGACCCGTGCCAGAGAAGATCTGACTCTGCGCTAATCCTGACAACTGTGCCGATCCTACTGGGGGTGGGAGTGAAAAAACTCATTATCCAGATGCCTTGCTACAACGAAGCAGAGACCCTGGCAACCGCACTGGGGGCACTGCCGCGGGAAGTGGAGGGCTTTGATGTGGTCGAGTGGCTGATTATTGATGATGGCAGCGTCGACGAGACCTCGGCGGTCGCGAGACGCTGCGGCGTCAACCATGTCATTCGGCATCGGACCAATCAGGGCCTTGCCAGAGCCTTCATGACCGGTATCCAGGCCTGCCTCGAGCGGGGCGCTGACGTTATCGTCAATACCGATGCCGACAACCAGTACAACGCAGATGACATCCCCAAGCTCACCGCGCCTGTGCTCCAGGGGAATGCGGATCTGGTCATCGGCGCTCGCCCAATCAGTAGCATCGAGCACTTCAGTTCGCTCAAAAAGCGACTGCAGAACCTGGGCAGCTGGGTGGTCCGGGCAGCCAGCAAGACCGATGTGCCGGACGCACCCAGTGGGTTCCGCGCTTTCAGCCGGGACGCGGCACGTAATATGGTGGTGTTTACGGAATACACGTATACCCTCGAAACCATCATTCAAGCCGGGCACAAGAACATGGCCATCACCTCTGTGCCGGTACGGGTGAATGAGGATCTCAGGCCGTCCCGTCTGATGCGCAGTATTCCCTCATACATCGCCCGCAGTGTCTGGACCATCCTGCGGGTGCTGGTGATTTATCAGCCGTTCCGCTTTTTTGCGACGCTGGGTATCCTAATCTTTGCCGGCGGTGTCCTTTTGGGGTTGCGCTTCCTCTACCTGCATTTCACGGGCCAGAGTCTTGGCAACGTACAGTCGCTGATCCTCGCCGGATCGATGCTGGTGGTTGGATTCCAGACGGTACTGATTGCCTTCGTCACCGACCTCCTGGCTGCCAATCGCAAGATGCTCGAAGAAATACGCAGCCACGCCCTGGCGCTGCGGTTCGACGGCGCTGAGTCGTCGCGATTTGATGGGCATGCTGAGGCGGAGCACGATCCAACCGGGGACCAATGAGGCGTTGGCAATCATGGCTGGGCCTGGTGTTTGTGCTGGGGGGGCTTGGCTATTTTGGTCGGGAACTCGTCACCCACCTGGATCGGATCCCGCCCCTGGAGGGTGGCATCGGCACATGGCTCGCTGTTGGCATTTCGCTGCTTGGCGTCGTTTTGACCATCCTGATCATCGGGCTCTTCTGGCGCGCGTTACTGGCTGATCAGGGGGTGCCGGTTCGGCGCTACACCGCGATTCGCATCGTGGCCGTTTCCCAGATTGGCAAGTACCTGCCGGGCAATCTGGGGCACTATGTCGGGCGGGCTGGCATGGCTCGAGCCAACGGCATCCCACTGGGAGTCGCGACCAGTACCACATTGCTCGAAATCCTCTGGACAGCGGCATTGGGGGCGGGACTGACCGCGATGGCAATCGGCCTACTGAGCGCCGGCAGCGGTAGCGCGCTGGCCAGCCTCGTCGGGCCCTGGCAATTGTTGTTGGGATGCCTGGTTCTCGTGATAGCGCCCTGGCCGGCGATCCTGATTCTGAACCGGGTGCTGCCGGGACTCTCGCAGCGCCTCAATAATGGCAAGCTAATGACTGTGCCCAGCTTTCGAGTCGCGATGCAGGTCGGCATCGGACTGCTGCTTTGTTTTGTCATTCTCGGTGTCAGTGTAACCGCTCAGGTGCGGGGCCTGTTCGGGGTGGATGAAGGCCATGTCGGCATGTTCGTCCTGCTGTTTGCCGCTGCCTGGACTGCCGGTTATCTGGTTCCCGGGGCTCCCGGCGGCGTCGGGGTGCGTGAGGGCCTGATCGTGGGTCTGTTCGCTCCAGTGATTGGTGGCGGTGCTGCGGTCGGGCTGGCCGTCAGTAGCCGAGTGCTGACTATCGCGGGAGACGGCCTCGGATTCCTGCTGGGCCTGGTCATGCAGTACCGCGAAGGCCAGCGGCCGTGAGTGACAGGATCACCTGGGTGGATGCCGCGCGAGGAATGGGTATTTCGCTCATCTTCCTGGGTCATGTTTGGTCCCTGGAGGACCCCTCCCGGGCCTACGAGGTGATTTACAGCTTTCACGTCCCGCTTTTCTTCTTCCTCTCGGGTATCACGCTGAGTGTGGGACGCCGGCAACGCCCTGTCGACGCAGTCCGCCATCGGGCCAGGACGTTGCTCCTGCCATACGCGTTCTATGGCTTGCTCGGGTATGCAGTTTATTTGTTCGGCTTCATGGTGACGAGCTATGCCGGCGTCCACATTGAAGCCTTCGATTATGGGTTGTGGCAGCCATTGGCCGGTGTGCTGTTCGGCACGCTCGGAGAAGGCGGGCTCGTCAACAGTCCGGTGTGGTTTCTGACCGGGCTTTTTTCTGCCTTCGTGATGCTGATCGGCATACGGGCCGCCTTTGAGAGCGGGACAGCCCGCACTGGCGCTGTTTTGATTGTTTTTGTGCTGGGGCTGTCGCTGGCACCGGTAATCAGACTGCCTTTTAGCCTGATACCGGCGACGCTGGCTCTTATATTCCTGCACGCCGGTGCCGAGCTAGGGCCCCGGATGTTGACAGTTTCGGCGCGGAACCCTGCCCGCTGGCTGATACCCGCCATTTTTGTGACCGGGATCGTGACTCTTCTCTCACCGCTTAACGGTTTTATGGAACTTGGGCACGGTCAGGTGGGGCAACCGGGCTTTTACCTGCTGTTTGCCGTCGCAGGCATTGGTTTGATCGTGCTGCTCGCCAGCCTAAATACGCGGCTCAACAAGGCTTTTGCGGTCATTGGCCGTTGGAGCTTGGCGATCTTGGTTACCCACATGCTGGTCATCAAAGGTGTACAGGTGTTAATCAGCATGACCACGGGGTTATCGCTGGCAGAGCAGCAGCAGGCGTTGCTGCCCGGCCTGCTGGTTCTGGCCATCAGTGCGGCACTGACGTGGCCGGTAATCCTTATAGCCCGCCGCCTGCTCCCCCCGGTTTTGACGGGTCAACCGCATCAAAAGCGGTAACTCAACGCCAAATCGAGCTGATCATTGACGGCACCCCCATCAACCGCCGTGGCGGCGTATCCGGCAGTAAGGTTAAAACCTGACGCCAGAGTGAGCTGGCTGCCGAGCCCGGCACTCCACTGGTGCCGTCCCGCCATGGACACGGTTTCACGCTGCACCAGGGACGGGAAGGCCTCTTCACGAAAACGGATTTGGACCGTGCTGTCATCGAGACGGGAGGAGACACTGCCATTGAGCGACAGATCGAGCCGACTGCCGTTGTTCAGTGAGAGTGGGGGGCTCATGACCCGTAGGCCTGCTTCGGCCCGCCACTCCGAGAAGTCCGACAGGCTGACCTGCTGCGATGAGGTGTAGAGGGTGTTGGTGTCGACGTCATCCATGCTGTGCCAGGTGTGGGCCAATGAAGCCCACGGGGCGAACTGCAATCCACGGAAATTGGCGACACTCTGGAGCTGCTGCCGAATCATCAGGCTCTCGGCTTCAGCCCGGTTGTTGACCCGGCGCCGAAGCAGCGGGTCGTGGCTCTGTCGGGAGATGTCGTGATTGATTTGACTGATCTGAGTCGTGGTGGTGGCAATGCCCAGGTCTTGGCTGAAATAAGTTGACAGGCCCTGACTCCCGACCGTCAGTCTCTGCCCGACTTCCGGAGTGGTTGGCAAAGACATCGATCGTGTTCCGTCCATCATGGCCACGCCGAAGCGCAGCCCAGTTGTCTCCCCCATAGCGGTGCCAGGAGAGTAATTGAGAATCAGGCCATCACCTGCCTCCCCGCTGTCCAGCCGTAGCCCCGACCAGCCAGGCCCGTCCGCCAGTTGCAACAGGCCGGCGTCTATATCCCGTGAAAGTTGCTGACTGGCCGCCGCTCCTGCCGCAATGGTGTTGGCCCAGTCCCATCCCCGGGTCAGATAATGATCATAGGTTCTGGCAATAATGAGCTGGCCCTGCTGACCGAAATGCAGAAGGTCGCCATACAGAAAGTCCACATCTGCCCGGGCCCGATCGGGTACCGTGACATTCACCAGCCCGAACCGCTGGGGGTCCGCATAGACTCGTTCGAATACGGTGTACAAATCCACCGCCACTCGGTTAGGTGACTGGTTAGCCAGATCGGCAATGAACGCGTTCCAGCCGATGACCTGCGGCTGGGTCGAATTGGCAACCCCGGGGTTCTTACTCCAGTCGTGCAGCTGGGTCAGGAAGATTCGGCGATCTCCTTCGATAGCGCCGGCCCCTTCCAACCGGGCAACGCCTAACTGATAGTTGGCCCTTGCTCTGGCGAGCCCGTCTGAGCTCCCGCCACGACCGATGTCGTTGTAGCCGAAGTACGCCACCGTTAAATCCCGGTTACCGAAGCCATCCCTGCGATTGAGAAAGCGACTGACCTGGCCGTTGAAAGACAGCGGCCCAGAACCGGCGGCGGTGGACGCTGATACCGCCGCATTGTCCACCGACTGTACCCGGCCACCGGCCGCCAGATAACTGCTCCACGGCAGCCCCCAGGGACCCGGAACGGAATAGCTGTCTCCGAACGTGTTCAGGTTTTCCACCTGAACCTGGCCCGATTCCAGCATGTAGGGGTTAGGCACACGGGCGAAGGCCCCCGCACTATTGTCAGTGCCAGAGCTCGAGCATGCACTAATCAGGGCGACGGACAGCAAGAGAACGGCCAGTAAGCGATGGCCGATAAAGGTTGATCGAGGTAGATGCATTATCTTTTTTTGACTGTTTTGATTCGGTCAGGGCAACAAAGTGGCTGTGGTAAAGTAGCTCACCTTCGGAGGGATGGATAGTCGGCACGAATGAGCAGCGGGGGCACTGGCGGAGGCATGGGCGGACTGGCTGACCTGGGAAGCGCAGCGCGGCGCTGGCACGTCATGCTGACGTTGGGATGGCAGGAGGTGGCCACTCGCTATCACCGCTCGCGCATCGGGCCGTTCTGGCTGACAATCAACCGTGGTGTGCTGATTCTCGCCTTAAGTGTCGTCTTTGGGACGCTATTCGGCCTCGACTACCGGGAGTTTATTCCATATCTGGCGATTGGCCTGATCTTGTGGGGGTTCATTTCGGCATCAATCACCGACGGGTGCACAGCGTTTATCAGGGCTTCGGGCACCATCTTGCAGGTTCGCATGCCGCTCAGCATTCATGTTGGCAGCGTGCTCTACAAAAATTTGCTGGTGACCGCTCACGACATCCTGATTATACCCGTCGTCTTCGTCGTGCTTCTCCGCCCCGTTGGCCTGGAGGCGTTGCTCGCAATACCGGGCTTTCTCCTGCTGACGTTGAATCTGGGATGGATGATGCTGGCCCTCGCCGTCATCTGCGCCCGCTTCAGGGATGTAGTCGAAATCGTGACCAACATTCTGCAGGTCATGTTCTACCTGACTCCGATTATCTGGACAGTGGAATTGCTCGCCCAGCGTGTCGAGCAGTCCATCGTGGATCTCAACCCCCTTTATCACCTAATTACCATCGTCCGAGGGCCCCTGATGAGCACGCCCACCGTGGCCATTAACTGGATCGTACCGGCGGTCATGGCAATGGTGGGCTGGGCGATTGCCATTTACCTGTTCGGGCGCTACCGGCAACGCATTCCTTACTGGCTATGAGTACAACCTCCTCAGACAAGGCCTTAATCGATCTCGCTAAGGTTTGCGTGGACTTCCCGGTATTCAATGCCGCCGGTCTATCGCTCAAGAATCGGGTGATCAGCACGATGACCGGCGGCCGAATCAGTCAGGGCGAGAGCGGCCGCGTCACCGTCCGTGGTCTTGACAACATCAATCTTCGAATTCAGCCCGGGGAGCGTGTCGGGCTGATTGGCCACAATGGATCGGGCAAGAGCACGCTGCTTCGGGTGCTATCCGGGATCTATTACCCCACCGTTGGCGATGCCTGCATTGAAGGGGAGTGTGTGTCGCTGATCAATATCGGGCTTGGCATTGACCCGGAGGCCACGGGGCGTCAGAACATACGACTGCGGGCTGCAATGATGGGGCTTACCCCGGCGGAAACCCGAGAGCGGGTGGAAGACATTATTGAATTTTCAGGGTTGGGCGACTTTATCGACATGCCCTTCCGTACCTACTCCTCGGGCATGCAATTGCGTCTCGCCTTTGCCGTCTCAACCGCCATTCAGCCGCAGATTCTGGTGATGGATGAGTGGCTGTCCACCGGCGATGAAGATTTCCGGGGCCGGGCAGCGGCGCGCATGGAAACACTTGTGGATAACACCGAGATTCTTGTGATCGCGAGCCACACTCGCTCGCTGCTCGAAAGCACCTGTAACCGCATCATTTGGCTTGAACACGGCCGGATTCGGTCTGACGGGAACGTCAGTGAAACCCTTGACGCCTACTTTGGCTAAGGGAGCGGTGGCTCTGTCGGTGGTCAGTCACCGGCAGGGTGACTGGCTGCTGAAGTTGCTGCACGGCCTTAAGGGTTGTTCGGGCCTAGGCACAGTCCATGTCACAGCCAACTGCCCGGGATCCCTACCGGAGACTCCTCTGCCGATGCCGGCGGTTGTTCACGAAAATAAGGTTCCCAGGGGTTTCGGTGCCAACCATAACCAGGCGCTTCGAAACGCCCATGAGCCGTACCTGTGTGTGATCAATCCAGATATTTCCCTCCTGCAAGACCCATTTCCCGGACTCATGGACTGCCTCAAACGGACCGGCGCGGGTGTCGTGGCTCCTCAGGTGGTCTCTCCAGGTGGGCGACCTGAGGATAACGCACGCGCATTTCCAGGCGTTGGCGATTTGGTTCTCAAAGCCCTCCGGCTCTCTGACGGGCGTGTCTCACTGGGCACTGAACCCGCGCAGCGCGTCGGTTGGGTGGCGGGCATGTTCATGCTGTTTCGCCGTGAGGCCTTTGCCGCGGTGGGTGGCTTTGACGAGGGCTTCCATCTCTACTACGAAGACGTAGACATCTGTGCCCGCCTGTGGCGACTTGGCCATTCGGTACTGGTGTCGCCAGACGTCCGGGTTATTCATGATGCGCGGCGTGAAAGCCGGCGTAACCCTCAGTACATGGTCTGGCATGCCCGGAGTATGGCCAGATATTTTCGCAAACATTGGCTTCGGATTCCCGAGCAGGTCCCATGAACTTCATCACATTTACCGAGTTGAACCGTGCCATCACCGAAAATCTTCACCGCATCCCGGAGGATGTCGATTTGGTAGTCGGCGTTCCCCGAAGCGGCATACTGGTGGCCACGCTGATCGCGCTGCAGAGGAATCTGCCAGTGACGGACATTCACTCACTGGCCTCCGGCCGACTGCATGGCACCGGTTCCACTCGCCAGCGCGCCAACTGGGTGGATACCCCACAGGCTGCTCGGCATCTGCTGCTGGTGGACGACAGTGTCAGCACCGGAGCGGCGATGAAGGAAGCGCGAAAGATTGTCCAGGATCTGGAGTTGCCCGCGAAGGTCACCACCCTGGCCCCCTATGTGCTACCGACCAGTTTTCGGCGGGTGGATGTCCACTTTCGCGTTGTCAATCACCCCCGACTTTTCGAGTGGAATTACCTCCACCATTACGCCATGGAGCACGCCTGCGTCGATATTGACGGCGTGCTCTGTGAGGATCCGCGCTGGAGGGACAATGACGACGGCGAGCGCTATGAGCACTTCATCGCCAACGCCCGGCCGCGCCTGTTGCCTACCAAGCCCGTGGGCAGCGTGGTGACCTCTCGACTGGAACGATATCGCGAACTCACTGAGGCATGGCTGGAAAGGCACGGCATTATTTATCGAGACTTGGTGATGATGGACGGTGTAACCGCGCGGGAGCGCCGTATTCAGGGAGGCCATGGTCAATTCAAGGCCGAGGCCTATCAGCGCAGCGGCTGCGCCCTGTTCATTGAGAGCAACTATGCCCAGGCCGTGGAAATATGTCGCGTTGCGCGCCGCCCGGTATTTAGTATCGAAGGCAGCACACTCATCGAACCTCACGGCCTGGGGCCTCATCTCCAGATGCTGGCCAATGACTGGCGCATTACCGTCAAGCAGACGGTGAGGAAGCTGGCCCAGCGCTTCGGGTAAACCCTGCAATCAGAACCAGCCCCGGCAAAAGTGCCAAGCCCATCACACCCCAGGCTCTGACTGGCTTGAAGGAGTCTTCGCGACGGGTTGACACAGAAAACCGGAGAGACCGCGTTGCCGGATAACCGTCTATTAGTGCGCTTCCGTAAATCGTGTGGCCGGTGGTGAAGGCAGTGACCGATGAGCCCCATTGCCCATCAATCCCGACCAGGCGAATCGTCGTGGGCTGATCATGAATATCCCGGTATTGGACATCGGGAAAACAGAATCGGTGATCCTGATGATCTTCGACCGAACAGGCCCGGGTTAGCGCGCGTTGACGCTCCTCACCATAGATCAAGTCGAGCCCCAACCACCCCTGATTACTGCGATCGCGGTAATTGCCCATGAGAATGCGAACACACACGGTGCTTTCGAGATCCCGGCTATCCACTGCCTCGGCAAATTGCCACGGCACTGGCTGCTCAATGACGCGACCAGAGACAAGCTCATCGACGGGCTGCAGGGCGACGTTACTATTGGGGAATACCACGTAACGATCATAAGCCTCACTGAAAGTGCTCTCCGCCTGGCGGCCCAAAACCACCAGCAACAGCACGAAGGCCGCAGACAATATCAACCATAATGGCAATCGCCGAAGCATCTTAAAGGCCTTCATACCCGCCCCGTGAGTAGTAGTGAGGAACGTATTGTTCGACCAGCACGCTTGCTTCCATGGCCAGCAGCCCCAGTGCCACAATCAATGAGAGCACTGCTGGAATTCGCCAACGCATCAGCAGAATCCCCACGGTTAGCAGCAGGAGCGGGACCACCGGTAGAAAATAGCGGCCATGAATCCCGCGCAGCCATTCGTAGGCGACGAAGCTGATGTAGATCTGGGACATGAGTAACGCACCGAATACCCCGAAGGTCCCCAATGCGTAATAGACCAGCCGATAACGCCAGCGGGTTTCGAAGAAGACCAGTACCACCGACGTCACAGCCAGAAAAAGAGAGGCGGCGATAACCGCCGTTCTTAGTCCACCAAAGAATCCTGGCAGCCGGTAGCTCACCAAAAATGCGTTGACGGCGAGGTATCCCCCCACGGCAACAGCCGCTGCAATCAGTGGCCAGGCGACAAATCGGCGCCGCAACGGATAAGCCAGCCAATCAATCACCAGTTCCTTGTGATGGCTCCAGTTAGTGCCGCGAATCGCCGCGATGACACGCCACAGAATGAAGGCCACCGCCAGCACTGTGATGATGGCAATCACGGTGGCAAAGAAATGCCGAGGCAGGCCATCAGCTTGGAGCATCATTCGCTCGCCGCGCCAGCCGGTCAGCCCGTAGAAATGGAGAAAGAATTGTTCGAATACCGGCTGCTCAGCCAGGAATGTGGTGAACGCCACAGGCTCTGCGGTCATCAGTCGTTCCTGATGATCACCAGCGACCCGCAGGGGGTCGCCGTACAGGCGGTAATTTCGCAACATCCAGAGTAGAGGGGTAGAAAAGGCCACTATCGGGACGATGACCCCGACCTGAATCAGTCGCCTTCGAACGGCGGGCGCCTCAAGTAACAGGGCCACAATCAGGCAACCGGCGAGAATCCAGGCGGTCATCTTGGTGGCCGAAGCCAGAGCCAGCGCCGCTGCCGCCAGCAACGCGTAACGGGCGGATTGGTCGCGCACCGCCAGCACAAAACAAAGAGTTGCCGCTGAAGCAGCGGCGAGCAAGAACATGTCGTGATTGGTGCCCCCGGCCAGCAGGCTGACGGTGGGCAGGCTGGAAAACCCCAGGGCAACACTCACAGAAGTCCAGTGTTCGACAGCGGCGGCCCGAAGCGTGGCGACCAGCAGAAGAAACACCAGCGCGTAACTCACCGCGGAGACCATTCGGGGCGCTCTAACCAGATCAGCTGGGTCATCGCTAAACAGGGCCGCTATCCGGATCGCGCCAGCCGCCACCATGTAATACGCCGGTGGATGCTGGGCCGCCCAATTCCCCGTGGCGCCCTTGAGCTCGCCATCTACGGTCCAGGCCTCCGACGATAAATCGGTACCGAGGGGTGGCGGATCAACCAATATCGATCCCGGCACCGCATCTTCCCCGATCTTAGGTACGCCATCGCCGGAGGCCAGTTTTAATGCATAGGCATAGTGCGCCCTCTCATCCGGGACAAAATCCAGGGGTGTGACATACAGCCCCATGAAAACGCCCTTTGCAAGCAGCAGTAGCGCTATCAGAAGGGTGAGTGATGCACTCCGCCCCACCGCATTATTGCTGAATGGGAACATGAGCCTGACCGTCCAGTCGCTTTAGCCGGGGTGGCCAGGCCAAGGTCCAGTCCACCGCCTCACAGGTCAAGTTGGGGCTGTACAGAGGGTCTCGGCTGAACACCCCGGGCCAGCGTGCTCGAAGCGGGCGCAGTGCCTGGGCGTCCCGGAGTCCGTATTGCTTCCAGTCCACACCAGCGCGGATGCCTTCAGCTTGGGGATCGATGACCACTTGGAGCCCCCGTGCGCCCACCTGCAGACACCAGTCGATCATCTGGAGCTCCGGCGCAGACAGCGCCGAATCCAATTGCACCGGCCGGAGAGCGTCAACATCGACCGCTGCGAAGCAGAGATCCGACGCTGAGACCTGACTGATCAGGCGTCCACGACCAAAGTAACCCGGGTGCGGAACAAGCAACCCCGCATTCAGGGGCAGCAGCCCATAATCGTCGTCGTTGGTGAGCGCGAAACCGGTATGCACCAACCGGCGCTGCTCATTGATCACGGCACCACCGGCAATACCGACGCCGGGACGCTGCGCCAGAGTCAGTAACCGCTCAATCGCCGGGATACCGAGCTGGTGCAAGCGGGCATCAAACAGAAACAACTGGCGGCAATCCGTTTGAGCCAGTAATCCGTGAAGAGCAGGGACAACATCCGGGTCCGCGTCGATCTGTAGCCCCGGTAGCGCCGCTGCCGTTCCGGCAGAGGGATGGGATCCCACCCAGTGGATGGCGGCAACTTGGGACGCGAGACTGGCAAGCGCGCGGCCGGTCTCGGCCTCCAGCTCACCAGCGCCGCCCAGATCCAGCACTACTAGACCGACGGGAGCCATGTCCGCCGGTGGAAATTCGGCTTCATACCCAACGCCGTTAGAAACTGCCGCTAAGGCATACCCCGTGGTCTGAAAATGTCGTGACAGGGCTTTTTCTGCTGCCGTGACCGCATAGGGCTTGGCGGTGTTGCTGCGGGAGGTGCTATTGCGGTGGACCCGCCAGTGATAAAGGACCCGGGGCACGTGAATGATTTGGTGGTCATCTATCTGCTCGACACAGCGCAGTGCCAGATCGTAGTCCTGGGATCCCTCCATACCCTTGGCAAACCCTCCCACCTGGCGGATCAGCGCCAGGTTATAAGCACCCAGATGGGAAATCATGTTCTGGGAGTAGAACAGTGAACGATTCCAGTCCGTCTTGAAATAGGGCGAGAAGAATCGCCCGCGGTCATCGAACCGATCTTCGTCGGAGTAAACAATGGCAGCGTCGGGGTGGCGGTTAATGGCATCCGCGACACAGTAAAGCGCATGACAGGGCAGCAGATCGTCATTGTCCATGAGCACCGCCCAATCGCCCCGGGCCAGCTCCAATGCGCTGTTGGAAGCAGCCGAGATGTGACCTGTCTCCTCTCGGAATACCACATCGATTCGATCGTCCCCGTCGGCCATTTCGCGCAGCAGCGAGCGGACTCCCTCGTCCGAAGACCCGTCGTCGGCGATACATAGCTGCCAATGGGGGTAAATCTGAGCCTTGACCGAGTCGATGGCCTCGCTGAGGTACCGCAGGGGTGGGTTGTAAACCGGCATGATGATGGAAAAGACCGGCCTGGTAGCCATGGCGGCGACGGCGGTCCGCATGGCACCCTGCTCAGACTCATCCGGTATCGCATAGAAACGTCGCCAATTCTGGTAGTCATTCCTCAGATACGGACCTGATCCCCGCGCCAGCCCCACGCGGCCGAACCGCACCAGAAACAGCATTCGACGCCGGACGCCGGGAACGCCTTCGCGCATGACGATCTGCACCAGGCGGCGGGTCAGCGGCAGGGCGCCCCCTGCCCCAGAAATGATGCCGGCCGTCACACCCAGCAGGCTCCGGGTGTGGGTTATCACACGCTTCATTCGGGCTCACCGGTCGCGAGTCGTTGGACCAGCACTTCGGCAATCAGTCGGTGACCGGCAGCATTGGGGTTCCGCGTGTCCTGATAGAAGCTCTCGGACGCCTCGGCCCGCGCGTCAATGGATGGCAGGAAGGAAAAGCATTCAAGATCCATTTGCCGACAGTACTCCCGGATTCTTTCAGCGCCAGATGACTGACCTGGATCCAGGACCTCGGCATGGATGGGCCAGATCCCGATCTGCATGGTCTGCACCCCTGCGTCGCGGACAGCAGTTACCAGACGGCTGAGTGCTTCCTCCGGGCGTGGAACCTCGATCTCGGGATCATCAGCATTCTCTGGCGGAGGACCTGGAGAGCAATCATGGGACTGCAGCCAGGGTGCATAGCGCGGGATTGCGTATCGCGTCACCGCCTCGTGGATTGCCGACCGGAGCCCCTCGGTGGGATGCTGCACTGGGCGAATATTGCCGAAATCATAACCCTCCACCAGCCCGTCACTGTCCATCACGACCACCACCGTGTGTGCACCAAAAAAACCCTGACGCTCGGCATGGCCCGCCATGTTGCCTACTCGCCAACCCGGCGCACCCACAGTGGCGACGGTGAGTTCGTCATCATCACTTTCCATAAGTGCCCGCAACTGCACGGCTGCGAGCTCGGTCTGATCAATCCGCGATTTCCCGGTGAGAATCTCATCGCCGAATAACAGGATACGATTCTCGCCAGGGGCCGGCTCCTCGGCGAAATCTTGGGCACGCATGCCATGGCGATTTGTCTGCATAAGATTGCCGCGGCGCGTCACCGACTGATCTGGCTGATAGGCATAGCCGAAAGAGTCGTGGGTTTCATACAGCACCGGGTCGCCGAGTCCAAACCGGTACGACAATCCCCACTCGAGCGCTGCCACCGACCCCACGGCCAGCGCGAGGATCGAGACGCCGATTATCCAGCGGCGATTGCGATTCTGCCGTTTCCTCACCGGATCAAGTTATCTGAAGATTTCCATTATCCATAATACCCTGTACTCGGGCTACGATACGATTAACTGAAGTTTACGCCAGAGCCGCAACCATCGATAGTCTGAGCTGATATGAAGGCAACCGTCCGAATTGCCGTGACCGGCGCCAACGGATTGTTAGGCCGAGCACTCTGTGAGCGGCTTTCCACGACGTCAGGGGTCGCTTTGCGCGCCATCACGCGAACCGGCCATCACGGCCTGCCTGACGAGAAGAGTATTGGCGAGCTCCACGGCACAACCGACTGGCGGCGGGCACTTCAGGGCGTTGATGCACTGGTTCACTGTGCAGCGCGGGTCCATAAGATGGGTTCTGACGAGCAGGCTGATCAGCGTGCTTACGAGATGGTCAACTTGCATGGCACTCGGCGGCTGGCTGAATGTGCTGCTGCCGCTGGGGTTCAACGACTGGTGTTTATTTCGACCATCAAAGTGAACGGCGAAACCGCCCCTCCCTCGCGTCCTTTCCAGGCCATGGACCCACCCCGACCAGCCGACTTGTACGCCCGTTCCAAGACAGACGCCGAGCATTCGCTTTGGCAGCTGGCGGCTGAAAACTCTCTCGAGGTGGTGGTCATCCGCCCACCCCTTGTCCATGCCAGAGGCGCCTTGGGGAATCTGGCTATCCTGCAGCAACTGATCCATCGTGGTATTCCACTACCACTTGGGTGTGCCGACAATCAGCGATCCGTGATTGGCATCGACAACCTGGTGGATGGAGTCATTCACTCCGTATTTCATGACCAGGCCCCCGGAAAGATTTGGCTTATGCGGGACCCAACGATGCCCACGGTCAGGCAGCTTATCCGAGAGCTTGCCAGTGCGCAGGGGAAGTCGCCACGGCTTTTCCCCGTGCCGCGCGGGGCTTTGCGGTGTGCTGGTGTTTTGACAGGGCAGCAGGGGCGGGTCAGTCGACTGCTGGATCCGCTTTGCATGGATATCAAAGCGACCCAGGAAATATTGGGCTGGCAGCCCCCTTGGAGCTTTGAGGAAGGGATCGCACGGCTGACGAGCCCGACAGAGACAAACAAGTGAACGATAACTTCGACTCTATTTGGCTAGCCGGCGCATTTGTGATGGCTGCGGGACTTTCAGCCCTGGGCACCGGGCTCATACGCCGCTATGCACTGCGTAAGCTGCTTTTAGCGATTCCCAACGACCGCAGTTCCCATGACTCGCCTACGCCCTACGGCGGCGGCCTGGCGATTGCACTGGTGGTGCTGGTGGGTCTGACAATTCTGACATTGGTCGGCCAATTGCCGTTGGCTCACCTGGCGGCCATTGGCGGTGCCGGCGCTGCGGTAGCGCTGGTGGGCTGGTGGGACGACCGTTCGGAGATAAAACCCCTCCGTCGCCTCTGTTTGCACACGCTGGCAGCGGGCTGGGGTCTGATCTGGCTCGGCGGGCTACCCGCTCTACCCATGCTGGGTGGCGTTGTCGATCTGGGGCTGGTGGGGGATGCACTCGCGCTGATTTATCTGGTCTGGATGCTCAACCTTTTCAACTTTATGGACGGGATTAATGGCATCGCCGGCGGCGAGGCCGTGTCCATTGGAGTGGGCTTTGTGATCATCGCGTGGATAACGGGAGCACCGCTATCAATGCTGGGTATCAGTGGGCTGATCGTCGCCGCTAGTCTGGGCTTTTTGCCCTGGAACTTCCCCGGCGGACGCATTTTTATGGGAGATGCGGGAAGCGGTTTTCTGGGCTTGATGCTTGGCCTCATGACCATCCATGCGGGACACATCGAGCCCACTTTTTTCTGGGCTGGCATCGTCCTGTCGGCTGTGTTCTGGGTGGATGCCACCTGCACATTGGCGGTGCGGGCAGGACGCCGGCAACGATTACATGAGGCCCATCGGACCCATGCCTATCAACATGCCGCCCGGCGGCATGGACATACGCGCGTGACACTGGCGGTGCTGGCGATCAATGGCATGGTGCTACTGCCTGTTGCCGTGACAGTGAGCATCCGGGTGATTCCGGCCGATGTCGCTGTTGTCGGCGTGGCGGTGGCCTTGGCTGCCGTCGCCATTTACTGGAATGCGGGCCGCCCGGAGGAAATTCATCTCAGCCAGGCCTGAGCCCTCACGCGCGCGCCACGGACGCCTCGGCAAAGAGCACTTTCTGGGGCTGTCGCATGATCTCGAGGAGAAGCATCACCCGGTCCTCACCCCGGCGGCCGTAGAAGAGGCCTTCGTAGCCGGCAA
>LFFM01000908.1_pt1 | contig 21059 bp, 22 predicted proteins | sample 643131 | NCBI WGS metagenome assembly LFFM01 (sample SAMN03777445, study PRJNA286221) | soda lake metagenome | biome: soda lake; feature: Kulunda steppe; material: water; isolation source: sample Tc-Br brine of Tanatar trona crystallizer | place: Russia: Kulunda steppe | collected 2011-07
GGATCGCCTCGCTCCGGTTCGGGAACTCCCCCGTCTCGACCATCTGTTCGACCTCGTCTATCTGCTGTTTCGGGATCCGTAGTGTCACACGCTCCATTTTGTGTATTCCCCCGGTAAGACGGCGCGATTCCGTGTCGCGCGTCTTACAGCGTCAGATCGCCCGACTGCGAGGACATCCCCGCCACCGGACGTCGGCTGTAAGACGACCGTCTTACGCGGTTGTAGTCACCGAGGCTAGCCTTATAAAACTAACGACGCGTGTAAGACACCAGCGCTAAAACAGCGTAAACCAGGGTATTAGCCCCGTTTACGGCAGTTATCTATCGTTCAAAACGTCGGCAGCAGGGGTTCGACGACCACATCCGGGGCAGAACGCCCAGTCGGTCCTGACCTCGTCGCCGCATTCACAGAACGCTCTGTGGGACTGCTTTTCACCACAGTTCGGGCAGTAAACGTGGTCGTCCGGGACGTTTTCACCACATCCGCCGCAGACGTTTTCGGACGTTTGCATCGACCGTTCCGCACGCGTCTTACGCGTTTCCGGCTCGTCGTCCGGAGCCGGTTCGCGTGTTACACGCGTGTCGGACGCCTCGGCAGTAGGTGCGTCGAGAGTGACGTTTACGTTGATCTCGCCGGGTCCAGACGGCGTATACGCGTTCGTGGGATCGGAACGAGCCGTCCCGATCCGTTCGTCCAGCGCGGCGTCGAGCCGATCGGCGATGAGATCGTCGACGCGTTCGACCAGCGCCGCGTCGATACTGTCGTCGGAGGGGTCGTCATCCGACTCGAGATGCGTACGGAGCGCTTCGCGCATCACCTCGCTTTTGGAGGCGTCACACGATTCCAGCCGCTCGACGAGGTCGTCGTCGGCCCGGAACGTGATCTTACTCATCGGCTACCGATTTCCGTGGCGGGTACAAGTAGTTTTCTCACCGTCAGACGAATGACGGACGCGATCAGGTCTCCACCGGGGTGGACCGTGAGCGCCGTATCCGTTCGGGCGGTTGCCCCCCACCCGTGTGATGTGATCACACATGTGTCTGACGCAGATTTATACGCCTCGCGTGGGCATACACGAGCACATGAGCAACCGCGTCGAGGATCTCGAACGGCAGGTCGCGGAGCTGCAGGCGGCGGTCAACGGGCTCACCGAGGAGCTCGTCGAAATGAAAGAACGCGTCCGACAGGTCGAGGACGCACAGGAGGTGTCGATCGAGGCGGAGCGGAGTGCCGCGGAAACCACGGACGACGGCGGCGAGGCGTCCGACACGGCGTCGGACACGACCGGCGGCGAGCGTAGAACCCACTCCGACGACCACGTCGAGGTCGTCGAGCGGACCGATCCGGCGACAGGGGGCAGCGACGAGTCAACTGCTGATGCCGCCACGGACGCCGACGAGGACGACATGGTCGTCCCGGAACAGGAGGCCACGACCCCCGACGCCGGAGACGCGGCCTCAAAGGAGGGCACGGACGAGACGAGCAACGACGAATCGGACGGTAACGACATCATCGTCGCGTAGCGCCGATAGCCCCGCCACATGCACATCACGGAAGTCGTTCTGGACGGATTCAAGAGCTTCGGACGGACGACGAGGATCCCGTTTTACGAGGATTTCACCGTCGTCACGGGACCGAACGGCTCCGGGAAGTCGAACATCATCGACGGGATCCTGTTCGCGCTCGGGCTGGCACGCACCCGCGGGATCAGAGCCAAGAAGCTCACCGACCTCATCTACAATCCCGGCCACGACGACGGCGATGGAGAGGGTGGTCCCTCGGAGGCGTCGGTCACGGTCGTGCTCTCCAACGAGGACGGCACGCTCGACCGCTCACAGGTCGTCTCGGCTGCCGGCTCAGAGAACGTCGGCGACGTCTCGGAGATCACGATCAAACGGCGGGTGAAGGAGACCGAGGACAACTACTACTCCTACTACTATCTCAACGGACGCTCGGTGAACCTCTCCGACATCCAGGACCTGTTGGCGGCCGCCGGCGTGACGCCGGAGGGGTACAACGTCGTCATGCAGGGCGACGTCACGGAGATCATCAACATGACCCCGTATCAGCGTCGGGGGATCGTCGACGAGATCGCGGGCGTCGCGGAGTTCGACGCCAAAAAGGAGGCCGCCTTCGAGGAGCTCGACACGGTGAAAGACCGGATCGGTGAGGCCGACCTGCGGATCGGCGAGAAGGAGGACCGTCTCGAGCGGCTCTCGGACGAGCGCGACACCGCCCTCGAGTATCAGTCGCTCCGCGAGGAAGCCGAGCAGTATCGAGGCTACCGCAAGGCGTCCGAGCTGGCGGATAAACGCGACTCGCTCGCGACCGTCGAGTCGAACATCGACGAGGCGGAGACGGAACTCGAGGAGCTGCGGACCGAACTCGACACGAGACAAGGGACGCTCACCCGGCTGGAGGAGGACCTGGCTGATCTCACCCACGAGATCGAAACGAAAGGCGAGGACGAGCAGATCGAGATCCGCGCGGAGATAGAGGAGATCAAAGGCGAAATCTCTCGACTGGAGGACAGGATCGAGGCATCCGAGGACCGTATCGAGGAGGCCGAGACCGAGCGTCGGAACGCGTTCGTTCAGATCGACCGGAAACAGGAGACGATCGACGAGCTCGAGTCGGAGATCCGCGACGTGAAAGTCGAGCAGGCGTCGATCAAATCCGAGATCGCGACGAAACGCTCGGAGCTCGCCGACGTGGAGGCCGAGATCGAGGGTGCGGACACCGAGTTCGACGAGCTGAAAGACGAGCTCGCGGCGAAAAAGGACCGCGCCGAGACGCTCCGAGCGGAGAAACACGAGGCACAACGGGAGAAGGATCGGCTGCTCGACGAGGCCCGCCGTCGCTCGAACGCCGTCGAGGAGGCGCGTGCCGACCTCGAGTCCGCCCACGAGGAGGTCCCGGAGCTAAAAGCTCGGATCTCCGAGCTCCACGGCGAACTCGACAAGGCACGCAAGAACGAATCGAAGATCGAGGACGTCGTCGCCGACCTGTTCGCCGAGAAGGCGGAACGGAAGGAGCGTCTCGAGGGGATCGAAACGGACCTTCGCGAGAAACAGAACGAGTACGCCAAACTGGAGGCGGCGGCGAGCGAGCGCGGCGACACCTCCTGGCCGCGCGCGGTGACGGAGGTAAAAAACGGCGACATCGACGGGGTCCACGGCGCGGTCGGCGAGCTCGGCTCCGTCGACGCGGAGTACGCGGAGGCGTGTGAGACCGCGGCCGGTGGCCGGCTCGCGAACGTCGTCGTCGACGACGACGGGGTCGGATCGACGTGTATCGACTACCTCAAGCGGCGCAACGCGGGGCGGGCGACGTTCCTCCCGATCACGAAGATGGACGACCGGGGGCTCCCCCGGAAACCGTCGATGCCCGGCGTGGTCGACTTCGCGCGGAACCTCGTCGACTACGACTCCCGGTACGAGACGGTGTTCTCGTACGTGCTCGGGTCTACGCTCGTCGTCGAGGACATGGCGACCGCCCGCGACCTGATGGGTGACTACCGGATGGTGACGCTCGACGGCGACCTCGTCGAGAAGTCGGGCGCGATGACCGGCGGCTCCGGGGGCGGATCGCGGTACGCGTTCACGAAGTCCGGCGGCGGCAAACTGGAGCGACTCGCCGAGGAGATATCGAGTCTCGAGGACGACCGGCGCGAGATCGAGTCCGAGATCGAGGCGCTGGAAGCCGACATCGACGACGCTCGCGAGCGGAAAGCCGACGCCGCGGACCGTGTCAGGTCGCTGGAAGGCGACATCGACCGTGCCGAAGACGAGCTCGCGGACGTCGAAGCCCGGATCGACGATCTGGAGGACGAGCTCGACGAGCTCCGCGTCGAACGCGAGTCGGTGGACGAGGAGATGGACGCGATCGACGAGACCATCGGCGCGCTGGAGACCGACATCGGCGCGCTGGAGACCGACATCGAGGCGATCGAGACGGAGCTCGCCGACTCGAAGATACCGGAGCTCTCCGAACGGGCCGACGGGATCCGCGCGGAGATCGACGACTTGGAGGATCGGATGGACGACCTCGACGCGCGGCGAAACGAGCTCGAGCTGGAGAAAGGGTACGCCGAGGACGCCGTCGACGACCTGCACGGCACGGTCGAGACGGCACAGAACCGGAAGAGCGAGGCGGAGTCCGCCATCGCGGACCACGAGGAAACGATAGCCGAGAAGCGGGAGTTGCTGGCGGAGAAAACGGAGTCGATCGCCGACCTGGAGGCCGAGCTCTCGGAGCTGAAAGACGAGCGCGAGGCGCTCCGCGAGGAGATCGCGGAAGCGACCCGCGAGCGCGACGAGCAGCGATCGCTCGTCGCCGACGCGGAGTCCGGGCTCGACGACCTGACCGATCGACGCGACCGCCTCGAGTGGGAGGTCGACGAGCTGGAGTCACAGGTCGGCGAACACGACCCCGACGAAGTGCCGGACATCTCGGAGGTCGAGTCGCGGATCGAGGAGTTGGAAGCGGAGATGGAGACGCTAGAGCCCGTCAACATGCTCGCGATCGACGAGTACGACGAGGTCGAAGCGGAGCTCGACCAGCTCCGGGAGCGCCGGGACGTGCTCGTCGAGGAGCGCGACGCGATCACGGAGCGCATCGAGGGGTACGAGGCCGAGAAGAAGGCGACGTTCATGGAGACGTTCGAGTCGATAAACGACCATTTCCAGGACATCTTCTCGCGGTTGTCCGCCGGAAGCGGGGAGCTCCTGCTGGAGAACCCCGATGACCCCTTCGAGGAGGGAATGACGATGAAAGCACAGCCAGCGGACAAGCCGGTTCAGCGACTTGAAGCGATGAGCGGCGGGGAGAAGTCGCTAACCGCACTGTCGTTTATTTTCGCGGTTCAACGACACAACCCCGCACCGTTCTACGCGCTCGACGAGATAGACGCCTTCCTCGACGCGGTCAACGCCGAACGGGTCGGCGAGATGATAGAGGAGCTCGCGGCCGACGCGCAGTTCGTCGTCGTCGGCCACCGTTCCGCGCTCCTGGAGCGCTCCGACCGGGCTATCGGCGTCACGATGCAGGGGGACAACCGCTCGGCCGTGACCGGGATGCAGTTCGGCGAGGAGGCGAGCGCGGATGACTGAGGACGATGGGGTCCCCGACATCGATCTGACGAGCGACCGCGACGGACGAGAGATCGAGGTCGGCGACGACCAGGAAGCGGACGGAGCCGGCTCCGCTGACGACGCGGAGGTGGAGCCCGTCGAGCTCCTCGTCCAGCTGGCCGAGGAGGGCGAGATCGAGCCGTGGGACATCGACATCGTTCAGGTAACGGACGCCTTCCTGGAGAAGCTCGACGAAACGGACCTCCGAACGACCGGCCGTGCACTGTTTTATGCCAGCGTCCTGCTCCGGATGAAAAGCGACGGGATGCTCGCAGACGACGACCCCGAGGAGCAGGAGCCGACCGCCGAACCGTGGGAGCTCGCGATGGAGGGCGGCGAGGACGATCCAGCGGACCCAGGCTTCGACCCGGTCGAGAAGCTGGAAGCGGAAATGGACAGGCGATTGGACCGGAAGAACACCCGGGGCTCGCCGGAGACGCTGGACGAACTGGTTCGCGAGCTCCGGGAGGCGGAACGCGGCTCGTGGTGGAAGGAGTCCCGCGAGTACGACACCACGGGATCACCGAGCGGGTACGCCCGCGGCACGCAGACGCTGGACTATCACGCCGGCGACGAGTTCCGCCGTGACGGCGAGCCGACCGCCGGGGAAGCGACCGACCGAACCCACGACGAGGACATCGAGGAGGTGATAGTGGAGATCGACAACACTCTCCGTACCCACTTCGATCGCGGACGGACGGAGGTGTTGTTCGCGGAGGTCGAGACCGCCGGCGGACGTCCCTTCATGACGTACCTCGCGCTGCTTTTCATGGCACACCGCGGGTCGGTGCGGCTCCAGCAGGACGACCTGTTCGGCGATCTGTGGGTGAAGGACCCGTCGGCGATGACCGCCGACTCCGAGGCCGTCGCGGACTAGCACGCTTTTGCGGTTACGACCGTCTCCAGAGTCCCGGGCGCTCGGTTATAAGTACTCGCCCAACAGCGGCTCGACGCGCTCGCGGGTCGGCTCGGGGATCGCCTCGGTTGGCGTGTTGACGGTCCCTTCGAGCGCCGTGTGGGCCTCGCAGGTGTGGTCCTCGGGAAGCGTTCGGACCGCCTCCTCGACTGCGGCTTTGATCGCGGCCTGGTTCCGCTCGGCGTTCTCGAGCACTTCTTCGAGGGTCACTTCGCTGTCCGCCTTCCAGACGTCGTAGTCGGTGACGCCGGCGATCGTCGCGTACGCGATCTCGGCCTCGCGGGCGAGTTTCGCCTCAGGGATCGCCGTCATCCCGACCAGGTCCCACCCTTGCGACCTATAAAACTCCGACTCCGCACGCGTGGAGTACTGGGGACCCTCAATACAGACGTACGTTCCGCCCGTCACGACCTTCGTGTCGTCGTCGGTCGTCGACGCGGCGGCAACGGAGAGGTGGTCGACGAGTTCGGGACTGTACGGGTCCGCGAACGGCTGGTGGACGACGACGCCGTCACCGTAAAACGAGAGCTCTCGGTTCTTCGTCCGGTCGTAGATCTGGTCGGGGACCACGAGCGTGCCCGGCTCCAGCTCCTCTCGTAAACTTCCCACCGCGTTCGACGCGAAGACGTGGGTGACGCCGACCTTTTTTAAGGCGTACATGTTCGCGCGGTACGGGAGATCGGTCGGCGAGACGCCGTGGTTCGAGCCGTGCCGGGGGAGGAACGCGACTTCCCGGCCCGTGTCGGCGAACTCGCCGATCGTGACCGCGTCGCTCGGCTCGCCGTACGGCGTGTCGAACTCGACCTCACGGACGTCGTTCAGGGGGAGCGCCTCGTAGATGCCGCTGCCGCCGATGAATCCGATGGTGCTCATGTTCGAGTACTCGACCGCTCGCTATTTATAAGAAATGAAGCGAGCGGACCGTAGTTGCGGAACGGATCGGTGTCGGACCGCCCGGAACGACATGGGACCGCCCGGAACGACATGGGACCGCCCGGATCGATCAGAACAGCCACCGCACTGTCGCCAGCGTCAGCGCACTCACGACAAGCAGGTGGACGAGCACGACCCCCACCGGAGCGGCACCCACCCGACGAAGCTCCGAGACGCGGATCGACAGGCCGAGTCCGACGAACGCGAGGGTAAACAGGGCGTCGGAGACGGCGGTGATAGAGTCGAGGGCGGCAGGCGTGAGCAGTCCGCTGTTGGCGACGGCGGCAACCAGCAGGAACCCGAGCAGAAACTTCGGGAACTCCACCCACAGTCGTCGAACGCCCGGGTCTGTCGCCGACCGGGCCGCGTACGCGAGCGAGTACGCGATCGCGACGACGCCCAGAAGCGAGTTTCGCGCGAGCTTCGTCACGGTTGCCCACTGCCCAGCCTCCGTGGAGTGTGCGAATCCCGCGGCCGCGACCGGCCCGGTCGAGAACATGCTCGATCCCGCCCAGACGCCGAACTGTTGGCTCGAGAGCCCGAGCCACTCGCCCGCCAACGGGAACGCAACGAGGGTGATCGCATCGAACAGCAGGATCGTCGCCGCCGCGAACGTGAGTGCGGTTCCCCGGGCCTCCAGCACGCGGCCGACGGCGACGACTGCGGAGATGCCACAGATACTCGCGCCGGCGGCGAGCAGGGACGGCGTCGTCCCGTCCAACCGGAACAGGAGTCTGGCGACCGCCTCCGAGAGGAGCAGCCCGCCGGCGACGACCCCCACGACGAGCGCGAGAACAGTCGGTCCAGCGGCGAGGAACTCCTCCATCACGACTGCCGCGCCGAGCAGGACGATCCCGGTCTCCAGGGAGAGCTTGTGGACGCTCACGCCGGGCGCGAGCGCGTCCGGAACCCCGACGAGGTTGCCGACGACGACTCCGATCGCGACGGCGACGACGAGGGGCTGGACGCCGGGAACCACGGCGGCGAGGAAGTGTGCGAGACCGCCGCCAGCGACGAGCAGCACGAGTCCCGGACCGTAGGGTCGGATCGCGGCGAGGAGGCGCATCAGACGGCGTACCACACCAGATGAACCGCGACGATCGCGAGCCCCAACAGGAGCGCCTGCCATCCCCGGTCCAGTTCCTGCCAGCGACGAGCAAGGGGAGACTCCGGAGCGGTGAAGGCCGCGCCCTCGGTGTCGTCGTGGTCGTTCGCGTCGCCTGTGCGGTCTCTCTCGTCCATGTCGTTCGATCGGCGGTCAGTCCATCGCCTCGGCGGTCGCCGGGTCCTCGGCGTCGGAATCGGCGGTCCCGCCGGCCGCGGCCGACTCCTCGGGCTCGTCATCGAGCCGCGGGAACTCGTCGATCGTCGCCGCGCGGAACGCGTCCTCGTCGAACTCGTACTCACCGTCGAGGAACTCGAGGACCGTGTGGGTGTCGACCATCGCGTTCTTCAGCGCGGTCGACGCGCCGGGCGATGGCGTGATGTTGAACAGGATCCCGTCGCCCTCGATCTTCGCTTCGCCCATGTCGAGCGCCTTCGACTCGGTGTCGACTATCTGTGGTCGAACGCCGCCGTACCCCTTCGCTCGCGAGACGTCGTCGAGCTCGACCGACGGAACGACCTTGCGAACGTTCGGGAGGAAGGCACGTTTTCCGACCTCGGGAAGGTCGTACACCAGGTTCCGGACCACGTAGGGAAGGAGGACGCGGTCCGAGAGCACGTTCGCGTAGCTCAGGATCGACGACGGCGTGAAGCCGAACACGTCGGCGAAGTCGCCGACCGTCGAGAGCTCCCCGCGTTCGAGCGCCGGGACGAGCTTCGCGGTCGGGCCGAACCGCGTGACGCCCGCGTCGTGGACGTCGGCGTCGCCGTGGACCGCCGCGAAGGGGAGCTTCTTCATCTGGAGGGTGTACACCTTCCCGTTCAGCAGGTCGTCGGCGAGGAAGAAACTGCCCGCGACCGGAAGCAGTGACAGGTCCGTACCGTATCCCATCCGCTGGGCGAACTGGAGACTGTGTGACCCGGCGGCGACGACGACCGACTCGGCCGTGAACTCGCCGTCGTCCGTCTCGACCGCGAAGCCGTCGTCGGTCTCGTCGACGTTCGTTACCGTGGTCCCGAGATGAACGGCGACGCCCTCCTCGGCACGGGCCGCCTCGACGAACGAGTTGGCGACCATGCCGTAGTCGACGACGTAGCCGTCGGGGGTGCGTAACGCGAGCAGATCGACGTCGGGGTCGCGCCCCTCGACGACCTTCGGTTCGAGCTCCGCGATCTCCTCGCGGCCGATCGGCTCGAGCTTCGGGAAGAGCTCGCCGAACCCCTCGTCGTGATAGCGCGCCTCGAGCTCCGCGACCTCCTCCTCGCCGACCGCGAGCACCATCTTGTTTCGCTTGCTGTGCATCTCGCGGTCGGGATCGGCGTGCTCGAGATAGCCGGCGAGCAGCTCGGCACCCTCCTTGACCTCCTCGGCCTTCCCGAGGGTGTAGTTCGTCTCGATGTCGCCGAAATGGAGCGTCTGGGAGTTGTTCGTGTGATGAGAGTTGATCGCCGCGATCTCGCGTTCCTTCTCGATCAGCGTGACCCGTTCGACGTCGGTGAATTTCGAGACCGTGTACAGAAGCGATGTCCCGCTTATTCCCCCGCCGATGATGAGTAGGTTCGTGTGGTCCGACATGGGTTCGAGAGTCCGTCTCACGCGATGCTACCGGATTGACGGTTAATTTACTTCCTATATTCCCCGCTCGTCGGATCCGACTCCGAAGGACGCTCGGACTGGGGTCGCTCGGGAGGACGCTCGGACTGGGGTCGCTCGGGAGGACGCTCGGACCGGTACCGCTCGCGGAGACGCTCGAACAGTGCGCGTCCCGTTTCGGTTCGGAGCCTGCGTTCCGTCGTGACGAAGAACTCGTCGAGCGCGTCGTACTCGTCGAAGGCGTCGATCTCCCCGTCCTCCGGGTGGTACCGATCGTCGCGCTCGTAGACGACCGCCTGTAGACAGGTGTCGAGCAGGTCACACTCCTTGACGAGGACGGCCTCCGGACTCTCTCGATGCTCGTACTCATCGAACGCGGCGAGGACCCGATCGGGGAGCGGATCGGCGAGCGTTGCCATCGCTGCTCGTTCGGCCGCCGCCTTCGTCCGTTTCGGTTCGTCCGGGGTTTCCCCGTCCGCGGCTTCCTCGAGCGCGTCGGCCCGCGTCGGCACGTCGCCGGTCTCCGCCTCGGCGACGTCGTGGACGACCGCCAGCCGGAGGGCACGGTCGACGTCGACGCCCGGCAGCTCCGCGGCGAACCGGTCGCCGAGCGCCAGCACGAGGTAGGCGACGCCCCACGAGTGGGCGGCAACCGATTCCGGCTCGTCGACGCCGCGAAGCTGCCAGCCCGTGCGCTGCTCGTCTTTCAGCGCGTAAGCGTCGATGACGGCTTCGAGGCCCGCGTCGAGCCCGTCGTCGCGGTCACGCATCCGGATTCCTGCTCACTCGGCGAGGGTCCACTGCTCGATCCCCGTCCGTTCGAGCACGTCGCGGCGGACCATCTCCTCGAGCACCTCGTCGAGCCGTCCCGGCTGGGCGACCTCCATCTCGATCCGGCCGACGCCGTGGTCGGCCTCGAGGTAGTGGCGGATCGCCTCGCGGTCGAACGTCGTCGCGTCGGCACGCTCCATCGCGCCCTCGATGATGTCGATCATGTCCTCGATGAAGTTCCACGGGTAGACGACCCACGTCCACCGTTCCAGTCGCTCGCCGACGAAGTCGGGCTCGAACTCCGAGGTACCGAGCAGCTGGAGGGTCGCGGTACGAACCGAACCGGCGTTCCGCTCCTCGACGTACTCCTCGGCCCGGCGGATCGATCCGCCCGTGTCGGCGATGTCGTCGATGATGAGGACGTCCTTCCCGTCGACGCTTCCCTCCGGCATCGGGTAGCGGATCTGCGGCTCGTCGGCCTTCTCCGCGGTCCCGACGTAGTGTTCCATCTTGAGACTCGTGAGGTCGTCGAGTCCGAGAAAGTCACAGATACACCGCCCTGCGAACCATCCCCCACGAGCCAGGGCGACGACCACGTCCGGCTCGAACTCGTCGTTTTTTACCCCGTTGGAGACGTTTCGACAGAGCCCGTAGATGTACTCCCAGTTGGTGACGGTACAGTCGAAATCGTCCGGGAGATCGCTCATACGACCGAGAGTGATACCCCCGCGCTGATAAGGGTTTAGACCGCAGTTACCCCTCGTTTGGATGAGGGTACGACCCCGTTTCGGCGTCCGCGGTCGTCGACCGCCGCCGAGACGGTGTCCGACGGAACGCGTCATCCGCAAACACCGTGAATTTAATAGCCGAACGGCGACCTCTCGGGATATGGAACGCGTAGACGTCGCTATCGTGGGTGGCGGTCCGGCCGGCGCCGCCGCGGCGCACGCGGCTGCGAGCGCCGGTGCCGACGCCCTCGCACTCGAAAAGGGTGTGCCGCGGGCCGACCGGGAGGGGATGGGTCCGGACTCGACCGACGCCGCCGGAATCCTGGACTACTGGGTCGACATCATGGGGATCCACCCCGACGAGTTCGACGACGGCGTCGTCCAGCGGGAGCTGAACCGGGCGGAGTTCCGCGGACCGACCGAGTCCGCGACGCTGTACGACACGGGGATCGAGTCCTCATACGACGCGTTCGGCTACACCTTCCAGCGCGCACGCTTCGACGACTGGATGCGCGACCGCGCCGAGGACGCCGGCGCGGAGTACCGCGTGGGGGAGTCGGTCCGCGGGATCGACACGGATATCTCCATCACCCCCGGAGACGACGACCCCCGACACACGGTCGAACTCGCCTCCGAGGGGGCGATCGGGGCCGACTTCGTCGTGCTCGCTGACGGGCCACAACGAACCGTCACTAACCGAGTTCTCGACGAGTACCTCCCCGAGGGCGAGGGGGGTTCCGACCGGCTCGCACCGCCGGAAGCGAACCACATCGCGTATCAGGAGTATCGGCGAGTCCCCGAGGCGGTGTACGAGGAGTTCGACGACGCTATCGTCTTCTGGTGGGGAGTGATTCCCGGCGAGACGGCTTACCCGTGGATCTTCCCCAATGCGGACCGCGTCTGCCGGGTCGGATTGACGATGCCGATCGGGATGGACATCGACGCGTTCGACGTCGACGAGTACGCGCTGCTCTCCCCGGAGGACGATTCGATTCCGAGCGGTGCAGAGTACATCGAGCGGCTGTTGGAGTGGCAGTTCGGGGACGAGTACGACGTCGAGTCGGAGTTCCCGCTCGTCGAGGACGCGGGTAAACGCAACGGGACGGAGACGTATCCGATCTCCTCGACGCGGCCGATCGACTCGCCGACCGACGCGGGAATCGCCGTCGTCGGCGGCGCGATGGGGACTACCTCGGCGTTTCACGAAGGGGGCGACCACGTCGCCGTCCGGACGGGGGCGATCGCTGGCGAGCTGGCAGCTGCGGGCGATCTGACCGCGTACAACCGTCGCTGGAAGGAGGCGATCGGCGACGAGGTCGTCCGGAACGTGACGATGGCCGACATGGTCGCCGAGTACGGCCCGGCCGATTGGGATCGCGTCATCGGCGCGGCGGACGCGATGCTCGCCGCCGAGACGGGCGGCGGCCTGCTCTCCCAGCCGTACCGATCGGGATGGGAATCGCTGAAGCTCCTCCTCGGGTACAAGTGGAACAAGCGGAAGACGAAACGCGATTACGTAACTATCAGCGAAGACGAGTACGTCTACTGACCGGGCGACGACGTCCACGGTCGTGTGTTCTCTCCGTCGACGGGTCACACCGAACGACCGTCTCATCGAACGACCGTCTCATCGAACGACCGTCTCATCGAACGACCGGCACGTGTCGTTCGAACGTCTCCGTCGGCACGCCGTCGACGGCGACCGACTCCACCTCGTGGGTCGGCCACTGGCCCGTCTTCGTCAACGTCTCGTATCGATCCGCCGTAACGAGGTACGTGTCCTCGCTTTTGGCACCCTGTACCGTCGGGTTCCACGAGTACCCCATCGGTTCGGTGACCGGCTCGTCACACTCGGGCGTGGCGATCCACTCGCGACCGTTGAATCCGGCCGCGCCGCCCTGATGGTGTCGTTTCCATTCCTCGTCGAAGCCGACTGCGGCGTACGCCTCTCGGATCGCGTCGAACACGTCGGCGGCGGTGCCGGGGCCATCGCCCGCACCGAGCTCGCCGGTCGCGGCGGCGCGAGTCGCGGCGAGGGCAGTCGCTTCGACCCGCGCCGCGGCGCGATGGCGTTCCTCCAGCCACTCCGGGGCGTCGAACGCGACCGTCCGAGTGATCGAGGCGTATAGTCCGGCCCGTTCGGCCGTGACGGAGACGAGTACGTAGTCCCCGAGGGTCGCGTCGCTCGGGGTGAAGTGGCGGTACTTCCGAGCGCGGTCGCCCCCGCCAACGAGCACGACCGGGGTGTTCACGTCCCGGGAGGCCAGTGAGATGTCGATCCCGGCAGCCACCTCGTACTCGGGGTCCTCGGGTTCGAGGTTCCGACAGACCGTCTCGACCGCGGCGGCGACCTCGCGGCCGAGCTCGCGGTATCGTTCCACGTCGCCGTCGCTGAGCGGTTGGCGAAGGCGACTCACCTCGGCGTCCTCGAAGCCGGGGACGTCGAAATCGGCGGCGGCGGGGGTCGGGGAGCGGTCGGCGACGGCTCCCGCGAGCGAGTCCGCGTACCACGGGAATCGTTCGGTCTCCACGGCGTCCGGAAGCTCCTCGGCGACGAGTCGGTCCGCCTCGATCTCGTCCGTGATGACCCGGAACGCTCCGTCGTAGCCGGCGGCCGCGACGCCGTGGGGGGCGTCCGTGTCGACGACGTTGTCGCCGCCGATCAGCCACGCGAAGCCGTTCGGTTCGGCGAACCAGACGGCCTCGAGTCCGCGGGACGCGAGATAGGAATCCAACCGGTCCGCACGTGCTGAGAGATCGACCATAGCGGAGGACTCACCGCGAGCCAGTAAAACCGGTCGATCGATCGGTGTGTCATCGTTGGTGTCGTTCGGAGTTCGTGGGTTGGATCCCCACGCCGGCCCCCGTTCCGAAAGGTTCAATTACGTCCCCCGGATACCTCGAAACGCGTTAGTAAGCCCCGGCGGGTTGGTAGTCTAGCCCGGTTATGACACCTCCTTGACATGGAGGAGGCCGGCGGTTCAAATCCGCCCCAACCCATTTTCACATCGACTCGACGACCCAAAGCGAGCGATCCGCGTCGACGTGTTTTTATTCGTCGCCCCGTCTTCTCGACCGAGACGATGCCACGCGAACAGTATCAGACGAAACTCGAGGGACTCCGCGAGGACGTACTCTACATGAGCGAGCTCGTCGCCGACCGGCTCCGGCTGGCGCTCGACGCGTTAGAACAGCAGGACGGCGAGCTCGGCGAGGAGGTCATCACCGGCGACGCCGAGATCAACGAGATCTATCTCGAGCTGGAGCGGGAGTGTACCGACCTCATCGCGCTGCAACAGCCAGTCGCCGGCGACCTCCGGTTCATCGCGGCCTCGTTCAAGATCATCACCGATCTCGAACGGATCGCGGACCTAGCCACCAACCTCGGACGCTACGCCGGCACGGCGGAGCGGGAGGTGTTCCCGGACGTCGACGTCCAGCGGATCGGCGACGACACCCTGGAGATGCTCGACATCGCGATGGAAGCCTACGGGGAGTCCGATCCGGACCGGTGTTACGAGGTCGCCGAGATGGACGACGCGCTCGACGCGGCGTGTGAGGCCGCGAGCGACCTCGTCGTCCGGGACCTCATCGAGGAGGACCGGTTCCGCGACGACGAGGACGTGGAGGCGACGATGGAAAACGTCTCCCGGCTGTTGCTCACGATCCGGGACCTCGAGCGGGTCGGAGATCACACGGTCAACATCGCCGCGCGCGCGCTGTACATGATCGAGAACGACGACGAGCTGTTGTACTAGCCGGCGTTCGACGGGTTCGGCGAGTCAGGGTGGCGGATCCGCGCGGTCCGTTCCGGTGAGAGCCGACGCGTACATACGATCGCGGGACGAGGGCAGCGTATGAGCACGTACACCGCCGAGATCCCCGTCCGGTTTCGCGACATCGACGCGATGGGTCACGTGAACAACGCCGTCTACGCGACCTACCTCGAACAGGCTCGGACCGCGTACTTCCGGGACGTACTCGAGGCGGATCTCTCTTCGATATCGACGGTGCTCGCGTCGCTATCGATGAATTTTCGTCGGCCGGTTCTCCTCGAGGACGAGTCGGTGACCGTCGAGATCGACGTCCCGGAGGTGGGCGAGTCGAGCGTTCCGATGACCTACGAGATCCGGACCGACGAGGGCGTGGTCGCGGAGGCCGAGTCCGTCCAAGTCGCCGTCGACGAGGAGGGATCGTCCCGCCCCGTTCCCGACGAGTATCGGAGCGCGATAGTGGCCCGACATGACCTCTGAGCAGCTCCACCACGGCCGCCGAACCCCATCACGGCCGCCGAACAACGCCACCACGGCCGCGAGTCACCCATGGAACCCCCCACGCTCGCGGTTCGGTATCGATCCGCGAGCCGTACCTTCTTGCCCGCGGGCACCGTTCGATCACGCATGTCGATCCGACTGTACGCCCTGGATGGTTGCCCGTGGTGTGAAAAGGTGAGCGACGCCCTCGACGATGCGGAAATCGAGTACGAGACCGAGTGGGTCGATCCGTTACACTCCGACCGCAACGAGGTGAAACGGGTAAGCGGGCAGCGGGGCGTTCCCGTCCTCGTCGACGAGGAGCGCGGCGTGACGATGGCCGAGAGCGCGAACGTGCTGGAGTACGTCGAACGAACCCTCACATGACGGTCTACACCGGACGCGGTGACGAGGGCAAGACGGATCTACGCGATCTGAGTCGAGTGTCGAAGTCCAGCCCGCGCATCGAGGCGTACGGAACCGTCGACGAAGCGAACGCGCTGATCGGGACGGTTCGGCCGACCGGCCACGACGATCTCGATGAGCTGTTGGAATCCGTCCAGAACCACCTCCACGTCGTACAGGCGGACCTGGCGAACCCGGACCCCGATCCGGACGATCCGCAGGTGGACTCGGCACACGCGGACCGGCTCGAGGAGGCGATCGACGACCTCGACGAGGAGCTGGAACCGCTGCAGTCCTTCGTGCTCCCGGGCGGCGGCGAGGCGGGCGCGGCGCTCCATCACGCTCGGACGGTCGTCAGACGTGCCGAACGCCGAGTCGTCGCGCTCGCGGAGGCGGAGCCCATAAACGAAGCCGTCGTTACCTATCTCAATCGGCTCTCGGATCTCCTCTTCACGCTCGGCCGCGTCGCGAACGCACGCGACGGCGAACCGGAGGAGTCCCCCTCGTACTGAGCGGAGTTCGTGTGTCCGGGCGGAGTATTCGGATCGACTGGCGACGACGTGCCGCAAAGCATATATTTGTCCTTCGCTAAAGGGCAGATATGAGCAAACACTTCGAAGACGCACGATACTACCTCGGTCGAGCCGCGGAACACGCGAAAGCGGGCATCAAAGAGGAGCTGGAACCGCTTCAGGAGCGGGTCTCGAAACTCGTCGGTGACGAGCCCGAGGAGGAGCCGGAACCCTCGCGGCTCGACAAGCTCCAAGCCGACCTCAAGGAGCTCGAGGAGCGAGCGGAGGGCGAGGCCCGAGAGGCCGTGAAGTCGGCCCGCGAGCGCGTCGACGCGTACCGGAACCGAAACGACCGAACCGCCGAGTGATCACGACCCGTCACCGATCACCCATCCGTCGTCCCCGGCAACGACCGACTCGACCCCCTCCCGTTCGATCGGATCGCGACACGTTGTGAGTCCGCCAGGTACGAAGCCCCGAGCCGTGACCCTTCGATCGATGGTGGAGCGGTCGGATCCGACCGACAAAGCAACCCTTAAGTTCCGATGCTAGGAAAATCATGCATGCGGGTCGGTGGTCTAGCCCGGTTATGACGGCTCCTTCACACGGAGCAGGCCGGCGGTTCGAATCCGCCCCGACCCATACTGTCTTCTGACGTTCATAACGGATCCGGAGCAGGCCGGCGTTCCCGCCGAGCGGAGCGAGGCGGGAAGCAGCGGATGACCCTAGGGAATCCGCCAGCATTCGAATCCGCCCCGTCCATGAGCGTTTTCGACGAACACGGGTTGTGTTGCCGTTGTCGGATTCACGTGGGTATGCCGCGCGATAGCACGTAGTAAGCGACGTTTATGCTCTCAGCGAGCCCTTATATGATCGATACTCATGAACGGATCGAACCCATTCGACGAGATAGAGCAGTTCCTCGGGCGAACCCCCTTCGTCGGTGGCGGACGCGGTCTCGGGACCACGGACGTCGACGTCGCGGAGTACGACGACGAGGTGATCGTGATGGCGGATCTTCCCGGATTCGACCGTGAGAACATCGACGTCCGGGCCGATGACGGCCGGATAACCATCCATGCCGAGCGTGACGCCGAACGCGAGGGCGCCTCCGCCGAGGCTGGGGTTGAAGAGGGACGATACCTCCGTCGGGAACGTCGACACGAGTCCGTGACTCGGTCCGTCGACCTGCATGCGGACCTCCTGGAGTCGGATGCGACGGCGACGTACCAAAACGGCGTCCTCACGGTTACGCTCCCGAAGCGGAGCCCGGCGAACGGTGACGATTCACACCGCATCGACGTGGAGTGATCCGTTCCTCGGAACCCCCCATACCGTCCGTTGTTCCGCGTGTTCGGCCGTCAGCTTCTCAACCGTGGTCGTGGTGTTCTCCCGTATGAACGACGGTACACATGCGGTCGCACGCCGAGAGCTCGTCGACGGACTTCGCGACCGGCTCGACGTTACCGGGCGCACGCTGTCGGCACTCGAGCGCGTCCCGCGCCACGAGTTCGTTCCGGCGCGGTTACGGTCGAGTGCGTACGACGACCGCCCCCTCCCGATCGGTCACGACCAGACCATCAGCGCGCCACACATGGTCGCGTTGATGATCGACTTACTCGAGGTCGACGAGGGCGACCGAGTGTTCGAGATCGGCACCGGCTGTGGCTACCATGCTGCCGTCATCGCTGAGATCGTCGGTTCGGAAAACGTCTACAGCGTCGAGTACGTTCCAGCGCTCGCCGCGTCCGCCCGGGATCGACTGGAGCGTCTGGGGTACCCGGTGACGGTTCGATCCGGTGACGGTCGAGACGCCTTCGAGGACGAACGCCCGTTCGATGCCGCGTATCTCACGTGTGCGGCCCCCGACGGTGTCCCGGACGCGATCATCGATCGGGTCGTCGATGGCGGGCACGTCGTCGCACCCGTCGGCGACCGGACGGAACAGCGGCTCGTTCGGCTCACCGTTCGGAGGGACGTCGTCGAGCGTGAGGACCATGGTGCTGTTCGGTTCGTGCCGATGCAGTAGCCACAGTGACCCGTCGGCCGGAACGCGATCTGCCATCGAAACCGCGGTCCGTATCCGAAACTGCGGTCCGTATCCGAAACCGCGATCGGTATCCGAAACCGCGATCGGTATCCGAAACCGCGATCGGTATCCGAAACCGCGATCCACCTTCGGCGAAACCGTTATTCCGAAGGCATCGAGTGACGTGAGTGATGCCCTCCACCGGCACTCTACCCGACTCAGACAGCTCGTCAGATTCCGGAACCCCCATCGAGTCAGGCGGGTCGCCGGACTCGCGAGCCACCGACCACGGCCGGTTCCGTATCGTCCTTCGAACGGGCCTCGTCCCGTTCTTTACGGTGCTCTTTCCGGCTATCCACTATTTGGGACGGAACCTCTCCACCGAGACGTTGTACCCGTACGTGGCTCCGACGCCGGCCGTGTACGTCCGATGGGGACTCGCCGTGCTCGTCGTGTCCGTGGGCGTCGGGCTCGCGTCCGGAGTCGTTCTGTATCGCACCGTCATCGAACCGTCCGCCGACGAGCGGGGCGTGAGTGCCCATCAGGACGACTCATTGCTCTGGCGCGCGTTGCTCCTCGACGCTCGAACGGTCCGCGTGTACCTCGGAGGCGTCGCCGTGATCGGAGTCTGGGCGGTCGTGGACCTCGCCGGGCTCGGGCCCGAGTCGCTCGCTGCGTTGCTCTCGTTCGTGGTCCTGCCGTTCGGGCTTCCACTCCTGCTCGTCGCACCCCTCGCCATCGGCTCTCACGTCGTCGTCATCGTCGGATACGGTGCATGTGCGTTCTGGCTCGCCCTCCTTGCGCGACTGTTCGTCGAGCGCGTGGCCGCCGTCGACGAACCCGGCGGCGGTTCCTACCGCTCCACCGCGGAGGCCGGTGGAGTCGAAGACTAATGGACTCTCCAGCCCCGGAACCGATCGGGGACGACTATCAGGGTGCGGGGCACCGCTCGGTGGGGGCAGCTACATGAAAAACGAAGGCGATCGTGGGATCGCTATCCGACCCGCGGGACGGCGGCGATCACCGATTGTTGGAATCGTGGACGGATGTCAGGCGAGCGTGTCCTGGGTGACGAGGGTGTCGTCCTCCAGGTAGTGCTCGAGGTGATGACCGTGTTCCTCGACGTCCTCGAGGATGTCACGGAGCAGTTCCTCGGTTGTGTAGTCGCCGAGGTTGTTGGCGAGCTGAACGTGCTCGCGGAGCTGCTCGGTGATGTCACCGAACATCTCGAGATCGTTCTCTAGCGAGGTTCGAATGTCGTAGGCGTCGGCGTTCTCGGGGGTCACGGGCGCGTGCTCCTCGTAGTTCGCACCACCCGAGAGGGGAACACCTCCGAGCGCTTGCGCGCGCTCGGCGAGGACGTCGGCACCCTCCTCGAGATCGGCGGCGACCTCTCCGAGGTACTCGTGAATGCCGAGGAACTCGGCGCCCTCGACCAGCCAGTGGTGCTTTTTGACCTGGTGGTACAGCACGTACGTCGCCGCGAGATCGCTGTTGAGCGCGTCGACCAGCTGCTCAGCTTTGTCCTCGGGAATGCGGAGGGCTTCGCTCTCGTGGACGTCGCCGTACCGTTGACGGGCCTGCTTTTGCGTACTCATAACGAGCGTATATACGCTCGCCACCCACTTAACTGTTGTCACGTATGAAAAGAGAGTTTGTGTATAAGAAATATTTTTTATCGATCTTTGGTATCAGGGACGGACCCGACCAGGTCACGCTGCCGGTCGAGCACTCCCCGATCGAGCGGGACGATCAGGTCCCGTGCCTCGTGACCAAGCGCGGCGGCGATCCGGCCGTCAGGTCGTGCGACGAGGGAGTTCCCGGCGTACTCGGTCGGGTCGCCCTCGCCTGCGCGAGAACCGGATCCGCCGGTTCGTCCCGCCCCGACGACCCATCGAACCCCGTCGAGCGCCCGGGCACGGAGCAGGAGCCGCCAGTTCGCCGTATGGGCCGCGGGCCACGCCCCGGGGACGAACAGCGCGTCGACTGCACAGTCGGTGAACCACGCACTCTCCGCGACGAAGTTCAGGTCGTAGCAGGTCAGTATCCCGGTCGGCCCCGCGGGCGTTTCGACGACGACACGGTCGGTTCCCGAGCGCAGTCGCTCCCGCTCGCCGCCCCAGAGGTGTCGCTTGCGGTACACCGTCGGATCCCGGCCCTCCGAGTCGGGGCCCGGCACGTACGCGGTCGCGTTGTACAGGTCGCCGTCGGGATCGTCCGGGGCGCCGTCGGCACCGTCCACACGAGACAGGCCACTTCCGTCATTACGCCCCTCGCCCCACTCAACGTAGCCCGCGACCACGTCGACGCCTCCCACGGCGGCGAGGTCGGCCAGTCGGTCGAGCGCGGTGGACCGGTCGAGCGCGACCGCGGAGAGCCGCTCGTCGTCCACAAACCCCGTGAGCGCGTACTCCGGACAGATGGCGACGTCGACCCGGTCCGGAAGGTTCACGATCCGCTCCCGGAGGCGGTCGACGTTGCGGTCGACCGCGAGGTCGTCGATGGGCGCCTGGACGGCGGCGACGATCGGCTCCGAGTCGGCCATGCGTTTCACATACCATCCCGGAAGGAAAACGTACCGCCGCCCCGACCGCTTCGGTCGATCGTCCGTGGGGGTCGGAACGGCGCGTCCGGACGGATCACTTCGGCGCGTCCGGACCGATCACTTCGGCGCGTCCGGAC
>LFFM01000910.1_pt1 | contig 21007 bp, 23 predicted proteins | sample 643131 | NCBI WGS metagenome assembly LFFM01 (sample SAMN03777445, study PRJNA286221) | soda lake metagenome | biome: soda lake; feature: Kulunda steppe; material: water; isolation source: sample Tc-Br brine of Tanatar trona crystallizer | place: Russia: Kulunda steppe | collected 2011-07
CGGGTCGACGTCGCGCGCGACCTCCAGATCGTCGGGTCGGCCGGCGGCAACCCGCTCGGGATCACCATCACCGACGAGCCGGTCGCCGTCGAGGCGGTCGACGGCGAACCGGTTCGAACCGAACGCGAGTTCTTCGCGGCGGTCGGGGACGCCGAGCGAGCGACGGTGACGACGGCGGCCGCCGAGGCCGAGATGCCGATCGGCGCGTACGTCGTCGGGATCCAAGAGGACGGCCCGATCCACGACGCGGGTGCGCCGATCGGCGAGCCGTTGACGGTGGTCGAGATCGACGGCGACCGGGTCCACGACGACGACGAGCTCGCGGCCACCCTCCAGGAGCGGAGCCCGGGGTCGACCGTCGAGGTCGTCGCCTACGGCGCGGACGACGAGCGCGTCACCTACGACGTCGAGCTCGACCCGCATCCGAGCCGCGAGGGCGGGTTCATCGGCGTCAACATCTTCCCCGGAACCAGCGGGATCGCGCTCGACGACTTCGGCGTTTCGGAGTACCCGGCCGGTGCGTACCTCGAGCTGCTCGGGGGCGACGGCGGCGACGGCGCGCTCGATGAGGTACCGCTCGGCGGGTTGACGGACTCGCCGCTCGGGCTCGTGTTCGTGACGCTCATCCTTCCGCTCGGCAGCCTGTTCGGGCTCCCGTACAACTTCGCGGGCTTCACCGGCGCGGTGACGAACTTCTACGCCGTCGACGGCGGGCTCGCCGTCCTCGGAGGCGGCGTCTTCCTCCTCGCGAACCTGCTGTTCTGGACCGGCTGGATCAACATCCAGCTCGCCCTGTTCAACTGTCTGCCGGCGTTCCCGCTCGACGGCGGCCGGATACTCAGGATGGTCGCCGAGGCCGTCGCGAGCCGGCTCCCGATCGGCGACCGACACGCGGCCGTCAGGACCGTGACGGTCTCCTCGGGACTGATCATGTTGGCGGGGCTGATCGTGATGATCTTCGGCAACCAGATCATGGCCGCGCTCGGCCTGCTCTGAGGAAGGGACTGCCGGCGCGTTAGCGCCCGTCGTCGGTATCGACGGCCGCGTCGTCGGCACCGACCGCCTCGATCTTCTTTTCGACCGTTTCCTCGACCGTTTCCTCGACGGTTTCCTCGACCGTTTCTTCCACCGTCTCCTCGACCGTCTCGCCGACGGTTTCCTCGACCGTTTCCTCGACCGTCTCGCCGACGGTTTCCTCGACAGTCTTCTCCACGTTCTCCTCGACGGCCTCGACGACTCCCTCGACCTCCTTGGTCACCTCGCCGACCTTTCGTTCGACGGTCTCTTCGACCTCGGAAGACACCTGGCCGACGGTCTCGTCGACCGTTTCCTCGATCTCTTCGACCCGTGGTCGGCGGTCGACACGGTCGTTTACGGCTTCGAGGCGAGCGATGACTTCGTCGACCTCTTTCCGGAGCGTCTTCTCGACGTTCTCGGTGACCTCCTCGGTGACCTCTTCAGTGACCTCCTCGGTCATCCAGTTGGGATCGAACCGGGCCATCTTCCACGTGACGTGGATCACGTACGAGACGAGCACGCCGAGCCCGAACGCGACCCCGACCGTCGTCCCGATAAAGGCGATCAGCACGATCGCGATGAAGATCAGGATCCCGTACGCGACGTCGACCACGAAGTCGACCCGTCCGGGTTTCATCGTCGATCCCCGCTCCGCGAGAGTGATAAGTGGACCATGAGAACTACCTGCGGGTATGTAACGGCGACGGTAATACCCCGCGCTTTCGGGATCCGTGAACGGTGATCGCCGTCGAGGCCGCTGAGGCGTTTCCGGCCACGACTCGAACGGACGACGTCGTCGTCCAGTCTCCGACGTCCGCTCGGAACGTTCCGCAGCTGCCGTCCGATGTTTATAAACCCGGTTTCGGGGATCCACGGTCGACGTCGTTCTCGGGTTCGATCCACACGGGTTCGAGGCCGAACTGGGAGCGCTGATCGAGTCGGTGCGATAGCCGCGATCCGGATCGCCGAGCCGCCGATCGTGACCTCGGACTGGACCCGTTACTCGACGGCGTTCTCCGAAAGACAGTGGTTTATATACCTACGTGCCTTGGTACCAAAGACGATGCTCGAATTGTATCAGTTCGAAAGCTGTCCACACTGTAAAAAGGTACGCGAGAAGCTCTCGGAGCTCGGGGTTTCGTACGTGAACCACAACCCGCGTCTAGGGAAGGCACACGATCGGGAAGTCGTCAACCAGCAAACGCACGAGGAACTGACGGAGCTGGGCGGGAAGGATCAGGTCCCGTACCTCGTCGATACGCAACGTCGGACGACGCTCTACGAGAGCGACGACATCGTCGAGCATCTCGAGACGCACTACGCGTAGCGAGTCGCTCAACCGATCGTCTTTCGGGCCGAAAGAGCCGTTCCGTACGGGCTCCGGGCCCTCGTTCCACTCCGCTTTTTCGGGGCGTCTTCTGAAAACGTAGACTCGCGTCTCACGTCTTCTAACTGACGAAAACGTTAATCTCGGGGTGCACCCGGAATCAACGGTTAATTTCAGTCCGCTCTCCCCGATTTGAACGGGGGGCAAGCCGATCTACAGTCGGCTGCTCTACCAAGCTGAGCTAAGAGCGGGCACTTATTCGTAGTCGTCGGATCCGACTTAAGAGTTCTCTTTCGAGAGCGGTTCGATCCGGTGTCACACGGCCGGAATCGTGAGAGGCGGGGTCGTCGCCGTCCCCGTTCCGGAGACGTCTCCGGGACGCGATGCGGCGGGTATTTAAGTCGATCGCGGGGCGAACGGGCGTATGAGCGACGGCGACGAGAGACAGGCCACCTTCGGGACCGACGGGAGCCTCGAGACGGATACCCCGCCGGACGCGACCGGCGAGAACGATTTCGGCGAGCCGAAGGAGCCGAACGAAACCGACGGCGGATACAGCCGGTACGACGTATCGAGCCTGCTGCAGAAGGCGGTTCGGCGCTCCGACGAGGAGGTCGCCGCGTGGGCGGCGTGGGAGCTCGCGCGGTCGGGGTACGCGTGGAACCTCTGGGACCGGCTCCAGCTGTACGTCGTCGAGGACCTCCGCGCGGGCGACGACGTCGCGCTCCTGATCGACCGCTACGAGACGCTGGCGACCGAGCGCTGGGAGCCCGCCGAGTGGCGCGGTCGGTTGTGTGCGATCCACGCCGCGCTCGCGGCGGCCCGCGCGCGCTCCACCCGCGAGGCGTCGAACGCGGACGAGTACTTCCGGCGGGTCGCCGACCGCCGCGCCGCGGCCGCCGACCGCGGCGAGGAGCCGGCCCACGACTTCCCGGTCGGCGACCTCGAACCCGGCGGTCGGTTCGACGCCGCCCTCGACGGCCACACCGGCTCGGGGTCGCGGCTCGGGCGCGGGACCCGGTTCTTCAAGACCCACGGCGCGCGGGTCGGTCCGGAGGGCGAAGACGAGCAGAGCGCACGCTGGCAGCGGCTCGCCATGCTGCTCGACGACGAGGTCGACTACGGGGCGGCGGAGCTCGATCGCGCCGTCGAACCCGTCGACCCGGCGCAGCCCTGGACCGACATCGACGACGACGTGGACGATCCGGACGACGTGGACGATCCGGACGACGACGGCAGGGAACCGCGCTCTGAGGACACCGACTGAGGCGACCGCGACTCAGGTCCGGTCCCGTCCCCGTTCTTGGTCACGTTCCCGTTCTTGGTCCCGTCCCCGTTCCTGTTTCCGCGTGATCTTCCCCGGTCGCGTTCGACTGCCGTGTCCACCAGCGCGCGGCGCGGCGTGCCCGGCGGCGCTTCCGATCCGGGTCGCCGTCGTAAGCAGCGCCAGGACCGCGGCTATCGCGATCGCGACGCCGAACCCGGGCGCGTCGTCGCTCGTCGCCGGCTCGATCTCCGTGGGCGTCCCCGTCGGCGAGGGTGTCGGTGACGGAGTCGGCGGAGCCGCGACCACCGCCGCGGCGACGGCGGCCTCCGCGTCGACGACGCCGTGTCCGTGGCGGTCGTCGGGCTCGGTCGCGTCCCCCGGATGGACGGCCGTGTCGACGATCGACGCGTGGACGGCGTCCGCTTCGACCCGCCCGTCCGTCGCCGACACCGCCAGGGCCGCGATCCCGCTCACGTGGGGGGCTGCCATGCTCGTCCCCTGTAGGACGACGTAGCCGTCGGTCGTCCCGGCCTCCGCGCTCCGGACGTCGACGCCGGGCGCGCTCACGTCGGGAACGACGTAGTGGTCGGGCCACTCGGCGGGCGGCTCGCGGAACGCGGCGGTCTTGTTGATCGGCTCCCCGCTGGAGAACGCCGGCACCGTGCGGTCGTTCCGCACCGCGCCGACCGCGAGCGAGTCGTACACGTTCGCGGGCGACGACGAGGTGTTGTGTCCCTCGTTGCCGGCGGCAGCGACGACGACCGTGTCCGCCGCGCGGGCGTTGCGCACCGGGGCGATGAACCCGCCGAACGTTCCGGTCGCGCCGAGGCTCATCTGGAGGACGTCGACGTCCTCGTCGGCGGTCGCGCGCTGCATCGCCGCCAGCGTGCTCGCGAACGTCGCGGTGCCGTCCTCGCCGAAGGCGTCGATCGCGTACAGCGCGGCGTCGGGCGCGACCCCGATGTGTGACCCGGACGCGTCCCCGCCGGCGACCGTTCCCGCGACGTGCGTGCCGTGGCCGTCCGGGTCCGCGGCGTCGGCGACGTCGTCGCTGACGAGCGTTCCGTTCTCGTCGAACGACGCCCACGCGTCGACCGTGACGTCCCGGTGTGTCGGGTCGACTCCGGTGTCGATGACGGCGACGGTCGCGCCCGCGCCGCGCGTGTCGAACCGGTCCCACGCGTCGGCCACGCCGATCAGCTCCAGCCCGGGCGTGTGGTTACCGGTTCCCGCCGGTTCGATCGGGCCGTCCTCGGAGGACCGGCGATCGGAGGTCGGTCGGGGCCGGTCGACCGTGTCGACGACGACGTTCCCGTGGACCCGCGTGACGTTCGCGACCGCGATCAGTTCGTCGGCGTCGACCGCGTCGGCGTCGACGCGCACGAGGACCGCGTTCGCCAGCCAGAACTCGCGTTCGATCGTCACCGCGGGGTGGCCGTCGGCGAACGCCTCGAACGCGGTCCGTTCCGCCGCGGCGTGGTCCCGGAGCTCGTCGACGACCTCGTCGCCCTCGGCGTCGGCATCGTCGACGGCGAGCGGCGGGAACCGAACGACCACCTCCGTGGTCCCCGTTCCGTTCTCGAGGGGATCCGTGCCCGGCGGCTCGCGAGTCGTCTCGGCGACGCCGGTCGTGTCGGCTGAGTCGATTAAGCCGGCTGAACCGGTCGAGCCGGCCGTCGAGTCCATTTCAACCGCACCGACCGCGCCCGGAAGGATCCCACACAAGAGGAGGAGTAGCCCGACCCCGATGACGAGCCGCCGGAGTCGCGCCTCCCCGTTCATTACCGAGCGATCGGACGCGGCAGGCAAATAGGTTCTGTTGACGGGGACGGTTCGGTTGACGGGGACGGTTCGGTTGACGGGAACGGATCACGTCTCCTCGGCGGACCGACGGGACACCCCTCTCACGCGCCCCACTCTCGGTCGCGTGCCCGCGTTTCGTCGGCCGAATGGGCGGTCCCGGACCGGGGAGTCTCGTCGCCTCTCGGATCGCGATCGTCGATCCCGGCCTCGCGTTCGCGGACGGCCGCGAGCCGCTGGGCCGCGTCGGCGACGGAGTCGAGCACCGCGAGCGAACGATACGCGAGGTACGCCCCCGCGAGCAGCACGAGCGACCAGAGGCCGAGGACGACCTGTCCGAGGATGACGAGCGCGTACACGAACGTGAGCAGGCTGAAGGCGACGAGTGACGCGCCGAGTCGCGTCCGGAGCGCGTCGCCGGGCGAGAGGGGATCGTGGACCATGCGCGTGGCTATCCGGGCGATCGCTTAAAAACATGGGGACGGTGCCGGTTCAGTCGTCGGCCGGGGCGGCGGAGTCGCCGGCGGAGACGCCGGTTCCGGGGCCGATGTCGATACCGAGCGCGTCGAGCTTCTCGTCCGGGACGACGCCGTCGACCCAGCCGCGGTGGTCGTAGTACTCCGCTTTCATCCGGTCGAGCTCGGCGAGCTCGCCCTCGCTGGCTCCCTGTCCGGGCATCGCGTCGGGATGTCCCTCGACGAAGCGGCCGGGGAGGCTGTCGTCCTCGCCGTCGAAGCCGACGAGGTTGTTGTAGTAGCGCTCGAGGTTGTAGATCCGCTCGCCGGCCTCGAAAAGCTCGTCCTCCGTCACGTCGCGGCCGGTCATGCCGTTGTACTGGAGGACGTACTCCTCGATCCCCTCCGCGAAGGCGTTGAACTTGCAGATGTCGAAGGAGTCCGAGATCGCGTGCAGGTCCTGGAAGGTGGCGGTCAGCTCGCCCTTGCCCTCCCACTCGTACGGGTCGACTTTCTCCGGGATCCCGAGGATCTCGGCGGCGGGCGTGTAGCCACGTAGGTGACACGCACCCCGGTTCGAGGTCGCGAACGCGATCCCCATCCCCTTCATGCAGCGCGGGTCGTAGGCGGCGATCGTCTGGCCCTTGACCGAGAGCTTGTTGTCGTGGGCGTCCTTCCGGTCGCCGATACGGTCCGCACCCTCCGCGAGGAGGTCCGCGAGCTCGCCGTCCCGGTGTGCGATGTCGACGATGAGGTCGATCATCGTCTCGGAGTCGCCCCAGTCGAGGCCGGCGTCGAGTTTTCCCTCCTCGGTCATCTCCATCGCCATCGCCATCATGTTGCCGACCTCGATCGTGTCGACGCCCATGTCGTTACAGCGCTCGAGCATGAGCGCGATCTCGTCGCGGTCGGTGTGCCCGGAGTTGGGGCCGAGCGCCCAGGCGGACTCGTACTCGTACGACTCCACGCGGACGTTCATGTCCTGGCCCTTGTGGTGCATTTGGACCTCGACCTCCTTCTTGCAGGCGACCGGACAGGAGTGGCAGGTCGGCTCGTCGACGAGGATGTTCTCGCGGACGTTCTCCCCGGAGACGCGCTCGGCGTCGACGTCGATACCCTCGGTCCCGTTGTACGCTTCCGTCGACGTGTACTTCCCGTTCTTCGTCGGGAGCCCGTCCATCTCGTTGGTCGCGTTCATCAGGACGTTCGTCCCGTACATCGAGAGCCCGCCCTCGTTGGGGGCGGTGACGTCGGACTCGCGGATGAGCTCCATCGCCTGCTGGTAGCCCTCCTGGAACAGCTCGGGCTTCGCGGGTTTGGGCATCCGGGTGCCCGCCTCGACGACGACCGCCTTCACGTTCTTCGACCCCATCACGCAGCCAGTGCCGCCGCGGCCGGACGCGCGGTCGTCCTCGTTCATCACGCAGGCGTACCTGACGCCGTTCTCGCCGCCCGGTCCGATCGCCATCACGGAGAGGTTTCGGCCGACGGTGGCGTCGACCTCCTCGTCGATCGTGTCGATCGTCTCGTGGACGCCCATCCCCCAGAGGTGGGAGGCGTCACGGACCTCGACGTCGCCGTCCTTCACGTGAAGGTACACCGGGTCGTCGCTCGCGCCGTCGAGGACGACGCCGTCGAGGCCGGCCCACTTCAGCCGGGCCCCCGACCAGCCGCCGTGATGGGAGTCGGTTACGGTCCCGGTCAGCGGCGACTTCGTCACGAGCGCGATCCGACCGCTCATCACGGTCTGCGTGCCGGTGAGCGGCCCCGTCATGAACGCCAGTCGGTTCTCCGGTCCCATCGGGTCGACGTCCGGCCCGGCGTCGAAGACGTACTTGACGCCCAACCCGCGCGCCCCGATGTACTTCTCCGCGTCCTCGTCGTCGATCCCCTGATACGTTACCTCGCCCTCCGTGAGGTCGACCTGTGCCACCCGGTCCCTGAATCCACCTAACTCAGTCATGTAATGTACGTTCCTTATATTCGAACCGAAGCCTGTTAGCTGTTCACGTCGAAACGAAACCGATAGCAGTTACGCCCCGACGGGCCGGATCGACCACCCGCCCTTCCCTCCTTCCCCGACCATTCCACCTTCCCGACCATTCCACCTTCCCGACCATTCCACCTTCCCGACCGACCCGACCACCTAACACGAACCCCTCCGAACGGGACGTCGTGACGTCGATCGACCCCGGAACCCCCGACCGACGCGGACGAGGGGACACCCGCCGATCGGTTCGGTCCTGGTCGTTCCGGTGGGGGCCGACCGTCGCGTTCGCGGCCCTCCTCGTCCTCGCCTCCGTCGTCCCGATCCCGGGCGGCACGGCGGCGGGCGCGGGCGGGGCACTCCCCTTCGGGGTGGGTCTCACGGACCCGTTCCACGTCGTCGGCTACGCCGTCCTCGCGGCGCTCGCGACCCGCGGAACGGGACGCACGCGCCGCGGCCTCATCGTCGCCGCGGCGCTGTCGACCGGGATCGGGTTCGGGGTCGAGGTCCTCCAGTCGACGATCCCGTGGCGGACGTTCGCGTGGCGTGACGTCGCCGTCAACGCCGGAGGTGCGGCTCTCGGCGTCCTCGCGGTCGCGGCTCGAACCGCGGGCGACGCCGTCGGCGGCGAGCGGGCGGGAAACCGACCGTGACCGTCGACGCGTCTCTCCCGATGGCGACGCGTCTCTCCCCGATGGCGACACGGCTTTACGCGCGCGGGGGTTTCTCCCGACAATGAGCAAGCCGAGCCCCGACGCATACGAGCAGGGGCGCGGGATGGACGCGCACAACGCGGTCATGCGCGACATCCGCGCGGAGCGGACCGAGACGTACGACCCGACCGAGCCCAACCGCGTCTGGATCGACGAGGACAACACGCCCGACGGCGTCGTGAACTCCCTCACGATCATCCTGAACACCGGCGGCTGTCGCTGGGCGCGCGCCGGCGGCTGCACGATGTGTGGCTACGTCGCCGAGTCGGTGGCGGGCGGGAGCGTGAGCCACGAGGCCCTCATGAACCAGATCGAGGTGTGTCTCGCCCACGAGCGCGAGAACGCCGACGACCCCGCCGAGCTGATCAAGATCTACACCTCCGGGTCGTTCCTCGACGAGCGCGAAGTGCCCGCCGAGACCCGCCGGGCCATCGCCGACACGTTCGCGGACCGCGAGCGGATCGTCGTCGAGTCGCTGCCGGACTTCGTGAGCGAGGAGAAGATCGGCGACTTCGCCGACCACGGCATCGCGACCGACGTCGCAGTCGGGTTAGAGACCGCGACCGACCGCGTCCGCCACGACTGCGTGAACAAGTACTTCGACTTCTCGGACTTCGAGGACGCCTGCGCGGAGGCGGCCGCGGCCGACGACGCCTTCGACGCCGACGTGGGCGTGAAAGCGTACCTCCTGATGAAGCCGCCGTTCCTCGCGGAGCCCGACGCCGTCGCCGACATGACCGACTCGATCCGGCGCTGTGCGGCGGTCGACGGCTGCCACACCGTCTCGATGAACCCGACCAACGTCCAACGCTACACCATGGTCGACGAGCTGTTCTTCGCCGGCGGCTACCGCCCGCCGTGGCTCTGGTCGGTCGCGCACGTCCTCGCGGAGACCGCTGACGTCGACGCCATCGTCGTCTCCGACCCGGTCGGCCACGGCTCCGACCGCGGCGCACACAACTGCGGCGACTGTGACGACCGCGTCCAGACCGCGATCAAGGACTTCGACCTCCGGCAAGACCCGTCCGTCTTCGGACAGGTGTCGTGTGACTGTGAAGCGACGTGGGAGCTCGTCATGGCCGAGGAGACGAGCTACAACATGCCGCTGGCCCGGTAGGCTTCGCGCACCTACGAGGGGTTCGTCCGTAATTCGTCCGCAGTCACGCTTGAAGCCGTTCCGTCGCCGCGCACGCCCCCTTGACAGGCGACACGGACGGCGGAACCGGGCAGGTCACCGTCATTCGACTGATCCGATTCGAGTAACTGATCGTGGCTCATAGTTCAATCTCGTCGAAAACGTCACGGCGGTGTTCCATTCGGTTCCGCTCGTCGCTGAAATCGTAGTGGAGCTTCAGCGTCTCCGGGGTCGCATCGACCCGTTCCGCGACCGCACGGATCGGTGCCCCTTCGTCACGCATGTGAGTGACCGCACCCGTCCGGATCCGGTGCGGGCTTCGTGCCGGCGGACACTGTGACGGTAGTGAACCGTCGCGTTCCCACCGCAACCGGGCGGCGTCACGGACGTGGGCTCGTGGGCCGTGGGCCGGGTCGTACCGGGTCACGAACTCACCCACCGCGACGTGATCGAGCTGTTCTCGACGAAGCAGGCGGCACCGTAGGCCGACGACCGCCTCGACGTCGACCGGGCGGGCGCGGGACGAGTATCTAATACGATCCACTGCCAAGTGTGACCATGGAACGTGTCGTGACGGTGGTCCCGGAGGCCGGTCTCCACGCGCGACCGGCGTCGAAGGTAGTGCAGGCGGTGAACCGGTTCGATGCCGACGTGTCGATCGGACGGGCTGAGGACGACGAACTGGTCCGCGCCGACAGCATGCTCTCGGTGAGCGGGTTGAACGTCGCACACGGGGAGTCGGTCCGCATCGTCGCGGAAGGGCCCGACGCGGCGGACGCGCTGGACGCGGTCTGTGATCTGCTCACGACGGAAATCGACGGTGAGGCGGAGTGAGAGTCCTCACTGGAGTCGGGAGTACGCCGCTTTCGGGCGTCGGAACGGCCCGCTGGTACCGGCCCGAAGCGGAGCTAACTCTCGCCGATCGCCCCGACTCCTCGACGGTCGATGGCGACGCCGAACTGGCGCGATTCGAAGCCGCGCGCGCTACGGCCCGTGAGGCGATCCGCCGGGCCGGGGCGCGGGCGGCCGATCGCGTCGGCGAGGACGAGGCGGCCGTCTTCGAGGCTCACGAGGAGTTCCTCGACGACCCGATGCTCGTCGAGGACATCGAGACGGCCGTCCACGACGGAACCCTGGCCGAACATGCCGTTCACGACCGGTTCGCGGAGGCGATCGCTCAGTTCGAGGTGATGGACGGACGGATGGCCGAGCGGGCCGACGATCTGCGCGACGTGCGCGATCGACTGCTCCGGGCGCTCCTCGATACCGGAACGGGAGCGGTCGAGCTCGGAACGCTTCCCGCCGGGACCGTCCTGTTAGCAGAGCGGCTCACGCCGAGCGACACGGCCGAGCTCGATCCGGACGCGGTCGTCGGGATCGCGACCGTCGCCGGCGGACGAACCTCTCACGCGGCGATCATCGCGCGCTCGCTGTCGATACCCGCGGTCGTCGGCGTCGGGAGCGACCTCGAAGCACTCCCTGACGGCGCCGACGTGCTCGTTGACGGCGAGGCCGGGATCGTCGTCGTCGATCCCGACGAAGAACGCCGGGCTGCCGCCAGTAGAAACGCGTCGCCGGCCGTCTCGGAGCGCGTTTCGACCGTCGACGGACGGGCGATCGAGGTCGCCGCCAACGTCGGGAGCGAGGCGGAACTCGACGCGGCGACGGACCGCGGCGCCGACGGGATCGGTCTCTTTCGGATCGAGTTTCTCTTCCTCGACCGCGAGGCACCTCCAAGCGAGGAAGAGCAGTACGAGGCGGTGAAAGCGGCGTTGTCGACGTTTCCGAACGATCGCGTCGTCGTCCGCACACTCGACGTCGGCGGCGACAAGGACGTTCCGTACTTGGACCTCCCGCAGGAGTCGAACCCCTTCCTCGGGAGCCGAGGAATCCGGCTGTCCCTCGGTGAGCACGCGGATCTGTTCGAGACACAACTTCGCGCGCTGTTGCGTGCGGGAGCCCACGAACACGGCGACAACCTCGCGGTCATGTTCCCGATGATCTCCAGAATAGAGGAGGTCACGGCGGCGTCGGCGGCCGTCGACTCCGTGGCCGCCGAGCTCGAAGCGGCGGGGACCGACTACGCGATCCCCGAACTGGGGGCGATGATCGAGACGCCGGCGGCAGCGTTTCTCGCCGATTCGCTCGCCGAGCGGCTCGACTTCCTCAGCGTCGGCACGAACGATCTCACCCAGTACGTGATGGCGGCCGATCGCGAGAACGACGCGGTCGCCGCGCACCACGACCCGCTCCATCCGGCGGTGTTGCGCGCGATCGACCGTACCACGTCGGCGGTCCAAGACGCCGACGCGTGGGTCGGTATGTGCGGCGAGATGGCCGGAGATCCGGCTCTCACGCCGCTGCTCGTCGGGCTCGGATTCGACGAACTCAGCATGAGTGCGGTCACCGTTCCGGCGGTGAAACAAGCGATCCGGTCGACCGACTCGGCCGCGGCACGCGAACTCGCCGCGGCGGTGGTTACCTGCGAGACGCGCGACGAGGTGACGGGCGTGCTCGACCTCGACTGAGCCCCGTTCGAGGGCGGTGGTCGGCACCGACTGCGACTGGATTCGGGTCTCGCGAGCTACAGCTTCTCTATCTCGCGGGCCGCTTCGGCCTCCTCGCGGACGGAATCCAGCGTGGCGGACGGATCGGTGGCGGCGACGGCCGCGTTGACCGCACCCTCGAGCACCGGCGCGTCGGCGATGACCGCCTCCGCGTTGCTCATCTCGATCGCGACGTCGGCGTTCATCACGGCGCTGCCGAGGTCGACGAGTACCACGGCTCCGTCGGCGTCGGCGGCGGCGACGATCGCGTTCTCGATCGCGTCGGGAACGGTGCCGATCCCACCGTCTCCGTCGCCGCCGACCGGTTCGATTACCGTGTCACCAGCCATCTCTGCGGCGATCTCGGCGATTCCCTCGGCGGCCCGCTCGCTGTGTGAAACCACGACGAGCCCGACCATCAGTCCTCCTCCGGTTCGGGCGTCGTCCCTTCGTCCGTCCCCGCCTCGTCCGGGATCGTCGGCGAGGTCGCGTCGACGTCCGGCACCTCGCTGTCGAGCTGGTCAGCGGCGACTGCGAGCAGCTCCTCTAGAATGAACAGCGTGCTCGTCGCGCCGGGGTCTTGATGGCCCACGGAGCGCCAGCCGAGGTAGGAAGCGCGCCCCTTTCGCGCGCGGATCGGGACGGTGAACGCGACGCCGCGCTCGGCCGCGTCGACGGCCTTCGCGAGGGCCTCCAGCGCCGGACGGCTGTCCGTCTCGATCGACTTCTTGAAGGTGTGGACAGCCGGGGTGAGCGCGTCGACCATCGTCTGATCGCCGACGCGTGCGTCGCCGCGGTCCTTGACCTTTTCCAGGTACGTCTCGGCGAAGGCGACGGCGCTCTCCGCAGTGACTCCGTCGTCGAGTTCGACGCTTGCGAACACGAGCGAGCCGCCGAAGAGGGGGCCGGACGCCCCACCGACCTTGGACATGAGCGTCTTTCCGACCGTCTGCGCGACGGTCTGTGCGTCGGGATCGTCGAGGTCGCGGGCGGCGTCGGCCGCCGCCGCCCAGCCGCGAGCCATGTTGCCGCCGTGGTCGGCGTCGCCGATGGCGGAGTCGAGCTGGGTCAGGTAGTCCCGCTCGCGCTCGATACGGTCTGCGACCGCCTCGACCGCCGCGACGGCGGCCCGGCCGTCATCGGTCATCGGACGGTCAGCGCCGGCGTGTCCGCGGGCGCGCCGAGCAGCTCTTTCAGCTCGTCGTCGACGACGCAGACGGTTATCGACGCGCCTGCCATGTCGAGGGAGGTCATGTAGTCGCCGACCCACGCGTCCCACGTCTCGATGTCGCGCTCTCCGAGGAGTTCTTGCAGCCGGCGATTGACGACGAACAGCTCCATCTGCGGGGTGCCCCCCATCCCGTTGACGATGGTGAGCACCTCCTGTCCCGAATCGACGTCGAGGTCGTCGAGAACGGTCTCGGTCAGCTCGTCGGTCACGTCGTCGGCGGACATGGTCTCGGTGCGTTCGGTCCCTGGTTCACCGTGGATCCCGATGCCAAGCTCGATCTCGTCCGCACCGAGGTCGAAGGTGGGTTCACCCTTCTCGGGGGTGACACACGAGGTGAGCGCCATCCCCATCGTGCCGACGTTGTCGATGACGTTCTGGGCCACACGTTTGACCTCCGAGAGTTCAGCCCCTTCGGCAGCCTTCGCGCCGGCGGCTTTATGAACGAGGATGGTGCCACAGACGCCCCGCCGGCCGGAGGTGTACAGCGAATCCTCGACGGCCACGTCGTCGTCGACGACGACGCTGTCGATTTCGACGTCTTCCATCTCGGCGAGTTCGATGGCGGTCTCGAAGTTCATCACGTCGCCTTCGTAGTTCTTGATGATCGCGAGGACGCCGTCGCCCGCGTCGCAGGCATCGATCAACGCCCCGAACTCGTCTGCCGTCGGCGAGGAGAAGACGCCGCCCGCGGCCGCCCCGTCGAGCATCCCGTCGCCGACGAAGCCCGCGTGAGTCGGTTCATGACCGCTGCCACCGCCCGTGACCAGCGCGACCTTTCCCTCAACGGGCCCGTCGTCGCGAACGAGTACCTGTGTCTCAGGGAGACGACGGAGTCGCTCGGGGTAGGCTGCGGTCATCCCGTCGAGCATCTCGTCGACGACGTCGTCCGGATCGTTGATCAGCTTTTTCATAATCAATAACTATGACAGTCCGTGGTACATTAAACGTAGTGGCGCTGCGGGCGTCGAGCGCGTTCCGCACGTCCTCGCGCACCTTCTGCAGCGCCTCGACGACCTGCTCGGCGACGTAGTGCGACCGGAGTGGGACGGAGCCGTGCTCGCTGCACATCATCCCCTCGATCCGTCGGATCCCACGGCGCACGCTATCGGGATACGTCATTCGCGCCACTCCGCAGCGCGGGGACCGTGACGACCGGGATTTTCGGTCGGGTCCGGCCGATCCACGTCGAGTTCGGCGGCGCTCCCCTTCCAGATCCGCATGTGGGAGTCGCAGTCCGAGCATCGGTGAACGCGAGCATCGTCGTCACCGTGGACCATTCGGTAGTCGCTCGGAATCCGGGTTCCAGGCTCTGTTGAAATCCTTAGAGAGTGATCTATTTTCGTGATCGTGTTGAATATAGAGGGTGAATGCAGCACGACGGCTCTGTTTGTTTCATACCAAAATCAGTGAATCATCCGCACACTACACGTGCTTATTGAGTGGACGAAGAGATTATTATATATCGCTGTCAGATACGTTATAATGGTTCGATCGTCTTTCGCTCGATTCGGAATTGTTTGGGCGATACTGGTAATGTTCGGATTCATTCTCGGGGCATTATTTGGCCCACTGAACGCTCGCACTGATTTCCTGATCGGGATGGGAGTAATCCCCGTCGGTGCGGTCATTGCGTATCTCGTAGTATACCGAATGGACGTGTTCACTTCCGACGTACCCGAAACTAAGTAGCTCCCCTGTACTTACCGATCACTAACCCTCGCATATCCCATCTCAGTCCGTAACACATTCGCGCCCTGTATTCAGCACTAAGTTCTTGTCAGTCTTGGAGTATTTTAACAAAGCCGCGTTCCACAGTTGAGACACGTGGACGGATACGGTTTCTCACGGAGTCTCAACGCGTGGCGTCACCCCCGTTGGAGCGGATGACTCCGCTAACGATCCGGAGTTGCCGTCCGCTTGCGAATAGCGGGGGATCTTGGATCGAAACAAACGTTTAGTGATGGGACCGCTGAGAGTCGAACTCAGGTCCTACGGACCCCATCCGCAGAGGATACCACTACCCCACGGTCCCGTGCTGCACTCGGACAGATGGGAGTCCGGTAATTAAGGACTTCGTTTCGCTGACGCCACGGATCGATGGGGGCGGCGTGTCCCGGTTTCGCCGTCCCGGTTTCGTCGTCCCGGCATCAGTCGCCCGCCGCGTCGCGCGGGACCACGAGGTCCCCGTCGTCCCGCACCGCGAGGCTCGCGATCGGGTCGCCCTCGTAGACTGCGAGTCCCTCCGTCCGCGCGATCACGTAGCCGTCGTGGTCGACGGTGACCTCGTCACGGCGCTCCCCCGTCGCCGAGACGACCGTCGCGAGGGTGTCGCCCGCGACGAACGGCTCGCCCGCCGAGACGTGATGGCGGACGAGCCCGGCGGTCTCCGCGGTCGGACCGCGGTATCGTCGAACCGGATAGTCGACGGGGGCGGGGTCGAGACGGTCGCTCGCGTCACTGACCGACGCAGGGACGTCGGCGGCGTCGAGGAGTCCGAGCGCCACCGCGACCGAGACCGCGCCGGCGACCGCGGCCGCCGCGATCCGGTCGTCGACCACGCTGTGTGCGCCGAGCTCCGCGGTGAACGCGGGGATTCCCGCCTCGTTGAGGACCGCTCCCGCAGCCGACCGCTGGAGGTTCTCCTCGACGTACTCGGCCGCCGGGTACTCGGTGAGCGTCGGGAACCCGAACGCGTCGACGATCGCCGCGAGGTCGTCCGCGAGCGCCGTCGCCTCGGCCTCGGTCCGCCGATCCCCGTACAGGACGCGGTCGCGGATCGCGAAGGGCTCGCTGTCGACCCCCGCGGTGTGACAGTCGATCAGAGCGTCGGCCGCGACGCCTTCGCCTTCCCCCTCGCCGACGATCGCCCGATACAGGCGGGCGTCGATCCGCTCCTGGAGCTTCGGCGGCCGGGCCGACTCCGCGTCAGCGTCCGGGAAGTGGCGGTTGGGGTCGGCGTCGTCGTAGTAGGTGTTCCGGGCGTTCCGCCGGAGGCCCGCGGGCGACACCACCGGGACGGCGACGACCGTGCCCGCGAGGTCGGACCGCATCGATCCGAACGCATCGACTGCGTCCAGAACCGCTGTGACCCCCGTCGCCTCGTCGCCGTGGACGCCGCCGGTCAGCCAGAGCGTCGGCCCCTCAGCCGCGCCGTTCACGATGACGACCGGGAGCCGCTCGGGGGTGCCCGTCGGGAGGTCCGCGACGTCGAACCAGCCGCGGGCGACCTCGCCCGGGGCGGCGCTCGCGCTGCCGAGTTCCGTCTCCATGCCCTGGCTGTTTCCGGGGCTACTTATAAAAGGACGCGTTCGAGCGACACGACGGTCCCGGCCTCCGCGTCGGGGTCGCCGACGAGCCGCCCGAGACACACCGCGGAGCCGTCCGGGGTGTGACACGCGACGAGGGGCGCGTCCTTGCCGTTGCGGCCGGTCGTGGTGTCGGAGTCGGACGGGCGGACGTCGCTGTCGATCACGCCCGGCGCGTAGACGGGAGCCCCGGTGGCGACGCTGCGGGCGGCGGAGGGGGCGATCGTCACCGACGGGAGATGGACGAGCGCGTCCTCCGCGGGCCGAACGACCTCCCGGAGGAAGCCGTCGTCGCCCTCCTCGGCCCAGACGAGCGCGTCGGTGAGGTCCTGTAGCGTGTGCAGGTCGCCGTCGTCGAACGGGTCGGTCGCGGTCCGCCGGAGGTGGCCCATGTGTGCGCCGATCCCCGCGGCGAGCCCGACGTCGTGACAGAGCTTGCGGACGTACGTGCCCGACTCACACCGGATCCGGAGCAGCGCCTGTCGCCCCTCGACCTCGAGGAGATCGAGGTCGTGGATCGTCCGCGTCCGGAGCCGACGGCTCACGGCGCTCTTCCGGGGGGGTTTCTGGTAGATTTCTCCCTCGAACCCGGCGACGACGGCCGCGAGGTCCGCGGGCGCGTCCGCGTGGAGTTCGAGCACGGAGACGTACTCCTTCGTCCCCTCGAGGAACACCTGTGCCGCGCGGGTCGCGGAGCCCGTCAACGTGGGGAGACAGCCGGTTACCTTCGGATCGAGGGTGCCCGCGTGGGCGACGCCGGCGATCCGGTCGCCGTCCGGGTCGATCGTCGCCAGCGTCCCGTTGATCGCGTCCCGGACCCACGCCGAGAGCTGGTGGGAGGACGGTCCGGCGGGTTTGTCGACGTTGACGACGCCGAACCGGAGGAGTTCGGGTACCGACCGCTCGTCCGGCGGCGCGCGAAGGGGGTCGACGGGGTCGGCAGCTCCAGCGGTGTCGGCAGCCTCGACGGGGTCAGGAGCCTCGGCAGTCTCGACGGCGTCAGCGGCCTCGACAGCCTCGGCAGCCCCGACGGTGTCGGCGGTTCCGTCGGCATCGCGGCCGTCACCGGTTTCGTCAGTCATTCGGATACGTGAGCGACGCGCCCGCCGCTTAAAAGTCGTGTGTGACTCCGACGACGGCGGTTTTCCCCTCGTCGTCGGCCGGGTCGTACGCTTCCACGGTCGCCACGAGCGCGTCGAGGAACCGTTCGGGACCCCAGCGGGCGGTGTTGTACGCGGCGTCGTAGATGGAGAGGTCACCGATGTCGATGTCGTAGTACTCCAGGTAGCGTTTGTGCTCTGACGCCTCGCGGCGCTCGGTTTCCGCGCGTGCACGGTCGACCGGCTTCCCCTCGCGCTCGGCGATCCGCTCGGCGCGGACGTCGACGGGCGCGTCGAACCAGAGCCGGAGGTCAGCGTGGTCGGCCGCGAGCCAGCCGGCGAGGCGTGACTCCAACACGAGGTCGTCGCGGGTCGTCGCGATCTCGTGGAGCCGGCGGTCGAGGTCGCGGTCGACGTCGGCGTCGTCCTCGGCGTACTCGTTGAACTCGACGGGCGTCATGTCGCGCTCGGCGGCCATCTCACGGAAGATGTCGCCCCCCGAGACGTGGTCGAGCCCGAGCGCCTCCGCGAGGCCCGCGGCGTTCGTGCTCTTCCCGCTGCCCGGCGGGCCGGAGACGGTGATCAACATATCGGTACTGCGTCGCTGCCGGTGAAAACGGTTGCCGTTCGTGGGGGCCGTGCGACCCGTTCGCGGGGTCGGACGGTGCCGTCGTTCGTGTGGCTTCGACCCGTGTCGCTACCGGTCGGCCGTCGCGGCGCTCATCGCCCAGACGGCGATGAGCCCGAGCAGGACCGCGGGGATCAGCGGGAGCATCAGGTACGTCCCGAAGAACGTGAGCCCGAACGATCCGGCGGCGTACGGGTACACGTAGATGATCCCCGGGATCACCAACACACACGTGAACAGCGCGGCGGTCAGCGCCCACCCCTTCCGGCCGAAGCCGTCCGCCTCGAGCTCGTCGGCACCGTCGCCCGCGGATCGGGGCGTCTCCCCCTCCCGTGGGTCGGTGTCGTCGGTTCCGTCCGGGGTGTGGACGTATCCGCCGTCGGCGTCTGGTTCAGCGCTCACTGTCTGGGATCACGACTACCTTACCAAAGCCCTCACGGTTCTCGAGCAGCTCGTGGGCGCGCGCCGCCTCGCTCATGGGGAGCGTCTCCCGGATCCGTGGCTCGAAGGTGCCGTCCCAGACGAGTTCGAGGACGTCGTCGACCTCGCCGGGGGTCGCCATCGTGGAGCCGAGCACGGACAGCTGGTTCCAGAAGATGCGGTTGAGTCCGGCCCCGGGGTTCGGCCCGGTGGTCGCGCCACAGGTGACGAGCCGGCCGCCCTTCGCCAGCGCCTGCAGCGAGTCGGGATACGTGGCGGCCCCGACGTGATCGACGACGACGTCGACGCCGCGGCGACCGGTCAGGGACGCCACCTCCGCGGCGAAGTCGTCGGCCTCGTAGTCGATGACGTGGTCCGCCCCGCACGCCGCCGCGTGCGAGAGCTTCTCCTCGGTCGAGGCGGTCGCGAACACCTCACAGCCGGCGTGGTCCGCGATCTGGACCGCGGCGTGGCCGACCCCGCCCGACGCGCCGAGGACGAGCACGCGCTCGCCAGCCTCGATGTCCGCGCGCGTGTGAAGCATGCGCCACGCGGTCTGGAAGACGAGCGAGACGGAGCCGGCGACCTCCCACTCGACCCCGGCTGGGACGGGGACGAGGTTGTCGGCCGGGACCGCCGCCAGCTCCGAGTGGACGCCGGGCAGGTGCTCGCCGATGATGCGGAAGGAGACGCACAGCGACTCCTCGCCGTCGCGACAGAACTCACACGTCCCGCAGGAGACGCCGGCGCTGACGGCGACGCGGTCGCCGAGCTCGAACCGGGCGACGTCGTCGCCGACGGCCTCGACGACGCCCGCCGCGTCGCTGCCGGGGACGTGTGGCATCTCGAGGTCGATCCCGGGGAGCCCGCGCCGGGTCCAGACGTCGAGGTGGTTCAACGCGCCGGCCTTCACGTCGACGAGGACCTCGTCGGCGGCGGGCTCCGGATCGGGGTACTCGCCGTACTCGATCACGTCTCGGTCGCCGTGGGCGGCGAACTGAACGGCCTTCATACGTGATCCAACCGCGGGAGCCCACAAAACAGTACGGCAAGCGGACGGCGGCGGCGAGGTTTTATTATTCTTCGTCGTGGTGCTGAAGCCGATCCGAGAACGATGAACGGGGCGTCGGAGACGGAGGACGGACCGGGGGTCGATCGAGCCGACGAGCTCGACGCGCTCGTCAGGCAGTGGGAGAGCCTGCAGGCGGACGTCCGTGCCCACAAACGGCAGTCGCACCGACGGATCGTCGCCAGTATGGTCCTGTTGGCGGCGGTCGCGGGCTACGCGCTCAGGAGCGAAACCGAGTGGCTCTTCGCGTTCGTGCCGCCGATCGTCGCGGTGGTGTTCCTCCTCCACATGCAGGAGACGAACCACGTCCACTACCGTCACTGGCAGTGCTGTCGGATCGAAGACCGGATCGCGACCGAACACGGCGTCGAACGGTTCGACTGGACCCGAGCGTTCAGTCCGATCACGCTCACCGACTGGACGCGACCGGATGGCGGCAGCGTCTGGCGCTCGCTCCCGCAAGTCGCGTGTGCCGTCGGGATATACCTGGTCGCGTTCGGGGTGTACGTCGCGTTCCTCGTCGGCGCGTATCCGTCCGCCATGGCGGCCGTCAGCGCGGGACCCGAGTGGATCCCGGGGGCGGTCGTTCCGGGCGCGTACGTCGCCGTCACGCTGTCGATGATTCTGGCGGGCGCGTCAAACCTCCGGCTTCGGACGCGTGCTCGGCGGGAGATCGCGGCGGCCGAGTCCCCGGATCCCCGTGTCGACCGGGGGATCTGGCGACGCTGGTGGAGCCGATAGCGTCGGCGGTCGGAACGACGACGCCGTGGGGGGCTGTGTGAGTTCGACGCATCCCGCCGCGGCTTCCGTGACGTTTAAGTATCGAAACCGGGTTTGTTCGCATGCACGAACTGCAGGGGCACCGGGTCCCGAGTCCGCAAGGGCGATGATACAACGCGGGTTACGGTAGCCAAGTCTGGCCCAAGGCGCAGGGTTGCTAACTCTGTGGCGTCACTGCCTCCGGGGTTCGAATCCCCGCCGTAACGCTCGAACGGACCGAGTACCGC
>LFFM01000911.1_pt1 | contig 20996 bp, 13 predicted proteins | sample 643131 | NCBI WGS metagenome assembly LFFM01 (sample SAMN03777445, study PRJNA286221) | soda lake metagenome | biome: soda lake; feature: Kulunda steppe; material: water; isolation source: sample Tc-Br brine of Tanatar trona crystallizer | place: Russia: Kulunda steppe | collected 2011-07
AGGATGAACGCGCCGATAGTACCGATCTGGTGCATCCCCTGGAACGCGGGGTTGTACTCGAACACCCGGCGGGGAGTCTCCCACGCGAGGAACATCGAGAAGTAGACCATGTTGAAGCTGATAAAGAAGATCACGAAGTGGACCTTCCCGAGGAACTCGTCGTACATCTTCCCCGTCACCTTTGGGAACCAGTAGTACGCCCCGCCGAACAGCGCGGTCGCGCCGCCGAACATGACGTAGTGGAAGTGCGCGACGACCCAGTAGGTGCCCCGGAACTCGTAGTCGAGGACGATAGCACCGAGGAAGACACCGGTGATGCCACCGAGGATGAAGAGTAGTAGCGCGCCGAACGCAAACAGGAACGGTGTCGTGAACTGAATCCGCCCCTTAATCAGCGTGTAGATCAGTGCGAACACCAACAGATCGAAGGGGAGCGAGATCCCAATGGTGGTCGCCATCATCAGCGTCTTGATCTCCAGGTTGATCGTCGTCAGGAACATGTGGTGCATCCACACGAGGAACGACTGGACGGAGATCAGACAGATGGAGATGATCACCCATTTCCGGCCGACGAGCCGGCGTCCGGAGAACGTCTGGAACAGCTCCAACATCACCCCGAGCGCGGGGAAGAAGACGATGTACACCTCCGGATGGCCGAAGAACCAGAAGAGGTGCCCCCATAGTAGCGATCCGCCCTCGGTCGCGGAGAAGTACACACTCCCGAGAACGCGGTCGGACGCGAGGATGAGACCGACTGCGAGCAGCGCCGCGAACGCGAACAGCATCATCCAGACGGTCGCGAGGATGGACCACGTGAACATCGGCATGTCCATGATCCCCATCCCCTCAGCACGGGAGTGATGTATCGACGTAAGGAAATTCACCGTCGACGCGGTGACGCCGACGACGAACATGAACAGCGCGAGCACCGCTCCCGTGGAGCCGATGCTCGGCGTGTACATGGGGACGTTCAACGGGGCATACATCGTCCAGCCCGCGTCGAGCGTACCACCCTGGAAGAAGCTGATCCCGAGCAGGATCCCGGAGAACAGGTACATCCAGTACGACAGGGCGTTCAGCCGAGGGAACGCGAGGTCATCAGCCCCGATTTGGAGGGGCACGAAGTAGTTCGCAAAGGCGAATGCGAACGGCGAGAGGAACCAAAAGACCATTATGAGCCCGTGTGCGGTGACGGCCTCGTTGTACGCCAGCCCCGAGAGGACGTGACTCGCCGGATCCCAGAGCTGAACGCGGATCAGCAGCGCGAGCACGCCGCCGAAAAGCAGGAAAAACAGCGCCGTGATCGCGTAGAGAATCCCAATGTCCTTGTGATTCGTTGTAACGAGCCAGCGCTTGACGGAGGTCGTCGGTGGAAGCTCAGCCATTAGCTACCCTCCTCCTGGAAGTGGTCTTCCCATATCTCTTGACCCTCCTCGTCCGCTTCGGTGTCTTCGTACCACTCTTCCCACTCGTCTTGTGGGATCACCGTGATCTCACCTTTCATGATCGAGTGGCCCGAGCCACAGAGTTCGAAACACTCGACGAGGAAATTCGCCTCTCCACCCTGGGCTTCGACCTCCTCAGAACTGACTGAGAACCAGTTCGTCGCGGTCTCACCCGGGATGGCATCGGATTTTATCCGCAACTCTGATGACCCGAAATTATGCCACACGTCGCGTGATGTCACGGCGATGTCGATCCGCTGGTCGGCGGGGACGATCAGCTCGTTGGTCTCCATGTGGCCGTTCTCGTAGTAGTAGTCCCACGCGTACTGGTATCCCTCGACGACGATCTCAATGTCGCCCTCGCCGTCGGAGTCAGGTCCCTCCTCAACGTAGAGGAGGAGCCCGTACGCGTACACGACCAAACTGATCACGACGATCGCGCTCAACCCGAACGAGAGGAAGAGCTTCTTTGCTTTTGGACCGCCCTGTCCGGTCGGCAGTTCGCCCACAACCGGGGCGTCGAAGTCCGCCTTCGGTTCGCTGCCGTCATCGCGGTACTTGTACATGTTCAACAGCGTGTACGCGACCACGATGATGCCCACGAGCGTGCCCAGCGCGAGGAAGACGAAGAATATCTCGTCGAAAACCTCCGCCTGCGCGCGCCAGTCGGCTCCCCCTTGCAGGATAAGTGAATCTATCATGTTCGTCTCTCTGCTCTTGTGACTTCCTTGGCGATGGTGAAGTTAACTCTTGTGTACGGGCGCGGACGGGAGGGGGAACCGGTACCACCGGCGGGCAAACGGAGCTACCACCGGCGGGACATACGAAGGCTATTTGTACGCGCGAGCGGACCGAACAGTAACGAGGACATCATGGTTTCGCTTACCCTCTTGAGTACGGCGCTGATGGGGCTGCTCGTCGTCGGGACGTTTCTCGCCATCGCGCGGATTGGCGGTCAGCGCGTCCCGCCGGGATCCGACGAGTCAGTCGACAGGTACGGGGCGATGACGAACCGTCTCTCCGAGGTCGCTCGCACGCCCGCAGTCTGGTCGATCGGGTTCGTCGTCATCACGCTCGGCGTCGGTGCGCTTGCGGTACTCGCTGTCGGCGACTTCGGACTCGCAGATGGACTCTCCGACACGCTCCTCGGCGTCACGTACGCCGCCGTGGGGCTACTCCTGACTGCGTTCGTCTTCCTTGGCGCCTACTTCGGAACTCGGGGCCGCGGCCTCGGAAACGCACACGGCGTCGCAGCCGGGTCATTCGCCGCCGGGCTGGTATTTTTGTTGCTGATCACGATTCAACTACTCGTCGGCGTCATCGGCTGATCGGGGCCGAAGACGAGCAGGATGTCGAAGCGGGGCGCAACGCGGACCGGGGAGGTTGATGATCACAGCGTGGAGTCGCCGCCGAAGGAACACTTTTAACGAGTCGAGCGGCCGAGATACTACCGATGGGACTGGAAGCAGAGATCGAAGAACTCCGCGAGGAGATCGCCGAAACCCCTTATAACAAGTCTACAGAGGCTCATATCGGACGGCTGAAGGCGAAGCTCGCGGAAAAAAAGGAGAAACTGGAGAACCAGTCCTCCGCCGGTGGCGGTCACGGCTACGCGGTCGAAAAACACGGTGATGCCACCGTCGCGCTCGTCGGGTTCCCGAGCGTTGGCAAGTCAACGCTAATAAACGCCCTCACCAACGCCGACAGCGAGGTCGGTTCCTACGAGTTCACGACCCTCGATGTCAATCCGGGCATGCTGAAGTACCGTGGCGCGAACATCCAGATTCTCGACGTGCCGGGGTTGATCGAGGGGGCCGCGGGCGGGCGCGGGGGCGGGAAGGAGGTGCTTTCGGTCGTTCGAACCGCTGATCTGGTCGTGTTTATGCTCTCGGTGTTCGAGATAGAGCAGTACGACCGACTGAGCGAGGAGTTGTACGCGACAAACATCCGGATCGACACCGAGCCGCCGAACATCAACGTCCGGAAGACGCACAAAGACGGGATCGGGGTGACAATGAGCGACGAGGTGAGCCTCGACGAGGAGACGATCAAACAGGTCCTTCGCGAGTACGGCTACGTCAACGCGAAGGTGACGATCCCCCACGACCTCACGATCGACGAACTCGTCGACGCAGTAATGGACAATCGGGTGTATCTCCCCTCGATGGTCGCGGTCAACAAGGCAGATCTCATCGACAAGTCGTACCTTCCGACCGTCAAGGAGGAGCTTCGCGAGCGAGCGCTCGACCCAGAAGAGGTGATCTTCATCTCGGCTGAGGAGGAGCGCGGGCTCGACGGGTTAAAAGAGCGGCTCTGGGAGGAGCTTGGTCTCATCCGTATTTATATGGACAAGCCCGGTCGTGGAGTCGACTACGAAGAACCACTGGTCCTTTTTGAGGGCGACACGGTTGGCGACGCGTGTACAAAGATCGGCGGTGAGTTCGACGAGCGATTCAAATTCGCGCGGGTGTCAGGACCGAGCGCGAAACACGACGACCAGCAGGTCGGGAAAAGCCACGAGCTTGCCGACGAGGACGTGCTCCGGATCGTCGCGCGAAAGTAGCGACCCTGCCGAGAGTGGGCTGCCGATTTCGTCTCAAAGGAATCGTATGAAGTAATTATACACCAGCATTTATAATGGTCTTCCAGAATACTTAGTTGATGTCGCTACCAGATGATCGAATCGACGGAGACACCGAGAACAGAGGCCGGCGTCAGTTTCTACAGGCAGTCGGAGTAACCGGGGTCGCCGGCGTGTTGGCCGGCTGTCTCGGAGACGAAGACGAGAACGGGGACGAACCAACGGATGATGACCAGACCGACGATTCCGGAAACGGAGAGGGAGACGACACGGAGGCCGCAAGCTTCGCGGTACGTGACCTCGATCCGACGGAAGCAACGGTCGCTCGTGGTGACGAACCAACCGTCAGCGTCACCGTCGAGAACACTGGTGGTGAGGAGGGAACACGGACAGTTACCGCCACGGTCGACGGTGACGAACTCGGTGCCGAGGACGTTTCTCTCGACGGAGACGAAAGCGAGACCGTTTCGTTCAGCGTTGACACCGCCGATCTCGACCCTGACGATTACTCCCACGTCGTTGGGATCGATGACGAGGAGCTGTCGGGGACGCTGACTGTCACCCCGCTGCTTGCGGATCCCGACCCGCTTTTGACCGTTGATGACGACTCGCTAACGTTTGTTCCGGGGACGACCACTGTCACGGGAACGCTTGAGAACCCGTACAACGTGGCGGTTCAGGACGGATCCGTTACGCTCACGCCGCCGGACGGCTGGGAGGTCATCGACGAGAACGGAACGGAGTTCGACGAGCTGTCCGCGGGAGCGAGCCAAGATATCTCGTGGGAACTCGAGGTGCCGGACGACGACGGTGAGAGCGAACTCACCGTGACGGTCGCATACGGTGCGTTCGATGAGAGCGCCGACCCAGAGCTCACCGTTGACGCAACCGTCTCCGAACCGCTGTCTGCGCCGTGGGGATACAACGCCTCCGGCGGCGTCGTCGACGACGTCGAGGCCGATGGCATCACGTTCGTAAGCGACCACCCGTTGATCGGGGTTGAGGGCGACGTCGACGGCGGGAACTTCATCCCCGATGTCGAGGGGACCGAGTTCGACGACCTCTACGGAAGCGAGGACCACGGCGTCGACGAGTCTGACATCGAGTACACGGTCCCGTTCGAGAACGGGACGTACGAGGTTACGCTGTACTTCGCGGAGTCGTTCTACGAGGACGAGGAGGCGGATATCGGTGAACGAGTAATGGATATCAGCCTCAACGACGAGCTCGTGTTGGAAGCGTTCGATATTCTCGAAGCGGCCGGACCGGCCACCGCGTACGACGAAACGTTCACGACCGAGGTTGCCGACGGCGAACTGACGCTCGCACTCGAATCGGTCGTCGACTGGCCAAAGATTAGTGCTATCGGCGTTCACAGCGCGTAGCTGACTATCGGCGTCCGCTCGCCGACCGAAAGGCGCTTTTCGTCCCGCCGCAACCTTCCGCTATGATCACGGTCGCGCTGGCGGGAAAGCCGAACGCCGGCAAGTCCACCTTTTATACCGCCGCGACGATGGCGGATGTCGATGTCGCGAACTATCCGTTCACGACAATCGACGCGAACCGAGGCGTAACACACGTCCGTACGGACTGCCCCTGTCTCGACCGCGATGAGCGCTGCGGAGGGGAGAACTGCCGCGACGGGAAACGATACGTCCCGGTCGAACTCCTCGACGTGGCCGGGCTGGTCCCGGGCGCCCACGAGGGAAAGGGGCTCGGCAACCAGTTTCTCGACGAGCTGACGAACGCGGACGTGGTGTTGCACGTCGTCGACGCCTCGGGCGCGACAAACGCCGAGGGTGAACCGGTGGAGCCGGGTAGTCACGACCCCCTCGACGACGTCGACTTCATCGAGGAAGAGATGGATCTGTGGCTCGCCGGGATCGTCGACCGCAACTGGGAGAGCGTCGAGCGGAAGTCCCGCTCGCCCGACTTCGATCTGGAGGCGACGGTCACCGACCTCCTGACCGGCTTCGGCGCGACAGAGGCAGACGTGGCGACGGTCCTCCGAGAGCTGGAGTACCCCACCGACCCGAAAGCTTGGACCGATCACGACCGCGAGGAACTCGCGCGTGTCATCCGCCGCCAGACCAAGCCGATTGTCGTTGTTGCCAACAAGGTCGACGCCGCGCCCGCGGATGCGGTCGAGCGGATCCGTGAAGGGACCGAGAAGCCGGTAGTGGCAGCGACAGCCGACGGAGAGCGGGCCCTGCGGCGCGGCGCGGACGCGGGAATCGTCGACTACGACCCCGGCGACGACGGGTTCGAGATCACGGGTGACCTCTCTGACGGTCAACGGGAGGGACTCGACGCGATCCGCGACGTGATGGCCGCCCACGGCGGGACAGGGGTCCAGACCGCGCTGAACACGGCGATATACGACCTCCTCGGCCGGATAACTGTGTATCCGGTACAGGACGCCTCGAAGTGGACCGACGGGACAGGGACAGTGCTGCCCGACGCGTTCCTATTGCCGAGCGGATCGACCCCGCCAGATCTGGCGTACGCGGTCCACACCGACATTGGCGAGGGGTACCTCCATGCGGTCGACGCGCGCTCGTCCCGACGGATCGGAGAGGGACACGAGCTAACGGAGGGTGATGTGATCAAAATCGTCTCGACCGCGGGCCCGTAGCCAGGCGTCCTGGCGATCGAATCGGCGGTACACCGACAGACACATGTCGAGCCGGTGGGATGTACTGTCGAATGCTGGGGTTGGAACACGATTTCCGGATCGTCGACACCCACGCTACCCTCGACCCCGACGAGACCTCGGTCGCGGTCCACGGTCGGGACATCACCCCCGAGCGGCTGGAGCGCGAGATGCACCAGGCGGGGATCGTTCGAGCCGTTGCGAGCCCCGGACGGCGAGCGTCGGGGCAGAGTTACCTCCGGGCGAACAACGCGGTCGCCCGGCTCTCGGTGGACCGACCGTTCGTTGCGTTCGCGCGACTTAATGGTCCGCGTGATCCACGAGACAACCCCATCGCCACGCTCCGAAACCTCCGAGCCGAGCGCGACGATCACCACACCCGCCCCGACGACGTCGAACAGTACTCCTACGACGACCGGTTTCACGGGTTCAAAATCGTTCCGCCGTACGACGGTCTCCCGAACGAGGACGTGCTAACGCGGCTGGAGGCAGCCGATCTACCCGTGATCGTCCACGGCGGGACGCGGTTCCCGCCCGCCGCGGTCGAGCGCGAGCTGTTGGGGTACGACTTCCCCGTGATTCTCGCCAGCTTCGGCGGCTATCCCCTCGACGCCGACCTGATGAACCGAACGCTCGACCTCCTCGACGAGCACGACCGACTGTATCTCGACACGAGCGCGGTCCGCTACCGCGAGATTCTGGAGCGCGGCGTGTTGGAGCACCCAGACCGGATCGTGTTCGGCTCCGGGGCACCGGATGTCCACCCGAACGTCGGCGTAATGGAGGTGTTAACGCTCGACGTATCTGAGGACCACATGCGCCGTGTCCTTGCCAAGAACCCGGCCAGGCTCATCCCAGTCCTCGCCGAGGGGGCAGACATGTGAACTCGCGACGAGCGCCCGCGGACCGGTAGAGACTTTTTTGCCCGCCGCCGACCGATGGACATGAGCGACTCCGACCCCCCGAGCGACGGCGACACGCCGGATGGCTTCGACGCCCCGAGCGACGCTGGACCCCTCGCCGACCGCGACACCGTGACCGAAGTCATCCGCGCACGCGGTCACGAGAACGTGACTGCCGAACACGCGAGTACGTTCGAGTTCACGACCGACGACTGGCTTACCCCGGCCGGAGACTGTATTCTCGCGGTCGACGCCGATCGGACGCCACGAGACTTCGATCCCGCGTTTCGGGCTGCCTGTCAGGATTCGGAGGCGACGATCGTCGCGACGATCACAGTGGAGTCAGCCGACGATAGTGTCGAGAATGACACGCACTCCGTGCGGATCGTCGGCCGCGGCGATCCGGAGTTAACTCTCCTCGATGACCGATCGATGGTCGGCCGGACAAGCGGGTACACGGACGACGAACGGACGATCCTCGTGGACGCCGACGCGGCTGCCGCCGACCTCGATCGCGACCTCGTCGACGCGCTCTCGGACGGTGGTGCCTCGGTGCGGCTCAGACTCGACGTAGAACCGTAGCGTTGGCTCCTCCTCCGGGTCAGGGGGGCCGTAACAGGAATCCGACGGCTCCGGCAGCCAGCGCCAGCGCGCCGCCGACGAGGAAGGTAGCGTCCCAGCCGATAACACCGACGAGCCAGCCGACGACACCGCCGCCGAAGACGCCGCCCCACATCTTACCGGAGTAGACTAGCGAGTAGTTTGCCGAGGAGTGCCGAGCCCCGTAGTAGTCACCGACGAGACTCGGGAACAACGAGAACTGAGAGCTCCAGAAGAAGACGGCGACCGCGACCGTCAGGACGTATCCGACGCCGCTCCCGATCCCCGCGAAGCCAACGATAGCGAGGGTAGAAACCCCACAGATTAGGAACGACACGGCTGTGATTCGCTCGCGGTCGAATCGGTCGGAGAGAGCACCGACGATCAGCCGGCCACCAGCCGACCCGACCGGAAGCAGCGTCGCGGCTATCGTCGCCGTTCCCGCGGTCAGTCCGGCCTCCTCGGCGTACAAGACCGTCCGTGCGGTGATCATCAGCCCAGCCGCGCTGACCGCGAAGAACATGAAGTACATAACCCAGAACTGCCACGTTCGGATCATCTCACGCCACGTGTACTGACGGTTCCCAGCGTGGTCCACGTCACCTTCGTCAGCATCCGTGCTGGGTTCTGCATCCGTGCTGGGTTCGGTGTCCGTACCGGCTTCGGCATCTGTCGCGGCAGCAGCATCGGCTTCAGCGTCCGAGTTCGTCGTCTCCGTTTCGTCCGGGTGGTCCCATCCGTGGGGCGGGTCGGTGAGAACAACCGCTCCGACGACGATACCGATGCCGATGAGCGCACCGGAGGTCCAGAGCCCGGTCGCGAGCGCGTCGCCGGCGACCATGTACCGAATGAAAGGAACGAACGCCGCGCTGCCGGCCGCAAACGCCATCGTTCCGATTCCGGTCGTGAGCCCACGCTTGTCGGGGAACCACTTCACGGCGGTGTTGACCGCGACCGTGTACACCATCCCAACCCCGACCGCGCCGACCGTGTAGGTGGCGTAAACGTGCCACAGCTCGGTCGCAAACGCCAACGCGACGTATCCCCCACCTGCGAGCACGCCAGCGGCGAGGGTCACCGCTCGCGGGCCGTATCGGTCACGCCACCAGCCCGCCGGGAACTGGACCAATGCCATCGCGACGACGTACGCCGTGAACACGAATCCGAGCGCTGAGAGGGAGGCATCGAGGTCGGCAGCAAGCGGCCCCTCCAGCGACGACCAGACGTACTGATACGGGCTTACGAGTGCCATCATCACGGCGGCGGCCGTGATCTGCCACCAACGCGAATAACCGAGTTCGCGCTTTGCCGTCGCCGCGTGGTCGATATCTTGGGTGCCGCTCATTCGCCTACAACGAGTGTATTGGGGATTCGTGGTCGGTCCATTCGTTGGTTATCGGTGTTCACGCACGAACGTATACAACCACTTCGCATCCGGAGAATAACGGTCCGCGTGGCCCGAGGTGCGGTTGACTCAACGGCGTATATCTCGATGTTGGCGTTCGCGCACGGAACCCTTTTGACCGTGTCCGTCAACTATCAGTATGGTTCTCGTGGAGTCGCCGGCGATCGCAGTTGGCGGCGTGGTTGCGACGCTCGTCGCCTTCGTGGTTATCCGCTGGGATGCGACCCGAGTCGACGTCGCTCGTCCGACGCTGTGGGCAGCGATCGCCGCAATCCCGGTGTCCATCGGGTTCTCGATGTATTTGTTCGCGTCCGTTCCGATGACCGGTATCCTCGTGACCGCCAACACCGGACTCGTGCTGTACGGATTCGAACGCGAGGTGTCCACCGGCGAGGAGGAGTCGCTCGAACCGGGGTCGCTGCCGAACCGCAAGTAGCGGTCGGCCAGCGCACACGCTCTGTTCGCCGTTTTCACTGGCGTTCAAAAGTGGACTCGTGGGGGTCCCGTGAGCGGAGCGAGCGAACGCTCCGCTCGCCATTTCTTCACTAGCGTTCAGAAATGGACTCGCGGGGATTTGAACCCCGGGCCTTCCCCGTGCCAGGGGGATGATCTACCACTGATCTACGAGCCCTCGTACGCAACCACTTCTTCCGTGCTGGATATCTTAAGGGCTTCGACTCGGCAAGCAGGGTTGGGGTCAGATCCGATCGGAGTCGACGTACACGTCGAGATCGACATCCCGATTCGATCCCTCCAGATCCCTGACAGCGCGCTCGACGACGCGCTCGGCCTCCGTTTTGATGAGCGGGATCGCCTTCTTCAGCACCCAGTCAAACGAGACGAGCCGCGGGAGATCGAGTGCGTCCGGACTCGCAGAACTCGGGTCGAACTCGACTTCGAGCGCGACCTCACAGGAGGGCCCGTCCGGGTTTGTCTCGTCGGTCTCGCTATCGAGCGGCGTCACTCGCCAGCAGCCGCTGGCGTCGATATCTTTGGTGATCCGCCAGTCGATGCGTTCGGGCGGATCGACGCCGGTCACCCGCGAGTGGGCGGTGTAAGTGAGCTTCCACCACGCGAACGTGAGCGCGTAGCGCGTGTCGGGGCCGCCGTCGCCCCCTAGCGTTCGGACCTCCCGGAGGTACTCGGAGTAGCGCGCGTACTGCGGGAAATCGAGGAGAAACTCGTACACGGCCTCCGGGTCGGCGTACACCTCCGTGCGTACGGCAAGTTCGTCCACACCAACCACAGTTCCCGGCGACTATTAAGCGGTCCGGGAGGGGGTGACGATCGACGTCGTCGTGGACCGGTTTGGGTTCCGCGAGCGCGACCCGGAAGTGTCGGCCGGAGCCAACGGATACATACTCCTCGGAGCCGTCGGGTTGTCGCATGGCCGCGGACGACCGAAACGCGTTTGAGGTGTACCGCGACCGGGTGGATCGACCGTTGGTCAGGCTATTCCGCGAGTACGGGGCCGCGGAGGCCCACTGGCTCGTCGTCGGAATGGTCGCCAACGTGGTTGCCCGGGTCGCAGGGCTGCTCCCGCCGGTCGTCCTCGGCGTTGCCATCGACGCCGTGTTCACCGGCGACGGTCCGTACACGCTCCCGGTCGTCCCGGACGCGTGGCTACCGACCGCAGACGCCGCACAGTTCCAGCTCTCCGTGATCCTCATCGTCGGCGCGTTCGTCGTCACCGGCGTCTTTACCTTTATATACGGAATCGCCGCAAACAACTTCGCCCATCGGGTGATGCACGCCGTTCGAACCGACTCCTTCGACCGGATGCAGCGGCTCGACATGACGTTTTTCGACGATAAACAGACCGGCGAAGTGATGTCCGTGTTGAACAACGACGCCTCCAACCTTGAGGTCTTCTTGGACAACGCCCTCCAGAACTCCGCCCGTCTCGGCGTGATGGTCGTCGGCATCGCGGGCGTCCTCTTTTATTACAATCACGAACTCGCGCTCGTCACCCTCTCTGCGATCCCGCTTATGATCCTGTTCACGCTCTGGTTCATGCGTGCGGTCGAACCGAGATACGTCGAACAGCGGGCGATCGTCGGGGACCTGAACACCGCCCTCGAAAACGCGCTCTCGGGCGTCGAACTCGTGAAGACCTCGAACACGGAGGCACACGAGAGCGACCGCGTCGAGGCCGCCTCCAAGTCATACTTCGAGCGGACGATGGACATTCTCCGGCTCAACTACGTCTACCGGCCGGGAATGGAGCTGCTGGCGGGGCTCGCGTTCGCGGCGACGTTCCTCGTCGGCGGTTTCTGGCTCACACAGGGGCCACCCGGCCCGTTCACCACGGAGTTGACGGTGGGGACCTTCGTCACGTTCGTCCTCTTGACCCAGCAGTTCGTCGCCCCGCTCGCGGAGGTCTCGAACATCGTCGATCAGTACGAGAACGCGAAAGCCTCCTCCGAGCGCGTGTTCGGCCTGCGAGACATCCCAATCCGGATCACTGACCGCGAGGACGCGGTCGAACTCGGCGGCCCGAGCGATGGGCGGGCGGGCGGACGAGCCGAGGGTGTCGACGGCGAGGTCGTCTACGACGACGTCTCCTTTGCGTACGCCGAGAACGCGCTGGTGGACCCCGCAGACGCCGAGGAGGAGGTGATCCGCAACGTCTCCTTCAGCGCCGACCCCGGCGACACCGTCGCACTTGTCGGTCCCACCGGGGCGGGTAAATCGACCCTGCTCAAGCTGCTCTCTCGGCTCTACGACGTCACCGACGGCGCGATTCGCGTCGACGGCCATGACGTGCGGGACGTGACGGTGTCGAGCCTCCGGTCGTCGATCGGCTACGTCTCACAAGACACCACGCTCTTCGACGGCACCATCGCCGAGAACATCCGATACGGCCGGTTCACGGGCGCGTGGACAGATGCTGGCAAGCGTCCTGCGGACGACACGGTCCGCGACCGGGTGCGCGAGGCCGCGAAGGCCGCAGAAGCCCACGAGTTCATCGACTCGCTCCCGAACGGCTACGACACACGGATCGGCGAGCGCGGCGTGAAGCTCTCGGGCGGCCAGCGCCAGCGCGTCGCCATCGCACGAGTCGTGTTACAGGATCCGGCGATCCTGATCCTCGATGAAGCAACGAGCGCGGTCGACACCGAGACGGAGATGCTGATCCAGCGCTCGCTCGACCGACTGGCGGCCGACCGCACCACGTTCGTCATTGCTCACCGGCTGTCGACCGTCACCGACGCGGACACGACGCTCGTGTTAGAGGACGGTGCGGTCGTCGAACGTGGTACCCACGACGAACTCATCGAGGCCGACGGGCTCTACGCGAAGCTGTGGGGCGTCCAGGCCGGCGAAATCGACGAGCTTCCGGAAGCGTTCATCGAGGAAGCGCGCGAACGACACGTCCAGCGTGGCGTCGAGCGGGTCATCGAGAGCGAGACGCTTGAGGAGTGAGTTGGAGAGGCGGAAACTGCGTTCGTCGAGGGTCGATATCGACGAGAGTCGATCGGCTGTACCGGCAGAGAGGGGCCGTCAGTCGTCGCCGGAGACCTGCCCGGCCGCGTCGCCGGCATCTTCCGGGGTCGCTTCGGCCGGTGCCGGCGGCGAGTCGCGCACGTCGGCCCCTTTCCCTTCCGCGATGACATCGGCGTAGGCGTCGGGGAACACCCGCACGAAGTCGTCGAGCGCGGCCGCCCAGTCGTCGAGCAACTCGGCAGCGCGCTCGCTGTCGGTGTACGCGTGGTGGTTCTCAACGAGCCGACGGAGCATCCGTTCGTCGCTCGCGTCGAGGTCGGTCGAGAGCGACACCATCCCACGGTTGACACGCTTCTCGAAGCGGTCGTCGGGGTCGTACACGTACGCGATACCGCCGGACATCCCTGCGGCGAAGTTACGGCCCGTGTCACCGAGGACGGCAACGACGCCGCCGGTCATGTACTCACAGCCGTGGTCGCCGACGCCCTCGACGACCGCCCGGACGCCCGAGTTGCGGACGCCGAACCGCTCGCCGGCGACGCCGTTGACGTACGCCTCACCGGCGGTTGCGCCGTACAGACAGACGTTGCCGGCGACGACGTTCTCGGCGGGGTCGTAGCCCGCGTCGGCCGGCGTGTCGATCACGATTCGACCGCCGGAGAGTCCCTTGCCGACGTAGTCGTTGGCGGCACCCGAGAGTTCGAGCGTGACTCCCTGTGCGAGGAACGCGCCGAAGCTCTGTCCGGCGTGACCGTCGAACCGACAGGAGACGGTGTCGTCCGGGAGCCCCTCGCCGCCGTGTGCGGAGACGATGCGGTTCGAGAGCGTTGCGCCGACCGCGCGGTCGACGTTGCGTATGTCGCGGGTGAGCGCAACCGGTGCGCCGTCCTCGATGGCGGGGCTCGCCTCCTCGATGAGGTCCCAGTCGAGCAGCTCCTCGATGCCGGCGTGTGTCTGCGCGCGCGTCTTCGTGCGGGCGTCGCCCGCGGGCTCTGCGATCACCGCCGACAGGTCGAGGTGTTTCGCCTTCTCGTGGTCGGTGTCACGCTGTGTGAGGAGGTCGGGACGGCCCACGAACTCCTCGACATCCGTGAATCCGAGTTCGGCCATGATCTCGCGCAGCTCCTGGGCGATAAACGTCATGTAGTTGATGACGTGGTCCGGCTGGCCGGGGAATCGGTTCCGGAGGTCCTCACGCTGGGTGGCGACGCCGACCGGACAGGTGTTCTCGTGACACTGCCGGGCCATCACACAGCCGGAGGTGACGAGCGAGGCAGTTCCGAACACGTACTCCTCCGCGCCGAGCGCGGCGGCGACGGCCACGTCACGGCCCGTCTTGAGCCCGCCGTCTGCGGTCACCTTGATCCGATCGCGGAGGCCGGTCGCGCGCAGCATCTGGTTCGCCTCCGCGAGGCCGAGCTCCCACGGGAGCCCCGCGTTCTTGATCGACGTCTTCGGGGACGCGCCCGTGCCACCGGAGTGACCCGAGATGTGAACGACATCCGCGTTCGCCTTCGCAACGCCGGCGGCGATGGTGCCGATACCCGCCTCGGAGACGAGTTTCACGTTGACATCGGCGTCCGGACTCGCCGCTTTCAGGTCGAAGATGAGCTGTTTGAGGTCCTCGATCGAGTAGATGTCGTGTTGTGGGGGTGGCGAGATGAGCCCGACGCCGGGGGTTGAACACCGGACGTGTGCGATCATTTCGTTGACCTTCTCGCCGGGGAGGTGACCGCCCTCGCCCGGCTTCGACCCCTGTGCCATCTTGATCTGTAGCTCCTCGGCGTTCGCGAGGTAGCCCGCGGTGACGCCGAACCGACCGGAGGCGACCTGCTTGACCGAACACTCCTTTTCGGTGTCGAACCGCTCGGGCGGCTCGCCGCCCTCGCCCGTGTTCGCCTTCGCGCCGAGCCGGTTCATCGCAATCGCGTTGTTCTCGTGCGCCTCCGGCGAGAGGCTACCGAGACTCATCGCGGCCGTCGAGAAGCGCTCGACGATCGACTCGACGGGCTCGACCTCGTCGATCGGCACCGGGTCGCGGTCGGATTCGAACTCGAGGAGCCCCCGCAGGGTCTGGAGCTCCTCGGACTGGTCGTTGACGAGGTCGGCGAACTCACCGTACTGCTCGTAGTCGCCGCCGCGGACCGCCTGCTGGAGCGTACCGACGGTTTGGGGGTTCCAGCCGTGTTTGACGCCCGACGAGCGGTTCTCGTACTCGCCGGTCGTCTCCAGTTGGGGGTCCGCGCCGAATGCCATCGCGTGGCGCGTGCGGAGGTCGTCTTCGATCCGCTCGATACCGATCCCCTCGGTGCGGATCTCGGTTCCCTCGAAGAACTCGGCAACGAGCGCAGAGTCGAGGCCGACCGCCTCGAATATCTGTGCGCCCTGATACGACTCCATCGTCGAAATGCCCATCTTCGCCATCGTTTTTAAAAGGCCGTCTTCCAGCGCGGCTCGGTAGGCCGCCAGTGACTCGGCCTCGTCGGCACCGTCTGGACCGGCGACCACGTCGGCGATGGAGGCGTACGCGAGGTACGGATTGACCGCGTCCGCGCCGTAGCCGACGAGCGTCGCGAGGTGATGTACCTCGTGTGGTTCGCCGGATTCGACGACGATTCCCGCGCGGTTGCGGAGGCCGTCACGGACGAGGTGATGATGGACAGCACCGGTCGCGAGCAGGCTCGGGACCGCGAGCCGGTCCGGGCCGATAGCTCGGTCCGAGAGGACGACCACGTCGGCACCGGCTTCGATTGCTGCCGCCGCGTCGTTGCGAACGCGGGTCACGGCGTCGGTGAGAGAGGTCGTGGTGTCGTAGGTGATGTCGACGGTTACGGCGTCGAACCGGGAGGTGGGAGCGGCGTTGGCGTCGGAGTCACCATCGCCGAGCGACTTCAGCGCGGTCGTTTCCGCGTCGGACAACACGGGCGAGTCGGCGACGATCTGGCGGGCGTGTTCCGGCGTCTCCGCGAGCAGGTTGCGCTGGTTGCCGATCCGCGATTCCAGCGAGGTGACCAGCTCCTCACGGATGTAGTCTATCGGCGGGTTCGACACCTGCGCGAACAGCTGCTTGAAGTAGGTGAACAGCGGGCGGTCGATATCGGTCAACACCGATAGGGGCGTGTCATCGCCCATCGACCCGACGGGGTCCTTCCCCGACTTCGCCATCGGCTCAACGAGGTGATTCAGTGAGTCGTTGGTGTAGCCGAACGCGGCCTGATGGGCCCGCACGGTGCGGTCGTCGGTCGTCTCGATTCCAGCCGCGCCCGCGGTCTCACCGTCGACGGTCTCCGTGACGACCGCGTCGAGGTCGATCTGCTCCTCGTCGACCCACTCGCCGTACTGGTCGTCGGTGAGCTCCGCGAACACCTCGTCGTCAGGGATGATGCGACCTTCCTCGGGGTCGGCGACGAAGATCTCTCCCGGCTGGAGGCGACCGCGACGTGTTACGTCGGCGGCATCGGTCGGGAGCGCGCCGACCTCGCTGCCGACGACGAGACGGTTCTCGGCCGTCACCTCGTAGCGGCAGGGACGGAGCCCGTTGCGGTCGAGGACGCCGGCGACCTGCTCACCGTCGAAGCCGATGACGAGGGCGGGGCCGTCCCACGGCTCGACGAGCGACGCGTGGTAGTCGTAGAAGTCGGCGCGGGCGTCGCCCATCAGGTCGTCGTCACGGAACGCTTCGGGGACGAGCATCCGCAAGACGTGTGGAAGATCACGGCCCGTCTGGAGGAGGAGTTCGGTCGCGTTGTCGACGCTTGCGGTGTCCGACTGGTTCGGGTCGTCGATCACCGGCTTGATCGTCTCAAGCTCCGCGCCGAAAGCGGGGTGTTCGAGGTCGTTCTCGCGGGCGCGCATCCAGTTGACGTTCCCGCGGATCGTGTTGAACTCGCCGTTGTGGACGATGTTGCGGTACGGGTGTGCGAGGTGCCACGCACCGAGCGTGTTCGTCGAGAACCGGGCGTGGACCAAGGCGACGTGGCTCGCAAACCGCTCATCGGACAGGTCGGGGTAGTACCCAGAGAGCTGCGAGCCCTTCAACAGGCCCTTATATACGACGCGCTGGCGGTCGAGCGAGCAGACGTAGAACCGGCCCGCCCCGTCGATATTAGCGACGGCGGTCTCGATCTCACGGCGGGCGGCGTACAGCGCGCGGTCGAACCCGAGGAGTGCGGGGTCGTCATCTGGCTCGTTTGCCGGATCGGTAAACCGTTCGGCCAGACCCGCCCCCTCAACAGGCGTGACGAACAGTTGCGCAACGTGGGGTTCGGAGTCGAGCGCGGTCGCACCCAGATCCGCGTTGTCCGTCGGCACGTCCCGCCACGTCAGCACCTCGAGTCCGTACACCGAGAGTACCTCGGCGATGACATCGTGGATCTCGGCCTGAACACTCGGCTCGTTCGGCATGAAGACAGACCCGACCGCGTACTCCTCGGGAAGGTCAGCGTCGACGACCTCGCGGAAGAACTCGTCGGGCCGCGCAACCATAATCCCGGCTCCGTCGCCGGTGTCCTCCTCCGCGCCAGTCGTTCCGCGGTGTTCGAGGTTTTCGAGCAGTTGTACCGCGTCCGTCACCGTCTCGTGTGTCGGGTCGCCGTCGAGATCGACGACGCCGCCGATGCCGCAGTTCGACCGATCGTCGCTCGGGTCTGCGAGGCCCCCACCGAGATTCCCCGCGTCAGCCGCCCCCGGATCGGGGCTGGTACTATGTGGCTTGGTCATACGTATCGTCGGTGATGATGACGTAAAGGTATAACCCTGATACGGGTAGGATCCCTCGTACACACATTAGGGAATATAAGGTAATTATTCATCATGGGTGGATATCTGTTGACACGGTGTACAGTTGGACAGATATACCTCTAAATAACTCAATCTGTGTGATAGTTCTCGGGAAAACAGCGCGGAAAGCAGTAATTGTTCACCGATCAAAACACATCTGTCCAACTGCGTTTGTGCCGGTTTTGGTCGGTAGTGCGGTCAGTCTTCGAAGGGAGCGTAGCTTCCGTTGATGTCCCAGTCGTGGATACAGTAGACATCGCCCGGGTCGTCGTCGATACGCCAGCCCTCGACATCGGGGTCCCACCGTTCGGTCCGGCCGCACAGCTCGCAGCTCCGCTCGGTCGGCGGGGAGATGGTGGCGCTCATACGCGGTCGGAGGCGGTCCGCGAGCAAAAGGATACCGCACGGGCGGTGACCGCGCCACGCGTGGGGGCGAGGGAAGCTTCCGTTCATCTGCGTGGATCACCGCCGGCGACGGAGGACCGTTCCGACGGTGAGCACGAGGGCGGCGACGCCGACGCCGACGGCGCGAGCGGCGGCCGTCGAGAGGTCGTCTGCGGTCGAGCGGAGCGGCGCGTCCTCGATCGTCGGCGGACCATCAGACACCGTCTCGATAGCTGACGGGTCGTGTTCCGCGTCGGAGCCCTCGTCCGGACCGGTGACCCCAGTGCGAGCCAGCGGCGAGGCGGCGACCCCGCTCCCTGCCGGCTCAGCGGTTCCCGATCGAGTGTCCGTGTGGCGGTCCGCGACGGTCGACCCGCCACCGGTCGGGTTGGTCCGTGCCCCGCCACCGGGCGTTTCCGCGGCGGTCGAACCGGATGCCGCGACCCCCGGGGACCGGCCATCAGGGGCCACGACCACGCCGGAGGGGCCGGGAGCAACCCGGTCGACGGCGTCACCACCAGCCGCACCCTCCGGGTCGTCAAGGGGGTCGTCGGCAGGGGTATCCACGTCCGCAGAATCGGACGGGTCGTCGCCGCCCGCGGGATCCGTGCCAGCCCCCGGAGCGTCGGCGTCGACCCCCGCTCCCGGTGCGTCGGCGTCGTCGTCCACAGGAGCGGTTGTCCCGCCGCCCCCGGTTCCGTCGTCTCCGGTCCCGTCGTCCCCCGTTCCGCCGCCGGTCACCGTCGAATCCGACTCGTCGGCGGTGGAGCCGCCCGCGGTCGTGTCACCGGCGGGATCCGAGCCAGCCCCGTCTGTCGCGTCGCTCGATCCGTCCGATTCGGTTGACCCGTCTGAGTCAGTCGCCCCGTCCGATTCGGTTGGCTCGTCCGGCTCGTCGTCGGTCTGCGGGACGTAGGTCAGCTCCGTCGCGGCGGTGTGGCCGTCGTCCGCGTCGGGGTCGGCGTCCGCAGCCGCGCGGAGGCGGTCGTCAGCGACCTCGAACGCGGCGACGAGGTCGGTTTCGGTGGCGTGCTCGCTCCCGGACCCGCCCAGCATCTCGGTTGCGTTGGCGACGAGGAAGCGGTCGTCCGCGCCACCCAGAAGCGGGAGCGTTTCGTTCGCGGTCGCTCGGATCGCGGGGTTGGCGTCCTCGGTGGTCGACGCGTCCGCGTCGGTCACCGTGAACGTGAGCCCGTCGAGGTCCGCAAGCGCCGCGCCGGTCTCGGGGGCGGGGTCGGCAGTCGCGAGGAAGCCGTCGAGACCGGTTGCGGTGGCCGCGTACACCACCGTGTCGTTCGCGCGGACCGTGTCCGTCGGCGAGAGGGTTCCGGTCGCGATGGCGTCGGTCACGTCCGCGGGCGTGGTGAACGCGTCCGGGGGTGTGTCCGCGGCCGTGTAGACAGTGAGGTCGTCAGTCGAGCGGGGGGCGAGGGTCGTCGTTGCGGTCGCGGTCGGGCCGTCCGGGGCTGCGCGGGCCGTCAGGGTGTAGTTCCCGGTCGGGAGCGGCCCGTCGCGGTCGGGCGTCGTCAGCGAGTCGAGCGATGCCGGCTCCGCGACTGTGAGGAGCGTCTCGGCGTCCGGGTCGCCAGCGAGGTAGGTGTTGAGAGCGATGTCGACCGACTCCCCGCGGGGCGTCGAGAGCATCGCCGTGACCACATCGGTCCCGTTTGGGCCAGTAAGCGTGAGGTGGGTGGTGTTGGCGTCTGAGCTAAAGTTGAGGTCCGCCATTAATATGTTGCTGTTTATAAACGACTGATTCGCAAAATAGACATCTGGCTCCTCCGGCTCTATGATTTGGACCTGATCGGATGAGGAAAATCCGGATTTCAAATCAGTTACTGTGAGTGTGTACTCGCCTGGATTTTGAGGTTTTAGCGAAATATCTCGAAGGCCAGGTTCCTCAAGTGAAATTCTTTTTTCAGTTATGATCGACCCAGTCGCATTTTTAAGGTCGACACGCAGGTCACGATTGCCAAGATTGGAGCTGACATCCGCTTTGACATTGTGTCCAGTCCATACCTCGCTGGTGGAAGTGTTTATTTCTAGTTCAGGATCGATCACTTGTAGAGAGGCTTCATTAGAAAAAGAAGGGCTCTCAACAGTATACTGCCCTCCAGCCAAATTAGCTGTCTCATACCGGATTATTTGACTACGAGAACCCGAATCGAGAGATATGCTCACATTTTCATTAAAAAGGCTCACAGTGAACTCTCCTGACTGATTCGTTTCAAAACCGATCGTATCTCCCTTGGCTACTGTGTGGTTTGAGTCACTAGAGACTGTTTCACCCAAATAGATTGTATCATACACTTCAGACTCTATTGGATATCCGTTTTCCTGAGGTTCGATATTTTTGAGTGAGATGTTTTTAATCACCGGAAAAACTCCGGTATCATCTCCGGTGTTAAATTGAGACGGATACAGCTGAAGACGACTCTGATTAAGATCGTAAGAATCGGCTGATTTCGCGAGATCAAGCGTGATAGCCTCTGAGTTATTCAGTTGTACTGTTACGTTCCCGGTGTTATTTATATCCGAATTAAATACGACTTCGATGACGCTCTCGTGAGACTCAGTTGATTCGATACTGGAAACATAGTGGACTGGTTGTGTCTCGACTTTCAATTGTACGGGAACCGTGATTATACGTTTATGAATGGCATAGATCGTGTCAGAATCAAATCCAGAGGAACCAGAATGGACCGTTGCTGCAATCTCAGTTCCGTTCTCTATTTCATCGATTTCGACCGAAAAGTTACCCTCTTTACTTTGCTCCATTCCAAGAACTGTACTTAAATCA
>LFFM01000912.1_pt1 | contig 20988 bp, 17 predicted proteins | sample 643131 | NCBI WGS metagenome assembly LFFM01 (sample SAMN03777445, study PRJNA286221) | soda lake metagenome | biome: soda lake; feature: Kulunda steppe; material: water; isolation source: sample Tc-Br brine of Tanatar trona crystallizer | place: Russia: Kulunda steppe | collected 2011-07
CCCGTCCACGGGTACGTCGAGCTGCCGGACGCGCTCGTCGACGGCGTCGTCGACACCCGACCGTTCCAGCGGCTCCGATACGTCCGGCAGCTCTCCGCGACCCACCTCGTCTACCCCGGCGCGAACCACACGCGGTTCGAACACTCGCTCGGCGTGTACCACCTCGGCCGGACCGTCTTCGAGAACCTCCGTCGGCAGTCGTACTTCACGCGCGACGCCAGCGTCGACGAGCTCGAAGAGATCCAGCGGACCCTGGAGTGTGCCTGTCTCCTCCACGACGTGGGTCATCCGCCGTTCTCACATCTCTCCGAAGGGCTGCTCGACGAGAGCGTCCTCCGCGAGCGCGTCGCCGACGCAGGCCTCGTCGACGCCTTCGATGACGCCGGCGTGGGCGGGGATCCGCTCCGCTCGGCGAGCCCGCACGAGCTGCTCGGCTGTGTGCTCATCGTGGAGGCGTACGGCGACGCGCTGCGTGCGTTCGACGTCGACCCGTTCGAGGTGTGTGCGTACGTGCTCGGCTACAGCCTCGCGTACGAACGCGGCGAGCCGTGGCAGTACGGGGTCGGCGCACAGCTGCTCCACTCGCCCATCGATGTCGATCGGCTTGACTACATCACGCGCGACAACCGGATGACCGGCGCGGGCGTGTTGAGCTTCGACGTGGACCGGATGGTAGACGCCTACACCGCTCATCCCGAGGAGGGACTGGCGCTCTCGGAAAAGGCGCTGTCGACCATCGGTAACTACCTCGAAGGCCGAATCGCGCTGTACATGTGGGTTACCCAACACCACAAGTCGGTGTACGCGAACCGGCTCCTCCAGGCGATGCTCGACGAGTACACCGCGACCGTCGGCGAGCGCCCGGTGAGTGTCGACGGCGTGCTCGAACGGGAGCTGGACGACAACGCCGTGCTCGAACGGCTACGCATCGCCGCCCGGGAGAACCCGGACTCACGGCTGGCGTCGATGTACGATCGCTTCCGGGGCCGGCGGTTCCCGGCGACCTGTTGGAAACACCGGATCGCCCTCGCCGACCGCGTCGACGCCGACATCGACGCCTTCGCGACGTGGCTCACGAGCGAGGACGACCGGCTGGAGGGGTTGTTGGCGGACGCGCTCGACGTGCCGCCCCACGAGGTGTGGATCGACCGTTCGTACGTCCCGGCGTACGACCCTGACGAGCTGGCGGACATCCCGATCGCCTACGGCGGCACCACGCGCTCGGTCGGTGAGTGGGGGCTGTACGGCGACCGTGCGTTCGACGTGCCGATCCCGTTCGTGTTCGTCCCCGCGGGAACGAAACGCCGAACGACCCGGTTGCTGGAGGCGGCGTTCGCCCACGAAGTCGGCTCCGACGGCGACCGCGTCCGTCGCTGGGCGGACGTCGGCGGGGCCGAGACGCCGGACGACACGGGTCGGTAACGACGACCGCTGAGTCGTCACCAGACGGTACGCAGACGCCTTCCCGGACGCTCAGTCGTCGGCTTCGGCGGGAACGGCATCGTCGCCGGCTGAGTCTGTGTCGTTGCCGGCTGACGCCTCCGTCCCGGCGTCGTCGGCGCGCGGGAAGTTGTCGATCGTCGCCGCGCGGAACGCGTCCTCGTCGAACGTGTCCTCCGCGTCGAGGAAGTCGAGAACGGTTCGCACGTCGGTCATCGCGTTCTTCAGCGCCGTCGACGCCCCCGGCGAGGGGGTGATGTTGAACAGGATCCCGTCCCCCTCGATCTTCGCCTCGCCCATGTCGAGCGCCCTGTTGTCGGTGTCGACGATCTGCGGGCGGACCCCGCCGTACCCCTTCGCTCGGGAGATGTCGTCGAGCTCGACGGAGGGAACGACTTTCCGCACGTTCGGGAGGAACGACCGCTTCCCCACCGCGGGGAGGTCGTACACTAGGTTCCGGACCACGTACGGGAAGAGGATGCGGTCCGAGAGGATCTCACCGTAGCTTAGGAACGACGACGGAGTGAACCCGAACACGTCGGCGAAGTCGCCGACGGTCGACAGCTCGCCGCGTTCGAGCGCCGGGACGAGCTTCGCGGTCGGGCCGAACCGCGTGACGCTCGCGTCGTGGACGTCGGCGTCGCCGTGGACCGCCGCGAACGGGAGCTTCTTCATCTGGAGCGTGTACACCTTCCCGTTCAACAGGTCGTCCGCGAGGAAGAAACTCCCAGCGACGGGGAGCAGCGACATGTCCCCACCGTACCCCATTTCTTGGGCGAACTGGAGGCTGTGCGACCCGGCGGCGACGACCACCGCGTCGGTCGCGAACTCGCCGTCGTCAGTCTCCACGTGGAACCCGTCGTCGGTCTCGTCGACGCCCGTCACCGTCGTCCCGAGGTGGACGGCGACCCCCGCTTCGGCGCGCGCGGCCTCGACGAAGGAGTTCGCGACCATCCCGTAGTCGACGACGTAGCCGTCCGGCGTCGACAGCGCGAGCAGCTCCGTGTCGGGGTCCCGCCCCTCGACCACCTTCGGTTCGAGCTCGGCGATCTCCTCACGGCCGATCGGTTCGAGCTTCGGGAAGAGCTCGCCGAACCCCTCGTCGTGATAGCGCGCCTCCAGCTCGGCGACCTCTTCCTCTCCGACCGCGAGCACCATCTTGTTGCGCTTGCTGTGCATCTCGCGGTCGGGATCGACGTGTTCGAGGTACCCCGCGAGCAGCTCCGCGCCCTCTTTGACCGCCTCCGCCTTCTCTAGGGTGTAGTTCGTCTCGATGTCGCCGAAGTGGAGCGTCTGAGAGTTGTTCGTGTGGTGGGTGTTTACCGCCCCGATCTCCCGCTCCTTCTCGATCAGGGTGGCCCGGTCGATGTCCGTGAACTTCGCGACCGTGTACAACAGCGCCGCCCCGCTAATCCCCCCGCCGACGATCAGTAGATTGGTGTCGTCTGACATGCGTTCGTGGCTCCGTCTCATCGGGGAGTACCGGATCGATCATTAACACGTTTCCTATTCCGCGGAGCCGATCGACCGCTCGTCACGGTAGCGCTCGTGGAGCCGCTCGAACACCGATCGTCCCGTCTCCGTTCGCAGACGTCGAACGGTCGTTTCGAAGAACTCGTCGAGGGCGGCGTACTCCCGAAACGCCTCCGGGTCGCCCTCGGCGGGGTCGTACCGCTCGGCGCGCTCGTAGACGAGGGCCTGCAGGCAGGTGTCGAGCAAGTCGCACTCCTTGACGAGGACCGCTGTCGGCGTCTCGCGGGCCTCGTACTCCGCGAACGCGTCCCGGATCCGATCGGGAAGCGGGTCGGTGAGGTCGGCCATCGCCTCGCGCTCCGCGGCCGCCTTCGCCGCCGGGTCGGGGGCGTCGGCCGTCGTATCGGCACGGGTCGCCACGTCGCCGGTCTCCGCCTCGGCAACGTCGTGGACGACCGCAAGCCGGAGCGCACGGTCGAGGTCGACCCCGCCGAGCTCCGCGGCGAACCGGTCACCGAGTGCCAACACCAGATACGCGACCCCCCACGTGTGTCCGGCGACCGACTCCGGGTCGTCGACGCCGCGGAGCTGCCAGCCCGTACGCCGCTCGTCTTTCAGCGCGTAGGCGTCGAGGATCGCGTCGATGGCGTCGTCGAGCTCCGTGTCGGGCTCAGCGTCGGCGTCGTCACGCTCCCCATCTGATTCCGCGTCGATGTCGTGTGCCGCGCCTGCTTCCCTGTCCGTCTCTGGACGATCGCGGGTCACTCCGCGTCGAGGAGGGCCCACTCGTCGAGGCCGGTCCGTTCGATAACCTCGCGGCGGACCATCTCGTCGAGCACCTCGTCGAGCCGACCGGGCTGGGCGACCTCCATCTCGATCCGCCCGATGCCGTGGTACTCCTCGAGGTAATGGCGGATCTCGTCGCGGTCGAACGTCTCCTCGTCGGCACGCTCCATCGCCCCTTCGGTGAGGTCTATCATGTCCTCGATGAAGTTCCAGGGGTAGACGACCCACGTCCAGCGCTCCAGCCGCTCGCCGACGAAGTCGGGCTCGAACTCGGAGGTGCCGAGCAGCTGGAGGGTCGCGGTTCGGACCTCCGCCGCGTCACGCTCCTCAACGTACTCCTCGGCGCGGCGGATCGACCCGCCGGTGTCGGCGATGTCGTCGATGATCAGGACGTCTTTCCCCTCCACGCTCCCCTCCGGCATCGGGTAGCGGATCTGGGGCTCCTCCGCCTTCTCCGCGGTGCCGACGTAGTGTTCCATCTTGAGGCTCGTGAGGTCGTCGAGCCCGAGAAAGTCACAGGTACACCGCCCCGCGAACCAGCCGCCACGGGCTAACGCGACGACGACGTCCGGCTCGAAGTCGTCGCGTTTCACCCCGTTCGAGACGTTGCGGCAGAGCCCGTAGATGTACTCCCAGTTGGTGACGGTGCAGTCGAAGTCGTCCGGGAGGTCGCTCATACGTGCTGAGGTGGCGCGCCCGCGCTGATAAGGGTTTAGCAACGACGATGAGCGGTCGGAACCGACCACTGACACGGATCGGCCGTCCGCAGGCGGTTTACAGTTGTGGCGAGGCGAAGGCCCACCCGTTCACAGTCTGTCGGTGATGTCGAACGAGTCGTCGTCGCTCTCGCCGTCTTCGCCGGTATCGGCCCCACCGTCTTCGCCGGTATCGGCCCCACCGTCTTCGCCGGTATCGGCCCCACCGCCCTCGATCGGACCGCCCTCCATCGAACCCCCCTCCCACGCTGCACCGCTCTCGTCGAGTCCCGCGGCCAGTCCGGCGCCGAGGCCGTAGGTGTCGCGGACGGTCCGCGCGAGCACGCCGTCGCGCTCGAAGACGACGTAGACGGCGACGAACCGGTGGGCGGCCGGCCGCAACACGAACACCTCCCGCGGGTCGTCGTCCCCTCGGGTTTCGTTGACTCGCGCTATCAGCGGCTCTATCGGCAGTCGTGCCGTCTTCACCTCCGCGAACGTGTCGGTGCTGGGTCCGTCCGCGAACAGGTAGAGGGCACCGTTGGGGTCCCCATCCGTCGATTTCGTCGTAATGGAGCCTATCGCTTCCCCCTCGGCACGTATCCGTTGCCACGCCTCAACGGCGGCCTCGAACATCCCTTCGACGTCGTCGGCGAACCGGAACCGCGTCTCGCACACCACGTCGAGCGCCGTGATCCGGGCGTCGCCGTCTTCCCATGCCAGCGTCGCATCGACGACGTTCCCCGGTTCGAGCGCGTCGATCCGGTCGGCTAGCTCCCCTTCGTACCCCGTCGCAGCCGCGTACAGCGGATCGTACGCCCCCTCGGCGTCGGGGTCACTCGGGTCGATGGGGGTCTCCGGCAGCTCGACCAGGACGAACTCCGCCGCTCCCGCCTCCCCGTTGTCCGTCGATTCCGGCGGTTCATCGTCCGCCGTTTCCGGCGTTTCGTCGGGGGAGTCTCCGGGCGTCCCGTCGATCGGTCGCGGCCGGTGGTCGTGGACGCGGAACCGTCCGGTCGTCGTCGGATGCATACCAGTCGTTGGATCGGCCGTCGGATAAGCCGGTTGGTGACGTACCGATTCCGGGTCGATATCGTCGTATCGCGACGACGGATCCGTGTCGTTATGGGGGTGGCTACCGTACGTATCGACAAATGGGGATCCTCGAGGACAAGTCGAACGCCAGACTGTTCTACAAGTACCTCTCGAAGGTGTACGACCGGATCAACCGGTTCAACTGGAACGAGGAGATGCGAGCGGAAGCGCTCTCGTGGTTGGAGTTCGGCGAGGACGACCGCGTGCTCGACGTGGGCTGTGGTACCGGGTTCGGTACCGAAGGGCTGCTCGAACACGCCGACGACGTCCACGGTCTCGACCAGAGTATCCACCAGATGGAGAAGGCGTTCGAGAAGTTCGGCAAACACGATCTGGTGAACTTCTACCGCGGCGACGCCGAACGTCTCCCGTTCGTCGACGACAGCTTCGACATCGTCTGGTCGTCCGGCTCCATCGAGTACTGGCCGAACCCCGTCGCGGGACTCGAAGAGCTGCGGCGCGTGGCGAAACCCGGCGGACAGGTGCTCGTCGTCGGGCCGGACTACCCCCACAACCGCGTCCTCCAGCGGGTCGCCGACGCGATCATGTTGTTCTACGACGCCGAGGAGGCGGACCGGATGTTCGAGGCAGCCGGCTACGAGTCGTTCGAACACCACATCCAGCGCGCCACCCCTCAGAGCCCACGGGCGATAACGACCGTCGCGCAGGTCCCCGACTGACGTCCTCCCCGCGTTCGGAACCGGCTCACCCCGGTTTGACGGTCGTCGCTACCGACGCGATCGGTTGTCCCCGAACCGAGAGTTGCACCTCGACGCGGTCGCCGGGCCTCGGTGTGGGATCGTTCGTCCCCGCGATCCGGACGGACGCCTCGTCACCGACGATCCACTCGTCCCCGCTCGCGGCGTTGAACGGTCCGGTCGGCCCCGGTCGGAACCCCGCGGCTGAGAAGAACGGGACTGACGGCTGACGTGCGAGCGAGTCCCCGTTCACCCACACGCGAACGGTCAGCTCTTGGACGTCTATCGGCTCCCCACCCTCGTGGAGCAGGACCAGCCGATCGCCCTCCGCCGACAGCGAGATCATCGCCGTCGGTGCCGGCTCGGTCGGCTCATCGAACGCCGCGGTCGCCACGCCGACCGCGAGCAGGACGGCGATCGCGACGAGGAGTACCCCTGCTAGCGTCGCGACTGCGCGCGTATCAGGCCCTGCTTTCCGCGAGGTTCGAATCGACACGGGGCGACTGGTGCGGCATCACGTAAAAGGGGTCACACGAGCGGAGCCGCTGTCCGCCGTCAGTGACTACGGCGGTTGTCAGTCAGGAGCCGCCGTCGTCGGTCAGTCGCGGCGTCTCGATCGGCTGTATCCCGTCGATCACCGCCACGCGCGGCTCGTCGATGACGGTGATACGATACGTCTCCGTCGGCGAAAGAGTTCGAACGACACCGTTGGCGTCGGTCGCCCCGATCGCCTCGCTATCCCCGCCGCCGACGCTCTTCGTCACGGTGACGCCGGAGACCGGATCGTCCGTCTCGTCGTCACGGACGGTCACCGTCACCGGCCCGCCGGGGTAGCTCCGATTCACCGTGACGTTGAACCCGTCCTCCGTCGTTGAGACGGTATCTGCGTCGGGGAACCGATCGAGCCCGATCCGCTGGTGTTCCGCAAACACCTGTTCGGTCCCGCCGCTGACGAACGAGCGGAGGGTTCCGAACTCGTGTGGGACGGTGATCCGCTGGACCGAACCCGCCCCGAACGCATCAGGCTCGCGGAGCGCGGTCGTCTCCGGGTAGCTCGCGATCGCGGCGTCGATCGCCGCCTCGCTGGAGAGCGTGCCGCCGCCACGGTCCCACCGGTCGCGCCGGAACGCCTCGCGGACGTACTCGTCGTCGTCGACGGTCGCCAGCACGATGGCCTCTTGGCTCGACTCGACGTGGATCTGTGTGCCCGGCGTGTCACCGCGAACCGTTTCGAGCGCGCGGTCACGGACCGGTCCCTCGTACACCTGAAGCTGGACCTGTAGCTCGTCGAGGCGTCCCGGCGAGGAGAACCCGTCAGTCTCCTCGGCGACCTCGTCGAGGAGGTCCAGCCGGTGATCGTACTCCGCCGCGATCGCGGCGACACGCACCAGCTCGTCGAGCAGTTCACGGTCCGTGAGCTCCCCGTTCGCATGCGCGTTCATCGCCGCGGTCTGTCGGCTATCGAGGCTCACTTCGTCCTGTTCGACCTCGTTGATCGCGGCCAGTATCCGACGCTGCCGTTCCGCGTTGTCCTCGGCCGACTCGATCCGCTGGAGCGTCGTCTCCGTTCGAAGCGCGGCGTCGATCTCCCCGACCGAGAGATCGAGCGCGGTTCCGAGGTTCGCGTCACGCTGTGTGGCTCCCACGCGCGGCGTCGCGTCCGGCGGCGTCGACAACACGCGGAGGGTGAGGTTTCCCTCGTCGATCGATGCGGTCTCGACGGTGCCGTCGGTTGACGGGGCACCCGACGACCCCGTGGCCGGGCCGTCCGTGTTCGATTCGGCCATCGTCTGTCCGAGAACGGGTGATCCACCGACGTCTATCGTGGCGGCTCGGGAGTCTTCGGGAGCGTCCGGGGCTTCGATGTCGGTTGCCGTCTCCGCCGGCGACGTCCCGCCGGCGATCGGCGCGACGAACAGCAGGAGGGCGACGGCCAGCACCGGGAGGGCTCTCATCGTCGAAGCGTTCTCGGCCAGGGATAAAAAAGCCATCTCAACGCCCCGGCTTTGGGTCGGCAGATCGGTCAGAGCAGCCGATAGCGTCCACGGGACTCGGAGAGTTCCCCGCGACGGGTGAGCGCGTCGAGAATATCTCGGGTGGCGTCGGCCGGCACGCCGTGATCGGTCGCGTACGCGACGACCGCCGTCTCGGTGGGCTCGTCCGACTCCCGAACCCCGTCTCGAACGATCTCCTCGCGCGAACGCGTGGACCCGCTACCCCCTCCGACCCGTGTGCCCGCCTCGAACACCTCGTCGGCGTCCAGCCCCGAGCGCTCCAGGTACTCTCGGTCGTCGATCCCAGCGTCCTCGACCGCACGCTCCAGCTCGGAGACGTGTTCGACATCGGCAAACGCCTCGCTGTCGCCGTGCTTCTTCGCCAACAGCGCTGCACGGGCCTCGCGGGCGGCCGCCCGGTCGCCCGACTCGAAGAAGCGCTTCAGCTTCGCCGTTCGATGCGTCTTTCCACATCGCGAACACCGTGCGGACTCGCTCGTCTCCGGGTCGCGGAGCAGCCACAGGTTTCCACACTCGTTGCAGCCGACGACCGCGTACATAGGTCACCGTTCGGCCGGACCGGTTTTGAACGCTGGCATCGCGGCCGCGGTTCCTCCCCTCGCTACGTCCCCTCGTCGTCGTTCTCGCCGTCGGGTAGGGAGATCAGGTTCTCGCGGCCGAGTCGGAGCTTCTCGACGCGACCCTCGTCGGCCATCGCCGAGAGCAGCTGCGAGACCTTCGCGTCCGACCAACCCGTCTCGGCGACGATATCGGCCTGTCGCATCCGGCCGCCGTTGCGTTCGAGCAGCCGTTCCACTCGCTCCTCGTCCGAGAGCAACGAGAGGTCCTCCGCCGGCTCCTCGTCGTTCGTCCCGTCGTGATCGCTCTCCTCCGGATCGGAATGCGCTGCTCCGCCGGGCGTACTCCCGTCCCGTCCGCCCTGGGTCGCCGCCGTCGACGGAGTCTCGCGTCGGTCCCCGTCGTCTTCGGCCGACTCGACGCGACGGTACCCTACGAGTCCGGCGGCGACGAGGAGTGCTCCGAGGACGATCGCGCCGGCCAGGAGCGTCCACGGTGGAGCCATGCCGTCGGTGCCGGTCCCGGTCGGCGAGTAGACGATGACGACTCGGTCATCTCCCTCGAACACGCGTGGCCCCTCGACGATAACGGCGTTCTCTTGGAGCGGCACCGCCGCACCGGGAGTCCCGGAGACGGTGTACCCCTCGGGCGTCATCAGTTCGATCCGCTGGTCGGCTTCGAGCGAGCGGAGCCACGTCCCGTCGTCCGGCGTCGTGAGCGCATCGCCGAGCTGGAGGTTCTCGCCGTCCTCCTCGAGGAACTCGGTCCAAACGAAGGTGAGGCGCAGCTCGCCGACGGCGGCCGGTGGCTCCTCGTCCGTCTCGTCGTCGAGGTCCATCTCGGCCGCGTCCTCGATGACGACGACCTCACGATCGACGTCGGTGATCGTCATCCGTCGGTCGACGTTCCGACTCGCCTCCGCCGCGAACCCCTCGAACAGCGCGGGGTCCGGGCCCAGTTCGTCGTCGAGGAACCGCTCCCCGACGGTTTCGAACGGCACGGTCTGGTTGGCGTCGCTGAACTCGTATCTGACGGCCACCTCCCACGCGGCGTCACGGTCCGGCTGGAGGTCGATCCGCATTCGTGTCTCCGCGGCCGGTTCGAACGCCGTGTCGACCTGCGGCGACGGGTCGGGTCCCACGGACGGTCCGGATAGCGATGCCGTCCCGGACGAACCCGGTGCGGCGTCAGCTCCGTCCTCGGATGCGGGGACCGTCGGTGTCTGTATGGGTTCCGAGAGGCTACTGGAGGGGGCGTCTCCGGTAGCCGCAACCCCCGCGCCGGCGAGGAGAACGGCAGCGAGGAGGGCGGCGAGGAGCACGCGAATCGCGGGGTTCCGCATGTAGTTCGGGACCACTCGGCCCCTGGGCAAAACGCTTTCCATAGGCCGTTCGCTGCCGACCGTTCGGGTCCGTGGGCCTCTCTCCGGGTTGGATACGACCGATCGCTGTGGAGTGTTCCGAGAATATTCGATCCCCCTCGCGAGGGCTGAGCTGGACAAAACACTTACCACAGCCGTCTCGACAGCCGACTATGGACGCGCGAACGACCCTCCTGGCGCTCGGTGCTGCCGTGCTCGTCGTCGGCGCGGTCGGCGTCGTCGCGGCCCCGGACGCCATCGATGACCCCCGAAGCGGCGACACCGGCGAACCGCCCGGCCATATCGACCTCGCGGACGTCGTCATCGACCCCGCCGAGGTCAGCGGCGAGACCGCCACGCTCGATCTCGTCGTCGACCTCCGACACCGCGGTTCGACCGTCGAGAACGTCACCCTTCGCCACCGGGCACTCGACGCCGACTCCGGCCTGCTCGTCGACGAGACGACCGTCGATGTCGGCGACGTCGGCGACGTCGATCGGGACGGCGAGGTGACGGCCAACGGAAGTCTCGACGTCGAGCGCGCGGGCGGGTACCACCTCGAAACCGTCGTGTTCGTCGACGGCGAGCGAACGACGGAGCGGACGACCCGTATCGCCGGCGTCGAGGCACTCGTCCCCTCCTACGCGGATTCGTCCGTCGAGTTCGCCGACGGCAACGTCTGGCCCACGGTTGCGGTGTCTGTCGCGGACGCCGGGGCGGAAACCGCTACCCTCTCCGTGTCCACGTCGGTGACGAACCGTGGCGACGACCCGTCCGGCGACCTCGACCTCCGCGTCATGCTTCGGCAGGCCGACTCCAACGTCGTCGCCGCCGAGGCGAGCGAGACGGTCGGAACGGTTCGCCCCGGCCGCACCGACACCGTCACGACGACGCTCGACGTGCCGGACGGCTACAACTACTACGTCGACGCCGCGCTGTTCGACGACGACGTCCTGATCGACGAGACGCAAGCCGTCGCCAACCTCGACCCGCAGGAGACGATCGACGCGAACGAGACGGTCGAGGACGTCGAGTTCGCCGTCGAGGACTTTACGAGGACGGAGGCGACTGATGACGCCCTCGACGACGCCCCTGCCGACGAGGACGTCGAGGACGCGCCCGACGTGGGGGAGGACGCGCCCGGATTCGGCGTCGTTGTCGCGGTCGCAGCGCTCCTCGCTGCGGCCCTGTTCGCACGGAGGGACCGATGACCGACGACCACACGCCCGACGACCACACGGCCACACCCGACGACCACACGCCCGACGACCACACCAACACACACGCCATGGCTGATTCAACCGCGACGAACGACCCGACCACCACGGACGACTCGATCACCGCGAACGACTCAACAACCGAGGATCCGGCCGATCGGGACGGCGGCTCCCGGTTCACCCGGCTCACGTCCGAGGACCTCCGCGGGATCCTCGATCGGCTGGCGCTCGCTGCGCTGGCGGTGCTCGCGCTGATCGCCGCGTGGAGCTTCTACGGCTACGCCGGAACCGCGATCCGGACGTGGCTCGACCCCGCGTACCAGCCGATCGCGTTGGCGGCGTTCAACCTCGCGATCCTGTTCGTCGCGCTCGCTGGTGTCGCCCATCAGCTCCAGCGGATTCGGGGAGGAGCCGCCGGCGAGCCGTCGAGCACCGCCGATACCGGAGACGGCGCTGCAGACGGCTAGGCGGGACCGGAATCGCCTCGTCAGCGAGGATGGACCGTGCTCACTCCTCCGGGAGATCTCCCGTACTCCCCGGGATCTGCTCGACCTGCCCGGCGAGCGTCGCGGCGTCGCCCGCGACGGTCGACGGCTCCACTCCGGCCTCGTTCGCTACTAGTCGGACGTGTGCGGCGAGCAACGCAAGGGCACGCAACCCCTCCGACTCCGCGTCGCCGTCCGTCCGCTGGGCGAACGTCGTATCTACCTCGCCGTCGCGGACGACGCCGACGTGGACCGCTTCGATCCCGTCGCCGTCGAGCAGCTCGCGGGCGCGTGACAGCTCGGCTGCGAACGCGTCGTCCGTCGCCCGGTCGGCATCGTCTCCCGCCCGCCCGTTCTGGTCGTGACCGTCGCTCATACCGAAGCTCGGGGCGAGAGCGTGAAAAACGCGGCGTTGCGGCGGGTGGCAAAGAGCTGCTACCGCAGCGGGCGTCAAAAACGAACGTTGGGGGGCCGAGTCACTCCGGACGGGGGCGAGCGATGAACAGTGCCTCCTCCAGCGTGAACGGGTCGTACGTCGACTGGTGACAGACGCAGTACGCGCCGTCTTCTGCATTGTACCGTGCGGACTCCTCGAGCTCCTTGTAGCCGGGGATACAACAGAAGTGCGTACAGACGTTGAGATACGCCATGAACCCCTGATCCGTCGAGGCGGCGAGCCACTCGTCGTCTTGGGCGGCCTCCTCGATACGTTCCGAGCGGATCACGACCGCGTTCAGGCTGGCGTCAGCGTCCTCGGACCGCCAGGTCGTCGAGGCCGGTTTCCCGACCCCGTCGTTACCGACGTTGTTCCCCCAGGTGTCGTAGTCGTCGAAGTCGTCGATGTGGATCCGGTCGCCGGCGTCGTACGTCTCGTCCTGCCAGTCGTACGTCCCGGGGTTCGCACGGAAGATGTTGTCCGACTCGAAGTTCGGACGGACGTTCTCCTGTGACTCGATCCCACAGTACTGGAACCACTCGCCGGCGTAGGTTCGCCCGCCGCGTTCCTCGCGGGCGACTTCGATCTCGAATCCCTCGTCTTCTATCGTCTGGACCTCGGGCCAGATCCCCTCGATGAACCCGTCGTCGTCGACGCGGACGGGGATCTGCGGGAGTCCGCGCGGTGCCGGGCCGCCGGTGTGTTCGATCGTCATCGCGACGGTCTGTCCGCCGCCGACCCCGCCGGCGGTCGTCAGGGTGTTGACCGTCGCTGAACCCATCGCGCCGACCCCGGCGAGGGTCGCGCCGCCGACCACGCCCTTCACGAAGCGGCGCCTGCCGGACTCGGTCGGGTACTTGTCGGACATGCTCATGATAGAGTAGTCGGGGTGGACCAGTAAAAAGGGTGACGAACCGGCCGGTCGGCCGACCGCTCGCGGCCCCGGTCCGCCGGCCGAGTCCGTCCCGCCGCAGCCCCGGGATCTGCGTTTACTCGGTGTCGAGGCAAACGTTCGTCAAGGCGGCGGTTTTAACCGGAACCGGCCGAACTGTGCGTGGTATGGAGTTGCATAACCGAACGGTGCGGACGGACGTTCGTGAGCTCGGCGCGCTACTCGGGGACGTACTCGCCGCGCAGACGTCGACGGACGCCTACGAGACGGTCGAGGAGCTCCGAAACGCCGCGATCGCGTACCGACGCGGGGACGCGTCGAGCCGCGGCTCCCTCCACGAATCGGTCGACGGCCTCTCACCGACCCGAGAGGGGGTCGTCGCGCGGGCGTTCACCACGTATTTCGAGCTGATAAACCTCGCCGAGGAGCGCGAACGCGTTCGGGCCGTCCGGAACGCCGACGCCGACGGCGCGTTACACGACTCCTTCGAGGCGACGATCGAGGAGTTCGCGGAGGCGGGCGTCGAGGCCGACGAGATCGAGTCGCTGCTTTCCGACGTGCTCATCGAGCCGACGTTCACCGCACACCCCACGGAGGCGCGGCGGGCGACCGTGAAATCGAAGCTCCGATCCATCGCGAACCACCTCGAGGAGCTCGACGAGCGCGGCCTCACCGAGCGCGAGCGGAACGCCGTCTGGCGGGACGTCACCGCCGAGGTGACGAGCCTCTGGGGCACCCGGCAGGTACGACAGCGCCGGCCGGAGCCCGAAGACGAGGCACGGAACGTCCGGTGGTACCTCGAGAACACGCTGTTCGACGTCGTCGGCGACGCCTACGAGGAGTTCGAGCGGACGATCTCCGCGGAGTACGAGGACGTCGACTGTCCGAAGCTGTTCGAGTTCCGCTCGTGGGCGGGGTCGGACCGCGACGGCAACCCGTACGTGACGCCCGAGGTCACCGACGAGACGCTCGAGGGACAGCGCTCCGTCGCCCTCGAGAAGTACCGCGAGCAGTGTAAGCGGCTCTCGGCGGTGTTGAGTCAAGACGGCGATCGCTACGCCGTCAACGACGCGCTCGCGGCGTCGATCGCCGAAGACGCCGACCGCTTCCCCGCGGTCGCGGCGGAGGCCCGTGAACGGTATCCGGACGAGCCGTACCGACAGAAGCTGAAGCTGATGCGTGAACGCTTGGACCGTGTCGACGACGTGCGGCCCGGCGGCTACCCCGACGGGGACGCCTTCCTCGCCGACCTCGACGTCATCGCCGACTCGCTGTCGGCCGACCGGAACGACGTGGTTCGCGAGTCGTTCATCGATCCGCTTCGAAGACAGGTGGACACGTTCGGGTTCGTGCTCGCCTCCCTCGACCTCCGCGACCACCGCGAGAATCACACCGAGACCGTCGCCGAGGCGGTCGCGGTCGAGGGTATCGACTACCGTGCGATGGACGAGGCTGACCGCGCCGAGTTCCTCACCGAGGCCATCCTCCAGGACGAACCGGTCGTCGACACGGACGCGCCCGGAGACGTCTCCGACACCGCCGAGCGCGTGCTCGAGCGGTTCCGCGCGCTGTCCGACTGGCAGTCGGAGTACGGAACGCAAGCGATCGACACGTACTGTATCTCGATGACGGAGGAGCCGAGCCACGTCCTCGAGGTACTCTTTTTGGCCGACCAAGTGGGCGTCGTCACGCTCCCGGACCACTGCGGGATCGACGTCGTCCCCCTTCTGGAGACCGAGTCCGCGCTCAACGGCGCGGAGCGCATCCTCGGGACGCTCTTCGAGAACGAGGCGTACGGCGCGGCCTTGGAGGCGCGCGGCGAGGTACAAGAGGTGATGCTCGGCTACTCCGACTCGAACAAGGAGAACGGGTTCCTCGCCGCCAACTGGGACCTGTACAAGAACCAGCGTCGCCTCGCACAGTTCTGTCGCGAGGAGGAGGTCACGCTCCGGTTGTTCCACGGCCGCGGCGGGTCGATCTCCCGGGGCGGCGGCCCGATGAACGAGGCGCTGCTCGCGCTCCCCAACGAGACCGTTACCGGACAGGTGAAGTTCACGGAGCAGGGGGAGGCGATCGCCGAGAAGTACGCGAACCGCCGGATCGCCGAACGCGAGCTCGAACAGATGCTCGACGCGCAGATCCGCGCCCGCCACGAGGCGAACGCGGAGCCGACGGAAGACATCCCCGAGGCGTGGGTCGAGGCGATGGAGACGATGGTTCCGGCCGCCAGAACGACGTACCGCGACCTCCTGAACGCGGACGGCTTCGTCTCATACTTCGGTCAGGCGACGCCAATCTCGGTCGTCGAGGACCTCAACCTCGGCTCCCGACCGGCCTCACGGTCCGGCGAGCGGACCGTCGAGGACCTCCGGGCCATTCCGTGGGTGTTCTCGTGGACGCAGACCCGGCTCATCCTCCCCGGCTGGTACGCGCTGGCGTCCGGCATCGACGCGTACCTCGATGAAGTCGGCGAAGCGGACGGATTGGAGATCCTCCGGGAGATGTACGAGAAGTGGCCGTTCTTCCGGACCACGCTCGACAACGCGGGTCTCGCGCTCGCCCGCACCGAACCGGAGATCGCCGCGGAGTACGCCGACCTCGCGGACGACGAGCTCCGCGAGCGGTTCTTCCCCGAGCTCGTCAGCGAGTACGAACGTGGTCGCGAGCTCGTCCTCTCGATCAGCGGTCGTGACGAGCTCATCCGACGCGAGTGGCTCTCTGAGAGCCTCGACCGCCGGAACCCGTACGTCGACCCCCTGAACCTGCTTCAGGCCGACCTCCTCAGCCGAACCCACCGGACCGACGAGGAGGAACGCACCCTCCGGCTGACGGTGAACGGCATCGCCGCAGGCATGAAAAACACCGGATAGCCCGCCGTTCTACGGCCAGAGTCCCCGGGACTCGTGTGCGTCAGCGACGCGCGAGAGCGCGACGATGTACGCGGCGTTCCGCCACGTGACGTCCCGGCGTTCGTACTCCGTTCGGATGCCCTCCCACGCGGAGAGCATCTCGGCTTCGAGCTCGTCGTGGACCCGATCCAGTGACCACGCTCGTCGATTGATGTCCTGAAGCCACTCGAAGTAGGAGACGGTGACGCCGCCCGCGTTCGCGAGGATGTCGGGGATCACCGGGATCCCACGGTCCGCCAGTATCTCGTCCGCGGCGGTCGTCGTCGGTCCGTTCGCCCCCTCAACGATCAGGTCCGCAGCGATATTGTCGGCGTTGTCCGCGGTGAGGACGTTCCCGACCGCTGCCGGAACGAGGAGGTCGACGTCGAGCTCGAGCAGTTCGTCGTTCGTGAGCAGCGTCCCGATGTCCTGTCGGGTGACCGCTTCCGGCTCCTCGTCGTGGGACGGGATGTCGTGTGTGTCGAGCCCGTCGGGGTCGTACACCGCTCCGTTGACGTCGCTGACGGCAACGACCGTCGCGCCCCAGTCGTCGAGCAGGCGCGCGGCGTTCGCCGCAACGCTCCCGTAGCCTTGGACCGCCACCGTCGTTCCCGAGAGGTCGCGGTCGTAGTGGTCGACCACCTCGCGACAGACGATAGCGACGCTCCGGCCGGGGGCCCCTTCACGGCCCTTGCTTCCGCCGACGACGGGCGGTTTCCCGGTGACGACTCCTGGGATCGTCTCACCTTCCTGCATCGAGTACGCGTCCATCAACCACGCCATCGTCTGCGGGTCGGTCCCCATATCCGGCGCGGGAATGTCGCGCGTCGGCCCGATGACGTCGCGGATCTCCTGTGTGAACCGACGCGTAAGTCGTTCCTTCTCGTCGTCGCTCAGTGATTTCGGGTTCACCGCGACACCGCCTTTGGCCCCGCCGAACGGGAGATCCATCACCGCACACTTCCAGGTCATCCACATTCCCAGCCCGACGCACTCGTTCCGGGTGACGTCCGGATGATATCGTAAGCCGCCCTTGTACGGGCCACGGACGCTATCGTGTTGTGCCCGGTAGCCGGTGAACACGTCGACGGACCCGTCATCGCGCTCGACAGGAACCGTCACTTCGTGGACCTTCTTCGGATGCTTCAGCCGCTCAACGACGTTCGGATCGATATCGAGATGGTCGGCAGCGTGGCTCAGCTGTCGCCGCGCGGTTTCCACTGCGGACTCCGGCTCGGTACCGGTATCGCCCGGATCGGACGCTTTTGGCTCTCCGTCCGTCGCCTCGGTCGTTTCGGTAGTGGGACCAGTAGCCATCGTTATTCGATCGGCATCCGCCGGTTCCGTATCTCACCACCACACGCCGGACACTTCCCTGGGTTGCCCTCGGCGGTCGTGATGGTGCCACACTGTAGGCATTCGTAGGATCTCACACCGTCGGCGTTTGGTTCGACGTCTCTCATGTATGTGTTCGGCTATCCGTGGGATCGACCCCTCGACACGTTCGAGGCCCGATGCGTCTCCCGCGGGACACCATTTCACCCAACGAGACACGTCCGGTAATGTTTGCTAGTTCAAATACGAACTTCAAGGAGGTCTGGGGGTTCGTATTTCAACCCCAATCGCGTTAGGGATCGGGGGGGCGGTACCGATGCGAGTGGGGTGCTCAGATCCACGGCGTAACTCGTGGGAGGACGTCACCCCTCGAACAGCGCCGAGAACAGCTTCCGTTGAACCGCTCGTATGTGTTGATAGAACGCGGCAGGCGAGAACCCCAGCATCTCCGCGATCTCCTCGCCGGTGTGTTGCCGTGGTGACTCGAAGAACCCGCTGTAGTACGCGGTCTGGACCACCTCGAGCTGCCGGTGAGTAAGCGAGTCGATCACCGCCGCGTGGAGGTCACGTTCGTCGGTGCGTTGAACGGTCCGCTTCCGTCTGAGCGTCACCGACGGGAACGTCTGTCGAACCAGCTCGGAGGCGGTTCTGACGTCCAACCCCTCCGGAACATCGATAGTGAGAACGGTTGCTTCCGCGTCGGCGGTCGCCTCGCGGAACACGACCCCGTGATCGGCGAGCTCCGGAGCCAGGAACGGCTCCGCGAGTTCGAGCTGGAGAACGCCGCCATCACGGTCCCCGCTGATCCGTTGTACGCCGTCCACCGCCGTCGACGCTGCGGCGATGTCGGCCACCTCGTCCACGTCCGCGTCCTCAACGGTAACGAACACGTAGCTCCCGTCGGTGGTCCGTTCCAGTCCTCCCTGATACGTGAGCGTACAGTCTGCCTCGCGAGCGAGCCGCGACAGGACGAACGTCGGATCGTCGATCTTGAACTCGGTCCGGGTCATCGATGTCGTCAACAGGGCGTTCTTCCGCTCGACCGCGCTGTGGGCGGACGCGATCGTCTCTCCCAGTTCGGCTAAGACCGTTCGTGTCGTCTCGTCGAACGCCTCTCTGGTCCCGGCGTACACCGTCAATACGCCGTACGAAAGGTCGTTGTAGACGAGCGGGACGCTAACGGCGGACATGAAATCACGTGTGAGCGCTTCTCGTCTCCAAGGGTCGTCCCGCAGTCCGGTCGCGACCGTCGGTTCGACCGTGACCGTCTCGGTGGTCGCGGTTCGCTCCGCGGGTTCGGTTCGGTCGGACCCGCTCGCGAACGTCAGCGCGTCCAAGTATCCCTGTTCGTCCCCGGCCCACGCTCGCGGCTCGATCGATCCGGTCACCGCGTCGACGGACCCTATCCACGCGAACCGGAACCGATCAGCGTCAGTGAGACGTTCACACACCGTGTGGTCGATCCCCTCCCGCGTCTCGGCACGGACGATCGCCTGGTCGATCGCTCGGATCGTCTCGTTGATACGGTTCAGTTCCGTCAGTCGCTTGTTCTGTCGCTGGAGCTGTCTGTCCTGCTGACGCAGCTGTGACTCCCGGCTGACACGGTCGAGCGCGGCCTCGGCGGTCGCGGCCAGCAGGTCCGCGAGCTCTCGGGTCACCTCGTCGAACACCCCGACCTCGGCGGATCCGATCACGAACACGCCGTGGTCTCCGAGCGGAATGTAGGTGACGCTCCGCAGTTCCGTTGCACGGTTGGCGAGCCGCTCGGATCGATGTACGTCGTCGAACAGGAGCGTCTCGTCCGCGAGGAAGCTGTGTCCGGGTAGCGTCTCGTCGTCCGCGTGAACCGTCGGAAGGGGGCCGTGGTGATCCGTGATCGCCGCCGACGCGGCGGCCGGCCGAAGCTCGTTCGTGTCGACGTCGAACAGGTACACCGCACTCGCCTCGAACCCCACCACGCTCGGAGTGTCTTCGAGGAGCTGTCGGGCGATCTCCTCGTGCGTCTCGGCGTACAGGAAGTCCCGAGCCATCTCTTGAAGGGTTGCGAGCGCCTCCTCGCGCTGTTTTCGCTTCGTGATGTCACGGCAGCTGTAGAGTATCGTCCCGTCCTGGATCGACACCTCGCGGACGTTGACGAGGAGCGTGTGCTCGCGCCCGGCTTTGTCCGGCACGGTACATTCGATGTTCTTCAGGACGCCGTCAGCCGCGAGCTCCTCCCTGTCGAACAGGTCCTCACCGAGGAGTTCGTCTATGGTCCCCTGGTCGCGGATCTCCTCGGCGGTGTATCCGAAAATGAAATGTACGTTCGGACAGACGTACGTGTACTCGCCGTCCTCGTTCGTCATGAGGATCGTGTCGGTCATGTTGTCGAGGGTCACCCGATGGAGCTCTTCGGAGCGACGCAGGTCGCGCTCCAAACTGACCTGATCCGAGATATCGACCCCGTCGACCACGATCGAAACGAGCTCGCCCCGATCGTTTTCGACGGGACGAACGGACAGCTCGATCGTTCTCCCGTCCGGCTCGTCGTCCGGCGGGAGGAGTACCGCAGTGCCGGACCGGCCACGGAACGCGTTCTCGACGAGCCGTTTCACGTCGTTGCTCGTCGATCGAACGCCGCTCCACCAGGGAAGCGTCCAGAACGGTCGACCGAACAGCGTGTCGACGTCGGCGTCGATCGCCTCGCGTGCCGTCCGGTTCGCTCGCTGTAGCGCCCCCGTCGGATCGAGGACCCACGTCGCCGACTGCGTGTCGTGAAACACCGTGTCGAACTGTCGCGCTCGATCCCGCAGTCTCGACCGTGTTCGGGACGTCGCGAGCGCGCTTTCACTCCGTTCTACGAGGCGGCCGACCGTCTCGTCGACCGGCCGATCGATCACGACGTAGTCCGTGACGCCCTCCGTGATCGCCTCGCTGGCGACTGATTCGTCACCCTCCGCGGCACCGATGATCACCGGTAGCTCCGGTGTATCCGTTCGGATCTCTCGAAGGAGCTCAACACCGTTCCCTCCACGAATCGAATACGCAGCGATCACGATGTCCACCGGTCCCTCTTGGATGGCCTCCCGCGCCTCGTCTGCGGCTTCAACTCGTCGGATCGGCGTTTCGGCCTCTCGCTCGAGCGCTTCCTGCAGCCGATCGACCCACTCGGCCTCCCCGACGACGAGTGGAACCGACGCGTCGAGAGCCGATCCCGCTGCCCTCATCTCCCGACTCCCCCATGGTGTCCACTCCTTGCCAGGCGCGTATTCCCACTCCGCCGGTGATCGAGGCCTTGTCGCACGGATGGTTCGTTATTGAATCTAACAGATAAACCCGTTCCGTGATGGGACCTCGCCGCGGGCTGAGATCGTCGACCGCTCGTGACCCATAATCTCGGAGGATAGATTTGATGCGTGCCTTCTATCCAATTCTCATACCATGTGCGAAAAGTCGTGGGGAGAGTCTCCACGAATTCTCAATAGAGTATCCCTTCAGTGGTCGGCATCGGCATCTACTCGCTAATCCCGAATATCATGGCGTCTATTGACGCAGAGATTTTTCGCTTTTCCGCCGTGAAACCTGATCGTATGCCATCGCGGCGACACCCTCAAATCGATTCAGAGTAGTAATTTA
>LFFM01000913.1_pt1 | contig 20978 bp, 24 predicted proteins | sample 643131 | NCBI WGS metagenome assembly LFFM01 (sample SAMN03777445, study PRJNA286221) | soda lake metagenome | biome: soda lake; feature: Kulunda steppe; material: water; isolation source: sample Tc-Br brine of Tanatar trona crystallizer | place: Russia: Kulunda steppe | collected 2011-07
AGCGACTGACGCCCGCGTCGACGAAATGCTTGCGCTCGTTGACCTCCCGGAACACGGTGAAAAATCGCCCGAACAGCTTTCAGGCGGGCAGAAACAACGCGTTGCACTGGCCCGGTCGCTCGCGCCCGAACCTGCCGTGTTGTTGCTCGATGAGCCGTTTTCGAATCTCGACGTCCGGCTGCGCGTCGAGATGCGCGAGGAGGTACGCCGCATCCTGAAGGAGGCGGGCGTGACCGCCGTCTCCGTCACCCACGACCAGGAGGAGGCGCTGTCCATCTCCGACCGCGTGGCGGTGATGAACGACGGGCAACTGGAGCAGGTCGGCCGTCCCGAGAGCGTCTTCGAGCAGCCCGAATCGAAGTTCGTCGCCTCCTTCCTCGGTCGGGCGTCGTTCCTCGAGGGACACCTCCGCGACGGGAAGGTGGAGACGGGCGTCGGCCGGTTCAACGCCGCGACGCTGGAGGGATACGACACGGTGTACGACGGTGCGCCCGTCGACGTGCTCGTCCGCCCCGACGATCTGCGGGCGACGCCCGCGGACCGCGAGGTCGCGGACGGCACCGTCGTCTCCAGGCAGTACGTCGGCCCCTCGTTCATCTATCGGGTCGACCTCGACTCCGGTGAGGCGGTTCACTGCCTCCACAACCACGTCGAGGAGTTCGAGTTCGATCAGCCCGTGAGCGTCGACCTGGTCGCCGACCATCCGCTGGCGTGGTACCCCCGGTAGGCCGCGGCGCGCTCCCGACGTCCCCGCAGCCCGCGGGTTTTTCAGCTATCGCGTCCACGACCGGTGTGTGATACTCGCACGCACGGATCGCGGCGTTCGATTCGTCACACAGCCGGACCACGCCGCGCTCGCGGGGCGGCTCGCCGAGCTGTGGGGCGGCGAGACGTTCGACTTTCCGGAGCCGACGGCGGCGGTGCGACTCGCGGTCCACGCCCACGACGACGGGTGGCGGCCCTACGACCGGCGCCCGCGGCTGGATCCGGACGGCTCGCCCCGCGCGTTCCACGAACTCCCGCCCGACGAGTGGCTGTGTCTCTACCGACGCGGGATCGACGAGGTCGCCCGCGCCGACCGGTACGCGGGGCTGCTCGTCTCCATGCACGGCGCCGGACTCCGGCGGCGACGCTACGGCCTTTCGCCGTCGTGGGGGGAGACCCCGTCGGCGTTCCGGTCGTTCGTCGAGACGGAGCAACAACGGCAGCGATCGCTTGCGACCGCGATCCGGGACGACCCCGACGACTGCCGACTCGCCGAGCGCGACGCCGACCTGCTCGAGCGGCTGCACGAGGCGGGGCGCGCGCCGGCGGGGGTCAGGGCGGGCGGTCCCGAACCCGCGCCGACGACGCCGGCCGCCGCCGACGCGGCCGACCCGCGGCTGTGGCGGAACTATCGGCTGCTCGTCGGGCTCGATGTCCTCTCGCTTCGACTCTGTTCGACGGCCGACGCGGAGGCGCCGGTCGTCGTCGAACCGGTGCCGACGACGCCCGACGCGCCGGACGCGACGTTGACGGCGACGCCTGTCGAGCCGGAGACCTACGAGCTGTCGCCGTACCCGTTTCGCGAGTCGCCGGCGACGGTGCGGGTTCCGGCGCGGACGGTCGACCTCGACGGCGTCACCGCGGAGTCGACGCTGGTCGACCGGTTCTACGAGGCCGACACGGAGGCGTTGTCGATCGCGCTCCGGCCCGCATGAGGCGTCCGGCTCGGACGATACCCTCCGACCGTCGCGATCCGTCCTCCGACCGTACGTCCGACCGGCGGGACGCTCAGATCGTGAGCGCGATCGGCACGGCGTACGCGACGATGAGGCCGACGAGGAGGACGGCGGCGCCGACGGCGACCTCGCGGCCGCCGAACTCCTGCATCGGGGCGGTTACGCGGGCGTCCGGGTCCGGCTCGTGGGAGTGGTCTGCCATACGATTTCCTGCGTCGGCGGGATACAAAAGCCCACCTGAACGCGGCGATCGTTCGGCGGCAGGGTCGCCTCAGCGAGTCGTTCGTCCGCACCGTCGTCGACGCGCTCGAAACCTATCTCGAATCACCGACCGAGGAATGACCGATATGCACCCTCTATTCATCACGAGGTTTTCCATCAATTTCGGATAAACCACGAGCCCGCTCGCGACGCGATATGCGCCCGGCGTCGATCGAACCCGGCGCCGCTCGTCGGCTAGAAGCCGAGCACCCACGCGGAAACGCCGATGAATATCACCATGCCGAACACGTCGACGACGTTGGTGACGATGGGGATGGTGGTGTCGTCGGGATCGATCCCGAGCCGGTAGGAGCCGTACGTCGCCGCGAAGCTGAACAGGACGGCGATGACGGCGACCGCCATGCCGCTGGTCAGCGAGATGGTCAGCAGCGTCGCGAGTCCGAGCGGCGCGCCGATGACCTGCCCGACGAGCCAGGCGCCGACCGCAAGCGCGGTGAAGATCGACGCCGCGAGCGCGATGACGGCGGCGACGTTCGCCCACAGCACCCGGTCGCGTGTGTCGAATTCGGTAGTACCGAGGTGGAGTCGGGTCGTGAGCCGGGAGCTGAGGATCGCGCCGAGGTTCCCGCCCATGTCGACCATGGTCGGGACCATCACCGCGAGCAGACCGTACTGTTCCAGCAGCTCCTCGGCGTCCTCCAGCGTGATCCCCGCCCAGAGAACGATGACACAGAGAACGACCAGCAGGGGAAACATGTTGGCGACGATCGCCTTCGCGTCCCACGTTCCGAGCGACCCGCCGGCGGGAATAACCATCAGGCGAGCACCTCCACGACGCCGACCGCGATGAACAGGAACACCATTCCGAAGATATCACCCAGCGTAGTGACGATCGGTCCGACGAGGTTGTCCGGGTCGTAGCCGCGCGTGTAACCGAGGAAGATGAGAAGCAGGAGACCGAAAATGAGCACGATCGAGGTGAGCACGCCCGCGATCAGCATGATCCCGACCAGCTCGTACACCGGGGCCGCATCGCGGCCGAGCAGTACCAGCGCACCCCACGAGATGACGCCGATGACGATCGAGATGCCGATGCCGTTGACGAACGAGGCGATCACCGCGTTCACGAGTCGTTCGTTTCGCTCGAACCGTGGCTCGATGAGCCCCTGATGGAGCCCGCTCGAGATCCGGCCGCCGAGCGCGCCGTACACGTTTCCACGAGTGGCAAGGAACACCGGTACCATCACCAGCAGGCCGGGAAACCGCTCGACGCTCTCGATCAACTCCTCCAGCACGAGGCCGGCGAACAGGCCACCGAGCAAGGCGACGAGCAGGACCGGAAGCGCCTCCCGATAGATGGACCAGAACTGGTCCCGGAAACCCATGCTTCCGTGTGATCCACTCCGATGTTAAATCTGTCTTTCCACAGCAGCGACGCCGACAGTCGGCGGTGGGAGGCCTCTACTCGTCGTCGACGCCGAGAACCGTGCCGACCCCCTTGCTCGATCCCTCGCGGAAGACGAACCGCTGGCCCTCCTCGATGAGATACGGACGGAACTTGAACCGAACGCGAGTTCGTCCCGTGTCGCCCGGCAGCAGTCGGCCGCCCTCCGGCGAGAAGACGGCGGCCTCGGAGAGCGTTTCGAGGTGGACGACCGGCTCGTACCCGTCGCGGATCCGCGTCGGATGGTTGAGCACCATCACCTCCGCGTCGAACTCGCGTGTCGGCTCGGGGTCGACGTCGCGGGGGACGAGCGCCATCCCGCGTTCGATCTCCGCCTCGTCGACCCCCTTCAGCGCGATGCCGACGATCCGGCCGGCGCTCGCCTTGTCGACCCGGTGGTAGTGCATCTCGATCGACCGGACCTCCACCTCGCGAAAGGAGCCGTTCGGCATCGGTCCGAGGAGGAGCTCGTCGCCCGCCTCGACCGTTCCGGAGTTGACCGTTCCGGACGCGACGGCCCCGACGCCGGTCACCTTGTAGCTGCGGTCGACGTACATCCGGAACGTCTCGCGTTCGGGCGTCGCCCGCTTCGGCAGCGTCTCGAACAGGCGGTCGAGCTCCGCGACCCCCGCTTTCGTCACCGCGCTCGTCCGGAGCAGCGGGACGACGCCGTCGCCGACCTCCGAGACGGCCACGTCCACGCCGTGGCGGTCGATCAAAAGCGGCGTCTGGCCGGCGTCGCGAAGCATCGACTCGACCTCGCGTTCGACCGCAGCGAGTCGGTCGTCGCTCACCGCGTCCGCCTTCGTGATCGCGACGATCGTCGGGAGCTCGGTCGCGAGCAGGATGCCGAGGTGCTCGCGGGTCGTCTTCGTCGGGCCGTCGTCGGCGGCGACGACGAGCAGCCCGTAGTCGAGCTTCTGACCGACGAGCCCCCGGATCGTCGTCCGGAGCCAGGGCTCGTGGCCGACGGTGTCGACGAAAGAGACGAGCCGGTCCGCTGCCTCGACGACGCCCGCGCGATCCGCCTTGCGGTGCGGGTTGTCCATGCGGACGGGGTCGTCGGCGTCATCGGCGAATCCGTACACCGCGTACGACAGGTCGGCGGAGAGGCCGCGTTCGACCTCATGGGGCTGGACGTCGAGGAAACCGCGAGTGCCGCCCTGTCCGTCGTCCGCGCGTCCGGTGACGAGCGTACCGACCAGCGTCGACTTCCCGTGGTCGACGTGGCCCGCGGTGCCGACCACCAGGTGGTCGTCGTCCGCCTCGAACATGCCGCCCTCCCGGAGCGTCGCGAGCCCGACGAGCCCCTCGTGGTCGCCGTTCCCGGCCGATCCGGCGCTCCACGTCTCGACGTCGGCAATGTGAGCGTCGGCCTCCTTGGCGAGCAGCGAGAGCACGTCCATGGTCTCCGAGAAGGCGTCGGGAGCGATGCCCGCGAGCCCCCCGTCGTCGGTGACCCCGAGCACGTAGGTGGCCTCGCCGTCGCCGGACAGCACACGGTGACGGAGCTGGGCGACCAGCGACTCCATCCGCCCCTCCGAGAGATGCACCTCGCGGGTGAGTCGCTCCTTGAACTCGATCGCGCCGCCGTCGCGCTCGCCACGCTCGATGGCCCGCCGCAACGCGGACCGGTCAGCGCTCATAGGTAGTCGTAGGCGATCGCCGCGTATAACCGTTTTCGTGGGAGCAACTCACATGAGAACTGATTTTAGGGGAGCGTTCACGAGCCGACCCGTCCGTACCGAACGGCGACCACGTGGTTCGGCGGACGGGACGGATCGCCCGGACTTATGCCCACGCCGACCGACCAACGCGTATGAGCGACGACGGTTCGGAAACCGACGACGGGGAGACGCTCGACGACGCCCTCCGCGTGCGGTCCTGCGAGCGCTGCCCGGCACTGGTGGAGTCGCGAAGCCGGATCGTAAACGGCGTCGGTCCGGTCGATGCCGACCTGCTGTTCGTCGGCGAGGGACCGGGCGCGACCGAGGACGAGCGGGGCGAACCGTTCGTCGGCCGCTCGGGCGACGTCCTCGACGAAGCGCTGCGGGACGCGGGACTCGCGCGCGGGGACGTGCGGATCACGAACTGCGTCCGCTGCCGCCCCCCGGACAACCGCGACCCGAGCGCGGCGGAGCTGGCCAACTGCCGCGGTCACCTCGAGACGGAGATCGACCGGCTCGATCCCGAGCTGATCGTCACCCTCGGGAAGGTGCCGAGCGAACACCTACTCGACCGATCGGTGGCGATCACGTCGGCGTCGGGCGACGTCGTCGACACCCGGATCGCGAGCGCCTCGCGGCGCGTGTTGCTCTCGGTCCATCCGGCGGCGACGCTGTACGACCGGGGTCAGCGGGAGGGGTTCCTCGAGGCGATCGCGCGGGCGGCGGACCTCTCCGGTGCGTCGTCGGGAGGGGACGGCCAGTCGCGGCTCGGCGAGTTCTAGGGAGTTCTCACCGATCGACCCCTGCGGGAAGGGAAACCGACTTCTCGGTGCCGGACCGAACGTGACCCATGAGCACCTTCGAGCCGCCCGCGGAGACCCTGGCGGACGTCGTTCTGGTGGACTACGGACTCGGGAACCTCCGTTCCGCGACCCGCGGGCTCGAGCGGGCGGGCGCGAGCGTGGAGATCACCGACGACCCGGACGCCTTCGCCGCCGCCGACGGCGTGGTCCTGCCCGGCGTCGGCGCGTTCCGCGAGGGGATGGAGAACGCGGGACCGCTCCGGGAGGCGCTGACCGACCACGCGGAGGCGGGCCGACCGCTGTTCGGGATCTGTCTGGGGATGCAGATGCTGCTCACCACGAGCGAGGAGGCCGACCACGAGGGCGAGGGCGAGGTGACCGGCCTCGATCTGATACCCGGCACGAACGTCCGGTTCGAGGTCGACCGGAAGGTCCCACACATGGGATGGAACGAGCTGTCGGTGCGCCGCGATCACCCGCTCGTCGCTGACGTCCACGGGGAGTACGCTTACTTCGTCCACTCCTACTACGCGGAGCCGGACGACCCCGACGCGGTCGTCGCCACCGCCGACTACGGGGTCGACTTCCCGGCGGTCGTCGCAAACGAGGCCGGCAACGTGTTCGGCACCCAGTTCCACCCGGAGAAGAGCGGGGAGACTGGACTGCGGATTCTGCGGAACTTCGTCGACTACTGCGCCGACCGGTAGGGGGCGTCGCGGGACATCCGAGAGGGTAAGTACGTCCCCGCGGAAGCGTCGGTCATGCGAGAGAGGCTTCGACCCCTGTTGGCTGCCCTGCTGGCGGTCACGATCCCCGGTCTCGGCCACGTGTTGTTGCGCCGATGGGGTCGCGCGCTGGTGTGGCACGGCACGATCGTCGGCGGGACGATCGCGCTGTACCTCCTGTACGACGTGGAGCCGGTCGACCCGCTCGCGGGCCCCTCGGCGGTCGCGGCCGCGGTGCCGGTGGAGGTGACCGTCGCGGTCACCTTCCTCATCGGTCTCTCGGCGGTCGACGCCTACCTTCTCGGTCGCGAGGACGCCGCGAGGGCGGCGCGGACGGAGGCCGCCGCGACGATGGCTCGCACTCCCGGACCGGAGACCGACGGAGCCGCCGACGCTCCGGACGACCCCGCTCGGCCGGAACCGGACGAAAACGCGGAGCCCGCGGCGATCGAGTGTCCCAACTGTGGTCGGGAGACGGACGCCGAGATCGACTTCTGTCACTGGTGTACTGAACCGCTTCCGTGGGCTGACGGGGGCGGAGAGGAAGCTTGATATCCTCCCCGCGCCGAAGCGCGAGGCCTTCTCCTTGATTTCGTGTAACCGGTGAGTAGTCCGATTCGGTCGCCGTTAACGAAAACCCTGAGAGTCATGTATCTACGTCCCCTGTACGTCAACCGATGCTGCTCGTCCTCGTTGCCGCGCTCGTGGCGTGCGTTCTCGTCTGCTTCGTGGTTCTCGTGCCGACCTGTCTCGGGGTCGACCGTGTCCGCTCGGTCGTCGGTGACCGTCGACGGCTTCACCGACGACTCCGGGCGGCCGCACCGTTCGTCGGCGGGCTCGTGGTGGTGTTGGCGATCAACAAGGGGTTGCTAGATCGGACCGAAGCGTTCGCCTATCAGTACGGGATCGAGGCGACCGCGTGGTTTCACGCGGTCGAGGGGGACCTCGTCGGTCAGCTTCAAACGGCGCTTCCGGGGTGGTCGTTGTACTACTTCGGACCGATTTACGTCCTCGGTTACGCCGTGTTGCTGACGTTTCCCCTCGTTGCGTACCTGTTCGTCGATGACCCGCGCGCGCTCCGGACACTCGTGACGTCGTACGCGATCAACTACGCCGTCGCGGTCGTCTGTTATACCGCCGTGTTGGCGTATGGGCCGCGGAACTACACGGCAGACCCTGTCGAGACCGATCCCGCGAGCGTCACGGCGACGACAGCGGCCGCCGACCAGCCGCTGTTCAACGCGTTTCCCGCGGTGACAGAGCTCACCTCGCAGGTGAACGTCCACACAAACGTGTTTCCGTCGCTGCACGCGTCGCTCTCGCTGACGGTGTTCATGCTCGCCGTTTCGACTCGTCGAGAACTGCCACGGTGGACCGTGGTCGCCGGTGTCTTGGCAGCCAGCGTCGTGGTCTCGACGATGTATCTCGGTATCCATTGGGCGGTCGACGTCATTGCCGGCGCGGGGCTGGCGGTCGGCAGCGTCGTCGCAGCGAGTCGGATCGTCGACCGAGTCCACGACGGAACCGGGTGGTGAGCCGCCCACAGCGGCGCATCGTCGCTGCTGAGCCCGCATCAGTACTGAGCCGGACGTCCGGATGATTTCTCATAGCTGATAACTGCGGGAGAACCCTCTTATATACCGACCGATACCCTCTCGGTACGGACGCGAACGACGGACGGAACATGAGTCTGAACCCACGACGATACGACGTACGGGAGTTACGGGCGCTCGCGGGAAATCCGCGGGTCGTCGCCGACGGAGCGCCTCGGGAGCGGTCGCTCCGTCGACCAAATCGCAGCCGAGCCGAGCAGGCGGCTCGCTCGGCGGCGTTCACCGAACTCCTACAGCGTCAGCGGGGACTGCGGCAGGCGACCGACGGCGACCGACCGTATCTGACGGCGCTGCCGACGTCGCCCGAGGCCGAACACGAGATCGGCGAGTGGCTCGGCTACCTCGTCGACGTCGGCGGTCACGTGCGGAGTCGCGACGCGTTGTCGTACTACGCGGAGCTCGGCTGGATAACGACCGACGTGGTGGACCATCTCGAACGCCGGCTGCACGGGTTCGAGGAGCCGCGCCACGGCCGGGCGTTCGGGCCTGCGGACCACCGGATCAGCCTCGTCTCCCTCGTCCGACTCGTTTCGTGTGCGAGTGACCACCCATGAGCGACGCAGCAGACACCACCGATTTCGACGGTATCGACGAACCGACCCCGGTCGGCGTGAAACTCGGCAGCACCCGAACGGTGCTCGACGTGCCCGACGGTCGCGGCGAGCGCGACCGCCACTCGACGCTGACCTGTCTGGCGACGTACGACGACGCCATCACCGGCGAGGAGCGGGCGCTATACGGCCACGAGGCCGCGATCGAGTATCCCGACACGGTTCGGTTCATGCTCCGATCCGGGCTCCCGGAGGACGACGACGGCGTCGAGGACGCCGAGCGCTTCTTCGAGGCGCTCGTGAGCGCACACGACGTGCCGGCGGAGAGCGTCGTCGTGTACGCGGTGCCGACGATCGACAACGAGGCCGGCATCGATAACCTCAAATCGGTGATCGAGGGATCGACGGTCGGCGAGGCCGAGACGCGGAGCTTCCCCGAATCGCTGTGCGGGGCGATCCCCGCGTACGGCGACGGCCTCGACGCCGTCGACGAGGTGTTCATCTCGGTGAACATGGGTTCGACCACGCTCGAAGCGTGCGCGTACCGCCGGGGCGAGCAGCTCTCGCCGTTCTCGACCGGGTCGGTGACCGGAAACGAGGTCGACCGCTGGATCGTCTCGGCCGTCGAGGAGGAAACGCAGGGACGCGTCCACATCGACCGGACGACCGCACGTGAGTACAAGGAGGAGCACGGCGACGTCGACGACTTCGAGCCGTTCACCGACGTCGTCCAGCAGCCCGGCGGTGGCAGCCATGAGTTCACGGTCGATCGCGGCGTCCGCGAGCCCGTCGACCGATACATTGACGACGCCGTTGAGGCCGTCGCCAACGAGTTCCTCCCCGAACTGGCGAACGACCACATGAAACCCTACCAGCTCGCGCTCGGACGACCGGTCGCCGTCACCGGCGGAATGGCGTGTATTCCGGGACTGGTCGAGGCGTTCGAGGCGCGGCTGAGCGAGGAACTCGATCGCGACGTCGATGTCGTCGCACCCGACGAGCCGGCCACCGCGGCCGCCGAGGGCGCGGGCCGGATCGCCGAGCGGCTGGTGTAGACTGTCGACGTCGACCGCCGATAGTTGGACCGACGGGAGACCGCGGATAGTCGGGCCAACGTTGACCGCGAGTGGTCGGGTCGGCCGTAGGCGGCCCCGACGGCGGGCGATGTCGCGCGTCGTCGACGACGGTGATCGTCACACGTCGAACAGGCGCTCGGCGTCCTCGACCTGTCGGCGGTATATCCCTCGTCCCTTGAGTCGTGGCACCGAGTGGGTGTGTAGCTCCAGCTCCGCGCGGTCGTACACCAGCGGGAACACGTTGGTCCGTTGCTCGGCGACCGTATAGTCGGTCGCTCGGTCAATGAGCGCGTCGTCCGGACCGTCGGCCGCGATCAGCATGTAGCCGATCGGCGTCACGGCGCGGTCGTGTCGGTCCGCCCGGTCGGCCAGCAGTTCGCGGAGTCGATCGGCGAGCCGTTCGACATCGGCCGGGTCAAGCGCGTCCCCGTTGACCACCGTCGCGAGGAGATAAACGTTTCCGAGCGTCGGGTCGTCGTCGCGGGTCGCCCACATCGTGTCGAACGCATCCGTCTCCACGTCGACGACGTCGAATCCATGTCGCCGGCGTTTGGCGACGACCGCATCGTGGTACCGACTGTGATTCATGAGTCGTTTCCGTCCCCCATGGTTAAAAATAATGGACGTATAACGGTCGCGTTACCAGCGAAGCGCGTATCCCGGACTGACGACCCGACCGAACGCTGAATCCGAACAAAGACTCGAAACGGCGCCCGAGGAAGAGTCGGGGGCCGGCGTCGGACGTGTGGTCCGTGATCTGTACGAACTGGATTCTCTCGTTCCGGGTCGGGGCGGCGATGTTAACTTAGGAACGAGGTGGCCGGTGTCTCGAACGATCCATGTCCGAATCCAACCGCTTCAACGGCTGTACCGATTGGATCGAGTTGGAGGTTGGGGAGCGAGAGCGGACACCTCACGAGATCGTTGAAACTGGTATGCAACTCCACCTTGCTGGGCTATCACTTTCGGATATCAAACATATCTTGGAAGGTTGGGCGTCAGTCGAACCCGGACAGCGATCCACAGCTGGATTCGAAAGGCCGATCTACAGCCTGCTGACGGAACGAGCCTGAATCGCGTTACGGTCGATGAGACCGCGATTCAGACCGATCCGGACCGATTCTGGCTGTATGCCGATATCGACCCTCGCACGAATGAATTCCTTCATGTCGACGCCTTCCGATGCCGGACCTCGGTCCGACGCTCGTCGAGGCGGACCGGGTCCGGTCGGACGCGACGGCAACCGGTCACGACCCCGGCGGGTCCGACGATCTGCAGCTCTCCGACTGACGCCGTGCGCCGCCGACGGGATCGGCATCGTCGCGCTCGACGTCTAAGCCGTATCCGGACGGTCGTCTGCGGATCGCGGCTCGTTGAGCGACCGGATTAGAAATTTGTAATTTAGTTTGTTTCTATCTTATTAAAATATTATTTATATTTCTATCACTTGGAGTCGATCTGCTTTCATGGGTTCATTAGATGCTGTTAAAAAGTGTATATCGGGATGACAGACAGATATACAGTATTTATATACTGTATTTTTTCATACATGACTGAGTGGATATACGATCGCTGAACGGATCAGCATCGCAACCATCGATCCGGGAAACGCTACCGAGATCGACACACGTTACCCGTCGGGCTCGACGGTGATCACGGGGCAATCCGCGTTCAAAAGAACGTTCTGGACGATGCTCCCGAACACGGCCTTGCCCACGGCCGACCGGGAACGTCGGGCGAGCACGACGTATCGTGCGTCGACCTCGTCCGCGTACTCGACGATCTCGGTGGCGGGGTTCCCGATCCGGCCGACGACGTCATAAGCAGCCGACACCAGCTCCGGCAGCTCATCAGCCACGTCGCGTGCAGCGTTGTCAGCGACGTCACCCGTCCCGGTTTGCATCGAGGTGGACTGTCGCTCGACGAGTCGCGTGTGCTCGGGCTCGGTGATCACGTGGAGGAACCGTATCTCGTCGTCAAACACCCGTGCGAGCTTGTCGGCTTCGATGGCGGCCGCACGCGAGCGCTCGGATTCGTCGATTGCGACAACGATTGCCATGGACGACGTGACCGGCCGGGACGCATAAACGTTCCGTCGATCGCGACTCGCTACCAGCGAGCACCGGGAACGCTTCATCGAGTGCGGAGGCCGGGTCGGCTACGACGATCGATCGAGACCGATCACTCCCTTGATCACGGGCTCGGTTTCGAGCCGCCGAAACGCCGACTCGATCTCGGAGAACGGTAACTCGAAGTCCACGAGTCGGTTCGGCTCGATGCGATCGGCGGCGATCATCGAGAGCACGTCCGCATACGTGTTCGCAAACCGGTAGCTGGTCCTGATGTCCACCTGATTGCGAACGAGATCGAACGGTCGAAGCGGCACCTCCGCCGCCGGTGCCAGTCCGACGAGGACGACCGTTCCGTCACGACCTGCGAGAGAGACGGCCGTCTCGACGCCGGCCTGCGACCCCGAGGCCTCGATCACGACGTCCGGAGCGTCGACGACGGTCTCCGCGACGTGTGTCGCGAGGTCGGCGCGAGTGCCGTCGAACGCGTGGTCGACCCCAAGCTCCCGTGCACGGTGCAGTTTGTCCTCGACGATATCGACGATGCTCAGCTCGGCCGCCCCGGCCGCCCGCGCCACCATCATGCTTATCAGTCCGATCGGACCGCCCCCGACGACCGCCGCGGAATCCCCGGGGTCGACCTCCGCCCGGCGGACCGCATGCAAACCGACGCTTGCCGGTTCACACAGCGCCCCCTCACGAAGCGACACGGAGGCGGGAAGCTGATGGACGTATTCGGCCGGCCACGCGACGTAGTCGCGGAGCGCTCCGTCGGTCCCGGGCGTCGCCATGAACTCGACGTCCGGACAGAGGTTGTATCGCCCGGATCGGCAGAACTCACACGAACCGCACGGCACTCCCGGTTCGATCGCGACTCGATCCCCGGAGCTGAATCCACTGACGTTCGATCCGGACTCGACGAGACGACCGGCACTTTCGTGACCGAGGACGAGCGGATTCTCGACGACCCGGTCTCCCATCCGGCCGTGTTCGTACCAGTGACGATCGGACCCGCAGATCCCGACGTGCGTGATCTCCACGAGGACCTCCTCGGGTCCGAAAGACGGCTGCTCACGGGTCCGTTGTCGAACGTCGCGTGGACCGACGAGTTCTATCGCCTGCATGCATCACCCGGGCCACCGTCGCCCCGCGATCGCCCCGTCTCGGGGGCCGTTCCGGTTCGGAGTAGTCCCGCGTGGTCGGACGATCTACGGCCCAGATCCATTGGTTCGGTGCTCCATGTCCGGCAAGCGACGTTCTTCGGCATCGATCCGATATAAAGTGAGGGCTATTATCACTCTTCGGGAGCGAGATCGATGTCGGGAACCCGTCTCGGAGTCACGCGTTTCGGAAGACGAGTCGGGACCGACGAGCCCGTCGGCGGAAAGGAACGGGGTAACCGACCGCTGAGGAACCGATCAGCAATGAACGGCGAACGACCGGTGAGAACGATCGTCCACGAACGGCGGGAGTCAGCCGATTAATCCCGCCGGATACGTGACGACCTCCGGAACGAAGATCGTGATGAGCAACACGAGCAGGATGGGGACGTAGTAGGGAATCACGGCCTTCATCGTTTCCTCCAGAGTCGCGTCGGTGACTTTCTCGAGGACGAAGAGGATGACACCGAACGGCGGCGTGAGCAGACCGAGCATCAGCGTCAGGATCATCACGATCCCGAAGTGAATCGGGTCGATGCCGGCGATATCGAGGATCGGAAGGAAGATCGGCGCGAGGATCGTGATCGCGGCGATCGTCTCCATAAACGTCCCGACGACGAGCAACAGCAGCACCAACAACAGGATGACGACGGTCGGGTCACTCGAGAAGCCGGTAATGCTCTCGGCCATCAGGATCGGAAGCTGCAGTTGCAGCGCAACCAGCCCGTACAGCGCCGCGACGGCGACGATGAACGTCAGGGAGAAGGTTTCCACCATCCCGTACTGGAACTCCTCGAACAGTCCGCGGAGCGTGAGCTCATCGTAAACGAACATCCCGAGAAGTATCGTGTAGACGACGGCGATCGCCCCTGCCTCCGTCGCAGTGAACGTTCCAGTCAGGATACCGCCAATGATGATGATCGGCGCCAGCAACGGGAAGATCCCGTCTTTGAAACATTTCCAGAGCTGGGACAGCGAGAAGGTGTCCTCGGTCTCATACCCCCGGTGCAGAACGAACAGATACACGAGCAGCATCAGGAACAGTCCGATGAGAACGCCGGGGATGATGCCGCCAAGGAACAGTTCCCCGATCGACTCACCGGCAAGAACGGCGTAAATGATGATCGGAACGCTGGGAGGAATGATCGGGCCGATGATCGCGGACGATCCGGTAACGCCCAGTGCGATGTCCTTGTCGTAATCGTGGTCGCGCATCGCGGCGTACTCGACACGTCCGAGTCCGGCCGCGTCGGCGACCGCAAGTCCCGACATTCCGGAGAATATCATGCTCGCGAGGATGTTCACGTGTGCGATGCCGCCACGGAACTGGCCGACCAGCGCGCTGGCAAGAGCGAAGATGCGCTGTGTCATGCCGATCCGGTTCATCAGTCGCCCCAAGACGAGATAAAACGGGATCGCAAGCAAGGTGAAGCTGTTGAGCCCGAACAGCATCTGCTGAGCGATGACCCCGTAGTTGAGCCCGCTTCCGTACGGCGACACCATGGTGATCACGACCGTCGCGCCCATGGCGATGGCGACCGGAACCCCAAGCGCGTACAGAACCAGAAGCGTTCCGAGGAACAGCGCGCCCAGGACCAGTAGCTCACTCATCGGCAACACCTCCGTTCACGTTACCGTTTTCGCCGCCGTTATCGGAGGATCTGACGTATCCGTACATCACGACCGCGAGGTCCGCAAGCGCGTACAGCAGCATCAGTCCGATACCGATGGCGATTCCCAGATACAGGTTACCGGAGGTGATGGCGCCGACGCCGCCGATGGACGTCGCCCAATCGCCATGTGCACGCTCGATGAGCCCTCGAAGCACGATCGCGAGGAAACCGATCACGACGAGGTTAACGAACACGTCGACGATCGTCCCCATGGTGGGGCTTCGCTCTCGAATCCGCTCGAGCAGGAATCGAATCGCAATGTGCTCGCCGTTACGGAGCGCAACGGCGGCACCGAGATACGTCGCGATGATCAGGATGAACCTGGCTGCCGGTTCGGTCCAGTGGAGAAACCCGAACGTCGGCAGATTCAACCATCGAACGAAGACCTGGATGGTCGTGAGCACGATCGTGAGCGCAAACAGCCCCGTCGCGGAGTACAGAATGGCCTTATCATATAGCCTGTCTGATTTCAGAGCAAGTGATTGGTCGATTTCCATCGTGGATAAATAACTGCTCAGTAACGAACTATACCTTTTTCGGAAAGATCGTTACATACTCAGGACGGTGTCCCAGTCGAACGCCCACGTATCGTCGAAAAGCTGGTTGACGGCAGGTTCGGCGGCCTCCTGGAACGCGTCCTGATCGACGTCGTCAACGACTTCCATGCCCTCCGCGGCGAGTTCGTCGATCAGATCCGCTTCCCGCTCCATCGAGATCGCCGCCGCTTCCTCGGTCGCCTCCTGGCCGGCCTCGAGAAGGATGTCCTGATACGTCTCGTCGACACCCTGGAAGAACTCCTCGTTCATGTAGAGGTTTCCGTTCGCGATGAGGTGTTCGGTCAGGCTCAGGTGCGTCTGCACCTCGTTAAGATTGAAGGAGCTTATCTGCTCGGCTCCGCCCTCGGAAGCGTTCACCGTTCCCGTCTCGAGCGCGCTGTACAGTTCGTCGAGTGCGACCGGCGTCGCGGTCGCGCCGACCTCCTCCCAGATAGTCACCCACGGGTCCAGCTCCGAGAGGCGCAGGTCGAGGTCCGAGACGTCCGCCGGCGTCCGAACTGGAGTGTTCGAGGTGAAGTTTCGTGCGCCGCGGTAGACCTGCTGGCCCATCGGGCGCTGATTCCCGTTCTCGCGAAGCGTGTCGTGAGCCTCCTGCATCTGGTCGCTCTCCAGCACGGAGATGAGCTGATCGTAATCCGGGATGACGAACGGACAGCCGAAGAACCAGTACTCCGGCGCAAACTGGAAGTACGGGAAGCTCCCGGCAACGTGGGCCTCAACGCCCCCTTGGCTGACTATCTCCCCGATCTCGTCCTCCGAGCCGAACGCGCCACCCGCACTGATGTCGACGGCGATGTCGCCGTCCGACTCGTCCTCGGCGTGCTCTTTGAACATCTCGGCGGTCTCGACCAGGATGTGACCGGGCTCGAAGGTGCTCGCGATCGTGAACTCGACGCCCGCGTCACCGGCCGTATCGCCGTCGTCACCCGTGTCGCCATCGTCGCCCGCATCTCCGTCATCGTCGCCAGCACACCCTGCCGTCGCCGCAACGGCGCCCGCACCAAGCGTTTTTACTAACGACCGTCTATCGAACCGAATGCTACTGTCGGTCATGCTCCAGTAATGTCTTAGAGGATAATTATAAAATTCTTTCCCTTAGAACGGAAACAGGCGGACTCGGCCGATGGATAGATCAAACGCCGTGGTCGACGATCGAGCGTGAAGTCCCGACGTCGCCGATTCGGCGTCGTATTATGTTATCGTGAACATGCCGTTCAATAATGATAGACAGTTCTCCCGGACGGTATAGAAAAGGGTTAACAACGTTCGTGCGACAAAAAAGACGTATGAGCGAGAAAAAAAGTGGCAGTGGGTCGGAAAATAGGATCAAAAGCGTTGAAAACGTGTTCACTATCATTGAATCGCTTTGTGATCAGGGATGGTGTGGCGTATCGGAACTCGCACGCACCCTAAACATCCCGAAGAGCACGGCACACGTCTATCTCACGTCGCTACGCGATGCGGGCTACGTCGTCAAGGAGAGCGACGAGTACCATCTCAGTCTCCGGTTTCTCCAGCTCGGAGGACGGATCCGTCACACTCGGAGCGTGTATCAGGCGGCTCGGCCCGAAGTCGACGAACTCGCCCGTTCGACCGGCGAGGTCGGAACGATCGGATACGAGGAGGACGACCGCCGCGTACTCGTCTATCGGTCCGAGCCGGCGGAGGGCGTGTCGGACAACGCCCCAACCGGGGAGTTCACCCGGATGCACTGGACCGCCCTCGGTAAGGTACTCCTCGCCCAGCGGCCCGATGACGAAGTACGTGGGTTCGTCGACCGATACGGGCTTCCGTCGGCCACTGACAACACGATCACGGGCATCGACTCCCTGCTTGAGGAGCTCGACACGACCCGCGAGCAGGGATACTCCGTCGAGGACGAAGAGCGGGTCAAAGGAGTCAAATCGATCGCGATCGCGATCAATGGAGGCGGACCCGGCCCGGGGAAGTCGGGCATTTCGATCGCCGGACCGAAGCACCGATTCACGCCGGAGCGCGTCGAGAACGAGCTTCTGCCGGAGTTACGGAACGCCGCGAACGTAATAAGATTAAAATACAAACACTATTAGTGCAGCCCATTACATTTTTATATATGTAACACTACGGTCAGCAATAACCGAGCGCGATGTCGAACGGTACGACGTATTCAGCAATGTTGAACGACTATCTCGGACGGAGCCACCGATCGAAATCGTCGACGGACACGCTGAACACCACATCGGACGGCGACACCGCCGGACCGTTTGAAAAAGATTCATATGTACGGTAGCAGAGCACACCGTTAGGACCCGCATGAGCACACCCAACGATTTCGACGTCGACGGGGACGTCTGTATAATTACGGGCGGATCCGGCGTCCTCGGAATGGCGATGGCAAAAGCGATCGGCAGTAACGGCGGAACGGTGGTGCTCCTCGCTCGTGGTGAGGAGGATTTACACGAGGCGAGCGAGGAACTCACCGAGCGTGACATCGATCATATGACGATCTCGGCGACGGTGCTCGACCGTGCGGAGCTCGACGCCGCAGCCGAGATGGTTGTCGAGGAGTACGGGCGGATCGACGCGTTGATCAATGCGGCCGGCGGCAACGTGCCGGACGCCACGACGGGACCGGAGACGTCCTTCTTCGACCTCACGAAGGAGGGGCTCGAACGGGTGATAAACGTGAACTTCGTCGGAACGGTGCTCGCCGCACAAGCGTTCGGTCGACACATGACCGACCGAGGTGACGGCGTCATTCTGAACGTCTCCTCGATGAACGCGTTTACCCCGCTGACGAGGATTCCCGGCTACTCGGGCGCGAAAGCAGCCGTATCGAACTTCACCGAGTGGTTGGCGGTGCATCTGGCACGGGAGTACTCCCCGGACGTTCGCGTCAACGCGATCGCGCCGGGATTTTTTCTCACGGAGCAGAATCGATATCTGCTGATCGACGAGGAGACCGGCGACTACACCGAGCGGGGACGGGCAATACTCGACAACACTCCACAGGGTCGCTTCGGCCATCCCGAGGATCTCGCGACGACCGTTCTCTGGCTGCTCTCACCGGGTGCAGAGTTCGTGCATGGAACGGTTATCCCAGTCGACGGCGGTTTCTCGGCGTACAGCGGCGTATAGACCGGGTCGGTCGGAAAGCGCAAAGCCCCCCGCGCCGGATGCCGTTCCGCGGCGCACGGGGCACACGAGTCGGTCGATAGGTGGACCGTCACGATTAATATGATCGCTTTGCGACTCGTCGTATGGTTTCGCCAGCACTCGTTCTCCCACCGGAACCGGACGAACGATGGCAGCTCGCGACACAGATGGGCGTCGAACACGCGGTCATTCATCCACTGGAGATCGGGGACGGTCGGACTCGATGGTCGTACGACGACCTGCAGGGATTACGGAACTGGCTCACCGAGGTCGGTCTCGAGTTCTCGGTCCTTGAGGGAGCCGTTCCCATCACTGACCGGGTCCGTCTGGGTCGGCCGGGCCGCGACGAGGACATCGAGGAGTTTAAGAGGTTCCTCCGTGACTGCGGCGCGGTCGGCATCCCTGTCGTGTGTTACGACTGGATGGCCGGAGTCAGGTGGGCGCGGACGAGCGCCCACGTTGAATCACGCGGCGGGTCCTACGTGACGGGGTTCGACATCGATGCGGTCGGAGCGAAAACCGGAGCGGGAGTGGACGCGACCCGCGATGACGTCTGGGACGCGCTGGAGTACTTCCTCGCGGAGGTCGTTCCGGTCGCCGAGGAGGCGGGGGTAAAGCTCGGACTCCACCCTGACGACCCGCCTCGTGAGTCCCTCCGGGGTATTCCGCGGATCATCAACGGCGTGTCGTCGTACGAGCGAGTGCTCGACGCGTACGAGAGCGAGCACAACGGGATCACCTTCTGTCAGGGGAACTTCGCCGCGATGGGCGTCGACGTGCCGGAGACGATCGAACGGTTCGGCGACAGGATCAACTTCGTTCACTTCCGCGACGTTGAGGGCGACGCTGACGAGTTCGTCGAAACGTGGCACGACGAGGGACCAACGGACATGCTCGCAGCCATGCACGCGTACGAGGAACACGTGGGCGACGACGTCCCGATGCGTCCCGATCACGTCCCGACGATGGCCGACGAGGACAACTCGAATCCCGGGTACCACACGAGCGGCCGACTCTTCGCGATCGGCTACATGCGTGGGCTCCGAGAGCAGTCGCGACGGATAGATGCCGGTCAATAAACCAATCCCCTGAACGGGAAATCGGATCGCGACCGGGAGCCGTCCGCTTGTAGTCCTCGCCGCAAAAAGCACGGTTCGTGCGAACCGACGTCGGACGTCCCGAAGCGGATCGGAAGAAATCGGTATAAATAATGCTCGGTTATAACCGAGTGAGTTTTATTGTTATGAAATTTGTATTATTGAGATATTGCGTTTGATTTGTCTCGTTCTGGAGCGATCGAACGGGTTTCCAGTACGTGGCAGATTTGTCTCTTTTTACCGATGCATCGGCGAATTACCCATTATTCCGAATCGAGATAGAACGTCGTTCTAGGCGGTCGCGACAAATAATGATATATTTCTTTATATATAAAGTATAAGTTACTTCGCGGCCAGTTCGGAGTGTAACGTGCCAAGATAAGCGCGGAACGATCCGGTCGCTGGCTGTGCTTATAGAAAGTGCAAGGCGAAAACCCACGGCTTTACAGTAGTTGCTGAAGTAGCCGAACGTCGATTATTCTCGGTTTCGTTGTCTCGGTATGGTCAAGCCAGCAGAAGCCGAACAGGTGACTCAGGCAGCCTCTTCGCTTCTATTTCCGGAACTTGAGTCTGGAATCGCTCCCAATGGGACGTATCCGAGCGAGGACTTCCAGCACGTCCTCGCTCGGATCGCGTTCGATGACGAGTTCGCCAACACCGGCGCAAAAGCGTATCAACTTGCCAGAGGTGACGATATTTCCTGCACTGCAACCACACGTAATTCGCTTGCACGAGCCTTACTCTATCATCTCCGTGGACTTGATGCGGACGCGGTCGACGATCAGTTCGACCGCGTCCGCGAGAAAATTCTCACCGCAGCAGCTCGCAACCGCGTCTTCACCCGACCAGTTGATATCGCCATAGACGTTCACGACTGGCTCTCTTACGGTGATCAAGACACCCCTCACGTCTGTACCACGAATCCAGCATAAGGAACCGACTGTGCGTATAAATTCGTTATCGCGTGTGTTGTCGATCCAAGCGTTCGATTCACCCTTGCTTCCGTCGCTATCGATGGAAGCGATACCGACGAGTTGGCGGACGCGCTCCGCCAACTCGCCTCAACAGTCCGTGAGTACGTCGAGATCAACCGGCTCTATCTCGACCGTGGCTTCTACCGTGTTCACCTCGCACTCATGCTCGAGGACCTCGGCGTTGAGTTCCTCATGCGTGCACCGCAAACGAACAAGGTACAGCGGTTTATTGATGAACACGACAGCGACACGTTTGTCACAACCTACGAGATGGCACGGTCAGATCCACCGACGGGCCGGACGACAGTCCGGCTCGTCGTGGTACCGCATCGATCACGAGATGGTGACCACTTCCGTCTCGTGATGCCCTGTTGAACGCAAGACTGCGTCGGGGTAGGGTCAATAACTCACGGTTTCACGGCGTCAAAGACTGGTTCTTACGCTCAGAAGATGTAGTAGCCGCCGCTGACGGTGTTGCTCGAAGAGTCAAA
>LFFM01000914.1_pt1 | contig 20956 bp, 16 predicted proteins | sample 643131 | NCBI WGS metagenome assembly LFFM01 (sample SAMN03777445, study PRJNA286221) | soda lake metagenome | biome: soda lake; feature: Kulunda steppe; material: water; isolation source: sample Tc-Br brine of Tanatar trona crystallizer | place: Russia: Kulunda steppe | collected 2011-07
GCGGCGCGTCTCGTCTTTCAGTGCGGCCTGATACGCGCCGACTCTTCCGGCGAGGTCGTGCTGCCCTCGGCTTCGGAGCTCGCTCGCGCTGTCGGTCGCGTACTGCTCGGCGGTCTGTCGCGCCCGCGTGAACGTCAGCGTCTGCCGGCCGCTCTCCACGAGGTCGACGAACAGCCGCTTGCTCTCGGTGTGACTCGACCTCCGCCGCCCGGCGTCCTCGCCCGTTCGGTCCGCCCAGTCGTCGTCGTACTCCGGCGGGTTCCACAGCACCCAGTCGCGCGGGCCGCGCCCGGAGGTGTCCTCGTCGACGAGCGTGATCCTGTCCGGATCGCGGCCGGTGACGGTCGAGACGTGTTCGACCGGATTGTTGATCGTCGCCGAACAGCAGACGAACGTCGGGTCCGACCCGAATCGCTCGCAGGTTCGAGCGAGCCGCCGGAGAGTCATCGCGACCTGCGAGCCGAACACCCCCCGATAGCTGTGGATCTCGTCGATGACGACGTGCTCCAGCGAGGCGAAGAACCACTCCCAGAGCCGCCCGGCGTACGGCAACAGGGCGTAGTGGAGCATGTCGGGGTTCGAGAGCAGGACGGTGGGTCGGGCGTCCCGCACGTCCCGCTTTTCGGCCCGTGAGAGTCGGCCCGTGTACGACTCGACGGACACCCGACTCCCGAAGCCGAGCCCGTGTGCGAGCGCCGACAGCGACTCCTCTTGGTCGGCGATCAGCGCGTTCTGTGGGCCGATATACAGCGTGCGACCGCCGTGATCCATCGCCGCTTCGAACGCGGGGACGGTGTACGCGACCGACTTGCCGCTCGCGGTCGCGGTCGCGAGCACGACGTCGTCACCATCGCGGACCGCCTCGATGGCGTCCGCCTGATGGCGGTAGAGTCGGTCGACGCCGCGGTCCGTGAGCGCGCCCGCGAGCCGCGGTTCGAGGTCGACGTCGGCGAACTCGGGCTCGCGGGCCGGGAGCCGCCGGTAGTCGGCGATCTGTCCCTCGTAGTAGGGGCGGTCACGGAGCCACTCGATGGCGTCTGCCACGTCGACGGATCCACGGGGGCGACGGTCCTAACGGTTGTGGTCGGCCGAGCGTCGCGGCGGGTCGAGACCGGTCTCGGTTCAGTCGTCCGCGCTCGGTCGGAGGGCGGACCCCTTTGGGGCCGTCTCACTCGGCGGTTCGACGGGACCTTCACGGACGACCGGCGGCCAGCGCACCTCGGTCGCGACTGGATCGTCGAGAGGGAGTTCCATCCGAAGGTCGCCGTGCCGCACGACCGTCCGGAAGCCCACCTCGTGATACACGTTCCGCGCGACGCGGTTCCCGGTTTCGACGTGTAACACGAGCGCCTCGCGGTCCGCGGCCGCGGCGTCGGCGACCAGCTGACGGCAGAGCTCGGTTCCGACGCCCCGTCCCTGCACCGCGGGGTGGACGAACACCGCGATCTCCGGGCGATCAGCGTCCGTGGGAGTGTAAACAGCGTGACCCCGGATCTGGCCGTCTCGTTCGGCGACCACGTTGCTTCCGTCGGCGAGCAGGCCCGTTACCCAGTCGACGCGGCGGTCGTAGTCCGCGGGCGGAATCCCCTGTGCTCGCTCCGCGGTGCCGAAGGACTCGTACATACCGAGGAGACGGTCGATGTCGTTCGGTCCGGCGAACCGGACGGTCCACCGTGCCCCGTGTTTATCGACGAACCGAGGGCATCGCGGCGGGCAGTGAACCGTTCCCTCACACTGATTCCCGTCCCAGCCGTCGCAGGCGACACCGGTCGTGTCGGTCTCCATGTTCGGCCATCGGGGTCGTGTCGTGTTATACCCTGACAACTGTGTTCACTCGGTGGGAACGCCGCCGGCACCAGGCGTCCGGGCGGTCCGGTGGACACTGAGCCGTTCCCGGGTCGGGGGCCGGAGCCACGCTACTCCCGGACCAGCACGATCCCGTCACGGAAGACGGCGTGGTTCGGGAGGACGTGCTCGCCGTCGTCGGTCTCGATGTGGGTGACGAACAGGTCGACCTCCTGAACGATCCCCCGCTGGCCGGCCACCCGAACCTCGTCGCCGATCCCGTACGGCTGGCGCAGGAGGAGGAACACGCCGGCGGCGGCGGCCGCCAACAGGTCCTTCGTCGCCAGCGCGGTCAACACCACCAGCGCGAGCGCGTACGCGCCGAGCAGCACGACGAGCGCGAGCGTCTGGACACCGACCTGCGCGAGCGCGATGAGCGCGGCGACGTAGACGACGCTGTACTTCACGAGCGTCGGGATCACGGTGATCTCGGGGAGTTTGATCTCCCTGAAGCGCTCGGCGACGAGTAGCTCGGCCTTGTCGCCGACGACGACGCCGATGATGACGACGATGACGGCGACGAACAGGCGTGGGACGAACGCGGCGAGGTCGGCCCAGAAGACGTCGGCGAACTCGACCTCGGAAACGCTGAACGCGACGATGATCGTCACGGCGAGGATGAAGTACGTCGACAGCTTCGCGACGATCCGCACCGTCGACGTCCCGAACTCTCGAGCGGTGCGCTCGAACGCGGTCCCTTCGATCGCCTCCGGAACCCCGGCCCGCCGGAGGAGTCGACGATTGACCGCGCCGACGACGTACGCGAGGACGGTCCCGACGACGAGGACCGCGAGCGCCAGCCAGACTCGGTCGGGGACCGCATTCAGCAGTTCGGCGGGCGTCTGTGTAACGGCGGTTCCCACCGAAGCGGACACGGACACGACCGACATCAGTACTCCTCCGGATCGATCTCCAGTACCAGCCGTCCGCCTTTAAACGCCCGAACCAGCCCGTCGGACTCCGATAAGACGATCGCGGTCGCGTTGGTGTCTCGGGTGATCGCGCCGCCGGCCATGTGGCGCGCGCCGAGCCCCTTCGGGATGTCGACGCCCTCGGCGGCCGGTTCGAGGTAGCGGTACGCCGACACGATCTTTCCGGAGTCGGAGATAACGAACGCGCCGTCGAGCCGCGAGAACTCCTTGAGCATGACGTTCACGATCGGATCGCCGACGTGGACGTGTGACTTCTCGAACGGGTTGTACGAGAGGGCGCGCGATTTGTTCATCACCTTGCCCGCGTCGCCGACGACGAACAGCGCCCCCACCGGCTTCCCCTTCTGTCCCTTTTTCCCCAGCTCGATCGCGACCTCGAGCACGTCGCGGATCACGCCGGGGTCGGCACGGGAGTCGACGAACAAATCGTAGATGCCGGATTCTGCGGTCTCGTCGACGGTTACCCGTACGACTGCGTCCGATTCCCCCTCGAAGACGGAGACGACGCAGACGACCTCGTCGCCTTCCGTGAGCAGGTCGGCGTCCATCGCACCCTCGATCCCGAACCGGATCCGATCGCGAACGTCGCGGAACGGTAACGGCAGCTCAACGAACCGCTCCGCGCCGACGTCGTCGTCGGGCGCGGCGACGATGACCTCGGCGTCGCCGTCGCCGTCGTCGATGTCGGTGAACCGGTTGTGGAACGAGGCGGTCGGCGAGAACAGGATCACCGCATCGGCGTCCGCGACGAGGTCGGCCAAGTGGTCGGTGAGTGACGCCATCGACCGGATAGGACACCCGCTCAACGTATAATCGTTGTGACGCGTCATACGTGCGTCCGACGCGGTCGCGCGTCGCTTATATGCGTCACGCCCATCGTTCCGACGAGATGTCGACCCGTGACGCTCTGTGGGCGTACCGCGATCGCTTCGGCGACGCGTTCGGCCGGACGTACTTCCGCCGGTTCGGCGCGGGCGTGGCCTCCAGCGTCGGCCTCGGGACGTACTTCGGCGAGCCGACACCCGAGGTCGACGACGCGTACCGCGCGGTCGTTCGGCTCGCGCTCGCGTCGGGGGTGAACCACCTCGACACCGCCGTGAACTACCGGTGTGGCCGCTCCGAACGTGTCGTCGGCGAGGCGCTCCGTGAGGCGGTCGCCGACGATGTCGTCGATCGCGAGGCGGTCGTGGTGGCGACGAAGGGCGGGTTCCTCCCGTTCGACGGCGAGCGCCCGGACGACCCCGCTCGCTACGTTCGCGAGCGCTTCGTCGACCGCGGGCTCGTCGACCCCGCGGACCTGGCCGGCGGCCACTGTCTCGCGCCCGACTACCTCGCGTGGTCGCTCGACCGTTCGCTGGACCGGTTGGGGCTCGACACGGTCGACTGTTACTACGTCCACAACCCCGAGGCACAGCTCGCGGCGCGGTCGCGTTCGGCCGTTTACGACGCACTTGAGGCGAGCTTCGAGCGGCTGGAGCGTCGGCGGATCGCCGGGGATATCGGCCGGTATGGCGTCGCGACGTGGCGGGCGTTCCGCGTGCCCACGGACGACGAGGCGTTCCTCTCGTTACGGGAGGTTCTCGCCTGCGCGGAAGCGGCCGGAGAGGCGGTCGGGCCCGACGACGACCACGGGTTCGAGGCGGTCCAGCTCCCGTTCAACGTTCGGATGGCCGACGCGTTCACGCGGCGGAACCAGCGTCCTCACGACGACCCCGACGGCGACCCGATATCGACGCTCGAGTTCGCTCACGAAGCCGGCCTCTCCGTGGTCACGAGCGCGAGCATCGGCCAGGGCGAGCTGGCGGGTTCCGGGGCGATCCCCGACGGCGTCGACGATCGGCTCGCGGGCGACACGCCGGCACAACGTGCGCTCAACTTCGCGCGCAGCGCGCCGGCGGTGACCTGCTCGCTGGTCGGGACGACCGACACTGAACACCTTCGAGAGAACGTCGCCGCGGGAACGTTCGACCCGTTAGGCGCGTCGGCGTTCGACGCGACGTTCGAGTGAGCGCGCGGGCAGGGGTATACACCTAGTTGAGAGGGAGGTCGGTTGAGAACGGCTATCGCAGCTCTTTGAACTCGGCTTCACACTCCGGACAGATACGCACGGAGAACACCTCGTCCGGGTCGTTCCGCTTTTTAAGCACTTTCTCACACTCCGCGCAGTTCAGTCGCTCGTAGGTGTCCTTGTACAGGTCACCGTCCCGCAGCGCCTTGCGCGTGGATTTCATGTCTCGGGGTTGATCGCCGGCAGGCATAAAAACCCCGTACGACGTCCGTCGGACCGCTCGACCCCCGTCGCCGGCAGCCGTTTCGCAACCCTTGTAGCCACCCGCCGGCAACGTTCACCGTGTCACGGACTCGGTTGTTCGGCTCGCTGTGTGGGCTGGTGTTCCTCGTCAACTTCGCGCGGGTCGTGTTCGCGCCGCTCGTCGGGGAGTTCATCGACGAGTTCACGATCCGCGAGGGGACCGCCGGGCTGATCGTCACACTCGCGTGGCTCGGCTCCGCATCGCCGCGGATCCCGACCGGCTGGGCGCTCACTCGGGTCTCCCGGGTCTCCGTCGTTCTCGTCTCCGGAGTTACCCTCACGCTCGGCGCGCTCGGCGTCGCGCTCGCGCCCGACGTGACGACGCTGATGATCGCAGCGTTCCTCGTCGGCAGCGCCTCCGGCGTCTACTTCGTCGCCGCCAACCCGTTCGTCTCGGAGCTGTTCCCCGACCGCGTCGGGCGGGTGATGGGCGTCCACGGGATGGCGAGCCAGCTCGCGGCGGTCGCGGCCGCGCCAGTCGTCACCGTCACGCTGTGGTACGATTGGCGGTACGCGTTCTACGGGCTCGCGCTCGCGGCAGCGGCGACCACCGTCGCCTTCGTCGTGCTCGCTCGCCGCACCGATCTCCCCGCGGCCGGTGAAAGCGACACGGAGTTCCTCGCCGGCGCACGCTCGGAGTGGAAACTGATCACCGCGGGGGTCGTCCTGTTGGGACTGACGAGCTTCGTCTGGCAGGGGCTGTTCAACTTCTACGAGCTGTACATGATCGACAAAGGACTCGCACCCGCGACGGCCCGAAACCTGCTCACCGTTATTTTCGCCGCGGGCGTCCCCGCGTTCCTCGTCTCCGGCGACCTCGCTGACCGGCTCCCCCACGTGCCGTACATCCTCGGGATCGTGACGGCGTTCGTCGCCAGCATCGTCCTCGCGGTGTACGCGACGGGGATCGTCGGGATCGTCGCCGCCAGCCTTCTCGTCGGCTTCACCATCCACATGCTGTTCCCCGCTGGGGACACGTACCTGCTCGACTCCCTGCCCGACGCGACCCGGGCGTCGGCGTACGCGGTTTTCTCCGCGGGGATGATGACGACACAGGCAGCCGGCTCCTGGGTCGTCGGCGAGGCGATCGAGGCCGGCGTCGCCTACGACACCGTATTCCTCGCTCTCGCCGGCGGGCTCGGCGGGCTCGTGGCTGTCTATGCGCTCTTGAACGCGATCGGACGAGTTCCGGGCGGGGCAGCGCACCCCTGAACCGGTCAGTCGTCGCGTCGCGGTGCCGTGTTATCGCGCCCCGCCCTCACACCGTCGGATCCCCCGGTATCGTGCGTATTTAGGGGCTCGTCCCCCTTTGATCCGCTAATGGAGTACGTACAGGAGCGCGTGACGACGCTTCACGCGCTGACGGACCACCGGCCGGACGCCCCGACCGGCCGCGCGGCGGTCGTGGTGCCGATGACGGAACGCGAGTACGGGACACTCGCGGCCGAGCGCGTCCTTACTGCCCTCGAACGCGTCGACCCCGCACGGGTGATCGTACCGTTGCGAGCGACCCCCGAGCGCGCCGGGCCGTTCGCCGACTGGCTGGACGGGTTCGACCTCAATGTGGAGACGCTGTGGTGTGACGGCCCGCGCCTCGACTCCCTGCTCGGGAACCGGGGCGTCGACGGCGACCGCGGGAAGGGCCGAGACGTGTGGCTCGCGCTCGGCCGGGCGCTGACCGAGGAGTTCGTCGTCGTCCACGACGCGGACACGAAGACGTACTCGCCCGCGTTCGTGAATCGACTGCTGTTCCCGATCGCCCACGGCCACGAGTTCTCGAAGGGGTACTACGCCCGCGTCGAGGACGGGGCGCTATACGGTCGACTGTTCCGGCTCTTTTTCCGGCCGCTCGTCCGCGCGCTCGCAGACGCCCACGACGCCCCGGTGCTCGAGTACTTGGAGGCGTTCCGCTACGCGCTCGCCGGCGAGTTCGCGGCGACGACCGACCTCGTCTCGCGGCTCCGGGTCCAGCGCGGCTGGGGGTTGGAGGTCGGTACGCTCGGCGAGGCGTTCGCTCACGCCGGCTTCGAGGGAAGCGCACAGGTGGACCTCGGGAGGTACGAGCACGACCACCGCTCCGTCGAGGGGCCGACCGGGCTAGCGGACATGAGCCGCGCGGTCGGGGCTGCCACGCTGCGGGCGGTGGCCGACGCCGGCGTCGATGTCGATTACGGGACGCTCCCCGCACGATACCGCGAAACCGCCGATCGACTCGTCCGACGATACGCGACGGACGCGGCGTTCAACGGGTTGGCGTACGACGGCCCGGACGAGCGCGAGCAAGTGGCGACGTACGCCGAGGCGATCGCACCCCCGGAGCCCGACACTCGGCTACCGGCGTGGAACGACGCCCCCCTCGCGCCCGAAGCGGTCGCCGAGGCGGCTCGCGGGGATCTGGAGGCCGTGATCGACGAGAGGGGAGACCGCCCGGCCGACACGGCAGAGTCACCGGCGTCGAACACCGACGGCTCGATCGGGGGTGACGAGTAGTGGCCGACGGTGGGGAGACCGACGACCCCGCGCCCAGTGTTGCCGCCCGCGACGACCTCGCCGGGGTGGTCGACCTGTTCGGCTCGGTAACCCGCACGGAGCTGTCCCGCGCGCTCTCCGAGCTCGCGTTCAAACGACGGACCGAGGTGGACGACGCGGCGATCGCGGCCGCGATCGACGTCGGTGTCGCGGAGTACGCGATCGTGCCCACGCCCCGATCGGCGGTGTCGGTCGACGGGGATCCCGTCGATCCAACCGACCCCGACGACGATTCGACCGGTTCGGACCGGGGCCCGACTTTTCTCGCGGTGGGCCCGGCGGCGCTCCCTCAGCTTCCCGAGGGCGCCGAGGATCTGCCGCACATCCTCGACGTCCCGGACCGCGAGGTCGACCGAGAGGCGTTGTCTGATGCGGTCCTCGATCGGCTCTCGGCCGACGCGATCGACGCGATCAACGCCGGAGACACGGAGCGGCTGGAGACGCTCGCCGACGTCACCTACGACATCGAGGCGTGGGCACCGGTCGACGCCGAACCGATCCGCGAGCGGATCCTCGCCGAGATCGACGGATGAAGAGGGGCATCACCGTTTCGCCAGCGCCGCGCGGTAGTGGTGACTCGAGCCGTCGCCACGAACGATGTCCGTCACCTCCCAACCGGTGCCGATCGCGGCCTCGCGGAGTCTGTCCGGGCTGAACAGCCGCAACTGGAGGATCGGGTTCCGATCCCCCTCGTACTCGAAGAACATCACGCGGTGGGCGAGCCCCGGTGTCGGGTCATCGCGGTAGCCGATCAGCTCGGCGGTGTCGGGATGGCTTGGGTCGTAACAGTCGACGACCGCCGTAGCGTCCGGCCGAGTGACGAACGCGAGGTCGCCGAGGAACGCCGAGAGCCCACGCATCGACCCCGCGAGGCCGAGCTGTGTCCCGTTCGCGAGCGCCGAGCCGAATCGGTCGCGCCCGAACGTTTCGCGCAGCTCGAACATGTCGGCCTCACGGGCGTCCTCGACGCCACGGTCACGCATCGTCTCCACGAGCGCCGGGCTCGGTTCGATAGCGATCGTCTCGAACCGATCCTGGAAGTACAGCGCGTGTCGGCCGGTCCCGGCACCGAGGTCGACGAGCGGCCCCTGGAGGTGGTCGGCCAGCCAGCCGTTCGTCCCCGCGTCGGGGTCGAACGGGGTGAAGTAGAACGACTCGATCGGGTGTTCGACGGCGGCCGCCCCGTCGGAGTGATAGAGCGGCTCGGTCCGCTCGTCGCGGAAGTGGTCGCGGATCGCCCGGCCGAAGACGTCGGACATACCGACAGTAGCCGTCGGGGTCACTAAAACCCCGTTCGAGGGTCGGTACCGCGTCGCGAGCCGCCCGAGTAAATCGACCACCCGAGTCGTTCGAGTGGACGGGCGACGCTACCCCTCGAACCCTTCCGCTGCCAGTGCCTCCGCCAGCCCCGCGAGCAAGTACTCGACGTTCTTCGGCCGCGCGGAGTACCCCATACAGCCGATCCGCCAGACCTCACCGGCGAGGTCGCCGAGTCCGGCGGCGATCTCGATGTCGTACTCGGTGAGTAGGTAGTCGATGACTGTAGCGTCGTCGACGCCGTCGGGGACCCGGACCGCGTTGAGGCTGGGGAGCCAGTACGCATCGGGCGCATTCATCTCCAGGCCGAGCTCCCGCACCCCGGCTTTGAGGTCGCTCGCGATCGTGCGATGGCGGCCCCATCGCGCCTCGATCCCCTCCTCGGCGACGAGGCGAAGCGCCTCCCGAAGCGCGTACACGTTGGTGATCGGGGCAGTGTGGTGGTACGCGCGGTCCTCTCCCCAGTACCCCTCCAGCAACGAGAGGTCGAGGTACCACGATCGCGGCTCCGTCTCCCGGTCGAGCACCTTGTCCATCGCGCGGTCGGAGAGGGTGAGCGGGCTCGCGCCCGGGGGACAGGAGAGACACTTCTGTGGCCCCGAGTAGGCGGCGTCGAGGTCCCACTCGTCGACGCGGAACTCCACGCCGCCGAGCGACGTGACCGCGTCGGCGACGACGTACGCGTCGTGGGCGTGCGCGATGTCGGTCAGCTCGGACACGTCGGGCTGGCGCACGCCGGTCGACGTCTCCGCGTGGACGAACCCGAACACGTCCGGCTGGTGGTCGTCGAAGGCGTCCGCAACGTTCGCGGGGTTGAGGGGCTCACCCCACGGGGCGTCGACGGTGACGACCTCTCCGCCGGCCCGCTCGGCCATCGAGGCCATCCGCCCGCCGAAGTAGCCGTTCGTCGGGACGAGGGCGGTGTCGCCGGGCTCGACGAGGTTACCAATGGCGGCCTCCATCGCTGCGGATCCGGTACCCGACACCGGAATCGTCCATTGATTGTCGGTGCGGAACGTGTAGCGTAACAGCTCCTGTACCTCGTTCATCACCTCGATGAACGACGGGTCGAGATGACCGACGAGCGGCGTACTCATCGCGCGCAACACCCTGGGATGGACATCGCTCGGGCCAGGACCCATCAGGGTCCGGTCGGGCGGCGTTAGCTCGCCGACGTCTGGCGGTTCTTCGGCCGGCCGTGACTGCTCCGGCATCTGGCTCATAGATCGACAGGCGCGGGCAACGCGCAAAAGGACGGCGGTCGCGAGGGCGGCAGCAGGCGGGTGGCTGTGGAAATGAGAGCGAGGGCGTCTCGAGGGAACACGGGACGAGAGTCGCGGAGACGCTACTCACGGGACAGGACGACCCCGCGGCGGGTCACTCCGCGAGGAAGTCCGGTTCGGTCCGTTTCTCGTCGCGCTCGGCGACGAGGTGATCGACGAAGGCGTCGGGATCGACCTCGTCGGCCTCGTTCTCGAAGCGGTCACGGACGGAGATAGTCCCGGACGACTCCTCGTCGGGACCGACGATCAGCATGTACGGGAGCCGGTCGTCGTGGCCCTGACGGATCTTGCGGCCGACGGTCCAGTCGCGATCCTCGACCTCGACGCGGAACCCCTTCTCCGCGAGCGTGTTCTTTACGCGGTGGGCGTACCCGAGCGACTCGTCGGAGACGGGCAGGATCCGGACTTGCTCGGGCGCAAGCCACAGCGGGAAATCCCCGTCGAAATGCTCGATCAGCACCATGAAGAAGCGTTCGTAGGAGCCGTACAGCGCACGGTGGATCATCACCGGCCGATGCTCCTCGTTGTCCTCGCCGGTGTAGGAGAGATCGAACCGCTCTGGCATGTTGAAATCGAGCTGGACGGTCGGGCCGTCCCACACCCGGCCCAGCGCGTCCTCGAAGCCGAAGTCGATCTTCGGGCCGTAAAACGCCCCGTCGCCCGGCTCGATATCGTAGTCGTAGCCACCGGATTCAAGCACGTCACGGAGCTGTTCCTCGGCGGACTCCCAGATATCGTCGCCGCCGACGGACTTGTCCGGCCGGGTCGCGAGCGCGACGTCGACTTCCAGATCCAGCGTCTCGACCACTTCGAAGATCATGTCGATGACGGACTCGATCTCCGCGCGGATCTGGTCGGGGCGCACGAACAGGTGGCCGTCGTCGATGGTGAACGACCAGACCCGCGAGAGCCCGGAGAGCTCGCCGCGCTGCTCTTTCCGGTACACCTTCCCGTTCTCGAAGTACCGCTTCGGGAGGTCTCGATACGACCAAGTCGACTGGTCGAAGATCGTCGCGTGGCCGGGGCAGTTCATCGGCTTCAGGCCGTACTCCTCGTCGTTCACGTCGAGGAGGAACATGTCGTCCTTGTAGTTCTCGTAGTGACCCGACTGCTTCCACAGCTCCGTTCGGAACACGTGTGGCGTCTCGACTTCCTCGTACCCGTTTTCACGGTTCAGCTCGTTCGCGAAATCCGAGAGCTCTCGGAGGACGGTCTTGCCCGGCGGGTGATACAGCGGGAGGCCGGGACCGGTCACCGTCGGGATCGAGAACAGGTTCATCTCTTGGCCGATCTTTCGGTGGTCGCGCTCTTTGGCCTCCGCGCGCATCTCGAGGTGCTCCGCTAAGGCCGCCTCGGTCGCGAAGGCGGTACCGTACACGCGGGTCAGCGTGTCGTTCTCCTCGTCACCGCGCCAGTACGACGAGGAGATGTTGAGCAGAGTCGCGGCTCCGATCTCGCCCGTGGACTCGACGTGAGGCCCCTGACAGAGGTCTTGCCACCCGTCCTGTTTGTAGAAGGTGACCTCCTCACCGGACGCTTCGTCGTCGAGGATCTCGCGTTTGTACTCGTTTTCGGCGTAGATCTCGCGAGCGTCCTCGCGCGACCGGACGACGCGTTCGATGTCGTAGTCCGCCTCGATGATGGCGTCCATCTCGTCTTCGATAGCCGAGAGGTCGTCCTCGTCGAGGTCGACGTCGGTCACGTCGTAGTAGAACCCCTCGTCGGTGTACGGCCCGATCGTGAGCGTCGCTTCAGGGTGGAGCCGCTGGAGGGCCTGTGCGAACACGTGAGCCGCCGAGTGCCGGAGCACTTGGAGGTACTCGTCGGACTGGTCGGTGACGATTTCGATCCGCGCGCCGTCGTAGACCGGGGCGTGCTTCTCGACGAGTTCGCCGTCGATCTTCCCCGCTACGGTGTCTCGACCGAGCCCGGGGCCGATCTCGTAGGCGACGTCCTCGACTGTCGACCCGGACGGGACGTGGAGTTCTGATCCGTCCGGGAGGACGACCGTCACGTCGGCCTGCGCATCGGTCTCGCTCATACCCTTCGGAAGCCGGACGAGCGTCATAAGTGTTGTTCGATCCGTCCGGGATGGGGGCGACGATGTGGGGGATGGAAAAGCACAAACCGACCGGCAACAGTTGCCAGTACATGACCGACCACCGCGAGCCCCTCCCCTCCGTGTTGGAGACGATCGGGGAGACCCCGCTCGTCCGGGTCCACGATTCGCCGGACGCGGCCCCGGTGTACGCCAAACTCGAGTCGTTCAATCCGGGCGCGAGCATCAAAGACCGGATCGGGAAGTACATGCTCGAACGCATGCTCGAGGAGGGAACTATCGACCCCGGCGGAACGGTCATCGAGCCGACCGCCGGCAACACCGGGATCGGGATCGCGGTCGCGGCGGGACAGCTCGACCTCAACGCGGTGTTCGTCGTGCCCGAGCGGTTCTCCGTCGAGAAACAACAGCTCATGCGCGCGCTCGGCGCGGACGTGATCAACACGCCGAGCGAGGACGGGATGGGGTTCGCTATCGAGCGCGCCCACCAGCTCGCGGAGGAGCTGGAGAACGCGGTCGTCCCCCAGCAGTTCTCCAACCCGCTCAACGCCGAGGCACACTACGCGACGACCGCCCCCGAGGTCGACGAGGCGCTCGACGGCGAGGTCGGTGCCGTGGTCGCCGGCTGTGGCACCGGCGGCACGCTGATGGGCATGGCCGAGTACTTCCTCGAACGCGACCCCGACACCCACGTCGCCGCCGTCGAACCCGCGGGCTCCGCGTACCGCGAGTTCTTCGGTGAGGACGTCGATCACGAGGAGTACAAGACCGAGGGGATCGGCACCCACGACATCGAGACGAACGAGCTGTTCGACCCCGACCTCGTCGACGAGATCCACGCGATACCCGACCGCGACACTCACGAGGAGATGGCGAGACTCGCCCGCGATGAGGGCCAGCTCGTCGCCTCCTCGGCGGCTGCCAACGCCGTCGCCGCGAAACGGGTCGCCCGGGACATCGCCGAGGGGACGATCGACGCCCCCAGCGACACCGTCGTCACCGTCTTCGCCGACTCCTCTGAGCGGTACCTCTCGAAGGGCGTGTACCGGTCGTTCGAGGAGTGGGAGGGCTGATCCCGGAGTGCTTCGTTGCGGTCGGTGGGCGGGGTGAGTGGGAGTCCAGACCGTCGACGATCCGTCCCCGACCGGAACGCCCCGTTTCCGGGCGAGAACTCGGGACCTACCTACCCGCGAAGCCGCCCGTGTTCGACCTTTAGACACCGATCCTGGACGACCTCGATCCCGTCCGCTTCGGCCGCGGCCGCCGCCGCATCGTGCGTGATCCCCAACTGGAGCCACGCGATCCCGGCGTCCCCGCGCGCCGCATGTCGCTCCCGGACCGCGTTGAGGATCTCCGGGACCTCCTCGCTCGGTCGGAACACGTTCACGAGGTCGATAGTCACGTCGACATCGCCGAGGGCGTCGTAGGCGGGCTCGCCGAGGATCGAGTCCGCGTACGGGTTGACCGGCACGATCCGATAGCCGTGTTTCTGGAGGTACGCGGGCACGTCGTGTGCGGCCTTTCCGGGCGTCGTCGAACAGCCGACGACGGCGATCGTCTCCGCGTCGAGCGCGCGTTCGAGTCCCGCGTCGTTGGTGATCGGCATACCTATGAGTCCGCGACGGAACGTCCTAAAGCCTCGCGTCCCCGCTTAAGCCAGCCTGATCTCGGGGTCGTCGTCCTCGGAGACGGTGACGATCCCGTCGAATAGCTGCTTGAGCGTGTTGAGGCTTTGCTCGTCGTGGGCCGTCGAGTCGATACTGAACAGTCCGAGCCCGTTCACGCTCTGCACGCGGCCGGTGAACACGTGGAGGAACCGGAACACCGTCTGGAGGTCCGAGTACATCAACAGCGTCGACAGTGAGTGCACCATGATCCGGTTGCGCTCGATCCCACGGTCGCCGAACGCCTGGAGGAACTCGGAGAGCTTGATCCCGATCCCGGTCATGTCGACCGGTGAGGAGGCGTACTTGATCCGGTCGGATTCGCGGACGTCGCCGACGCCCTGCTGCCGGGTGACACAATCGACGACCGCCACCGGCTTTCCCTCGTACGGCGTCCGCTTCTCGTAGTCCTTGAGGACGCGGTCGGCACCGTCCTTCGTGGTGACGACGATCGCCCCCTCGCCCGCGTCCGTGCCGGCCGCGAGGACGTCCATCGCGAGCGAGCGCTTCCCGGTGAGGGGGGGACCGGTGAGAAGCAAGTTCGTTCCCGGTTCCACCTCGACGTCGAGGTGGGGGTTCAGATCATACATGTGTGTCCCTTAACCGCCGTCGAGTCGACTCCGGGCACTCGTACAGTAGACGTGCCGTCCGACCGGGATACATCGACTATAGAGAACATACCCAGACCGAATAATATTCTTTTTGATCGGCGCGCGTCGTGTCCAACGTCGATCGTCACGGGTCCGTCTCGACCAACAAATTCCCGTGCCGGTCGGTGCCGCGAGCGACTCCGGATCGCGGGAGTTAAAACCGTCTGTTGGATACGAACTAATACGGGCGCTTAGCTCAGTCTGGATAGAGTGCTTGGCTTCGATTTATTATAAATCGGCCATTGTCCCTCTTACGTCGCACGGTTTTGCCATGTAAGATAATCGATGTGAGAGGATCATGTGGAAGCCAAACAAAGCTCAACGAATCGAGAATCGCAGCCGAACACTAATAAACGGCGAGGAGGACGATGGCATCTGACCGACTCGAAGAGTTGCCCGTCGTTCCAAAAAAGAGCCGCGAGCGACTCAACGGGAGAGAGCTCGTCGACTACGAGCACCACCGCAAGAAGCTATTCAACTGGATGCTCGATATGGGAAAGAATCCAGATCGAGCAAAAGGGTACTCCGAAGAAACCGTTCGAGCTCGGGCGTACAGCCTTGATCGGTTCTACAACTGGGTCTGGGACGAGGAGGGTGGCTACACAACGAGAGTCACAACCGACCACGCCGATCAATTCACGCGAGATCTGGTACACAGCGACCATTCGAGAACGCATAAGGCGAATCTCCAGAAATCGCTGAAGATGCTCTTTCGCTGGCGTGGTGACCAATTCGGGGAAGACCCACACTGGGACCCCTCGATTACGTTTGCCGATCAAGGAAACAAAGCGACACCCAGAGATTACCTTACGCGAGAGGAGCGCAAACTCATACGAGAAGCCGCATTAGAGTATGGCTCAGTCCCACACTATAATGCAGTAGACCCCTCGGAACGTCGTGAGTGGAAACGGCTTCTGGCGCGTCGGTACGGACTAACTATGGCTGAGGTCGGAAAGCAGGAGTTTGAGCGTGCAAACGGATTTAAAATCCCAAGCCTGGTCTGGGTTTCCATCGATGCAGGGCTGCGCCCAATCGAAGTCGAGAGGGCTCGTGTTGGATGGATTGACGTTGAGAACTCCGTTCTGAGGATTCCAGCTGATGAGTCGGCAAAAAACGAGGAATCGTGGACGGTAAGTCTCAGAGACAAAACCGCCGACTTCCTCGATCTCTGGATTCAGGAGCGGCAACTCTACGATAAGTACGCCGACACCGAATTGCTCTGGCTCACACGCCAGTCGAATCCGTATCAGAGCACGTCTCTAAAGAACCTCTTACAGAACCTATGCGATATTGCTGGAATACCCTATGAGGACCGCCAAATGACTTGGTACTCCATCCGACACTCCGTTGGAACCTACATGGCCCGTGAAGAAGGACTTGCCGCAGCAGCTGCTCAACTCCGACACAAGAGCATTCGAACGACAATGAAGTACGACCAAGCACCCCCGGAAGATAGGAGGGATGCGTTAGATCGGATGGGGTAGAACATAGCCACGGAGGAAGTTGTCACGACTTGACGGCCTACCGCCATCATTCAAATCTGTCGTCTAAATCAAGAAGGGGTTCTGAAAGAGTATCTAAAAGTCTCCACCAGCGATGATTGAGCGCTATTCTGGCTCTCGTAGTGCCTCTTGAGAGGCTGTTGGCATGGTTACACATGACATCGGATTTATTTATCATAAACCACAAATCGGGAGACTATCGTGAAACAACTATATTCTCTTAGTAACGGTCCTGAAGCCTGCTACCACTTACGCGCATATCGCGCCCATGCCAACAGCTGCGTCAGTACGAGTCCCGGATAGCGATGACACAATTAGGCCACTCCTCAGGATATCTGTTGATCTCGGAGCAGATTAAGATGGATACGATTCTCTATGTCGAAGATCGTTCCCAGCCTCCCCAGGCGGGGTAGAGATCCTACAGAGAATCGTATCCCGTTTGAGCAGAGACATTAGTTGTATATAAATCCCAATCAGTATTATCGAAATCCATACATTACCAAAATCTATTCTATTGATGGCTATTCACTCATCAGCTACTGTTTCCTCGACAATCTCGATTTCTTCATCAGTCAGTCCGTACAGGTCGTAGACGATCTCATCGATAAGTCGAGTGGTCCCTCCGATTTCATTCTCCAAGTTCTTGGCATGCTCTCGTTGTTCCCTATATTGTTGGAGTTCCTCAGCTATATCGTCTTGATCGGGGAGCGTTAATTCCCCCAACCGATCAATGAGAGATTTACTGTTGATTGCATCATCACGGTATCCCGCGAATCCACCGGCTTCATCGACCGCGTACGGTACGAACGCTTTGATCAACACAGCCAGATTTTCGTCTAAGGAATTAAACCGCATTGCCGGAATTGGGTCTAACGTTGCGTAGTCGTAGCTGTTCGTGTCGTACTCATCAAGGTATTCCTGTTTCGGCTTGATGTAGGGGATCAGCTTGACCGTTAGTGTACTCCCTTCATTTACAACGATACTCTCAGTAGCACGGACCTTCTCAAATTCCTCAAACTCCCCATCTTTCTTTGCTAAGAGTGATTCCCCACGACCTTCTGGTGGGATTGGAGAGAGCTCGCTAAGTGACCGGCCTTCTTCGTAGTCACCGAGGTGGTCAATGAGATCGAGATTAATATTCTCACGTTCTTCTCTCCGTTCAATAACTGCATCAGCAAGAACGGAGAGCAATCCCTCTATATTGGTGCTTTCCTTCGTTGGGGCTTCCCCATTCAATATCCTGTTTACACGGGTTTTCCAAGTGGAGAGCGAGTCGTTGTGTTCTACATCTTCTGGTATTGGGAATGACCGAACTGATTGGGGCCAAACGTCTGAGTAAGAACCTTGTAGACCCCCAGTTTCGAACTTGTTCTTGAACACCCACGACATCAGCGAAGAGTTGATTAGCGCCAACAAGTACCTCAGATCGTAGTCATTATCCCTACGTTCAAACCCCTCAAAGTCGATAGTCGCATTCGTTCCCTCTAATGCTTCATAGTCACAACAAACCAGAACAGTGTGGTCACAGTACATCCCCCCATCGTCGTATCCTGCGGCCAGAATACCTCCCTTGTCAGTTCTCACCCTCAAAACGATCTTTTCCGCTTCGAACATCTCGGGTGTTCGAGGCCCGGACATCTCATCTTGACGGTAGTCCAACCATTCACCGGGCCAGTCCACATTCCATCGCTTGACATCGGTGCCTTGGAAGAACTTTTTGGCGTTCCCTTCTGGCGATTTTGATATCACATCCTCTTTCGAGAATTGACCAGACTCTTCACTCGAAACAGTCGCGCCAACATTTACGTAGAGATAATTCCCGAGCTGTGTCGTGGTGTCATCTAACTGTTTAATTAGCGGAAGGGCATCCGAGATGTATCTCTGATTTATACGAATTTGGAAGTTATAGACTTCCAACCACATATCGGAAGATGCCCGTTCAATCTCCTCATATACGAATGGAGAGACCTGTCTACAGACACGAAGACTGTGGTCTCCGGACGGGGGGCTCCGAGTGACATTGTAGACTACTACTTGCCGGTCAACGTTTTCGAATACATCTCTCTCACCGAAATCAAGGATACTACTTATGTTCTCATTCTCAAGGAAATGTCTCCGAAGTTCTTTGGTATATTTCTCTGTTAAGACCGTATTCGGGAGAATAAATGAGTGATTCCCGCTAGATTTACAAAGTTCTAATGACCTGGCGACGAATGGAACATAAAAATCCCAGTGACCCGACAAGATGTCCGTATGTGCGAACAGGTTCTTTATCGCATCCCGGAGTTCCGGCATTTTCTCTGTCATCGCCCACGCATTCAACCATGGAGGATTTCCTATAACTATATCAAAACCAGATTCTTCTTTTCGCTCTCCATTTTCGTCATAGAAAACTCTTGGAAACTCCAATTCCCAGTGGAAGAAGTCCTGCTGACCTGTAATTTTTCGTGCGGTTTCAAACCAACCAGTTTCTCTAACGGTATCCCATTCTTCATTATCCTCTATCGCCCTTGCCATTCGTTCGTAAGCACCCCCAGGTACGTCAAGTCCGAACGATTCGGCTGTATAGACGTTCGCCATTGCGACAAGTCGTTGACGAAGTTCGTCCTGCTCAATCTCGGCGTACTTACGTTTCATCTCACGTACGTCTTCGACCGTCTCGTTTTCTATGGCAAGGAACTCGCTGTAGATGTCCATCAGACGCTCTATCGTACCTTCGCGGGTAACACCAAACTCCGACAAGGAGTACTGCTCGTCTTGGCCGTTTGCGTCTGACTCCAACTCATCGATGGCCTCAATATCCGATCCAACCAGCGAGTTACCCTGCTTGAAATGGTGGTCGAGGAAGGCAAGCGGGCGGTCAGCCGCCAGCGTCTCCAGCCACATCGACAGCTTCGCCAACTCCACGGCCATCCCGTTCAGATCCACGCCGTAGATACATTCCTTAGCGATCTCCCGGCGGATGTGCTGCTCGTCGAACGCGATACCGAACTCGGTTTCCGACTCACGGACCTCGCTCATCACCTGCTCGGAGAGGTAGCCAGTTGCTTTCGTCAGGAAGTGACCACTCCCCATTGCAGGATCGAGAATCCGCAGATCTGTAACTCGCCGGAAGAACGGGGTAATATACTCTTGCGTCCCCGGCTCGAAGCCTTGATCTATGAGATCTTCGCGTATCTCCTTGACGAGCGGCCCGACTGTCTCCTCGACGATGTAGGTCACTACATAATCTGGGGTATAGTAGGCCCCCGTCGCTTTACGCTCACCTTCGTCGTTGACAACGTACAGGCCACCCTTGGGGACCGTCTCGACTGCATCAGCAACGCTGACTTCGGTAGCTGGCTTCCAGACCTGACCGCCGTCCTCCGCGACCGCCGCGTACTGCTCAGGGGCGATACGGAATTGGTGTTCGAGCAAACCCTCGTAGACGCTCCCAAGATGGCGCGTGTCGAGGTCAGCGTAGTCGGCCAGTACGTACCGCCCCTCGTCATTCTGTGTGGTTGAAAGCCGGTAGATGACCTCTGCGAGGTATCGGTTGCTCACTTCGTGTTCGGTCAAGAAGTCGTGCTCCTCGTGATCGAACAGACCACCATTGTATGGTGGAATCCCAAGATCCTCCTCGCCCTCATCAATAAGCCGGAATAGATCTTCGAGACGACTCCACATCCCGGTCGAATACTTGCTAAACTCGTCCTCGAATCCCTCGTCCACCTCCCCCATCTCTTCGTGGATCTCAATCCTCAGTTCGTCGAGGCTGAAGTTCTCCTCGTAGTCGTCCTGCGCTTGCTGACCTTCGGGGTGGATAAGACCACGCGCCTCCGCGTAAAGGACGAACATCAGCCGGTAGAGGAACACGAGTGATTGCTCTTTCAGCTCGTCCAGTTCCTCCTCGTCGTCGGGATCGATGTCAAGACCGTCGTTAGTTTCGACGAATCCCCGCCCGAGCACGCGGAGAGCGGTGAAGACGTTGTCTTGGAGGTTCTCTCCGAGTTCTTGCGAGGCCGTTTCACTCTCGGACCACACCTCATCAAGGAAGGTCGTACCACCTGATTCGCGGAACGCTGCGGGCCGAAAGAACACGAAAAAGTATTTGAACGCCTCCAGATCACCGCGTTCGAGAAGTTCGGGAAGATCTACCTCGTAGTAGGTCTGGGTCTCGTAATCGTTCGTGCCGTAGAGTCGCCACTTTCGACCGTTCGTGAGTATGCCCCACTGGATGTTCGGTGGCGTGTTCTCCAGGTAGTGCTTTGTTTGATGAGATGCGTTGCGATACGGGCGTTGCTCGCTGAACTGGACATTGAACGCTGCATCCCACTGTTTGGCCTCAACAATACCGATTCCGCGCTCGAACAGATCGGTCGTATCCTCTGTGTTGAGGTACACCTTCGCGGCGTCACGCCGAGCGGTCGGACTCTCAAATAGAAGCTCGTCGACGAAGCCACCACCACCGGGAAGCGTTACCTCCTCCTGAGTTCCGAAACCAAGCACGTCCAGTACCTCATCGATCCAGTTGTCGATGAGTGCATCTTCTCCGTACCCAGAAACCAGCTCACCTTCAAGCTCGTAAAGTTCCAGAAGATTCTCCATCGCTTCCCGGGCTTCATCGTCACAGTCCCACTCATCGCGCTCTTGTACCCGTTCGTCGAGATAGTGACCGGAGAACAGAGCCGAGTTTTGATACGGCCGCTCGTGGAGGGTCGCTTGGCTCATGTGAGATATACTGTAAGCCCCGGTGGAAGGCGGTGTTCAGATAAGGATTGAAAGGTGAGGCGGTGCGTTTTCAAAGTGATCTATGCCCGAAAACGACCGCCTCGGCGGCTGTTTAGACGAGATCAACTTAGAGTTTGTGGAGCGAGAAGCAACA
>LFFM01000915.1_pt1 | contig 20952 bp, 19 predicted proteins | sample 643131 | NCBI WGS metagenome assembly LFFM01 (sample SAMN03777445, study PRJNA286221) | soda lake metagenome | biome: soda lake; feature: Kulunda steppe; material: water; isolation source: sample Tc-Br brine of Tanatar trona crystallizer | place: Russia: Kulunda steppe | collected 2011-07
CCGCCGGCGTCGGCGAGAAGTAGATCAGCGCGAACAGGAGGGGGCCGAGCAGGAGACTGACACGCTGTCGCAGGCCGTAGCTGCCACCCACGTCGAACGGTGAGTCGTCGTCACCCCCGGAGTCGTCCGGATCCCGCTGATCGTCGGCGATGTCGCGTGGGCCGTCGCCGCTGCCGTCGGCCACGAACCGCCGATCCGCCGCCGGATCGTCCGGTACGTCGGCGCGGCGCTCTCCGTCCGCGATGTCGGCGGCGATCTTCGGCCCGTCGAGGGTGAGATACGCCTTCGTTCGGGCGCTAGAGCGCCAGAGGACCGTCCGGACGTTCTGGAAGACGTGTTGGGACACCTCGAGCAGTTTGCGCATGAACGATAGTGAGGTTCAACGGGCATATATATAAACATTTTGTGATTATTTATCACCGCACACACGCTACCGGGGTGGTTCCTTCCGAACAGTTTTACCACTGAGCGTGGAACGGCGACCAATGTATCGGGTGTTGCTTACTGCCGACGAGAAGGAATCGCGGGTGCGTGCACAGGCCGAGGCGGTCCTCGAGGGGGCGGCTGACGACCACGTCGTCGACGTCCTCCACGTTCACAGGGAGGTGTCCCTGCCCGACGCCGAGTGGGCGGTCGGCGGCTTCTTCGAGACGTACGCAGAGGAGATGTCCGAGGCGATCCGGGAAATCGATCGGCTGCCAGCGTCGGTCGAGGTCGCCACCGAAGTCCTCGACGACGCTGGCATCGAATACGCAGTCCACGAAACCGTCGGGACCCCCGCCGAGGCGATCCTCGATACCGCGGTGGAACTCGACAGCGACGAGATCGTCCTCGGTGTCTCGAAACACACCCCGGTCGGGAAGGTGCTGTTCGGCAGCGTCGCCCAGGCGGTGATCCTCAACAGCAATCGACCGGTGACGCTCGTCCCGGACGACCCCGAGTGAGCGATCCCCGACGGATCGACGGGCCAGTTCCGTGTTCGGTCTAGGAGTTATACTCCCGGACAAAGTTACCCACTTTCGGGATCGCGGTTCGCGAGGACAACGACGAGGCCCCCGCCACCGAGGATCCAGAACGCCCCCAAACCGAGGAAGAGGGCGTTTGCAGTGACAGCCCCGGTGGCAGCGACCGTTACCCCGAAGAAGACGATCGCAACAAGCATCAGTCGGTAAAAGCGCTCTTGTTCGACGAACCAGCGGATGTATTCTTTCATGGCGGGTGATAGGGCTCCTCGGTAGTAATTATTCGGCGTGGTTCATACGTTTGCCACAGCTATTTATCAGTTCGTTGTATAGGGCCTCACATGTCATCCGAACGATCGGAGCCCACAGAGCGTCACGTGACGAATTCGATTCCCCACTGGCACTCCACCGATAGCGACGTACAGACGATCGTCGACGGTGAGGGGGCCTACGTGTACGATCCCTCCGGCACGGCGTATCTCGATTTCCAATCGCAGCTGTACTGTGTCAACGCCGGGCACAGTAACCAACGCATTATCGATGCGATGAGTACACAACTGGCCCGCGTTCCGTACGTCTCTTCTAACAAGAACAACGATACCAGAACTGAACTCGCAACACGCCTGCTCAGCGTCACACCGGAACGGATAGACAGGATTCTGTTCTCTATTTCCGGAAGTGAAGCCAACGAGACGGCGGTGATGCTCGCCCGTGAACACACCGGATCGCCGAAGGTGCTCACTCGGTGGCGGTCCTATCACGGGGCCACGTACGGTACGGCGAGTTTGACCGGCGACACCGCTACCCACACGGCTATCGAAGCACACGCGGCCACCACGGGTAACGCCAAGTTCCTCCCGCCGATCCCGGCGGCGTTCGACGGCGCAACCGGCACCGAACTCGCCCGAAAGGCTGCAGCGCACCTCGAGTTCGTTATCCGTAACGAGGGGCCGGAGTCGATCGCCGCCCTCCTCACCGAAATCGTCGCGGGCTCGAGCGGTGGCTTCACGGCCCCACCGGGCTACTTCGAGCGCGTTCGTGACCTCTGTGACGAGTACGACATCCTGTTGATCGCCGACGAGGTGATCACCGGCTTTGGCCGCTGTGGCGAGTGGTTCGGCGTCCAGACGGAGGGGATCGAACCGGACATGCTGACGTTCGCGAAGGGCGTCACCAGTTCGTACGCTCCGCTGGCCGGCGTCGCGATGAGTGCGGAACTCGCCGACGAAGTCGAAGCGAACGGCCTCGACGTCGGACAGACGTTCGCCGGCCATCCGGTGAGCTGTGCGGCGGGTGTCGCCGCGATCGACGCATACGAAGACGAGTTACTCGACAACGCCCGCTCGGTCGCGCCCCGTCTCGAGGCGCGACTCACTGCGCTCGAAGATCGGTTCGAGGTCGTCAGTTCGGTCCATGGACGGGGACTGCTGTGGGGCGTCGAGTTCGCCGACCCGTCGACGGGGACGTCGTTCGTCGATCCACGGGTCGAGGATATCTCGAACCCGGTGAAAGAGACGGTGAAACGGGCCGCCGATCGTGGTGTGTTTTTCGGTCTGGGCCGGCCGGGTATCCAGCTCGTCGTCGCGCCACCGCTGTGTGTCGATGCCGCGGAGATCGACGAGGCAGTCGACGCCCTGGAAGCGGCGATCGACTCGACGTTCTGATCCCCCGACTTCGCCGTTTCATAATGATGGCTGTGACTAATTGCCGACGCAACCGCAGGACGTTCCGCGGTTGTGGCGGTAAAGACTCACAGCCATCGTTATCAGGGCGTGGTAGCTTACACGCATCGAGCCGCTCGAGGTACCGTTGTCCATGACCGACAGTATCACCCAACGAAGATCAACGCTTATAACGGTGGTCCCGAGTGTCGAGACCATGCTTCGATCCTTCGACGGACACGAACCCGAGGTCGACGATTCGGCGTACGTAGACGAGAGTGCGGTCGTCATCGGTGAGGTCACGATCGAGGCCGACGCAAGCGTCTGGCCCGGGGCGGTGGTTCGCGGTGACCACGGGGAGATCGTCCTCCGGGAAGGCGCGAACGTCCAGGACAACGCGACCCTCCACGAGGGTGGGGAGATCGGTCCGTACGCGACCGTCGGCCACAACGCCGTCGTCCACAACGCGACCGTCGGCGAGCGGTGTCTGGTCGGGATGGGCGCGATCGTCCTAGACGACAGCGTGATCGGCGACGGGAGCCTGGTCGGGGCAAACAGCGTCGTCACCGAAGGGACGGAGGTCCCGGAGTCCTCGCTCGCGGTCGGAACGCCAGCAGAAGTGATACGGGAAGTCGAAGGGTCCTACTGGCACGAGGCCGGCGACCGGTACGTGGAACTCTCGAAAACGCACGCCGAAACGTCCGAGACCCTCGAGGCCGGAACGGGTTCTCCGCACACAGAGGAGTGATACTCGCCCAGTCCGTCCTCGCTGACGCCGTTACAGCCGGCGAGAACGACGAAAAAACGGCCAGGCGGGCGTCCCGTCTCGCGAGGTCGTCGACGACCCCGGGAACCGAGTATTACCCTCGAGGGTCGTACTGTCGGTCGTGGCCGGACTGACGCGGGCCAGACCGGCGTCCCGGCACGTCTCGGAAGGGGGGTACGTCCGTGTGGGCGACAGGATCACTCGGTGGGTCGGTGTGGTAGCGACGGCGAACAGAAGGGGACGTTATCTGCCGATTACCGACTCTATAAGGCCTAGGCGTTTTATATACATATGTCTAACATCAGTTGCCTAATCGGTACCGAGAGGGGCCGACGAGAGTAAAAATGCAAAAAGAACACATCGACGCCGGGAAGGAGATCCAGAAGCGAACGGGGAAGACGTTTTACCTCGCAACGAAGTTCCTTCCAGAACGCGTCCGACACGCCACGCACGTCCTCTATGGCTTCTTCCGGATCGCCGACGAAGTCGTCGACGACGCCGCCGGCGTGCCACCCGAGAAACAGGCCGCCCAGATCGAGGACCTCCGTGCGAAGGCACTCGGTGAGGTCGAACCCGACGACCCCGTCCTCGTTGCCTTCAACGAGCTTCGAGACCGGTACGAGATCTCGGAGACGGAAGTCGAGGAGTTCCTCGAGGCGATGGCAACGGACATCCACACGAGCCGATACGAGAGCTACGAGGACCTCGAGGGGTACATGCGAGGCTCCGCGGCGGCCGTCGGGGTGATGATGACCGCGATCATGGAACCCGACGACCCCGAAACCGCCCTCCCCCACGCGATCGCACTCGGTGAGGCGTTCCAGATGACGAACTTCCTGCGGGACGTCCGCGAGGACGTCCTAGAGCGTGACAGGATCTACATCCCCCAGGAGACCCTGCGTGCCCACGGCGTCCCCGAACAACAGGTCGAGGACCTCGAGATGAGCGAGTCGTTCGCGGCCGCGATGGCCGAAGAACTGCGCCGGACCGAACGGCTATACCAGGAGGGCGTCGCCGGCATCCGGTATCTCCCAGAGGACTGTCAGCTCCCGGTCTTGCTGGCCGCCGTCCTCTACGCCGAACACCACCGATTGATCCGGGCTCAGGAGTACGACGTCCTCTCTACGGATCCCTCGCTGTCGACCGCCCGAAAACTGTGGTGTCTCGCCCGAACCCGCTGGCACTGGCACTGGAACCGCGACCCCGAAGCGGTCTTTCAGCGCGTCTCCGCCGTCCAATCCAACGAGGCCGGACTCCACGGCCTCGAGCCCGGCGAACGGACACCGGTCCGGTAGTCACCAAAACGTGTTGTCATCATCGACAGTGGTCGGTAGATATGCCAGCTGACTGCCGGTTTTGCCTTCCGGATAGCGACGATGGTATCGGACCGTGAATGTTCGTTTTTACCGGTAGTGACAAACCCTATGATGGATCTGGCGCGGTCGGAACCTCGATTGTGATCGCCGTGCCCGACTGCGATCTGGGGATCTCGATCGTGCCGTCGAGATTTGCGATGATCCAATAGGAGAGGTACAAGCCGAGGCCCTGGCCATGAACCAGTGGCTGTTCTTTCCCGTCGGCCAGTACCTGCCGTTCGTCTTCGGGAAGCCCGGGACCCTCATCGGTGATCGTGATAGCGATCCGTTCATCACCTGTGGTGACGGTGAGGTCAACAGTCGGCTGTGGCCCGGTGTGTTCGGCGGCGTTTTCGAGCAGTTCCCACAGCGCCGTCTCTATCTGTGGCAACGACTCGGCAATCGCCGTCTCCGGAATCTCGGTTGTTACTGTTGCATCCCGATAGCGCTGTTCGAATTTGGCGATCAAATCGTTGATGATCGGAACGAGATCGGTAGTCTCCAGCTCCGGCGAAATCTCGCGGTTCGTTTCGATCCGACGGGCCGATTCAGTGACGTTCAAAAGCCGGTTGGTCGCTTCTACAATCGTCTCGGCGTTCGATTTAGCACCACCATCGAGTTCAGCTGCCAGTATCTCAGCATGTCCACTGATGACCGTCAGTTCGTTGCGAACGTTGTGGCGCAGTACGCGATTCATCACGCTAATGAGGCCTTCCCGCTGGCGTCTTTGACTCGTATCCCGCACCATCGCCTGTACCCCAACGATGTCGTCCGGTGTCCGCGCGTCTTGGTCGACACTCGGGTCGTATATCGGAACCATCCGCACGTCGACGTACACAGTGTGACCGGAGCGGTTCGCAATCGGAAGATCACGCACTTGGAGCGACGCACCGTTTATAGCCTCTTCGACGTAGTCGGTGGTCTCACCCAGCGTCTCTTCGTCCGGGACGAGCACCGAAACCGGTTCGCCGGTGAGTTCGTCGGGTTCGTACCCGAGAAACTCCTTTGTCGACGACGAAACGAAACTGAAGCGCTTCTCCAGATCGATCTGGAAAACGAACGAGAAGCTCGCCGCGATGATGGCACGGTAGAGTTCGTTCCGTTGACCGAGTTCGCGTTCCCGTTGGATCAGTCTCCGACGTTGGCGTTCCCGATCCGTTATATCGGTAAGCCTCAAAACCTCTACCGTCGAATTATCGAGAGTTATCGATGTCGACGAAACGAAGTAGTATGCTGACCGATCGTCGTCCTCGCGTTCGATAACGTTCCCGTCACCGCCTTTCGTGGCCGCCACCGTTGGGAGCACGTCGTCAAGTTTCTCCCCGACCGTCCCTTCGAGTTCCGGAAACGCGTTCACCGCCGCGGGCGAGAAATTCCGAACCCGATCGTTTCGGTCAACGACGATCGTCGCGTCAGTAGTCTGTGCCGCCACCCCGACCGACAGAAACCGATCACCGAACAGATACACTGCCCCGATGGCGAACGCTGCGACGCCGATCGGCGCGTAGATGAAGTTGATCAACTCCGGTCTCACGAGCGCAATGAGATCGAATGTAACAGGGAGTGCCAGGAGGCCGGTAAAGACGCCTAGCAGTCTCGTCTCGTATTCTGACTTGACATACATCTCGAGGATGACGAACAGTCCGATCGCTGCGAGCACGTACGCCAGGCCGGTCGACGCCCAGTGTATCACGCCATGATCGATCGCCAGGTACTCAAACGGCGTGGTCGCTTCAGTCGTGGTGAAATACAACCCGTGAACCGGATTGGTGAGCTTTATACCCACCACCGCGAGGAACACGCCGGCACCGAACAGACGGAGCGTCCTATTCCGATGCAGTCGTCGACCGGTGTAGGCGGATGCGAAGTACAGCCACGCCCAAACGGTTGCGAACCCGAATACCAACCCGATTGTGTACGTTGCCTCCCGAAACGGAGCCGGGACAATAAAGAACGCCGCCTTGAAGAAACTCCAGATACCGGTCGTCACAAGCAACCCGAGTAACCCATGCCGTAGTTCGGCGATATCGAGCGTTCTGGCCCGCGGAACCACGAAAAAACAGCAGACGCCACTGAGAAAAAACAGACCGATATACGCGATGCCGATGGGCGTCGCCCACGGTTCAGTCATCACTCCAGTGATTACTAGCTTAAAAGCATAAACAGTTCGATCGGGAGACACAGCCCACATCGTGTAACCGACGGCCCCGGACACCAGATGTGAACTCACCAGCGTCGTGTTTCCGATCGTCTATCATCGCTCCCTCTCGCACGTGTTTCCGGCCTGTCCGGAAACCCCCCGCTCGCCACGGGGTGTGCGTCCACCTCCCGGCCGTCCTCACACTCCGGGGAACCCCGCGGCAACATCACCACCCCTTGCTTCCCAGCGCCGCCGGCACCGCCGTCTTCACCATCTCGAGGTCGTACCGTCCGGTCCGGAACAGTCCGAGTGCGAAGCCGCCCGCGACGGCCGCCGCGATCCAGTTCCCGTAGAGGACGTTCACGGTCCCCCACAGCAGGACGAAACTCACCAGGTCGTCGAAGATGAACTCACACGAGCGCACGCGCTCGAGGAGGGCCGCCCGGTCGAACGCCAGGTCGACGAGGACCACGGCGACGGTTCCCGAGATCACCCACCCGACGTAGTTCGAGACGGGGACGCCGTAGTAGACCCCCGGCGGGGTGAACTCCCAGAAGCCGACGGCGACGGCGGCGGGGTCGAGGACGAGGTCGATGGCGACGACGGCGACGACCGCCGCGAGGAGCCTAACGGCGAGGTTTTCCTGCCAGTCACCCAGCAAGAGCAGCGTCAGCAGGTAAGCGTTGCACACCAGCGGGACGAAAAACAGTGGGAGAGCGAGGGGCACCTCCCCAAGGAGCATCGGCCCGAGCTGGATCGTGTACTCGAATGCACCGTAGGGCCAGTCGGTCCGAACACCGACGATTTCGATGGCGTAGGTGTATACCGTGAGGACGGCGAAACAGGCCAGCGCCCACGCACCGATCTTCGGCAGGAGGCCAACGAGAAGTGGCGAGCGCATGACGAGCGTCCCAAAGAGGATGAGCAGGGGGTTGTACTCGAGTGGCCCCGGCAGGAGTCCCTCGGCGCTGGCGACCAGTGTCACCGCGCCGACGGCGGGGAAGACCACGGCGATCGTAAAGCGATTCTCCCGGATCAGGGCCTCGAGGCGTCGCTGGATCGCCTCTCGGCCGCTCGTGTCGGAATCAGTGTGATAATCGTTATTCATACAGTAGCCACCAGAGTCCACCCATCGTCAACAGCGTCCCCACGAGGGTGTTTACCGCGGGGAACCACCAGTACGCCCGGTGTACGGAGACACTCGAGGCCGCCACGCCCGCGACGAAGACGGGGTAGACGGCGAGGGCCGCGCCGAGTCGGTAGTCGATCGCGCCGAAAGAAACAGCCGCGGCGAGCCAGCAGGCACCACAGTAGGCGTACGTCCGGGCCTCCCCGAGGACCGTCGCGGTGGTCCGGACTCTCGCCCGTCGGTCGGGTTCGATGTCGGGGATCGCAGAGAACGTGTGCATCCCCATCGCCCACAGCCAGGCCCCGACGATTGCGAGGAGGGGCGGTTGACTCCCGGAGACGGCGACGTAGGCGGCGATCCCCGGGGTGACGTAGAGGCCGTTCGAGAGCGAGTCCAGAAACGGCGTGGTCTTGAATCGAGCGGGCGGGGCGCTGTAGGCCGCTCCCAACAGGAGGAAGACGGCGATCCACGCCCAGGCCGAAAGCGAGAGGAGGGCGAGAAGTGGGATCGCGAGGGCGACACAGACGGCGACCACGGCCGGGACGAACCGCTGGCCCTCATAGCGGGCCTCCCGCCCCGCTTTTTTCGGGTTATCCGCGTCGATGTCACGGTCGTAGACGTCGTTTATCCCGTAGAGGAAGACGTTGGCGGGCACGAGGAAATACGCGAACAGGGCGACCGTCGTCGGGGTCACCAGGTCGTTACTCGAGCCCGCGCCGTAGGCGACCCCGACGAGCACCGGCCCGGCGAGGTAGAGCCAAAAACGCGGCCGCGAGAGAACCAGCAGGTACGCGAGTCGGCCGGTCGGACTCGAGTGTGTACGGGCGAGGTTTCCGTCGGTCACGTGAACCCACCTCGGGTGTCGACCCCCCGTCTCTCACCCCCTCGAGGCGCCCTCATTCGCTCAGCGGAGTTTCGGCTTCGGGAACCCCGTGGTCCTCGAGGACGTTCTCGGCGGTGATGTCCCCGCTTATGAGACACATCGGGACGCCGATGCCGGGCGTGGTGTTGCCGCCGACGAAGTACAGCCCGTCGACCTCCTTCGAGCGGTGGGGCGGCCGGAAGAGGGCGGTCTGGCGTAAGGTGTGTGCCATTCCGAGGGCGGTGCCCTTGTAGCTGTTGTACCTGTCAGCGAAGTCCTCGACGCAGAAGCGTTCCTCGACGACGATGCGATCGCGCAGGTCGACGCCCGTGTTCGCGGCGACGTCCTCGAGGACCAGATCGCGGTACTGCTGGCGGAGTTCGGGGGTGTCCTCGAGACCGGGGGCGATCGGGACGAGGGCGAACAGGTTGCTGTGACCTTCCGGCGCGACGTCGTCGTCGGTTTCGGAGGGGACACAGAGGTAGTACGCCGGATCGTCGGGCCAGGCGGGGTCGTCGAAGATCTGCTCGAAGTGTTCGTCCCAGTCGGTGGGCAAGACGAGCGTGTGGTGGGCGAGTTCGGGCACCTCGCCTTCGACGCCCAGATAGAGCAAGAACGCCGAGGGGGCGTAGGTGCGTGAATCCCAGTAGTCTTCGTCGTAGCCGCGTTTCTCCGGCGGGAGCAGTTCGAGTTCGGTGTGGGCGTAGTCGGCGTTGCTCACCACGAGGTCGGCGGCGATCGGCCCCTCTGGGGTCTCGAGGTTGAACGCCCCCGCACGGCCTTTGATCGCCGTCACGGGCCGTCCCGTCTCGTAGGTGACGCCGAGTTCCTCACCTAACTCGACCATCCCGTCGATCACGCCGCCGAGTCCGTTCTCGGGGTAGTAGACGCCGAGGTTGAAGTCGACGTGGCTCATCAGATTGTACAGCGCGGGCGTGTTCGTCGGCGACCCCCCGAGGAACACGAGCGTGTACTGCATGATCTGCTGGAGTTTGGGATGGTCGAAGTACTTCTCGACGTGGCCTTGCATCGAGCCCAAAAGTGAGAGCCCACGGGCCTGCCGGGCGACGTCCAGGTCGATGAAATCCCGCAGCCTCGAGCGATCCTCGTAGACGAAGTGTTCCATCCCCACCTCGTAGTTCAGTTCCGACTTCTCGAGATACTCCTCTAGGGCCTCGCCGGCTCCCTCCTCGTAGGACTCGAAGATCCGCTTTGAGCGCTCGAGGTCAGGAGTGATATCCACCTTGTCCACGTGTGCTCGCGGGCTCTGCCCGCTCGCATCGTCCGCGGAGTTTCGCTCCGCGCTATCTTTGAAGAAGATCCGGTAGTGGGGATCGAGGTGGGTCAACTCGTAGTACTCCTCGGGCGTTCGGTCGAAGTGGCCGAAAAACCGCTCGAAGACGTCGGGCATCAGGTACCACGACGGCCCCATATCGAAGGTGAAGCCGTCGACCTCGAGGCGGCTGGCTCGGCCACCGAGCTGGTCGTTTTTCTCGACGACGGTCACGTCGCCACCTCGGTCGGCGAGATAACAGGCAGTCGAGAGACCACCGACCCCACCACCGATGACGACGATCGACTGGCCGGATAGCGATTGCATAGTTGAACCGAGTATCGCCTCGTTGATAAGCGTAGGTCTTTCCAGAGTAGGGATACTGTCAGGCTATCTGATATGTGGGCGCTGGGTTCGTATAGTGTACCCGACGACGTCGACGGTACCGTGGTCGGCCTCGACGAGTGGAAACGAGCGACGCGGTAGTCTCGAGAAGGGACCGGCGGTTTCTTCCCGCTTGCCCGCCCACCCTCGGACATGGACGCCGAACTCATCGACCACGAACTTCCCCTCTCGCGTAAGTCGGTCCTGCCCGGAACGGGCTTTTTCTATCCCGACAGCCTCGAGGAAGACCTCGCTGCTGAACGGGCCAAGGAGACCCTCGAGGGTGCGAAGGTCGCCGTCGTCGCCGACACCGACGCCGACGGACTGGCCTGTGTCGCATTGCTCAGGGAAGCCCACGACGACGTACAGCACGTTCCGGAACCCGAAGCGGACGAACTCGAGGGGGACGACGGGACGGAGCCCACACTCGAGGCCGACGACCTCGAAGTGCCCGAACCGACGCCCCACCGCGTCGCCTTGCTCCCGGCGAGCCCACACAACCTCGAGGATCAACTCGCCCACGTCGCCGAGTTCGCCGACGACGGCATCGATCTGTACGTCTGTGACCTCTGTCCGGACAGATACGAGTACGTCGACGAAGAACTCGAGGCCGCCCTCGAAGTCGCCGACGACGCCGCGTGGTACGACCACCACCAGTGGGACGAGGAGGTCGCCACGGCAGTCCGTGAAGCCGGCGTCGACCTCGAGGTCGGCGACTCCGAAGAGGAGTGTAGCGCCGACGTCGTCTACCGCGAACTCGAGTACGACTTCGAACCCAAACACGAGGAACTGGCTACGGTCACCCGCGACCACGACCTCTGGCTTCGCGAGGACCCACGCAGCGACGACCTGGCCGATTACGCCTACTGGACCGATTCGGCGGAGTACACCGAGGTCGTCCGGGAGTACGGTGCGGATCTGCCCGAGTGGGTCGAGGAGTACATCGCCGAGAAACGTATCGAGAAGGAGGCGCTGATCGAGCGGGCGGCCGCCCGCGCGGAGTATCGCGAGGTCGGCGGTTACACCGTCGGCGTCACCTACGGCCGGTGTTCACAGAACGAGGTCGCGGAAGCGATGCGTGAGGAGGGTGCAGACGCGTCGGTGGTCGTCAAACCCGCCGGCTCGGCCTCGATCCGCGGGACCGACGAGTTCGATCGCTGTCACGAGGTCGCTGGCCTCGTCAACGGCGGCGGCCATCCCAAGGCCGCGGGCTGTAAGCCCGACATCTACGACGACATGCTCGATTACGCGAACCACTGGACGACCCGTGGCGCGGTGACAAAGCAGGTCATCCTCGATGCGTTCAACGAAGTCGTCGCCGACGAAGACCAAGAGCAAGACGAGGAGTAGCGACCGAGGACGAAGGCCGCCCTATTCTCGAGCCAGATACCGGATCACGAGCTGTAACACGTGGACGAAGACGCCGGCGACGGCGATGTAGACCCCGATCGTCTGGAGGGTCACGGAATCCGCCCGGTGGTCACGGACGCGCCAGATCTCCCAGCCGAGTCGAAGGAGAAAGCCGAGGAAGATCAGGACGAAGCCCACGAGCAAGACGGGCGAGAAGAGGGTCCCGACGGCGATGGCGACCACGCCACCGATAAAGGAGAAGTTGGCGTAGGTGCCCCACGACTCGAAGGTCTTCGACCGGGCGTAGACGTAGGTCGCGATCAGTCCGGTCAACAGAGCGACGACGACCGCCGTCACGACCAACACGGTAGGCTGAGCCGCTCTGGGAACCGCCGAGAGGACGCCCGCGCCGAAGACGCCGAAAGCGAGCTGGAGGACCATCATTCCGATGAAGGCAATACCCAGGTCCCCGCCCTCGACGCCGCGCTCGGCGATCAACTCCCCGCCCATAATCGCCGCGCCGTAGACGAGCACGCCGACGATGGGTATCGCAAAGAGGTAGTCGTTGACGACGGCCAGTGGGGTCGCGACGATCAGGTACATCAGGGCGACGTTTATCGCCATGAGTGCACTCGCCCCGCCGACGACCCGCCACTCCCGACTCGAGAGGACGAAGCCACCGGTTTCGGCGGGTGTCTCGTAGGAACTCATCGTTATCATCTACGACGGTCTCCCGCCTAAGGGTTCGGACGGAAATTGACTGCAGAGACGCCGGTCGTCTACTCTTCGCCGGCGACCCACTTATCCGAGTAGGCCGTCCCACAGCTACACATCGCGTAGGCGTGGATCACGTCGCCGTCGGCGTAGATGCCACCGACCTCCTCGTTTTGCTCTTCGGAGAAGGCGAAGACGAACTCCACGTCGTGGTCGCCACCCGCAGGTTCGTCCGGACAGGTTCCCCCGGTCAGGTCGCTATCGATGGTCCCCTCGAGGCCCATCGCTGCGCCGGCGAACTCCATCGCGCCGGTTCCCGTCGCCGCCTGGAAGGCGTTACGTCCGCTCTCGCCGTCGACGACGATCAGGACGCCCCCGTCGACTGGCTGGCCGTAGCTCTCGAGGCGGTCGTCCTCGACGAACGAGTCGGCCAGAAAGAGCGCGACGTCGTCGGGGCGGTCCCCTGCGAGGAATCGTGCGGGTACGTCAGTCATGAGGCGGGGTTACCACTCGAGGCGGAAAAAGTGCGCGTCCCTGGACGCGGAAAGAGGCGCGTCCTCGCACGACCGAACCCAGTACTTTACCCGCCTGGCGTGGTACTGTCAGGTAGATGGACGAGGAGTTCGAACTGGTAGACCCCGGAGAAGTCGAGACGCCGGGTGACGAGTGGGAGGAGATCGACGTCTCCGATACGGAGGCAGATCGCATCGCCAGAAAGCGCGACCGGGAGTTCGAACAGTTCGAACAGCGGATCAAAGACGCCGATCAGTTCAAAGTCGAGCAGTCGGTGTTCGACGACGCGACGTTCGCCGCCCTCTACAAACTCGTCCAGGACAGCCACGTCGAGGCCTTCGGCGGGCCGATCTCGACGGGCAAGGAGGCGAACGTCTACCACGCACTCGGAGACGACCGGGAGGTCGCCGTAAAGATCTACCGGATCAACGCCTCGAACTTCAAGCAGATGCGCGATTACTTGGAGGGCGACCCCCGCTTTGAGGGTCTCGGCGGGAAGAAAACGGACGTCGTCCTGGCGTGGGTGAAAAAGGAATCGGCCAACTTAGAACGCGCTGCCCGGGCGGGCGTTCGCGTCCCCGAACCGATCGCCGTCCAGCGAAACGTCCTGGTGATGGAGTACATCGGAAACGACGACGACGGACGGGCCAAACGCCTCGGCGAGGTCCACATCGAGAACCCACGGACTGCCTACGAGGTCTTGCGGGAGTACATGCGCCGGCTCTACTCGGCCGGGCTGATCCACGGCGACCTGAGCGAGTACAACGTGGTCTTCCACGAGGGGGAACTCGTCGTGATCGACCTCGGACAGGCCGTCACCGTCCACCACCCCAACAGCCGCGAGTTTTTAGAGCGTGACTGTACGAACGTCGCGAACTTCTTTGCCCGACAGGGCCTCGAGGTGACGGGAGAGGGGTTACTCGAGTTCGTGACGAGTCCGGAGCCCGATCCCTCCCGCAACGACGGGTAGGCGGGGGATTCCGGGATACGTATCAGCCTATCCGAGTAGTCGTCGTAGAATGACCCTCACCGTGGCGTGTCAAAAGTGTTTTTAATCTGAAATGCTAGGTGGTGACATGGTGAGAGACAACACCCGGCGCGAGCTGTTAGGATGGCTGGCCGTGACCGGTGTGGTCGGCTCGACTACTGGTATCGTGGGGGCGAGAGGGGACACCGACGAGGACGAAGCCGGAGACGGGGAGGGGTTCGTCACCGAGGTGATCGCGGGCCCCGACGGCGCGTGGCGGTTCGAACCGGAAGACGTCGTGATCGGACTCGGGGAGACCGTCGAGTGGTACTTCGATAGCCCGGGTCACAACGTGACCGCCCATCCAGATGCCGCAGACGGGACGAGCGTGCCCGAGGACGCCGAGTACTTCGCCTCTTACGAGGGCGAGGACCACTTCAGCGTCGACGAGGAGGGGTCGACGTACGTCCACACCTTCACCGTCCCGGGAGAGTACGTCTACGTCTGTACGCCACACGTCCCCCAGATGGTCGGAACCGTGACCGTCGAACCCTGCGTCGACGGGACGGTCGTCGTCGCCCCGGACGGCGAGGAGGTCTTCGAACCCGACACCCTCGAGGTCGACCTCGGACACACCGTCGAGTGGGTTCTCGAGGACGACGGCCACACCGTCTCCACGCATCCGGACCTCGAGGGAACGAGCGTCCCGGAGGAGGCCGACCCCTTCACCTCTTACCCGGACGACGACCACGACGACACCCTCGAGGAGGGCGAAACGGTCGTCCACACCTTCGAGGTGCCAGGGGAGTACGAGTACGTCTGTAGCCAACACGAGGGGATGACCGGGACCGTCGAGGTGGGAGACGAACCGGCCGCCGAGGTGGCCGTCGGCCCCGACGGTGAGACCGTCTTCGAGCCGGCGGATCTCGAAGTTACCGTCGGCGAGGTCGTCCGCTGGCGGGCCGAGGACGACGGCCACACCGTCTCGGCCTATCCCGACCTCGAGGGGACGAGCGTCCCGGAGGGCGTCGAGCCCTTCACCTCCTACGAGGACGACGACCACGAGGACACCCTCGAAGAAGGTGAGACGTTCGACCACCGGTTCGTCGGGGTCGGCGAGTACGAGTACGTCTGCAGCCAACACGAGGGGATGACCGGCTCGGTGACGGTCGGTCCCTGCCCGGACGGGGACGACGAGAGCTGAGAGACGACGCTCTCGAGGTCGGGCCGTTCACCGGCGGGGACGTCGAACTCTCTGGCGTCCGGGACGTGACCCGCGAGGGCGCCACAGTGGTACTCGTACTCCGCCTCGACCTCGTTGTGGAGGGCGGCGATCGTCGGCGACGTCATTGGGTGACTTTCACGGTGAAACCGACAAGAGTGTAACGGGCGTTCGAATATTTGAGTTGAGCGCGGCCGAACATCAACCTCGAAGCGTAGGGGGGACCCACGTACTGTTCGGGTCGTCGGTCTCGTCCATCCACGCCGTGAGTCGCCCGGCAAGGTCCTCGCGGACGGCGGCGTAGTCCGGGTGGTCGATCAGGTTCTGAAGTTCCGCCGGATCGGCCTCGAGGTCGTACAGTTCGTTGCGGTCCGGCCCGTTGTAGACGAACTTGTACTGCGCTGTCCGGACCATCCGCTGGCTGTAGAGGCCGAACTCGTCGCCGTGGTACTCCGCGAAGACGGCCTCGGGCCAGTCGGCGGGAGACCCACCCTCGAGGAGGGGGCGGAGGCTCCGGCCGTCGACGTCCTCGCGGATCGAGGCGTCGGCGACCTCGAGGAACGTGGGTGCGAGATCGACGAGCGAGACGGGGTCGTCACGAACCGTTCCGGGCTCGGTGACGCCGGGCCAGCGCACCTGCAGCGGGATCTGATAGGTGTCCTCGTACATCAGCGGCCCCTTGTTGAACTGGCGGTGGTTGCCGACGAAGTCACCGTGGTCAGCGGTGTGGACGACCATCGTCTCCCCGGCGAGGCCCCGTTCCTCGAGGCCCTCGAGGATCCGGTCGATCTGATCGTCGATCATCGAGACGAACCCCCAGTACTTCGCGAGCACCTCCGCCCACGTCTCCCACCCGAAGTCGTCGACCCCGCGATAGGCGACGTACTGTTCGTGAACGACGGGTTTGCCCGCGAAGGTCTCCGCGTAGCTCTCGGGTGGGTCGATTTCCTCAGGGTCGTACATCGAGGCGTAGGGCTCGGGAACGACGTAGGGGTGGTGTGGGCCGAGAAAGTCCGTCCGGTGGAAGAAAGGCGTCGTGTCCGCGTGGCGGTCCAGCGCCTCGAGGGTCCGTTCGGCCAGGAAGTACGCCCGTGTCGCCTCGAGGGGAACCGGCGTGGTCGCGGCGACGAGCGTTCCGCCCTCGCCGGCGGTGTAGATCGCTTCCTCGAGGGAGACGTCACGGGGGACACCGAGTTCCTCGCGGTATCGCTTGAACTCGGCGTCGATGTCGTCGTGGTGTTTATCCGAGCCCCCGAGATAGGAAAAGCCGAAGTCGCCGGGGACCTGATCGCGGCCGACGTGCCACTTGCCCGTGTACGTGAGGGCGTAGCCGGCCTCGGCGAGTGCCTCGGAGAACGTCGCCAGCTCGTCGGGGAGGTTCGCCTGGACCGCGTCGTCCCCGTGACAGTTGTTGAGCATGCCGTGGTTGTGCGGGTACAGCCCCGTGAGCAACGACGCACGGGCGCTCGTGCAGATACTGATCGGGGTGTACGCCCGCTCGAAGCGAACCCCCTCACTCGAGAGACGATCGAGCGCCGGCGTCCCGACTGGCGGCCCGTCGGGGGCGGTACAGTCGTATCGCTCCTGATCCGTGAGGACGAGCAAGACGTTGGGGCGGGTGTCGGCCATCCGGGGGTCGTACACCACCCCGGTAATTAACGCTTGGCGGGCCCGACGGAGACGTGTCTGCCGTCGGCTACCGTCACCGATCGTGACGGTCTGTCGCACTTCTCGCGATCAGTTCTCGAAGTCCCCGAACGTGGGCGCTTCGTGTTCACCCGGGAACTCGGAGACGGGAACCTGGATCTGGTCGCCAGAGCCCATGTCTTTTACCGTCACCTCGTCGTTCTCGAGGTCGCGTTCGCCGACGATCACTGTCGTCTCGGCGTTGATCGAGTCGGCGTAATCGAGCTGTGCGCCAAAGGAACGGCCGGCGACGTCGCTCTCGACGACGTGGCCCCGGTCACGTAGCTCGCGGGCGATCCGGCCCGCGGTGGGTCGGGTGTCACCGACCTGCAGGACGTAGTAGTCCGTCGAGACCTCCTCGTCGGGCCAGACGCCGGCACGCTGACAGAGCAGAGAGAGGGTCGCGTGGCCGGGGGCGACGCCGACGGCAGGGGTCGGCTGGCCGCCGAAGTCCTCGATTAAGTCGTCATAGCGCCCGCCGCCGAAGATCGATCGGGAGACCTCACCCGCCGAATCGAAACACTCGAAGACGACGCCCGTGTAGTAATCGAGTCCGCGGGCGGTCTCGAGTGAGATCGTACAGTACTCTCCGGCCCCGAAGTCCTCGGCGGCCGCGAGAACTGCCCGGAGGTTCTCGACGGCTTCTGTGACACGAGTGCTGTCGGCGAAGGCGACGACGTCCTCGAGGTCGCCACTCGAGACCAGATCGTCGAACTGGGCGGCCTGGCTCCCCGAGAGGCCGGCGTCGACGAGTAGGTCGTGGTACTCCGCGCGGGAAATCTTCTCGGATTTGTCGACCGCGCGGATCGCCGCCTCGGCGTCGACCTCGGCTTCGAAGGTCTCGAGCAGCCCACCCAAGATGTCCCGGTGGGAGACCCGGAACTCGAAGTGCTCGCCGGTGAGACCCAGACCCGTGAGAGCGTCTGCAGCCCACGCCAAAACCTCCGCGTCTGCTTCCGGTTCCGACGAGCCGAAGACGTCGACGTTGGTCTGGTAGAACTCACGCTGGCGGCCCTGCTGGACCTGTTCGTAGCGCCAGAACGGACGGGTCGAGAACCACTTGATCGGTTTCGACAGCTCCTGTTGTTTCGCGACGACCATCCGGGCGACCGTCGGCGTCAGTTCGGGGGTGAGTGTGACGTGGCGACCGCCCTGGTCTTCGAAGGCGTACAGTTCCTCGACGATCTCGTCGCCGCTCTTGTCGGTCCACATCCCCGCGCGCTCGAGAGCGGGGGTCCCGATCTCCCGGAAGCCATAGCGGCGAGCGACTTCCTCCAAAGCGTCGGTAGTGGCCCGACGGGCGACCATCTCGCCGGGGTAGAAATCACGGAATCCCTTGATTCGGTCGTACATGGCCGTCGGTTCGGCGACGGCACACTTCTATTCTTCTTTCCTCCCGTCGTCGGGGCGGGGACCGAAAGTTGATGATTGCCTGGCGTAAGGGTCCGGCCATGCAACAGGTCGAGGACGACTGGGTGACCGACGTCGGCGCTCGGGTCCCGGTCTCGCCGCTTTCGGCCCTGGGGACCGTCCTCGCGGCGACGATTCTCGTCCGCGTCGTTACCGACGACGTCACCCTCCAGGCGATCCTCGAGAGCGCACTCCCGTTCCTCTCGGCGGTTGCGGTCGTCTTCGCCGACCGCTGGCTCGTCGCACGGAACGTCTCTGTGCGCGATCGGATCTCCGTGTTCTCCTATGGGCTCGGGGGGTTTCTCGCCGCGTCGGTGGTGACCGGCCTTCACCTCCACGTGCTCGCACTCGACGGCACCGGGGTCCCTGACCCCCTCTATTTGACCCTGATGAGCGGCACCGTCGGGGTCGCCGCCGGCACCGTCGCGGGGACCTACGAGATCCGCCAGCGTGTCGCCGTCAGGGAGGCCCGCCGACAGAGCGAGCGCCTCGAGGAGTTCGCGAGCATCGTCAGCCACGACCTGCGAAATCCACTCGGAGTCGCCCAGGGGAACTTACGCAAGACCTTCCGGACGGGCGATCCGTCCCATCTAGACGACGTAACCGCCGCCCTAGAGCGGATGGACGAACTCATCGACGAGAGCCTCTCGGTCGCCCGAAGCGCCAAACACGTCGACGATCCCGAGGAGACACAGCTCTCGGAACTCGCCAGTGAGACCTGGGAGACCGTCGAGACGGGGGATGCGACCCTCGAGGTGGCCGGCGACCGAACGATCCGGGTCGACCGCACCCGGGCGAAGAGCCTCTTCGAGAACCTCTATCGCAACGCCGTAGAGCATGGCTCTCCGAACCGCGGGGAGTCCGGCGGTTCCGACGACGCGATCGAACACGGAAGCGAGGCCGTTACCGTCCGCGTCGGCCCCTGTAAGAACGGGCTCTTCGTCGAAGACGACGGTCCCGGGATCCCACCGGAGAAACGGGGGACCGTACTCGAACAGGGGTACTCCACGCGCGAGGACGGGTCGGGACTCGGTCTCGCCGTCGTCCGGGCAGTCGCCGAGGCCCACGACTGGACGGTCGTCGTCACCGAAAGCGAGGAGGGCGGGGCACGCTTTGAGTTCCGACGACCGTAACCCCGATTATCGCAGGTCGGTGACGTGGGTCTGTTCGTGATCGGGGAACAACTCGGCGATCGCATCGTCCCCGTCCTCCTCTGCGATCAGCGCCCGCAGTTCGGCCTCGTAGTCCGCCCGCGTGATCTCCTCGCTCGGCCCGACGGTCACCTCGAGGCGTGACTCGACTAACCTGTCGACGGCGGTGCGCCCGAACCCCGACAGTGGCGCGATGTAGTCGACGTCGTGTCGGTCCTCTAAACTTTGAGCCTGTGCTCTAGAGACCGTCGGGACGCGGTCGTCACGACGGGTGCCGTCGGCGATCGCGTCGAAACCCCCCTCGGCGAGCGCCTCGAGGGCCTCCCGGTGGACGAGCTGGATGCCGTTTCTCGGGAAGCCATCCTCGCGAATGCGGGAGATCGCCTCCTGTGCGATCTCGCGGTCGAGCTCGAGGCGGTCGAACTCGAAGCCACTCGCCCGGGCAGTGTCCCGGGCGTGTTTCCAGTCGTCGGTGACCCCGAAGTGGGCGGTCGTCAGGGTAACGTCGTAAAACCGCGAGAGGAGCAAGGCGGCGAGCGTCGAGTCCTTGCCGCCACTGTAGAGGAGTCCGAGCCGCATTTCACCGCCGCCGGATGTCGAAGCTCTTCTTCTCGGGTTTGAGCTCGTTGAGAAGCTGTTTCATCTTCTCGTCGTCGATTTTTCCCTGGATACGACCGCTCTTTGCCAGCGCAAGGACCTGGCGTTCGACCTGCTCGCCGAACTGTTGTTTGCTCATCTTGACGGTGTTGAGCCGCTTTCGGGCGTCGTCGGTCAGGTGCTGGCGCAACAGGGCCTTCTTCTGGGCTTCTGCCTGTTGCTTTGCGGCCTCTTGGGCTTGCCCGCCCTCTTGACCCTCGGCCTGTTCCTGGAGTCGCTCCATCTTTTTGCGGCGCAGTTCCTCGAGTTCGTCGTCGTCGGGGGTTCCACTCATAGTCAAGTGTTGTCCGTCGCGCGGGAAAATGATTTCGGACGAACGGGCAAAAGCGTCGTTGCTCCTGGTATAAGAGAGTTACGCGTATTTCTCGAGTTCCGGTCGGTCGAGTTCCTCTAAGACCTCACCGGCGGTGTCGTCGAGGAGGCTCCGTCCGTCCGCGGTGACGCGCCGTCCTTCGCCGTCGGCGGTCTCGACGAGGCCCTCTTCCTCGAGTTGCTGGAGGATCGTCCGGATGACGTTTCGCGAGCCGTCGGCACGGCGTGCGGGTGCGACCTGGTAGCGGTTCGTTCCGCGTTTGGCGCCGCCGTACTCGGTAGCGAGACGCTTTACGCCGACCGGTTCGCTGTCGGCGACTTTCCGCAGGAGGCTGGCCGCACGAACGGCCCAGAAGTCCTCCTGTTCGGGCGGGAACTCCCTGTTCGCGCCGGTCTTTACGAACTGTCCCCAGTCGGGTTCTTCGAGTCGATCCCCGA
>LFFM01000916.1_pt1 | contig 20940 bp, 21 predicted proteins | sample 643131 | NCBI WGS metagenome assembly LFFM01 (sample SAMN03777445, study PRJNA286221) | soda lake metagenome | biome: soda lake; feature: Kulunda steppe; material: water; isolation source: sample Tc-Br brine of Tanatar trona crystallizer | place: Russia: Kulunda steppe | collected 2011-07
CGAGACGAACGGGACAGTCGAGACGGCTGAGACGAACGAGGGCGACGAGACGAACGAGGGCGACGAGAACGGATCGGAGGATGAGCCCGACGACGGCGACGGATCGACCGCTCGCGATGGACAGGTCTCGATGGAGGACTACCTATGAGATTCGACCGCATCCGGCTGGTGAACTTCAAGCCGTACGGCGACGCCGACCTCCGCCTCACCGACGGGGTTACCGTCATTCACGGGCTCAACGGTAGCGGCAAGTCCTCGCTGCTCGAGGCCTGTTTCTTCGCGCTCTACGGCTCGTCGGCGCTCGAGGGAACGCTCGAGGACGTCATCACCAACGGCGAGGCGGAGACGGAGGTGGACCTTTGGTTCACCCACGAGGGCACCGCCTACCGCGTCGAGCGACGGTTGAAACGGTACGACGACCGGGTCGACCACGAATGCACGCTGGAGTCGATCGACGGCGACGACGTCACGCGTGACGGGGCGCGGGCGGTCCGCACCTTCGTGACGGAGCTGCTCCGAATGGACGCCGACGCGTTCGTCAACTGCGCATACGTTCGGCAGGGCGAGGTGAACGCGCTCATCAACGCCACCGCCGCCCAGCGCCAGGACGTCATCGACGACCTCCTCCAGCTCGGCACGCTCGAGGAGTATCGCGACCGCGCGGGCGACGCCAGACTCGGCGTGGAGGACGTGTTAAACGCCAAGCGGGCCGTGCTCGAGGAGAAGGAACGCCAGATCGAACGGAAGGAGAAGCGCGATCTCCACGACCGGCTCAACGGGTTGGAAAGCGACCTCGCCGAACTCGAGGAGGAGGTCGACCGCTACGAGGCACAGAAACGGAAGGCGGAGGCGACGCGCGACGAGGCGGCCGAGGTGCTCGCGTCCTCCGAGCGGAAACGCGAGGAGCTCGACGCGGTCCAAGCCGAAATCGAGGAGCTGGAGGAGGCGATCCGCGAGGCGGAGCGCGAACGCGACGAGCTTCGAACGGAGATCCGCGAGACGCGCGAACGGATCGACGAGCTCCGGTCGACGGTCGGCGATCAACTCGACGCCGCTGGCCTCGACGCCGCAACCGACGAGGCCGTCGCGGAGCGTCGCGAGGAGCTCGATGCCGAGGAGGCCGAGGTGCGGGACGAACTGGGCGACGTCCGCGTCCGCGCGGAAGGGTTCCGCAATCAGGCGACGAACCTCACCGAGAAGGCGAACGAACTCGCGGCGACGGCGGCCGACACACGGGAACGTGCCCGAACCATCGAGGACGAAGCCGAGAAGGCGGAGGCGACCGCCGACGAGCGGGAAGCCACGTTGAAGAAGCTACGGGAGGAGGCGGCAAACCTCAAAGGACGGTTCACCGGGACCGACGTCACACGCGGGAAGGCCGCCGAGCGCCACGAGCGACTTCGCGAGCAGCGCGGCGAGGTACGCGAACGGATCGCGGAGCTGGAGGCCGAGTTGAAGAACGCGAGACGGCGGGTCGAGGAGGCCGAAGCTCTGCTCGACGCCGGCAAGTGTCCCGAATGTGGCCAACCGGTCGACGACTCCCCGCACGCCGATCGGATCGAGGATGACCGGGAACGGGTCTCGGAGCTGCAGGACGAGCTGAAATCCGCCCGGGAACGCGAAACTCACCTCGCGGAGCGGATCGAAACGGTCGCCGATCTCGTCGCCGCCGAGGAGCGCCTCGCGGAGATCGACGACGCGGTCGAGACGATCGACGAGCGGATCGGCGAGAAGCGCGAGGAGGCCGAACGCAAACGCGAGGAGGCCGAACGCAAACGCGAGGAGGCGGAAACCGCCGCCGAGCGTGCCGAGGAGACGCACGACGTCGCCGACACGAAACGCGAGGAGGCACGTGAGGCGGCCGCACGCGTCGAGGAGCTGGAGGACGCGATCGAGGATCTAACCGCCACACGCGAACGTCTCGACGCGGTCGGCGCACGCTTGGAGACGATCCAGCAGCAGGAGGACCGGGTCGAGCGGCTGCGAGAGAAGCGCGAGAACGTCCGGGAGGTGAACGACGAGCGTCGAGAGCGACTCGCCGACAAGCGGGAGCGCCGGGACGAGCTGCGCGAGTCGGTCGACGAGGAGGCCGTCACACGGGCACGGGAGAACCGACGGAAGGCGACGGAGTACCTCGAACGGGTCGAGGCAGAGCTCGACCGACTCCGCGAACGACGGACCGAACTGCAGAACGCCATCGGCGCCGTGAACGGGGAGATCGAGGCGCTCGAAACGCTCCGGGCGGAGCGTAAAACGGTCGCGGAGACCGTCGAGTCGCTCGAAACGCTTCACGAGGAGACGACGGAGCTGGAGGCCGCCTACGGCGACCTCCGGGCCGAGCTTCGCCAACGGAACGTGATCGAGCTGGAGCGCATGCTCAACGAGACGTTCGACCTCGTCTACGGGAACGACGCCTACTCGCACATCGAGTTGGACGGGGAGTACGCGCTCACCGTCTATCAGAAGGACGGCGAGGCGCTCGATCCGGAGCAGCTCTCCGGGGGCGAACGGGCCCTGTTTAATCTCTCGTTGCGCTGTGCCATCTACCGGCTGCTCGCGGAGGGGATCGAGGGGGCGGCACCGACACCCCCGCTCATCCTCGACGAGCCGACCGTCTTTCTCGACGCGGGACACGTCTCCAGACTCGTCGACCTCGTCGAGGAGATGCGAGGCTTCGGCGTTCGCCAGATCGTCATCGTGAGCCACGACGACGAGCTGGTGGGTGCGGCCGACGAACTCGTCACCGTCGAGAAGGATCCGCGGACGAACCGATCGACGGTCCGGCGTGAGGACGCCGCCGGTCTCGACGTCGCGACCCTCGCCGACGACTGAACGAACGCTAGGCGTACGCGTCGTACTCCTCGCCGTACAGGAGGAAGTAGCCGACGCCGACGATCCCGATGACGCTCGCCATGCCGAAAGCGACCGTCGGGCTGCCCGCGTACGCGGCCTCAGCGCCGGGCAGGGAGAACCCGCCGTAAATCAGTCCGCCGAGGGCGGCGCTGGGGATCACCATCGTGTTCCGAACGAGATAGTAGGATCCGGAGACGCGGCCGCCGGTGTCGCGCTCGGCCGGGCCGACGATCAGCGCCTTGTGTGCGGGAAGGCCGGCGAACCGTAGCCCGGAGAAGGCGAACAGCGCGATCACGAGCGGCGCGGTCAGCGCCGTGTTCGCCGGGACGTTGATGAGCAACACCGGGAAGACGGCGTAAACGAGGAAGCCGAGCGCGACGACGGGTTTGAGTCCGACGCGCTCGGCGATCCGGGCGGCCGGCGGCATCGAGACGAGCGCGACGAGCATCTCGATGGCGAGCAGGACGCCGAAGAGGACCGCGGGCGCGAGCGTGATCGGGCCGACCTCGAGGCTCACCTCGAGAAACTGGGTGATCACGATGACGAAGAAGACGTAGACCATCCCGTTGGCAAACCGAACGAGCGTGTCGGCGACGAGCAGCGGCCGTAACTCGGACGGAAGATTTCGGAGGTCGTCGAGGACCTCGCTGACGCCCTCGAACTTCTTTCCGAGGCTGTCCTCGCTCGCGTCGTAGAGGACGTGTTGGGCCGCGGTGGCGACGATCCCGAACAATAGCCCGATCGCGAGGACGTACTGGAAGCCGACGGTAAAGTCGGTGAGGACGTGGAGGACGCCCGCGGCGATCAGTGGGCCGATCAGGAAGGCGGACCGGCGAAACACCTCGGTGCTCGCGAACCCGCGAGCGAGTCGATGCGGCGGGACGGACTGTTTGACGACGGCGAACGTCGCGCCGAGGCCGAACGACTTCCACGCCTGTGCGAGAAAGAGCCCGACGAAGATCCAGATCCAGGGCTCGAGGACGACGCCGGCGACCTCGACCGTGCCGAGGTTCGGCGCGACCAGCCAGACCGCGAAGCCGAGCGTGGAGAGGAGCCCGAAGACCGTGAGCGCGATCCGCGACCCGATCCGGTCGGAGAGCCGGCCGCCGGGGTACGGGTAGATGGCGCCGATGACGTTACCGACCGTTCCGAACAGGCCGATGACGAACGCGCTCGCGCCGAGGGCGGCCATGTACTCGGGGATGTACCGGTTCGTCATCTGGAAGCCGAGACTGAACGCGAACATCGCCAGCGACAACACCAGAACGTCGCGTTCGAACGAGAAGAACTGCCGGAACGGGTCGAGCAGGTCGACGTCTTCGTCCGTGGACATACGCGCATGCTCCGACGGCCGTTTGTTCAAGATGTCGGTCCGTACGACACCTCGCCCGTTCGAGCGATCGATCCGTCGGCATCGAGAGCCGTCAGGGTTGGGCGGGATCTTTTCAGTGCCGATGATCGAAACACCGCCGTTATCCGTACTCACCGAAACGAAGGATCTGAGGGGCGAAGCCGGCGGGACGAACTTTATTTCTGTTCATATACATTTAGAACAGCTATTATCTCTCGCTTCGTATAAGGGTCCATCTTATTATCACGCGATGTTTGGTGTAATATGCACGAAAGTGTTGCAGCCTACGTGGCAGAGAACCCGAAGATGGCCGGCGTCCTGTTCACCGCCCTGCTGTTGTTGACGCAGGCGTCCTCCGCGGCGGCGAACATGGCAGTCTCGAATCCGGGTCCCTAAGCGAGGTCGAACTCGTCCGTCCAGACGAGGTCGCCGTCGAGGAAGAACGGTACCGTCTCCAGACTGAGAAACTCCTCGAAGTCGCTTCGAGGAACACCCGACACGCTGATTTCTGCGGGAACGTAATAATTAGCGGTGGATAGAAGATTGAGATACGTCATCGTTCCCGCACCGTACGGCCCGTTCGGAAACGCTTCTACGTTGAGGTTTTGAACGGCATCGCCGATGGATTCCGAACTGATGACCAAGGCGACACCGCTCCGATTCTGACAGATCGTCGTCCCCCCGTCCCCGACGACGATGTACTGGTTTCCGGTGACGAGCTCGCGCTGGGCGACGTGTAGCGCCGTCCGGAGGTTGAAGCCGCTGTTCATCAGGCGGGCGATGATCCGGCCTAGCCGGGTCGCAGAGGAGTTCGCGACGTCGGTCAGCGTCACGATCCCGCCTCGACTCCCGCGGTGGATCAGCGCCTCTCCCTGCTCGTAGGACTGACATGCGTTCAACAGGAAGGCGTCGACGCCGACCTCGACCGACGCCTCGCGCAGGTCGAGATGACCGTCGGCGCACCGCATGCCGCGTTCATCCACGTGGCCGATGTAGTGCAGGAAGTCGACGCCGGAGCCGAGCGCCTGCCGCATCTCCTCGCGGGTGAGGTCGTACCGAACCTCGATGTCGAACTGGACGATGTCACGCAGGCCGTACAGATCCGCCACGTTCCCTTCCTCGCGCATCAGTTCGTCGTTACAGACGACGAGCACCGAGATCCGCGACTGCTCGACCGAGCCGACCTCCAGCCGGCGGTGATATGCGTCGAGCGTCGCCTTGTTCGCCCCGAGCGGGACGCCCTCGCCGACCCACGCGTGTTCCACCGTGTCGGCGGGCTCCGGCTGGACGAAGTCGGCGTCGTCCGGCATGAAGCTCGCAAACGAGCCGGCTCCGGACGAGGTCGACCCCGACGCCTCCGTCGCCTGCGTCTCCGTCCCGTCGGGGCCGTTCGCATCGCTCGCACCGTCCGCGTCGCCCGCGCCACGAGCATCGCGAAGGGCCGGACCGCCGCGAAGCGGATCGGCGACGTCGTTCGCGACGCCCTCGACGTCCGTGCTGCCACGGAGCAGCTCGGCGGTCGCGGGATCCGGTCCCCGGAGGAATCCGGCCGCCGGGTTCGCGCCCGACGCCGTCGGTCGAGTGACGCTCTCCGGCGACCGCACCAACGAGAGCTCGCCGGCGATGAACGGCAGCATCTCCACGTTCCCGGGATCCGGACGAACGTCGGTCGTCAACGTCCACTGGGGAAGCTCCGGCTCGACGCGCTCGAACGGGACGGAAACGTGCTCCCCGAGCCGTTCCGCGAGCGGCATGTCGTAGAGCCTCGCCCAGTTCAGATCGAGCGACGTCGCCTCCCGCTCGTGGAGATCGACCGGGAAGAAGCCCTCCGTCCGTGTGATACAGTCGAGGTGAAACGAGAGCCGGAGCAGCTCGGCGGTCCGTCGTTCGAACTCCGGCTCCAAGGGATGTTCCCATCCGTCCCCGACGATCCGCGGCTCGTTTCCGGGCACCACCTCCGCCGCGAAGTAGTACGCCAGCGGGACGACCGGGTAGAGGTAGCGGTACTCCGGCGGCACCACGATCCGGACGCCGCCGTCAAGCGGCTCCACGTGTTCGGGAACGGCCAGTTCGTCGGCGGGTTCGAGCAGCGGCGGGTGACCCCGAAGCGTCGGGAACGCCCGCTCCGGGCTCGTCGTCTGGAGCGCGGAGCCGAACAGCGACACCGCTTCCATCAACGATTCCGGGTCGGTCGGCGTCCCGATCGTTCCCGCGGGGACCTGATGGAGCGATCGGAACCCGAGCGACACGGTTCGGACCTCGTCGAACTCGATCCGGGTGGTCCGCTCCGTGGTCGTCACCGTCACGGCAGCCTCGACGGCGACGTAGAACTTCGTGGGGGCCGGGTCGATGCCGAGCGAGTAGCGACCGAACGGGAGGGTGTAGTCGTCGCCACGGGTTATCAGGGCACCATCGCCGGAGCGTGCCTTGACCGCGGCGAGCCGGGGAATCTCGATCGCCCCGGTTTCGACGACCGTCGCGGTCCCGACGGGGAAGTAGTGGTCGTCCTCGTCTCCGGGGCGCGGGTCGACCGGGCGGTCCGTGTACACCACGAACTGCGTGTGCTCGATGTGGTCGGTGACCGTGATCCCGTTTTCGACGTCGAGCGGGTGGATCTCGATGCTCATTGCGGTGGGGCAGCCGACGGTCGTCCGTCGAGGATCGCGTCAGCGCGCCGGTCGCCGACGTGAGTTCGGGTAACGATTGTGCGATGGCGGCGATAAAGTTTGTGTCGCCGGGAGGCGGGGCGCCGGTACCGAATCGATAAAGTGTTCCACGGCCCAGTTTTCGGACGATGATCACGCTGGGAACGGCGAGTGCGGCGCCGGGCGAGGTCGACACCGGGCGCCTCGAAGTAGGGGAAACGCGGGACGGAAGCCCCGTCCGGCTCCCCGTCGCCGTCGTAAACGGCGCGGCCGACGGCGAGACGCTCTACATGCAGGCGGTCAGCGACGGCGACGAACTCAACGGGCTCGGCGTGATCAGCCGCGTCGTCCCGCGGCTCGACCCCGCCGAGCTGTCCGGCGCGGTCCTCGTCGTCGGCATCGTGAACTACTTCGGCTTCCAGGTCGCCGAACACCGGAACCCCATCGACGACCGGAAGATGAACCGCGGCTATCCGGGCGATCGGAACGGAACGACCAGCGAGCGGATCGCCCACGAGACGTTCCGGATCGCGAAGCGTGCGGACATGGTTCTCGACCTCCATCAGGGCTCGACGAGCAGGATGGTGAACGAGACCCGGGTTCGCTGTGGCACCCGCCACCGGCTCCACGGGGACTGTCTCCGCCTCGCAAAGGTGTTCGGCTGCGGGCACGTCCTCGACATCAAAGGACCGGACGGCCAGCTCGCCAGGGTGGCACCCGACAGGGGGATCCCGACGATCGACCCCGAGCTCGGCGGGTGCGTCGGCTGGGACGAGGAATCGATCCGATACGGCGTCGAGGGGGTCTTCAACGTCCTGCGATACTACGGCTTTCTCAACGGTGAGGTCACGATCAAAGAGCAGACGCGGGCCCGTGGATTCAGCCAGTACGGGTCGCCCACGGGCGGGCTCGTTCGGTTCAAGGCGGAGCTCGGCGACCGCGTTGCCGCCGGCGACGTGCTCTTTGAGGTGACCGACGTCTTCGGTGCCCTGAAGAGCCGCGTCACCGCCGACGACGACGGGGTCTTCTGGCGAACCCGACGGCTCCCTCAGGTCGCCACGGGCGAGTACGTCTGCTCCGTCGGCACCAATCTCGACACCTACTGATGTCGCGTGACACCGGCCGTGGCGGTCCCGAACGACTCCGCTGTCCGGCGTGTGGCGAGACCACGCCCGACCGGTGGCGCTGTCGCTGCGGCGCGCCGCTTCGTTTCGACGAGACGCCGATTCCGGACCGCGGTCCGCCGTCCGCCGCCGGGTTCGACGCGCGTGACGGCCTCTGGGCGTTCGATGCGTTCCTCCCGGTCGGAGCCGATCCGGCCGATCGAGTGACGCTCGGCGAGGGGATGACGCCGCTCGTCGAGGCGCGCGACTGGCAGGCCGCGTTCAAACTGGAGTACGTCTTTCCGACGGGATCGTTCAAGGACCGGGGCGCGACGACGACGCTCACCCGGGCGGTCGAACTCGGCGTCGACCGCGTGCTCGAGGACTCCTCGGGCAACGCCGGGGCCGCGATCGCGACGTACGCCGCCCGCGCGGGCGTCGACGCCGAGATCTACGTGCCGGCCGACGTCAAGGAGTCGAAGCTCGAGGCGATCCGGCGAGCTGGCGCGACGCCCGTCCGCGTGCCGGGGAGCCGGGCGGACGTGACCGACGCCTGTCTGGCGGCGATCGGCGGCGACGAAGCGGGCGAGGAAAACGAATCGGTCGGAGGCGATGCGAGCGGCTGGTACGCCAGCCACGCCTGGAACCCCGCCTTCTTCGAGGGAACGGCGACGTTCGCCTACGAGGTCGCGCTCGCGTGCGACTGGACCGCCCCCGACGCGGTGGTGACGCCGCTCGGCCACGGCACGCTCCTTCTCGGCGCCTACTGGGGGTTCCAGCGGCTGCGACGGGCCGGCTGGATCGACGAGCTACCGCGGATCTACGGCGCGCAGGCCGCCGGCATCGCCCCGATCGTCCGGGCGCTTCACGGACCGGACGCGGCCGACCCCGATGGAACCGAAAACGACGTCGCCGACGGGATCCGGATCGCCGGGCCGGTTAGGGAAGCCGAGATCCGCGAGGCCATCACGGAGACCGGCGGCGACGCACTCGCCGTGACCGCGGCCGAGTTGGAGCGGGAACTCGACCGGCTCCACGCCGCCGGGTTTTATACCGAGCCCACCTGTGCGGTCGCGCCCGCCGCGCTCCGAACCCTCCGGGAGCGCGGCGCGATCACGTCCGACGACGACGTCGTCGTTCCGCTGACGGGAAGCGGTCTAAAGGGCTGATCGGTCGTCCGACCCAAACGGCGTCGGAGGAGGTCGCCGAATGGCGCGCGTGAGGAACGCGCGCGAGGGAGCAGTCGGCGGGCAGCCGAGCGATTCTGGCGGCCCGCCGACTGCGAGGCTGAGGAGGCGTGAGGCGACGGCGTCGTGCGGTCGATCGGAGTTGACCAGCCGCGAGCGGCTCGGTCGCGAACGCGGCGTCCCGCCCGCACGTTCAAGTCCCTGGGCGACGAATTCTGACCCGTATGCCACGACGAGATCCCTTCCGCGAGATCGAGGAGCTGTTCGAGCGCATGGGCCGCGAGTTCGAGGAGCTCGGCAGCGGAATCGAGGTGCCCGGTTCCTCGAACGTCCGCGTCGACGTCGCGGAGGACGACGAGAACGTGATCGTCACGGCCGATCTGCCCGGCTACGAGCGCGACGACATCGACGTTGAACTCCGCGAGGACACGCTCACGATCGCTGCCACCCACGAGGACGAGTCCGTCGACGACGGCCCCATCGAGATCGACGAGACCGATCTCGAGGCGGACGAGGACGAAGGGAACGGCAACGGCGACGACGAGACGACCGCGATTCGATACCACCGCCGCGAGCGACGTCGCCGCGCGGTCTCCAGACGGATCACGCTGCCCGCGCCGGTGAACCGGGACGGCGCGTCGGCCACCTACAACAACGGCGTCCTCACCGTCACCCTTCCCAAGCGCTCCGCCGACGGGAGCGGCAGTCACGCCATCGACGTGAAGTGACGCGATCGGGCGTGAGTCGATTATAAATGAGCGAACCACTGGCGTTCGCGCCGCGCCCGAAACACGCCGACTGCACCGCCCTCTCATGTAGCGTGATAGCAACCGTTCATGCTACTTTAATATCTCAGAGAGCGCTTACCCGAGGTGATCAACATGAATCGATCGAACCCCTTCGACGAGCTGGAACAGTTCCTCGGCCGAACCCCTCTCCGGGGCGACCGCACGGTGGGGCGTGAGGGTACGTGGGGCCGCGGAGCGGCCCACGGCGCCGACGTCGACGTCGCGGACTACGACGACGAGTTCGTCGTGATGGCGGACCTGCCCGGCTACGACCGCGAGCACATCGAGGTGCGCGCGACCGACGGACGACTGACGATCAGCGCCGAGCGAGCCGCGGAAACCGAGGGCGGAGAGGGACGGTACCTCCGCCGCGAGCGTCGGCACGAGTCCGTAACGCGGACGATCGACCTCCCCGTCGCGGTTCTCGAGGAGGAGGCGTCCGCCGCCTACCGAAACGGCGTCCTCACCGTCACCCTTCCAAAGGAGCGCCACGACGACGAGGACGGCCACCGGATCGACGTGGAGTAGTGCCGACGCCGGAGAACACCGGCGCCGAGGAACGCCGGCGCCGAGGGCGAGGCGGCAACCGTCATGCCGGTCGATGCCGCGAGCGGACGGGCGATGTCCACGGTGCGTATGAGACGATGGTGCGTATCGGTGCGTATGAGACGATGGTGCGTATGAGACCAGTATAAGATGCGTGTGAGACGGTTATACGACGTGGAGATCTCGGCCGATAAGACGTGGAGATCTCAGCCGACGAGGCCGTCGCACACGTGAGCGGCCGTCACACACGTATGCGGCTGCCCACGAACGTGCCGAATCGAACGGTGCTCCGGCCGGGCTGAACGGTGCTTCAGAGACCGGGGAGAACGCTACTCCGCGATGTCGATGGCCGGGCGGCCGGGCTCGGCCTTCCGGACGACGTCGTCGTCGGCGTCCGCGGCGCGTCTGACGGTCACGGGCGCATCGAACTCCCGCTCGATCAGCCACGCGGCCGCCCGGAGTGCCTCATGTTCCGCATCGCCCGGCAGCGTCGCCGAAAGCGCCTCGCGTTCGGCCTGCAGGTCCTGCCCGTAGGCCGCCGCGGCGTCACCCTGCTCACGAATGTGCGCTTCGCCCATGATCGCGGAGATGAGGTTGTCGGCGTCGCTCTCGACCGCGATCTCGAGGGCGTCGTACTTCCAGTCGGGCGCGATCACCACGTCGATGGCGGCCGGGTCCTCGATGCCGGCCACGTCGACGATCTGCCGAACGTCCTCGCGGGTGTTCTCCACCAGCCGCCGGCGAAGTTCCGCCGCCTCCCGGTCGACGTCCGCGGTCGGCCAATCGGCGTCGACGACGAACGCCCCGTCCGACTCCCGGAGCGTGGCGTACAACTCCTCGGCGAGGTGCGGCGTGACCGGAGCGAGCAGCCGAACCGCAGCGCGAAGCCCGCGGTCGAGAACGGCCGGGCTCGGATCGTCGGCGTAATCGACGTAGTTTCGGAGCGTCCCCACGAGCCCCTGGGCCTCCCGCAGCGCGACGTTGAACGTCAGGTCGTCGTACTCGTCGGTGGCGATCGCGACCGTCGCGTCGATCTCGCTCGCGACGTAGGTGGCAATCGGATCGTCGGGATCGGTTCCGTCCGCGTCCGCGGCGACGTCCGGCGCTTGCTCCTCCACGAGCGTCTTCAGCCGGTCCAAGAACCGATAGGTCGACCGGACGCCCTCCTCGGACCAGTCGAAGTCGCGCTCGGGCTGGGCCGCCTGCATCATGAAGAGGCGGGCGGTGTCGGCGCCGTACTCGTCGACGATCCGCTGCGGGGAAACGACGTTCCCCTTCGATTTCGACATCTTCTCGCCCTCCAGTTGCACCATGCCCTGTGCGAGCAGGTTCGTGAACGGCTCGCGAGCCTGCAGCCCCTCAGCGTCCGCGAGGAACTTCGTGACGAACCGGCTGTACAGCAGGTGCATCACCGCGTGTTCGATGCCGCCGACGTACTGGTCGACCGGCATCCAGTCGTTGGCACGGTCGAGGTCGAACGGCGCGTCCGCGAGGCCGGGCGAGACGTACCGCAAAAAGTACCACGAGGAGTCGACGAAGGTGTCCATCGTGTCCGTCTCGCGGGTGGCAGAGGCGCCACACTCGGGACAGGTCGTCTCCTTCCACTCCGTGGCTGCGTCGAGCGGGTTTCCGGTCGTGTTGATGAACTCGGGAAGCTCGACCGGAAGCTCCTCGTCGGGGACCAACACCGAGCCGCAGTCGTCGTGACAGTGGACGACCGGGATCGGAGTGCCCCAGTAACGCTGTCTGGAGATCCCCCAGTCACGAAGTCGGTACTGTGTCGTGGGCTCCGCATCCGCGGCGTCCTCGGTGATCGCCTCGCGGCCCTCGGCGCTTCGCATTCCGGAGTACGCGCCGGAGTCCACGAGCACGCCGTCGTCGGTGAACGCCGACTCGCTTACGTCGGGCGCCGCGGGCGCCTCGTCGGCGTTGGGGTCATAGTCGTCCGGCTCCGGAGCGATCACGGGCTCGATCGGCACGCGCATTTTCGAGGCGAACGCGTGGTCGCGGTCGTCGTGGCCCGGCACGCCCATCAGCGCGCCCGTGCCCACGTCCGAGAGCACGAAGTCGGCGACGAAGACGGGCAGCTCCTCGTTCGTGACCGGGTTCGTCGCGGTGAGGTCGGTGGCGACGCCGTTCGGCTCGTCGCCCTCTGGGTCGGCCTCGTGGTCGATGAACTCGCGGACGTTCTCGTCGCGTTCCGCGAGCGATCGGCTGATCTCGTGGCCGGGCGCGAGCGCGAAGAAGGTCGCACCGAAGACGGTGTCCGCGCGAGTGGTGAACGCCTCCACCGCCTCATCGACGCCGTCGCCCGAGATCTCGAAGGTGAGCGTCGTGCCGTGCTGCCGGCCGATCCAGTTGCGCTGCATCTGCCGGACGGAGTCGGGCCAACCCTCCAGGTCGTCGATGTAATCGACGAGCTCGTCGGCGTACTCGGTGATCCGTAGGAACCACTGTTCGAGCTCGCGCTGCTCGACGGGGTGATCACACCGCCAGCAGAGCTCGTCGTCGCCTTCGACCTGCTCGTCCGCGAGGACGGTCTCACAGTCCGGACACCAGTTCACCTCCGCGTCGCGTCGTTCCGCGAGCCCCTCCTCGTGGAATCGACGGAAGAGCCACTGGTTCCACTCGTAGTACTCGGGGGTGCAGGTGGCTATCTCCCGGTCCCAGTCGTAGCCGAAGCCCATCGACCGCATCTGTCCGCGCATCGTGTCGATGCAGTCGAACGTCCAGTCGCGGGGGTTGGTGTCGCGCTCCTTGGCGGCGTTCTCCGCCGGGAGTCCAAAGGCGTCCCACCCCATCGGGTGGAGCACGTCGTCCCCGCGCATGCGGCGATAGCGGACGTACGCGTCCGTGATCGTGTAGTTACGGACGTGGCCCATGTGGAGCTTTCCGGACGGATACGGGTACATCCCGAGGACGTACGTCGGGTCGTCGACGTCGTCCGGCGTGCGGTACGCGGCGGCGGCGTCCCACGCCTCCTGCCACCGATTCTCGACCGCGGTGTGGTCGTAACCCTCCTGAGACATCTGTTTACATGTCTCTGGTAGGGTCGGAGTCGTATACCTTTCCATCCCTCGACGAGGTGTCACACGGCCGTGGACGCGAACGGTCGATCAGTCGACTCCGGTGGCTGACGGCCCGATACGCCACACGACGAGGTATGCGGTGACCAGCACGATGAGCAGGAGCCCGAACGCCGCCGCCGCGGAGAGCGCGTCGGAGGCCGTCTCGAACCCGTCGATCCGGAAGCCGATGATCTCCCTGGCGATCGCGATGATCGCCGCGCCGATGACGATGCGAATGACCGGCTCCTCGCGGACGTACGCCAACAACGTGCGATGGACCTCGACGATGATGAGCAGCAACAGCACCGTATCGAGCAGCTCGACGACGGCGATGGGGTCGGTGAACCGGCCCGTCACGAGGAGATCGTACAGCCCCAACAGCAGGTCGAAGACGCCGATCAGGAACAGTACGAGCACGAAGTAGGCTGTCGACAGAACGAGCCACCGCATGACCACGGCGGACGGATCCGCGGCGCGATACAGGCGTTGGCGCACATGACATGATCGCCGCAAGGCCTTATAAGTCTCGCACCGAACCACGTTAACGTTCGGCGTGAAAGCGCGACGCCTGAACGCGGACGGCGCGGGACAAGCTACTTGCCCGCGCGGCCGTGAACTGGGGGCATGGCGCTCAAGAGGGTCCTCTACTACGGCGTGATCGCGATCGCGATCCTCGTCGTCGTCAGCGTCGTCGTCTCCATCGTCTCGACGATCCTGAGCCTCGCGTGGGCGGTCGTCTCCGCGGCGGTCTCGCTGGCGATCCTCGCCGGACTGATCTACGCGACTTATAAGATCGGGTCGTGGGCGCTCGGCGGAAGCGACGGCGGGTCGGCGACCGGCGAGTACGGCAGCTCGCGGACGAGCGGTTCGACGGACGCATCGACGGATCCACGGGAGAAGCTTCGGCGCGACTACGTCGAGGGGCGGATAAGCGAGGCGGAGTTCGAGGAGCGGATCGGTCGGGAGCTGGAGACAGAGTCGATCGACCGGGAGCTGGAACGCGAGCGATGAGCGAAGCGATCGAATCCAGTGGCGAAAACGGCGATCCCGGCGGCGGAAACGACGGCTCCGGACTCGTTCAGCCGCGAACCGCTCGAACGACGAGGTAGACGAACGGGGTGTCGGCAACGGCAATGACGAGCTTTAAGAGGTACTGTCCGACGACGAGCAGCGCGGCTTCGCCGACCGAGAGTGGCATCCCGATACCGAGCAGGGTGGGCGCGACGACGAACGCGACGCCGACGAAAATGACGGTGTCGATCGCCTGACTCGTCGCGGTGGAGGCGACGTTGCGCAGCCAGAGCAGCCCGGCACCGGTCCGGTCGCGGATCGCGTGAAAGAGGACGACGTCGACGTTCTGGCTGACGACGTACGCGAGCAGGCTGCCGAGGACGACGTTCGTCGCCGGCCCGAGCGCCACGTCGAAGGCGGCCGCGACCTCCGGGTCGATCCCCGGTGCCGCGAGCGTCGACCAGACGAGCGCGAGCACGACGAAGTTCATCCCGAATGCGACGTTGACCACGACCTGTGCCGCCCGGCGGCCGTAGAGTTCGGCGTAACAGTCGGACGCGAGGAAGGTGAGCGCGTACGCGAGCGCCGCGCCCGGCAGCAGGATCTCGGGGCCAACCGCCGGCAGTGCGACCGGCAGCGGAAGGACGAGTACCTTCGCCGCCGTCAACTGGGCGGTCGCCAGCGCAGTGACGAAAAGCGCCACGAGGCCGACCTGCGCCAGCGCGGCACGATCGAGCGGATCGCCGACGAAGGGGTCCTCACTCATTCGTGCCGGACTCCGGACCGGTCCCCGAGCCCGGTTCGTCCTCCGTCAGCCGGCCGTGGCGCTCGTCGATCTCGTCGAGCAGGTCGAGCGTCTTCCGGATGGACGCCCGCACCGCGTCGCTGCGGTTCACGAACTTCCCGTCGTCACCGACGTGCTCGTCGAGGTCGTCGAGCAGTTCCCGGGGGATCTCGACGCTTATCTTCGGCATGTTCTCCGAATAATATCCTGAGAGCATAATTCGACCGGTTCGGCGCGGGATGTGCCGTTGCATAACAGGTACCAAGGATCGAAGGATTGATTACGAATCGCAAACATAGATGACAATGGAGAGGTGTTCAGTAATGGCGCTGCCACGAACCGCACCCAGCTCCTGGATGAGCGGCATCGACGTTCCAACCAGGCTCCTCGAGACGGGGAGCGATGACTACGAACTGTACGAGGAGGACGACGAGTTCGTCCTCACGGTCGAGCTTCCCGGCTTCGACCCCGAGGAGATAACGGCCTCGTGGGACGACGGCATGCTGAACGTCGCCGCCCACCACGAGGATCCAGAGCGGGGCGAGCGACGAACCTACCACCGACGGTTCCGCTTCCCCAAGGAGATCGATGACGACGCGATCTCCGCGCAGTACACGAACGGGATCCTCGAGGTCCGGCTCCCGGTCGACACGAACGGGATCGTCACCGGGGAGGAGATCCCGATCGAGGCCTGACCGGTCGAAAGTCGGACCGAACCCCTTCGTCTGGAGTCGACCGGGACCGTTCGCCGGGAGTCGGCTCAGAACCGTCCGCCTGGAGTCGACCGGGACCGACGCCGATTCTTTCGTGAACGTCGCGAGCACGGCGATCCTCGGGCCGTGCGATCACCACGTGGACCGGACCCTGTGACCGCTACGCAGGGGCGGCGACGGAGCGAAGCCCTTACAACCGAACGGACGGTACCACCAGTAACTCGCTGGGACGGACGTCCAGCGGGCACTCGCCGCCGGACCGAAGGTCGAGTCGACGTCACGTCGACCGCACCGCCGGACCGGGACGAGACGAAATGTGGCCGCATGCACGGCTGAATCGCAAACGTCCGTGGACACGACCATGGCACGAAGCTTCTACTCGCACATCAAGGAGGCATGGCAGTCCCCGAAGGAGGGGAAACTCGCGGAGCTACAGTGGCAGCGAAAACAGGAGTGGCGAAAACAGGGCGCCATCGAGCGCATCGACCGCCCCACCCGCCTCGATAAGGCCCGCGAACTGGGCTACAAGGCAAAACAGGGGATCGTCGTCGCTCGCGTGAGCGTCCGGAAGGGCGGCTCCCGCAAACAGCGACACAAGGCCGGCCGACGCTCGAAGCGGCAGGGTGTCAACCGGCTCTCGCGGCGCAAGTCGATCCAGCGCATCGCCGAGGAGCGCGCCTCGCGGAAGTTCCGCAACCTGCGCGTGCTTAACTCCTACTGGGTCGGCGAGGACGGCTCGCACAAGTGGCACGAGGTGATCCTGGTGGACCCGAACCACCCGGCCATCGAGAACGACGAGGACCTCAACTGGATCTGCTCGGACGACCACAAAGGTCGCGCGTTCCGCGGGCTCACCTCCGCCGGTACCAAGGGCCGCGGCCAGCGCAAGCGCGGAAAGGGCACGGAGCACACCCGGCCCTCGATCGGCGGCGACCGGCGCCGCGGCAAGTAACCGACACGCGTAAGCGACTCCGTATTCGTACGCGCGGGCGGTTTGGATTAAGATACACGCCGACGGCCCCGTCTTTATACGCATCGGCCGGATACGGTCGGACATGACGCTCTCGCTCGACGCCACGCAGCTCGACCGCTACTCCAGACACATCATCATGGAGGAGGTCGGCCCGGAGGGTCAAAAACGCCTGCTCGACGGAAGCGTGCTCGTGCTCGGGGCCGGCGGACTCGGCTCCCCGGCCATCCAGTACCTCGCGGCCGCGGGCGTCGGAACGATCGCGATCGTCGACGACGACGTCGTCGAGCGGTCGAACCTCCAGCGACAGGTGATCCACGGCGACGTCGACGTCGGCGAGCCGAAGGTCGAGTCGGCGCGTCGCTACGTCGAGGCCCTCAACCCCGACGTCGCCGTCGAGACCCACGAGATGCGGCTCGACGAGTCCAACGTTCACGGGTTGATCGCCGACCACGACGTGGTCGTCGACTGTGCGGACAACTTCCGAACCCGATACGTGGTCAACGACGCCGCCCGGATCGAGTCGGTCCCGGTCGTCCACGGCGCCATCTACAAGTTCGAGGGGCAGGCGACGACGCTCGTCCCCGACGGACCGTGTTACCGGTGTCTGTTCCCGGAGCCGCCCGAGCCCGGCACCGTCCCCGACTGCGCGACGACCGGCGTCCTCGGCGTGCTCCCGGGGACGATGGGCTGCATCCAGGCGACGGAGGCGGTAAAACTGCTGCTCGACGCCGGAGAGACCCTCGACGGCCGGCTGTTGTTTTATGACGCGATGGGGATGACCTTCGAGACGGTCACCTACGAACGGAAGCCCGGCTGTCCAGTCTGTGGCGACGACGGGATCGAAACGATCGACGGGATCGACTACGCCGGCGGCTGCCGGATCGACGCGGATTGAGAGGCGTCCGACCTACGGCGCCGTCGGGAAGCGGCACGCACGCAATGTGCGCCGCGTTCAGAACGGACGTCCCGTGGCGTCGGCGTCCGCGTCGGACCCCGGACCGATGTCGGTGAAGCCGGCACGGACACACCAGCGGCAGTAGCGGTAACCGGGGCGATTCTCCGCCCCGCAGTGTCGACAGACGACGACCTCGCCGTCCGTCGAGAGCGGGGGCGGATCGCCGACCGGAAGCGTCCCCGTTCGGTCCCGTTCGTCGCCGGTCGAGCCGGTCCGGTTCACGGTCGAAAGCAGCTCCGACGGGCCGGGTCCGCGATCGGAGTCCGACCCGTCGGAGCCGTCTCGGCGGTCGACGCGACGCTCGGCGTCGTCGAGGGCGAACCCCCGGAGCTCACCCCCGCCGCGGACGAGGAGCCAGGCGACCACGAGGTTTACCGCGATCACGGCGACGACGAGCGCGACGAGCGGATCGATCGTCATCCGTGCGTAACGTTAGCACTCCATCGGTAAATGCGTCTCGCCGGGCGTTTAAAACGGCTCGCGGCGGAGGCGACGATCGAGCGTCGCCCGCGGACCCGGACGGGCGCAGGCCGACCCACGTTTCGCGGGGATCAGCTCGCCGAGCCGTACGTCTCCTCGAGGTACTCGACGATGTCGTCGCTTTCGGCCATTCCCTCGATGCCCTGTTCCTCGTCGACGAGCACCGGAACGCCGGTCTGTCCGCTGATCGCTTTCACCTCGGTCCGCTCGCCGTGTGAACGCGGGACCATGACCGAGTCGTACTCGAGGTCGAGCTCCGCGAGCTTCTCTTTGACCTTCGCACAGTACGGACAGCCCTCCAGTTCGTACAACGTCAGGTTCGTCATCACGTCATCGTACGTCGCCGACGAATAAAGAAGTCGGCGGTCGATGCACCGCACGCGCACGGCCGCGGTGCGGTTCGGCGAGTCGAACGGACGGGTCGGACGCGTCTACCGGGTTCGCGTCGCCGTCCCCCCGTCGGGCCGCGTGCCGAGGGCCGGTCGCGTTCGGTCCCGTGGGATCCGCTCGCTCCGGTAGTCGTGGAGATCGGCGTGACAGTCGGGACAGAGCGTCCGAAGGTTGCGGAGTTCGTTCGAGCCGCCGTTCGCACGCGGCACGACGTGGTGGACGTCGAGGTGACGGGCGGCGGCGTCCTGGACGGACGCGTCGGGCGGACGCTTCAGGTTCCGGCCGTCGCGAGCACGCCACCGGGTCGCGCCGTCGAGCGTATCGATCCGACCGGCCGGACAGAGCGCACAGCGGAACAGGTCACGCAGCCGAACCCGCGCCTTCGTCTCCCAGTCCGGCTGCGGGGTGCGATGGTCGTGTGGCCCGCGCTCGGAGAGCTTCGAGAACAGTTCGCTGAGGGTCAAGGCGGGCGGGTCGGACAGCTCGCGGAGCTTCCACGCGCGAACCGCCTCCCACCGTTCCATGACGGACCGTAGCGGCGAGCGGACAAAAACCGTCCGTCGTTCGGTCCGAACGAACCCGTCCGTCGACGGGGATTAAAACAGGAACCCGCCGGTCTGCAGGACGTAGTAGCCGATGAGCAGGACGGCGAGGACCCACTGGCCGGGGTGAACGTCGGCCGCCTCGCCCATCGCCGCCTTGATGATCGGGAACGCGACGATGCCGGCCGCGAGCCCGTCCGCGATGGAGTAGGTGAGCGGCATCACGAGGATGGTGAGCGCGGCGGAGATCGCCCATGCCGGGTGGTCCCAGTCGATGTCGACGACGCCTTTGAACATCATCACGCCCACGACGACGAGCGCGAGAAACGAGGCGTAGTCGGGAAGCAGAGGCACGAGCGCGATGAAGGGGATGGCGAGCAGGAAACAGCCGGCGACGACGAGCGCAGTCAGCCCGGTTCGCCCGCCCTCCTCGACGCCGGTCGAGGACTCGATGTAGGTCGTCACCGTCGACGTGCCGAGCATGGCGCCGACCGTCGTCCCCACCGCGTCGGCCATCAACGGCTGGTCCATGTCCGGGAGTTCGCCCTCCTCGTCGAGGAAGTCGCCGAACTGTGAGACGCCGATGAGCGTGCCGGCGGTGTCGAAGAAGTCGACGAAAAAGAACGTGAAGACGACGAACGTGAACGTGATGGGGTCGATGTCGGCGAGCCCGTCGAGGAACGCGCCCGCGAGCGGCGTGAAGTCGAACTGGACGGTGGTGATGAGCTGGGTCACTCCCCCCGCGATCCCCTGCTCCGCGAAGGTGCCGTACAGGTCCTCGTCGACCACGTTTGCCGGCTGGGTGAACCCGGCGAGCGCGGCGAGCCAGCCGGCCGCCGCCGTCGTGAGGATGCCGATGACGATGGCGCCGGTGACGCCGCGGGCCCAGAGGATCAGCGTGAACAGCACGCCCAACACGCCGAGCAGCGCGCCCGGCGTCGCGGCCACGTCGCCGAGCGTGACGAGCGTGCCCTCGTACGCGACGATCACCTGCATCTCTTGGAGACCGATGAACAGCAGGAACGCGCCGATGCCGGCGCCGACGGCGTATTTGACGGGCTTGGGGAACAGGTTGATCACGTACTCCCGGGCGCCGACCGCCGTGAGAACGATGAAGAGGATCCCCTCGACGAAAACGGCCGCAAGCGCGGTTTGCCACGGGATCCCGAGTCCGATGACGACGGTGAACGCGAAGAAGGCGTTGAGGCCCATTCCCGGCGCCAGCCCGAACGGCCGGTTGGCGTACAGCGCCATGACCACGGTGGCGACGACCGACGCGAGGATCGTCGCCATCGCGATCATCTGGAACACCTGGATCTGCTCGTAGCCGTCGATCTCGATGGCCGCCGACAGGATCGCGGGGTTGACCACGATGATGTACGCCATCGCGAGGAACGTCGTGACCCCGGCGATGGTCTCCGTCCGGACGTCGGAGCCGTGCCCGCCGAGGTCGAACCGATCTGTAAGACCCATTGAACGAGTGTGCATACACGCGGATCACCACATAAACGTTGCTTTCCGTAAGCACCAGATATACACAAACATGGTCAA
>LFFM01000917.1_pt1 | contig 20928 bp, 17 predicted proteins | sample 643131 | NCBI WGS metagenome assembly LFFM01 (sample SAMN03777445, study PRJNA286221) | soda lake metagenome | biome: soda lake; feature: Kulunda steppe; material: water; isolation source: sample Tc-Br brine of Tanatar trona crystallizer | place: Russia: Kulunda steppe | collected 2011-07
CGGACGAGGAGTCGCCGTCGAACGTCTCGCGCGGTCGGGGGTCGTCCGGGACGGGGTCGCCACTCCCGCCGGTGGACGTCTCACGCGCGTTTTTTCGAGAAGAGTCGCGTCGCTCCCGACGGCAGCGGGCCGCGTTCGGACGCGGTCGGAATCACGTCCGTTCGTGTGTCCGTCGGAGATATATGCGTTGCGCCTCGGGCGAGGTTCGCGCCGCCACGATCCGGTATAAAAGGGGACGTGAGGACGGGACCGGCGGACGCCGGTGCTCGACCACGGCGCGGTCTCGAGGTATATAAACGACCGCCGACGTCCCGCCCGGCCCTTATAAACCGCCGCGCCCGCGACGGCCCGCTCAGAGTCCGAGGCGGAACAGCCGGTTCGCCGCCAGCGTCGCCAGCCCGAGCGCCATCACGCCGGCGAGCAGCCCGAAGGCGACCGTCCAGCCGGCGACGTCGGAGACGCCGCCGACGACGGCGCTGCCGGACGCACCGATCACCATGTACACCGTCCGGACGAGTCCGAACCCCGCGCCGCGCTCCTCCTCCGACAGGAGGTCCATGAAGCGCGACTGGAGCGGCGCGCCCCACGACATGGCGAGCCCGACGAGCAGCAACGCGACGACGACGGGCGCGAGCCCGAGCCCCTCGCGGGTCGCGACGACGAGCAGCCCGTATCCGACGACGCCGGCGGCCATCGTCACCATGGCCGCGGTGTCGCGGTCGAGCCGGTCGGAGAGCGCCCCCGTCGCCGGCTGGGTGGTCCCGTGGACGAGGAAGTACAGCGAGAACAGCAGCGCCGACAGCGCCGTCGAGAAGCCGCCGCCAACCTCCAGGAACGTCGGGAGGAACGACGCGGTCGCCTGCCAGGTGAACGCGCCGGCCGTCGCCAGCGCGGTCGTGTAGAGGATCGGCGGCCGCGACAGCAGCTCGACGACCGGCCCGACCGCGAAGCGCTCGCCGACCGGCTGGTCGGGGCGGGTCGGCTCCGTCGGCCGGATCCGCCACGCGAACAGGACGAGCGCCGGGACGGCGACGGCGGTGCCGAGCAGCACCCCGGCCCGCCACCCGTATCGGGCCCCGATGACCGCCGCGAGGGGCGGGGCGATAAGCCCCGCCAGCGGGCCGCCCGCGATGTGGACGCCGATGGCGCGGCCGATGTCGTCGAACTGCTTCGCCAGGAACGTCGTCGCCACCGTGTAGTGGAGCCCCGCGCCGGCCCCCAACACGACCGTGAACGCCATGAACGCGAGGATCGACGGGGAGACGGCGATGAACAGCGTGGCGACCGCGGTCGCGGCGACGGCGGTCAGGATCACGGTCCGCTCGCCGTAGCGGTCGCCGAGGACGCCGGAGGGGAACTGCGCGAGCGCGTAGGCCGCCCACATCCCGGAGAGCGCGAGCCCGACGGTCGCGTTCGTGGTCTCGAACGTCGCCGTGATCGCGGGAACCAACGGGCTGATGGCCAGTCGAGCGACCATCGTCGCGGTGAACGCGAGCGTACAGAGGGCGAGCGCGGTGTGGGCGTACCGCCAGTTCACGGACGCCGTTCACGGCCGGGGGAAAAGCGGGTTCCGGTCGCGGCGAGGTGGACGGTGCGCCACGGAACGACACGGGACGGGCTACCCGACGACGAACTCGAGCGGGTAGTCCGTGAGGTTCTCGTGGCCGTCCTCGGTGACGACGACGAGGTCCTCGAGGCGGACTCCGCCGACGTCGGGGTCGTAGAGGCCGGGCTCGACGGTGACGACGTGGCCGGGCTCCAGCTCCGCCCCGCCGTTCGACAGGCGGGGGAGCTCGTGGACGTCGAGGCCGATCCCGTGACCGGTCGAGTGGATGAACCCGGTCTCCGTTTCGGGGTCGGTGCGGAACGTGGGTTCGTCGGCGGCCTCGTACACCGCACACGCCGCGGCGTGGACCTCCTCGCCGGTCGTGCCCGGCTCGACCGCGTCGAGGGCGGCCGCGAGCGCTTCCTCGGTGAGGTCGTACCACTCGCGGAGCGTGTCGCTCGGCTCGCCGACGCAGAACGTCCGGGTCATGTCGGCGTTGTACTTCGTCGCCTTCGACCGGGGGAAGACGTCGATGATGATCGCCTCGTTCGCGGACAGCGGCCCGGAGCCGCGGTTGTGAGGGTCGGCCGCCTGCGCGCCGCCCGCGACGATCGTCTCGTCGAGCGCGCAGCCGTGGTCCAGCAGGGTGACCTCGATCTCCCGTTTGACGCGCTCGCTCGTGAGCGGCGCGCCGTCGTGGACGAGGGTCCCGGCGTCGACCGGCTCCGGCCCGGGCGCGTCGACGTCGTCGACGGGCACGTCCTCGCCCGCGACGGCGGCCCCCGCGATCAGCGCCTCGGCGGCCCGCAGCGCGGCCTCGTTGGCGCGCTGCGTCTCGCGGATCGCCGCGATCTCGTCGTCGGTCTTCACCGCACGGACCTCGGTCAGGGCGTCGCCGTCGTCGACCGCGACGTCGATCCCGCGGTCACGGAGGGCGTCCGCGGTGCCGACCGGGCCCCGCGGCGGCACGAGCACCGACTCGACGTCCTTGTCGCGGACGAACGCGGCGTACATGTCGTACCGGGCGTCGGAGCCGCCGTACTCGTAGTCGTAGTCGGCGTGGCGCTCGACGACGTCGGCGGCCGCCTCGGTCGTCGCGCGGCCGTACTCCAGCCCCGAGACCAGCATCGAGACCTCGCCGCCGGCGTACAGCGTGAGGAACGGGTCCGGGCCGGTGAACCCGGAGAGGTACAGCTGGTTGGCGTCGGCCTGTGAGGCGTCGAGGAGGTAGCCGTCGGCGCCGGCCGCGTCGAGGACGTCGTCGAGGCGTGTCGGGTCCATACCCGTCGTCCCGCCGCGACCACCAAAGCGGTTGTCCTCGCGGCACGTCGCCGGCAGCGGTCGAGACGGATGCTAGGACTGTCAGGACGGGTGCTGGACGTCGGAACGAGTGCTGGACGTCGAGACGGATGCTGTGACTGTCGGGGGAGGTGCGGAGGGTGTCGAGACGGGCGTCGATGCCGGCTCTCGACACGAAACGAATAAATACGACCGCTCAACGATTCGTCCCGGATCGTGCCGGAAGAGGACACCGGAGATACGGAACGGAGTAGTACCGCGAATTCGACCGTTTCGAGGCGGTGAAAAGCCGCTATTTGACACGATTTGTGAGGGGTCAATTTAAGTACCTTCGGCCCTTTTCAGAAGGTGAGGAATACTGAACCGAGACCCATCTCTCGGTCCCGCCATTCCCGCCCCACGAACCCAACACAATGAGCGAACACGTTCGAACGTATACGGCGGAGCACGTCGACGACGAGCGAGAGGAGCAGCCGTCGTCGGAGGAACTGTCCTGTCCCGAGTGTGGCGGCCAACTCGCGACGGACACCGAACACGGCGAGACGGTCTGTGCGGACTGCGGACTCGTCGTCGAGGAAGACGAGATCGACCGCGGGCCGGAGTGGCGCGCGTTCGACTCCGCGGAGAAGGACCAGAAGTCCCGCGTCGGCGCGCCGACGACGAACATGATGCACGACAAGGGGCTGTCGACGAACATCGGCTGGCAGAACAAGGACGCGTACGGGCGGTCCCTGTCGAGCCGCCAGCGCGAGAAGATGCAGCGGCTCCGGACGTGGAACGAACGGTTCCGCACGCGCGACTCGAAGGAGCGCAACCTCAAGCAGGCGCTCGGCGAGATCGACCGCATGGCCAGCGCCCTCGGCCTGCCGGACAACGTCCGCGAGACCGCCTCGGTCATCTACCGCCGCGCGCTCGACGAGGACCTCCTCCCCGGCCGGTCGATCGAGGGCGTCGCCACGTCGTCGCTGTACGCCGCCGCCAGACAGGCCGGAACCCCGCGTAGCCTCGACGAGATCGCGACCGTCTCGCGGGTGGAGAAGGACGAGATCGCCCGGACGTACCGCTACGTCGTCCGCGAACTCAAACTCGAGATCCGGCCCGCCGACCCCGAGAGCTACGTCCCACGGTTCGCCTCCGATCTGGGCCTCTCCGACGAGGCCGAGCGCCGCGCGCGGTCGCTGCTCGCCACCGCCAAGGAGCAGGGGCTCCACTCCGGGAAGTCGCCGGTCGGGCTCGCGGCCGCCGCCGTCTACGCCGCCTCGCTGCTCACCAACGAGAAGGTGACCCAGAGCGAGGTCAGCGACGTCGCGAACATCAGCGAAGTCACCATTCGCAACCGCTACCACGAGCTCCTCGAGGCCGATGAGGGCGTGGCGATGGGCTGATCGGCGGTGAGCCGATCGACTACTCGTCCGTCCAGTAGTCGACGTCGTCACTGATCCGATAGTACCCCTCCAGGCTCCGCCCCCCGTCGCTCCCGGGCGGGGCACCGACGTACACGCCGAACTTCTCGGAGTCCGGGTACACCGTGACGTCCGGCTCCGACATCGTCGAGATGACGAGGTAGCGAAGCGGCTCGTCGCCGTCGTTGACGACGCGGTGTGCACCCGACTCGTCCGCCGGAAACGCGACGTAGTCGTCGGGCGACACCGGGTGGGCCTCGTCGTCGAGGCGGACCGTCCCCGATCCCGAGAGCACGTACATCGCCTCCTCGTTGTTCGTGTGGTAGTGATACGGCCACGAGCGCTCGCCGGGCGGGAGCAGATACAGGCTGCAGCCGATCCGCTCGCCGTCCGCGGCGGCCGCGACCCGTTTCCGTTTCCACGACGCCCGCTCGTCCGCCGAACGCTCCCAGTCGAGGTCTCGCGTGTTGACAGGGGTCACATCGACGTTCTCGGCCACCGATCGGAAACCCGTTTCGCTGGGGAATGCGAAGCGAGGCAGAGGCGGGGAGTGAAGAGAGGAACGCGAAGCGGGGAGGGGACGCAAGCGAAAAGGCGGTCGCCGGCCATCGCGGCGTATGGAGACGACCCGCCACTTCACCGCGACCACGTTCGTCGTCAACGACGGCGCGACCGCCCTCCACGACCACGAGCGGCTCGGGATCACCCTCCCGCCGGGGGGACACGTCGACCGCGACGAGCTGCCGCACGAGGCCGCGCTGCGGGAGGTCCACGAGGAGACCGGCTTCGACGCGGAGCTGATCGCCGACCGCGCCGACGTCGACGCGCCCAACTCGCGGGCGCTGCCGGAGCCGGCTCATCTCATGTTACACGACATCAACGTCCACCCGGACGGGTCGGTCGGGCACCAGCACGTCGACCACCTCTACTTCGCGCACGTCCCCCACCGACGGATCGAGCCCGCGGGCGACGACGAGGCGACGCCCGACGACTGGGGCTGGTACACCCCCGACGACCTCCGGGCGAGCGACCTCGAACCGGACGTCGTCGCGCTCGGCCGCGAGGCGATCGCGGTCGTCGACGCCGCCGTCAGCGGTGCGGCCGACAGCAACGACTAACCGCCCCACCCCCGCCCGTGCGCCGCAGACGGCGTCTGACGGGCGTCCTTCGCTCCGGAAAGTATTTGCCTCGTTGTCGGCGAGTTACCCCCAATAATGGACGCCCAGCGACTCGAGGACATCACCGAGTGGGACGCCCGGAGCTTCTCGGACGGGTTCGCCGGCCTCCGCCGTCTCGCCGATCGGGGGTTCTCCGGGGCGGCGACGGACGGAACGGGGTGGCTGTTCCTGTTGAACGGCCGGGTCGTCGGCGTGGTCGACGCCGACCTCGACGCGTTCGCCGACGCCTCGGGGACGGCGTATCAGGCCCCCGAGGAGGAGCTCCCGCTGCTGTTCGCCATGCTGGAGCGGGGCGGGGAGAAGCGCGCGCAGTACTACACGAACGACACGCCGCTCTCGGAGGCCGATCGGAAGCTCTCCGCCGGCGGCTTCACCGGCTACGTGGAGCTCTCCGAGAACGTGCTCTCGGGCGACTACTACCTCACGTACACCGGCGGCGACTCGCGCGCGGCGGCGTACGTCGGCAACTCGCGGCGGCTGGAGACCGGCGACGACGCGTTCGCGCTCGCCGACGACGAGGTGGGGATCTACACCGTGTACGAGGTCGACCTCGACGTCCGTGAGCTCCCGGAGCCCGACGCGGGCACGGCGGCGACGGCCAACGGGGACGTGGCGGCGGACGCGGACGCAGCGGCGGCCGACGCGGACGTGGACGACGTGGACGACGGGGACGACGCCACGGACGGGACCAACGACACCGACGCCAGCGTCGCCGCTGACGCCGACCCCGACGGCACCGCCGCAGAAACGACCGACTCCGACGGAACCACCGCGAAGACCATCGATACCGCCGCAGAGACCGTCGACCGGGCGGACGGCGAAGAGGGCGCCAAAGCGGTCGACGCGGACGCCAGTGCGATCGAAGCGGACGACGGCGGGACCGACAGCGACGAGGAGGGCAAGGGCGGCGGGGGCGACGGCACGGACCGCTCCGCGGAGACGGAGACGGAGACGGGAACGAACAGAGCGGCAACCGAAGGGGCGAAACGAGGGTCGGAGCCGGAACCGGGGCCAAAACCGGGGACGGAGCCGGGACCGGAACCGTCACCCGGAGGAGCCGCCGAATCGGAGGCCGGGGCCGGGTCGACCGCCGAGGGGCCGGCGGGCAACGGGGGTCCCGGCGAGGACGTCTTCTCCGAGGAGGAGGAGTGGCGGGAGGCGAAATCGATCCCGGCGCTCGACCCGAAGGAAGCGAGCGAACGTCGTCAGCGGGGGCGTACGGACGCCCACGACGGGGAGGCTCGTAACGCCGGACCCGCGCGGTCCCGATCCGCGGGGGCCGGCTCCCCCGAGGGGACGAGGCAAGGGTCGGCGACGGCCGCCGATGGGTCATCGCGGTCGTCGCAGTCGACACGGCGGGACGCGAACGCACCGCCCGAGCCGCGCGCGAGCGATCGGTCCGGGCAGGCGGCCGTCTCGAAGCGTCCCGCGGTCCAGCGGAGCCAGCTCCAGCGGGAGGTCCAGCGGCTCGAGGCGGCGCTTTCGGACGCCGAGTCGGCCCGCGACGAGGCGGCGGCCGAGCGCGATGAGGCGGTGACCGAGCGCGACGAGATCGCCGCCGAACGCGACGAGCACGAGCGCGAGGTCCGACGGCTCGAGTCCGAGCTCGCCGACGTCCGCGAGGAGCGGGACCGGCTCCGGGACCGGCTCGCCGATCTCGAGGCGGAGCTCCCGGACGCCGAGCGGTCGATTCCCGCCGCACGGGCGCGCGGCGAGACCAACCTGTTCATCAGGTACGGCTCGAAGGGGGGCGTGACGCTGGAGGACGTCCACGACGGGAACGCGGACCGCGAGGCGCTCCGCGAGAACATCCGGATCGAACACCACACCGGCTTCGAGAGCGAGGGGGCCGTCGTCGACGGCGTCCCGTTCACGGAGTTCCTCGAGGGGACGATGGAGTACGGGTTCACCCGCTGGCTCGTCGAGGACCTCCCGTTCGAGATCGCCGACACCGGCAACGAGGGCACGCTGCGTGACCTGTACGACGCGCTGCCCGAAGTCGACCGCGCGGAGATCGGCGGGTCGGTGTCGGTCGTGACGCGGGAGAACGGCGAGGAGAACCGCGAGCAGCGGGCGTTCGACCTCGTTTTGCGCGACCGGATGGGCAACCCGCTGTTCATCGCCGACCTGAACGACAGCCGGGAGCCGACGGTCGAGGGGACCCTGGAGTCGCTCGTCGCGAACGGCGGCGACATCGGGGAGTCGAACGACTCCTTCGCCGCGGCGTTCGCGGTGACCGCGAGCTTCTTCGAGCCCGGCGCGCTGGAGGCCGCGAGCGACGCGGTCGGCGGCGGGCTGTTCAGTCGGTCGAAGCGGGCGAGCTTCGTGAAACTCTCGCGCAAGCGCGGCTATCACCTCTGTCTCGTCGAGTCGCGCGACGGCGGGTTCCACCTGACGGTCCCGGATTTATAGGCGCCGGTCCCGGATTTATAAGCGCCGCTCCCGGATTTATAAGCGCCGCTCCCGGCGTTCGAGGACCGCAGAACGCCCGGACCCGCCGAGGCCCCGTCGAGATGCCGTCCGGATCCCGTCGCCGAGGGGAGACGGGTGGCTCGTCGAAACGTGTCCGGGCTGATATATAAGACGTGAACGAGTCAGTTCTCGACTTCGGCGGCGTCGTCGATCCGCATCGTGCCGAGTTTCTCGATCGTCTCGTCGAGCTTGTCGTCGAGCTCGTCGACGAACTCGTGGGTCCGATCGGTCGTGATCGCGCCCTGGCTGGACGGCTCGATCAGGTTCTCCTCCTCGAGGACGCGCAGCGAGTACCGAACCTTGTGATGGGGGTACCCGGTTTCGTTCGACATCTTCACGATACCGATCGGTTCGTTCGCGATAACCATCTTCAACACCTGGAGGTGTCGTTCCAACATGTCCACCTCTTTCTCAAGTCGATCTATCATGCCACATGTTAACTTGTCATGCCTCCGTTTAAAAGTTGCTGTCCGAGTCCGCACCGAAAACGCCTGATCTGAGACGTTGACGTGCGAGTACTTAACGGTTCGGATCGCGTGCCGACCGGGCACAAGCACACAGCGTCGTCCGGGATCGACACGGGGACGAGCGGCGATCGAACCTCGAACACGCACGGACGACACACGAACACGCACGGACGGCGATAGCCGATCCGTATCACCAGCCGAACGATCCACGATCGTGGTGTCCTCGCGCCGACGGACCGTAATCGGTTTTAGGTCCCGTTTGGTACAGGGGAGCGGTATGACTGTCACCATCGTCGGCTCCCAACTGGGAGACGAGGGCAAGGGCGCGCTCGTCGACCGGTGGGGAGGGGACGCGGACGTCGTAGTCCGTTATCAAGGCGGCGACAACGCGGGCCACACCGTCGTCGAGGGCGGCGACGAGTACAAGCTATCCCTGGTCCCGAGCGGGGCCGTGCGAGGCAAGGTCGGGATCTTAGGAAACGGCTGCGTGGTCAACCCGCGCACCCTCTTCGACGAGCTCGGCGCGCTCCGCGAGCGCGGGCTCGACCCCGACGTGCGCGTCGCGCGCCGGGCGCACGTCATCCTCCCGTATCACCGCGTCCTCGACGGCATCGAGGAGGCGGTGAAAGCCGACGACGACGCCGGCGAGGAGGTCGGGACCACGGGCCGCGGCATCGGCCCGACCTACGAGGACAAGGCGGGTCGCCGCGGTATCCGTGCCGGCGACCTGCTCGACCCCGCGGTCCTCCGCGAGAAGCTCGAGTACGCCGTCCCGCAGAAGCGCGCGCTCGTCGAGGACGTGTACGGGCTCGAGATCGAGGGCAGCGACCGCGAGGAGGCCTTCGACGTCGACGCGCTCCACGCGGAGTTCGCGGCCGTCGGCGAGCGACTGGCCGACGAGGGGATGACGGTGAACTGCTCGGACTACCTCTACCGCCGGGCGTCGGCGGGCGACCGGATCATGTTCGAGGGCGCACAGGGCACCCACATCGACATCGACCACGGCAACTACCCGTTCGTCACCTCGTCGAACCCGACGGCGGGCGCGGCGGCGGTCGGCTCGGGCGTCGGCGTCACGACCGTCGGCGCGGGCGAGGTCGTCGGGATCGTGAAGGCGTACCTCTCACGGGTCGGCTCGGGGCCGCTCCCGACGGAGCTCGACGGCGACGCCGACGAGGAGGCGCTCGCGAGCGAGATCCGCGAGAAGGGCGGCGAGTTCGGTACCGTGACGGGTCGCCCGCGGCGGATCGGCTGGCTCGACCTCCCGATGGTCCGGCACGCCGCGCGCGTCTCCGGGTTTACCGGCCTCGCGGTCAACCACGTCGACGTGCTCGCCGGGTTGCCGGAGCTGCAGGTCTGTACGGCATACGAGCTCGACGGCGAGGAGATCGACACGGTCCCCACCTCGACGGAGCGATGGGAGCGCTGTGAGCCCGTCTACCGCGAGTTCGAGACGTGGGAGTCCGTCGACTGGGCGGCCGTCGCCGAGGAGGGGTACGACGCGCTGCCCGCGGCGACGCGCGACTACCTCGAGTTCCTCGCGGACGAGGTCGACACGCCGGTGTACGCCGTCGGCGTCGGCCCGGACCGCGAGGAGACGATCGAAGTGGTCAATCCGTTCGACGCGTAGGCGGCACGAACGGGACACGGAGGCGACACGGAGGCGACGCGGAGGCGACGCGGAGACGACACGGCCGGCGTTCGTTCACCTCGAACGCTTCGGCGATCTTTTATAAATCAACCGTCGGTGCCCTCGAGGAATTTATAAACGCGATCCGGCCGTTCACGGGTCGGTCCGATCGCCGGACCGTTCGTCCCCGTTCGACGCGGACCGGTAGCCGTCGACGAACATGAGGACCGCCAGGATCGCGATGGGAACGAGAAGCAGCAGCCCGCCGGGGTCGTTGTCGGGCGCGATCGCAACCGCGAGCGGGACGCCGACGACGGCGGCGGCCGCACAGTAGAGGAACAGTCGGGTCGTGGAGAGGGCGTCCATGGATCGCCCTTCCGATGGGAATTGATAAATGTTCGTCCAAACCGCGGGATCGTAGCCTCGCCCGGGCGGGCATGGACCTCACGTACGTGGCCGGGGAGGAGGGCGCGTCCGTAGCGAGAGTCGGTCCTTCCGGAACCGACGGCCGCCGCCGGGACCGTTATAGGGGTTCCGGCGGCCGTACCGGTATGGACCCACTGGACCTCCGCGCGGACGCCCCGGCGCTCTCGGAGGCGACGTACCTCAACTACGGGGCCCACGGACCGAGCACCCGGAGCGTCGTCGAAGCGACCGAGTCGATGCTGGAGCGACACGAGCACGGCTCCGCGACCGCGGACCCCTACGAGGTCGCCTTCGCGTCGTACGACGACGCGCGGGAGCGCATCGCGGCCTTCATCGGAGGCGAGGGCGACGAGGTCGCCCTGACCGAGAGCACGACGGACGCGATCAACCGGGTCGCGGGCGCGATCGACTGGGAGCCGGGCGACGTCGTCGTTCGAACGGATCTCGAACACCCCGCGGGCGTCCTCCCGTGGCGGCGGCTCGAACGCGAGGGCGTCGAGGTCCGGGTCGTCGACACCGCGGGCGGCCGGATCGACGTCGACGCGTTCGCGGACGCCGTCGCCGACGCCGAGCTCGCCTGCTTCAGCGCGCTCACGTGGACCCACGGCACCGTGCTTCCGGTCCGCGAGCTCTGTGAGATCGCCGCCGACGCCGGCGCGTTCAGCCTCGTCGACGCGGTGCAGGTCCCCGGACACCGCCGGATGGACGTCGCCGAGTGGGGCGCGGACGCCGTCGCCGCCGCCGGTCACAAGTGGCCCCTCGGCCCGTGGGGCTCGGGGTTCCTCCACGTCGACCGCGACGCCGCGGCCACCCTCTCGCCCCGCGCCGTCGGCTACCGGAGCGTGACCGAGCCGACGGGCGACGGGCTGGCGTACGAGCCGGGGGCCCGGCGGTTCGAGGTCGGCACCACGTCGCCGGCTCCCCACGCGGGGCTGGTGGCCGCGCTGGACGCCGTCGAGGCGGTCGGGCTGGACGCCATCGAGACGCGCATCGCGGCGCTCACCGACCGGCTGAAGGCGGGGATCGACGAGGAACGGCTGTTGAGCCCGTCCGGGTTCGAGTCGGGGCTCGTCACGGTCGCCGTCGACGACCCCGAGGCGGTCGTCGAGCGGCTCGGCGAGCGGGGGATCGTGGTCCGGTCGCTGCCGCATCCGGAAGCGGTGCGGGTGTCGGTCCACGCCGTCACGACCGAGGCCGAAGTGGACGCGGTCGCGGCCGCGCTGTCGGAGGTCGTGTAGGGCCTCGGCCCCGCGCCGGACCGTCGGACGCAGCCGTGACGGGAGACGTTCCGCGAGCTCGTGACGGAAGCGCACGGCGACCGGGGAACCGACGCCGCCGACACCGGAGCGCTGAAGCGGGCGCGTGACTCGATAGTCGACCATGAGTAGAACGGTTCCGGAGCCGGACGTCGACGAGGTCTTCGGCGAGCCCGCCGCGGCCGTCGCGAGCGACTGGGACCGGGAGTTCTGGGTCGGCGTCGCGCGGTCGATGGTCGGCGTCGACGAGGCCGTCCTCGAGGAGCGCTCGACGGCGTGGATCGTCGCGCGGTGTGAGGACGCCGGGTACTGACTCCGGGTACTGACTCCGGGTACTGACCCCGGCCCCGACCGCGCTGTCGACGGTCGCGTACGGATCGATCGACGGGTCGAAAACGGGTATGGGTATGAGGGGACGACACCCGAAGCGGGTGCGGAAGAACGGACCCCGCGAGCCGCGCGCTCAGGCGATCGCCGCGGCGAGCTTCTCGACGGGATGAGGCGGCTCCGCGGCCGCGTCGTCGCGGTCCTCGAGCTGGCTCCGGCACGACGCGCCGGGGGCGACGACGACGTCGCCGTCGCTCGCGTCCACCTGGTCGTACAGTAGCCGCCCGATCGCCTTGCTCATCGAGTAGTGTTCCGCCTCGTAGCCGAAGGAGCCGGCCATCCCACAGCAGGACGAATTGAGGGGGTCGACCCCGTAGCCCGCCCGGCGGAGGACCCCGACCGCGTGGTGGTCCTTCTTCGTCGCCTTCTGGTGGCAGTGACCGTGGTACGTCAGCCGCTCGCCGGGCGCGTCGAACGCGAGCGCCTCGTCCAGCCGGAACGCGTCGACGTACTCCATGACGCCGTACGTGTTCGCCGCGACCGCCCCGACGTCCGCGTCGGGCACGTCGCTCGCGTCGCCCGCGAGCAGGTCGAAGTAGTCGGACTGGAGCATGACGGCGTCGGACGGCTCGACGACGACGACGTCCCACCCCGTCTCCACGTCGGGCACGAGCGTTTCGACCGTGTCGCGGGCGGTCGCGCGCGACTCCTCGAGGAGCCCCTTCGAGTGGGGCGGTCGCCCGCTGCCCGCGACGTCGGCCATCCGGACGTGACAGTTCGCGGCCTCGAGCACGCGGACGGCGGCCTTCCCCGCGCCCGGGTTCGTGTACGTCGTGTACACGTCGGGGAACAACAGGACGGCGCGGTCCGCGTCGGCCCGCGGGACGCCGGGGCCGCCGCGGGCCTCGAACCAGTCGGTCAGGCTCTCCGAGCGGAACTCGGGGAGCTTCCGCTCGCTCGCGATCCCCAGCGTCTTCTCCATGAGCAGGCGCGCGCCGGGCACCTTCGGTGCGAGGTTGGCGACGGGCGCGAGCCGCGAGCCGATCGGCGCGAGCGACTCGAAGCTCCCGAGCAGCTTCGTGCGGAGGCTCGCGCCGTGTTCCTCGTGGTGGGCGTGTTCGACCTCGGCCTTCAGCTTCGCCATGTCGACCTCGCTCGGGCAGTCCTTCGCACAGCCCTTACAGCCGATACAGAGGTCCATCACCTCGGTGACGAACTCGTCGTCCGTCGGGTCGTCGGGGAGCTCGCCCGCCATCGCGCCCCGGAGCAGGTTCGCGCGGCCGCGGGTCGCCTGGATCTCCTCGTCGGCGGCGCGGAAGGTCGGACACATCACGCCGCCGGTGGTCTCCTGTGGCCCGCGACAGCCGCCGCAGCCGTGACAGAGCTCGACCATCCCCTGCATGCCGTTCTCGTTGGCCCACTCCAGCGCGGGGTCGAACCCCGTCTCGAGCGCGTAGTCGGGCGAGAACCGGAGGTGCTCGCGCATGTCGAACTCGCCGCAGACGTTGCCCGGGTTGAGCAGCCAGTCGGGGTCGAACGCCGTCTTGAGCTCGCGGAACGCCGCCCAGAGGTCGTCGCCGTACAGCTTCCGGTTCCACTGGGTCCGCGCGCGGCCGTCCCCGTGTTCGCCCGACACCGATCCGCCGAGCCGGACGACGGCGTCGGTGACGCGGTCGGCGATGTCGACCATCGCGTCCACGCCGTCGACGTCCTTCGTGTTGATCAGCGGGCGGACGTGGAGCACGCCCGGGCCGGCGTGCGCGTAGAACGTCGCGAAGGTCCCGTTGTCCTCGAGGATCCGCTGGAACTCGCGGGTGTACTCGGGGAGGTGTTCCGGCGGGATCGCACAGTCCTCGATGAAGGAGATGTGCTTGGCGTCGGAGGTCCGCGACAGCAGGATCGGGAGGCCGGACTTGCGCATCTTCCAGAACCGGTCGCGCTCGTCCGGGTCGTGTGCCTCCATCGCGGCGAACGCGCGTCGGGGCTGAGCGGTCGTCTCCGCCGCTTCCGGGCTCGGCTCCGCGTCGGTGGCCGAGCCGTCGGCGAGGGTGTCGCCGACCCGGTCGGCGATCAGGTCCGCGACCTTGCGTTTCCCGTCGGCGTCGTCCTCGGCGTAGAACTCGACGAGCAGCACGGAGTCGGTGTCGTCCGGGAGCGTCCCGACGAGGTCGCCGAACTCGGCGGTGTCGGCCGCGAGCCCGAGCAGCACGTCGTCCATCACTTCGACGGCCGCCGGGTCGTGTTCGAGCACGGGCGCGACGTCCTCCATCGCGTCGAGGAGGTCCTCGTAGGCGAGCAGCGCCACCGCCTTCGTCTCCGGGATCTCCACCAGCGAGACGGTCGCCTCGGTGACCGTCGCGAGGGTCCCCTCGCTGCCGGCGATCAGCCGACCGAGGTTGACGACGCCCGCCTCGCCGAACTCGCCGCGGTACTCCGCGAGCAGGCGGTCGAAGTTGTAGCCGGAGACGTTGCGCTTGAGCTCCGGGAACCGCTCGTCGATGGCGTCGGCCTCCTCGTCGAGCACCCTGACGACCGCGGCGTGGATCCGCGGGAGCAGGTCGTCGGCGTCGGAGTCGGCCGACTCGCGGAGCTCCTCGACGGAGACCTCGCCGAACGTCGCCACCGTGCCGTCCGCGAGGACGACCTCCAGCTCCTCGATGTAGTGGTCCGTCTTCCCGTACTTCAGCGAGTGCGAGCCGGTGGAGTTGTTGCCGATCGCGCCGCCGACGGCGGACTTGTCGCGCCACGCCGGGTCGGGCGCGAACTTCAGCCCGTCGGGCGCGACCGCGGCGTTGAGGTCGCCGACGTACGCGCCCGACTGGACCCGCGCCGTCCGCGCCGCCGCGTCCGTCGAGAGCACCGCGTCCATCGCCCGCGAGAAGTCGAGGACGACCGCCTCGTTGACGGTTTGGCCCGCGAGCGAGGTGCCGCCGCCGCGCGGGAGCACCGGGATCCCCTCCGCGAAGCAGTACTCGTGGACCGCCGCGACGTCGGCGGTCGACTCCGGGAAGACGACGCCGATGGGCGTCACCTCGTACGCGGAGGCGTCGGTCGCGTAGAGCCGCCGCGAGTAGTCGTCGAAGCGCACGTCGCCGTCGACGCGTCGTTCGAGCGCGTCCACCAGGTCGGGTCGGTCGACCGAGCCTCCCGTATAGTCGAAGTCACCCCGGTCCCGCGGATCGGGTCCGGACGTGTGTGTAGCCATGGTGGCGGGTCACGCCGGAGCGATGAAAAGCCCTCGGACCGGGTCGATCCGGCCGGTAGTCGCCCGGGATCGCCGCGGTGCGTCAGACGGGCGTCGTTCGACAACGAACGCTTAATAGGACCGCTCGTGACCGTACCGAGTATGAACGGTCCGCCCGAGGAGATCACGTCGCTGGTCGGTCGTGAGGTGTATTCGAACAACGGAGTGTTCGTGGGCGAGGTGGAGGACGTCCGCCTCGACCTCGACGCGCAGTCGGTCACGGGGCTCGCGCTCGCGGAGCTCAACGCCGAGCTGTTCGCCGGGCGGGTCGACCGCAACACCGGCGTCATCGTCCCGTACCGCTGGGTCCGCGCCGTCGGCGACGTCGTCCTCATCAACGACGTCATCGAACGACTCGACACCGGCGAGGACCCGGAGGACGCCGTCGAGGCCGAACAAGGACCCGCGTAGTCCGCAGAGCCAGGCCGCCTGCGTCCTTCGCGCCCGCGTCCTCGAACCGCTTTTCGGAACCCCGACCGCGCTCCGGCCAGCCGTGCGGCCGTGACGGTGGCTCGCCCTCGGCCGGGCGACGGCCGAGGGGCTGTCGGGCGACCGCCACGGAAGCACCGACGGACGCGAAGGCCGCGAAGACTGCGAAAGCCGCGAAAGCCGCGAAGACTGCGGAGGCCGAGAAGACTGCGAAGACCGCGAAAGCCACGAAGGCCGTGAAGACCGCGAAAGCCGCCGTCAGTCGATCGTCGCGTCGCCGTCGGTCGCGTGGTCGGCGAGTACGAAGTTCACCCGCTCCTCGTCGCTGCCTTTCGTCTCGCGGCCGGTGACGACGACCTCGCCGATCTCCGCGGTGTTGCTCACGTGGGTGCCCGCACAGGCGGTCCGGTCGTACGGCTCCTCCGCGTCCGCCCCGCCGACCTCGACGATCCGGAGTTCGGTGATCGACTCGGGGAGCAGGTCGATACGGGTCCGGTCGGTGTCGAGCGTCGCCTCCGCCGCCGCGCGGTCCATCGTGTAGCTCGTCACCGGACGGGCGTCGTCGACGAGGTCGTTGAGCCCCGACTCGATCCGCGCGAGGTCGTCTGCGTCGAACCGGTCGTAGGCGGCGTCGAGGTGCGCGTGGTCGGCGTACAGCTGGTTGCCGGTCGTCGTCGCGTCGAACTCGGTCAACAACAGCGCGGAGAGCAGGTGTTGGGCGGTGTGATAGCGGGCGTGTGCGTGCCGGCGGTCCCGGTCGACCTCGCCGACGACCGCGGTCCCGGGCGCGGGGAGGGCCGCGTCGCCCTCGGCAGCCGCCCCGTCGTCCGCGACCGGCTCGAGCGTGTGGTAGATCGTGTCCGACTTCGCGACGTCGACGACGCGCCAGCGGCGACCGGCGTCGGTCCCGTCAGAGCCGTCGGCGGCCGTATCGGGGATATCGCCGTCCGTGTCGCGGTCGTCTGCGGGCGCGACCGTGAGGACGCCGGTGTCGTGTGGCTGGCCGCCACCGGTCGGATAAAACGCGGTACGGTCGAGGACGACCCGGTCGTCGAGGGTCCGTTCGACGGTCGCCTCGAAGCGTCGTCGGGCGTCGTCGACGAGGTAGAGCTGTTCCGTCATGTCGCGTGGGAGCCGCCGCATCCACTTACGCGTTTCCAGCGACCGCCGTCGACCGCGACGAGCGGTTCGCCGGCGACGACGTCCGCGAACGACGATTCGTCGACGCCCGTGATCAGGGGTCGATCCTCGCGATCGGGAGCCGATTCCCGCGATCGGGAGCCGATTCCCGTGATCGGGGGCCGATCCTCGCGATCGGGGGTCGATCCGTCGTAACGACTAAGAACGGAACGCCCCTCCACCACGGTAATGAGATACGAGTTTTTCGCGCCTCGAGGTGGTCATCGTGGGCGTCGAGATTAAGGAGACGGAGGTGAGCGACGAGGAGTTCGGGGAGATGAAGCGGTTCGTCAGGGACTACCTCTCCGCGAGCGTCGAGGGCGAGGAGGACGGCGGCCGCATGCGCTGGTACCCGTGGCACTCCTCGGAGTACCGGTTCAACCACATCCTCAACGTCGTCGCGCTCGCGACGCGGATCGCCGAGGCCGAGGGCGCGGACGTCGACGTGGTGCGCGTCGCCGCGGTGTTCCACGACGTGGCCAAACTGGAGGCCGACCAGGACGTCCACGCCGAGGCCGGCGCGCGCGTCGCCCGCGAATACCTCCGGAGCCGCGGGGACTACCCCGAGTCGTTCATCGAGGAGGTGTGCGGCGCGGTCGTCGACCACTCGTACACGGGCGACCTGAGCGACGTCCCCCTGGAGAGCCGCTGTCTGATCGAGGCCGACATCCTCGACAAGGTCGGCGCGAACGGGGCCGCACTGATGCTGCTGCGGATGGGGTACGAGTCCCGGACGCACATGGACGCCGCGAAGATGGTCGACCGCGTGCTCCAACGCGGCCGCGACCACACCGACCGCATCGCCTCCGACACCGCCGAGAGCATCGCCCACCAGCGGATCAAGCGCGTGAAGTGGTTCCGCGAGTGGCTCGAGGAGGAGGTCACACAGATGGACGCCGGCGACGTCGGCGGCCGGTAGCCCGTCGAACGCTACGTTCTGCCCGAGCGCCCGGGAACGAGCGCCAAGTATCACCCGATCCCCCGAGCGAGCGCTACGTCCCGACCCCCCGGCCGTTCAACCGGCGCGGGGCGGTCGACCGACGCTCACTCCTCGACCGCGACCCGCGGGAGCGTCGCGTCGAGGTAGCGCTCGACGCCGGCGACCGTCCCGTCGACCCAGCCGCGGTCGCTCGTCGTCGCCCAGCGCAGCATGCCGCCGGTCGCGATCGTCTGCACGGTCGCCGCGACCGCCTCGGGATCGACCGGGTCGTCGCCGATGGACCCCGGGCCGACCTCGGACGCGTCGGGGGTCTCGGCAGTCACCTCGGCGGCGGCCTCGCGGACGGTCCGCTCGAGGAATCGCTCGAAGACGCGGTCGCTCCGGTCGAAGTGGTCCCGATACGCGCCGTCGTGGGCGGCCTGTGCGCGCAGCTCCACGACCGCCCTGAGGAACCGGCCGTTCGGGGCGCGGTCGTCGTCGATCGCCCCGGGGTGGCTCATCGCGACGACGTATCCCACGATCCGATCGCGGGCGGGTCGCTCGACGCCCACCGACGCGTCTCCCGCGGTCTCCCCGGAGAGTTCGTCCTCCGAGACCGCCTCCTCGAAGCCGTCGAGCAGGAACTCCAACAGGTCGACGAGCAGGTCGTCTTTCCCGTCGTAGTGGTGATACAGGAGCGACGGGCTCTTCTCGAACTCGTCGCCGATCCGCTGGATCGTCAGCTCCGCGTACCCGTGGGCACACAGTGCGCGGAACGCCGCGCCGAGGATCTCCTCGCGGGTACCGTCGGGGTCCGCGAACGGGTCGTTCATCCCGTGTACTCCCCGTGAGCCGTCGTGGCCGTCGAGGGTTCCGGGGCCACCGATCCCGCCGGAGTGGCGGCTCTCTTCGCCCTCCCGCTCGGCGTGTCGCTCATGGCCGAGGTACCGCGGGCGAGTATATAGGGTGCCTGATTGAACGTTCATTCAATACGCTTATGCCGGCGGCGCGTGAGTCGAATCCCATGACTCGAACGGACGCTTTCCGGAGCGTCGACGCCCGGAACCGCCCCATTCCCGACGACCGGGGCCGCCCCGTCGACCGGTCCTCCGACCGCCGCCCCGTCCCCGTCGGTCGATCCGCCGACCGCCGCCCCGTCCCCGTCGGTCGATCCACCGACCGCCGCCCCGCCCTCCATCCGTGCGACCGCGGTGAGCGACGATGAGGACGGGAGCGGAGCGGACGGGATCGGAACGGGCGGGATCGGAGCGGCGAGCACGAAACCGAGGACGTCGCCGGTCGCGCCGCGCCCGAACGGCCGTCCCCTGCCTCGTGCTCGCCTGCATGCTCGCCCTCGCGGTCGGTCTCGCGGTAGCGGGAAGCGCCGGCGCGGCGACGGGAAGCGCCGGCGCGGTGACAGGGGATGCCGGGGACGCCCTTCACCCGGACGCCCCCCACCCGAACGCCCTTCACCCGGACGCCCCCGCCTCGCTCTCCGACCCCCTCGACGACGGGGTCGTCGCGCAGGCGAACGCCTCCGCCGGATCGGGACAGATCCGCGGCCGGCCGCGGCTCGACGCCTTCCTGTCGCAGCCGACGGTCCGGTCCGGCGGCGAGTCGACCGTCACGGTCGACATCCTGAACAGCGGCGAGATGCGGACGGGTAACGACCTCGACCCGCGGGTGACGACGGCGCGAAGCCTGCGCGTCGAGGCCGACGCGGACGGCACGCCGCTCACCGTCACGAGCGGCGACGTCGCCGTCGGCGACGTCCCGACCGGCTCGCCCGCGGCCGTTCCGATCGACGTGGTGGTGCCCGACGACGTCGCCGACGGCGAGTACGATATCGAGGTGACCGCGCGGTACCGGTACACGAGCCAGATCGTGCCCACGTTCAACACCCACAACGACCGCACGGGCACCGACACCTTCGACGTCACCGTCGTCGTCGACGACGGCGCGCGGTTCGCGATCGTCGACGCCGACACCGACGCGCAGGTCGGCGGGAGCGGCGACGTCTCCGTGACGATGCGGAACGTCGGGGAGGAGACGGCTCGCGACGCGTACGTCACCGGGGGTGCGACCGGGAGCGAGGTCGCGATCGGGGACGGACAGAGCGACGCGTTCGTCGGCGACTGGGCGGCCGGCGAGAACCGGACCGTCACGTTCGACTCGACGGTGTCGCCCGACTTCGCCGGCGACGCGTACGCGCTCCAGGCGACCGTCGGCTACCGCGACGCCGACGGCGTCGAGGCGGAGTCGCCGACCGCCCGGACCGGGATCACCCCGATCCCGAAACAGTCGTTCCCCATCGGTGACGTGTCGGGGGCCCTCGAAGTCGGGTATTCGGGGACGGTAAGCGGGACGGTGACGAACGAGGGGCCGCTGCCCGTCGACGACGCGGTGTTGGTCGCCGAACCGCGGAGCGACCGCGTCCAGTTCGGCGAGAGCCGGTACGCGCTGCCCGCCCTGGATCCGGGCGAGTCGACCGAGTTCGCCTTCGACGCCGACGTGAGCGGACAGGCCGACCCCGGCCCGCGACAGGTCGGGTTCACCGTCGAGTACACGAGCGGCGACGGCACGGTCGCGATCGAGTCGACCGACCGCGTCGAGGTCGCCCCGCGCCAACCGGAGTTCGCGATCGTCGCCGAGAACGCGACCGTGCCCGCGGGCGAGACGCGTCGGATCGCGTTCGAGATGACCAACCAGCGGCCGGAGACGCTCTCGTCGATCAACGCCGGGCTGTACGCCGACAGCCCGCTGTCGGCCGTCGACGACGGGGCGTTCGTCGACTCCCTGGAGCCGGGCGAGTCGACCGAGATCTGGTTCGAGGTCGCGGCCGCGCCGGGCGCGAGCGTCAAGACCCATCCCGTCGAGCTCGACTTCCGCTACGACGACGAGCGGGGTAACGACCGGATCTCCGACGTCACGCAGTACCCGGTCGAGGTGACCGCGGCGACCGACGACGGGGAGGGACCGTCGACGCTCGTCCTCGTCGGGGTCGGCGCGGTCGTCCTCGTCGTCGCCGCGGCGGCGGTCCTCCGATACCGGCGACGGTAGCCCGATGTCCCGACCCACCGACCACCGGCGGCGCGCGGGGCGGCCGTGAGCGCGGCCGATCGGTTCGTCGAGCGCGTCGACGCCGTCGTCACC
>LFFM01000918.1_pt1 | contig 20927 bp, 18 predicted proteins | sample 643131 | NCBI WGS metagenome assembly LFFM01 (sample SAMN03777445, study PRJNA286221) | soda lake metagenome | biome: soda lake; feature: Kulunda steppe; material: water; isolation source: sample Tc-Br brine of Tanatar trona crystallizer | place: Russia: Kulunda steppe | collected 2011-07
CCCGAGGCGTGGCGGAGCGCGATCGAGGCTCACGAAAACTGGTGACTGTCGACTACCAATCTGTCACTGATACGCCTGCAACCCGGTGAGATCCTCGCCGAGGATGAGCGTGTGGATGTCGTGGGTTCCCTCGTAGGTGTAGACGGTCTCGAGGTTCGCCATGTGTCGCATCGGCGAGTAGTCGGCCGTGATCCCGTTTCCGCCGAGCATCTCGCGGGCGATCCGGGACTGATCGCGGGCCGTCCGGACGTTGTTCCGTTTGGCCATCGAGACGTGCTGGGGTCGCATCTGGCCGCGCTCTTTCAGTTCGGCCAGCCGATCGGCCAGAAGCTGGGCCAGCGTGATCTGGGTCGCCATCTCGGCGAGTTTCTCCTGCTGGAGTTGGAACCGCCCGATCGGGCCGCCGAACTGCTCGCGATCGGTCGCGTACTGGCGGGCGGTCTCGAAGCAGTCTCTGGCCGCCCCGACGGCGCCCCAGGCGATCCCGTAGCGGGCCTGCGTGAGACACGACAGGGGCCCCTTCATCCCTTCGACACCGGGGAGGACGGCCGTCTCCTCGACGCGAACGTCGTCGAGGTGGATCTCGCCGGTGATCGAGGCCCGAAGCGAGAGCTTCTCGTCGATCTTGTTGGTCGTCACGCCCGCTTTCCCGGTGTCGACCAGAAACCCCCGGACGGTGTCGTCGTCCGAGCGGTCCTTCGCCCAGACGACGGCCACGTCGGCGATCGGCGAGTTGGTGATCCACGTCTTCGCGCCGTTCAGCACGTAGCCGTCGCCGTCGCGTTCGGCGTGGGTCTCCATCGCGGAGGGGTTCGAGCCGTGCTCTGGTTCGGTGAGGCCGAAACAGCCGACCTTCTCGCCGCTGCCGAGGTCCCACAGATAGTTCTCCTTCTGTTCGTCGCTGCCGAAGGCGTGGATCGGATACATGACGAGCGCGCCTTGGACGGAGGCCATCGATCGCAGCCCCGAGTCGCACGCCTCCAGTTCCTGCATCAACAGTCCGTAGGCCCGCTCCGAGAGGTTCGGAAGCCCGTAGCCGTCGAGGTTCGGCGCGTAGAACCCGAGTTCGCCCATCTCGGTGATGAGCTCCTTCGGGAACGTCCCCTCGATCCAGTGTTCGCCGATGTCGGGCCTGACGCGGTCCTCGACGAACTCTCTGGCCGTGTTCTGAACCATCCGCTCCTCCTCACCGAGATCCGATTCGAGGTCGAAGTAATCGAGCATACACCGGCTTGGGTTCGGCGGGGCAAAAACGCTCGTATCGGCGACGGCACGTTGCGCCCGTGGTTCGATCGCCTGCGGGCTTCCCGCGCCGGTCACCGCCGGCGTCTCGCCACGCGTTCCTCGGCCGTCTCCGCCGTGACGACCTCGTAGAGAATCGCCCGGCCGACAGCCGAGCTTTCGTCCTCTTTCGGCCGCAGCACCCGGCCGAGCCGCTGGGTGAACTCCCGTTCGCTTCCCGATCCCGAAAGGACGACGGCGACGTTCGCGTCGGGGACGTCGACGCCCTCGTCGAGGACGTTCGCCGCGACGACCCGGGAGTACTCGCCGCGGCGGAACTTCCCGAGGATCTCCCGGCGCTCCTCGGCCGGCGTCTCGTTCGTGATCGGCGGAACGAGAAACCGCGAGGCGAGTTCGTAGACGAGATCGGTGTAGGCGGTGAAGACGATGATCCGATCCCCGCGGTGTCGATCGAGAATTTCCGCGAGGGCGTCGGTCTTCCCGTCGGCGTTCATCATCACCTCTCTGGCGCGCTGTTTGGCGAGCAGCGCCTCGCGAGCCTCGGGGTCTCTCCCCGACCGCTTGACGAGTTCCTGGTAATCGCTCCCGCTCCGGAGCTGTATACCGGAACTGGCGAGGTAGTCGGTGAACGTCCCCTGTAACCGCTCGTAGCGCTCCCGCTCTTGGGGTGTCAACTCGACTTCGATCCGTTTGATGTCGTAATCGGCGAGGTGCTCGCCCGCGAGATCGTCCGCTGACAGCCGGTAGACCACCTCACCGACGAGTTCCTCGATCGCCTCGTGTGCCCCGTCGGGGCGTTCGAACGTCGCGGTGAGTCCCAGCCGGGCCGGAGCCGCCGAGAGCCGAGCGATGTCGCGGTACCCCTCGCCGCCGAGGTGATGCACCTCGTCGAATATCAGCAGTCCGAACCGATCGCCCAGTTCGTCGGCGCGCAGGTACGCCGAATCGTACGTCGAAACCGTGATCGGTTCGACGCGCTGGGTGCCGCCGCCGAGCCGGCCGATCGCCGTCTCGTCGTCGAACTCGGCGTCGAGTTCGCCGTACCACTGCTCTAAGAGATCGATCGTCGGGACGACGACGAGCGTCGGGGTCGAAAGCGCCGCGATCGCGCCGATCGCGAGGACGGTCTTGCCGCTCCCGGTCGGCAACTCGACGACGCCGCGCTCCCGACGGTCCCGCCAGGCCTCGAGCGCGTCGGTCTGATAGCCGCGAAGGTCGTACGCCGTCGTGAGATCTCCGATCTCGTCGAGGGTGAGAACCCGGTCGTCGAGCGGAAGTCCCCGGTCGACGCAGAGACGGAGCAGATACGGGTACCGGTAGGCGGGCGCGCGATACGTTTTCGATCGGGGGTCGGACTCGACGAACGAGAGGCCCTCGAGCGCGCTCGCTGACTCTCCTTCGATCCGAACCGTTCCCTCGTCGTACCGGAGCGTGACCACGACGGTTTTCGGCGGCGCGGCGGCTTAGTTCCGGCGGGACGTGCACCCACCGCCAGCGTCCGCGTTTCTCAATCCTTATTGTCGCCGACCGGTTCCGTTCGCGTATGAGCGACGAGGACGGAGAGACGGTCGGGTCGGCCGCCGAAACCGAGGAATCGTCGGCCGAGACGAACGGGACTGACAGCGAGGATCCGTCGGCCGAAACGGACGGAACCGCCGCTGAGTCCGATGAGGAGGGGCCGCCGATCGACGAGATCGCCGACCGGATCGAGCGCACCGACGCCGAGACGATCGCCGAGGAAATCGCGACGCTCCGCGAGGAACTCGCGGCGCTGAAAGCCGAACGTGACGACCTCGAGTCCAAGCTCAAACGCAAACAGGCGGAGTTTCAAAACTACAAGAAACGCCAGGAAAAACAGCGCGAGAAGGAACGAGCCCGCGCGACGGAGGCGCTCGTTTCGGAACTGCTCGAGGTACGCGACAACCTCAAGCGCGCGCTCGGACAGGACGAGCAGGCCGACATCCGCGAGGGCGTCGAGGCGACGTCCAGACAGCTCGACGACGTTCTCGAAGGGGAGGGCGTCGAACCCGTCGAGCCCGAGCCCGGAACCGCGACCGATCCGACGCGTCACGAGGTGCTTCTCGGTGTCGAAAGCGACCAGCCCGAGGGGACCGTCGCCGAACTCCACCGCCCCGGCTACGAGATGGCCGGAAAGGTTCTCCGCCCGGCGCAGGTGACGGTCTCGGAGGGGCCGGCCGACGACGCGACCGGTGACTCCGACGGGACTGACTGAGCGTCTCCCAGTCCCGACCAATTGCGGTTCTGTTTATATCTCTCGGTATTCGAAACAACTATTCCCGAAAACCGCAGGAAGGGGATCCAACGCTCGAAACGCCCGTTCGCCGCATCTAGCAACTTTTAACCGACTCAATCCGGTAGACACGCACAACATGGCGAGCAACAAGATCCTCGGTATCGACCTCGGTACCACCAACTCCGCGTTCGCGGTGATGGAGGGCGGCGACCCCGAAATCATCGTCAACGGCGAAGGCGAACGGACGACGCCGTCGATCGTCGCTTTCACCGACGACGACGAACGGCTGGTCGGCAAGCCCGCGAAGAACCAGGCCGTCCAGAACCCCGAAAAGACGATCCAGTCGATCAAACGCCACATGGGCGAGGACGATTACACCGTCGCCATCGACGACGAGGAGTACACGCCCGAGCAGATCTCGGCGATGATCCTCCAGAAGATCAAACGCGACGCCGAGGAGTATCTCGGCGACGAAATCGAGAGGGCGGTCATCACCGTGCCGGCGTATTTCAACGACCGACAGCGCCAGGCCACGAAGGACGCCGGCGAGATCGCCGGCTTCGAGGTCGAACGGATCGTCAACGAGCCGACCGCGGCGGCGATGGCGTACGGACTCGACGACGACACCGACCAGACGGTGCTCGTTTACGACCTCGGCGGCGGTACCTTCGACGTCTCCGTGCTCGATCTCGGTGGCGGCGTCTACGAGGTCGTCGCGACCAACGGGGACAACGACCTCGGTGGCGACGACTGGGACGGGGCGATCATCGATCACCTCGCCGACTCTTTTGAGGACGAACACGGCATCGACCTCCGGGAGGACCGACAGGCGCTCCAGCGGCTGACCGAGGCCGCCGAGGAGGCCAAGATCGAACTCTCCTCGCGGAAGGAGGCGACGGTCAATCTCCCCTTCATCGCCGCCACCGACGAGGGACCGCTCAACCTCGAAGAGAAGATCTCGCGGGCGAAGTTCGAGTCGCTCACGTCCGATCTCATCGATCGCACCGTCGGACCGACCGAACAGGCGCTCTCCGATGCCGGCTACTCGAAGGGCGACATCGACGAGGTCATACTCGTCGGCGGTTCGACCCGGATGCCGCAGGTCCAAGAGAAGGTCGAGGAACTCACCGGTCAAGAGCCCAAAAAGAACGTCAATCCCGACGAGGCCGTCGCCCTCGGCGCGGCGATCCAGGGCGGCGTCCTCTCCGGTGACGTCGACGACATCGTCCTGCTCGACGTGACGCCGCTCAGCCTCGGGATCGAGGTCAAAGGCGGCCTCTTCGAGCGGCTCATCGACAAGAACACGACGATCCCCACGGAGGCCTCGAAGGTCTTCACCACCGCCGCACCGAACCAGACCTCGGTCAACATCCGCGTCTTTCAGGGTGAACGCGAGATCGCCGACGAGAACGAGCTGCTCGGCGCCTTCCAGTTGACCGGCATCCCGCCGGCTCCGGCCGGAACGCCGCAGATCGAGGTGTCGTTCGACATCGACGAGAACGGCATCGTCAACGTCTCCGCGGAGGATCAAGGCTCCGGCAACAGCGAGGACATCACCATCGAGGGCGGTGCCGGCCTCTCCGAGGATGAGATCGAGCGGATGCAGGAGGAAGCCGAAGAGCACGCCGAGGAAGACGAGAAACGCCGCGAGCGGATCGAGGCCCGAAACGACGCCGAGTCGACGATCCAGCGCGCCGAGACGCTACTCGAGGAGAACGACGAGGCCGTCGACGACGAGATCCGAGCCGACATCGAGGCCGCGATGGACGACCTGCGAGAGGTCGTCGAGGACGAGGAGGCGACGACCGAGGAACTCACCGGGGCGACCGAGGAACTCGCCGAGGAGCTACAGGAGATCGGCAAGCAGATGTACCAACAGCAGGCCGCGGGCGCCGAAGGCGCCGGTGGAGCAGGCGCCGGCGGCATGGGCGGTCCCGGCGGTATGGGCGGTATGGGCGGTGCCGGTCCCGGCGGTATGGGCGGTCAAGCCGGTGAGCAAGCGAGCGACGAGGAGTTCGTCGACGCCGACTTCGAGGACGTCGACGACGAGGACGACGAAGAGTAGTCGCCGGTCAGTTTTCGCGTTCGTTTTCGTCGCTTTTGAGCCGGTTCCACAGCCAAAGCAGCAGAATGAATGGCGCGAGCGGGAGCAAAATCAACATGGCACCGAGTCCGATCACGGTATCGAGGATTCGGTTTCCGATCGACGGTCCGGGCCGGGAGGCGTTTTCCGACATGTTATGCGGGAGGTAGACGGGTCGACCACATAACGGTGGTGTCCGGTCGAGCGACGAACCGCTATTGCCGAACGACGAACACCGACAGATCCGAAAACGCCGTCTCTGCCTTCGAATCGACGTCGGCTGCGAGCTCCGACAGCGACGTGTGCGTGATCGCTTCGTCGTCGTGCGTCAGCCGTTCACAGACCAACGCGGGACGGTCCGGAGCGCCGGATGCGAGCAGCCGGTGGGCGATCCGTTCTGGCATCCAATCGAAGGGCCGCGGCAACACGAGGAGGTGTCCGTCGCCGACGTCGGCTTCGAGCCGTTCGAGGTCGGCCTCGATCGGTCCGCTCTTGTGGAGCGTGACGAACGTGCTCTCCTCCATCGGCGTCCGGGCCCGGGAGGCCGCGATCTGCAGTGAGGAGATCCCGGGGATCACTTCGACGGGCGCGTCGACGGCCGATTCGATCTTGCCGACGAACTGATACCCCGAGTGGTTCGGATCGCCCATCAGGACGGCCGTCCCGCTCGCGCCGTCGGCGATCCGGTCGGCGAACTCGGCCAGCACTTCGGGTTCGTCCTTATAGCCGCAGGTCAACGCCTCGCCCGTGATTTCGTCTTCGACGAACTCGACGACGGTCTCGAACCCCACGACGACGTCGGCCTCCCGGATCGCACGCGCGCCGCGACGGGTCAGATACTCGGGGTTTCCGGGCCCGATCCCGACGGCGTAGACCGGGTCCGTCCCGTCGCGACGTTCCGGCTCGGCGGCGGCGACGGCTCCGGGATCCTCGGGGAACTCGACACTATCGGTCATTCGTCTATATCCACCTCGTCGTCGCGGACGTCGCTTGCGACGTGGACGAGTTCGTTCGTCAACCCGGCCGCGAGCCCGCTCCCGCCACGGCGGCCGACGTTCGTGATCGCTGGCACACCGTATTCGGCGCAGACGCCACGTATACGCTTTCGGCTCTCGGCAGCCTTCACGAAACCGACCGGCGTGGCGACGACGACCGCCGGCCGGGTGCCCTGCTCGATACAGTCGGCGAGGGCCAACGCGGCCGTCGGGGCGTTGCCGATCGTCGCGATCGCGCCGTTGTACACGCCCTCGCGGTCGAGTTCGAGCACCGACGCCGCCGTTCGGGTCATCCCCGTCTCGGCGGCCAACTCGGCGCCGTTTCCGATCGCCTTACGGACCGGACAGTCGTGGCCTCGACCGGTGATGCCCGCTTTGACCATCGTGATGTCGGTGACGACCGGGCGCTTCTCGAGGACGGCCTTTGCCCCCGCTCGCACCGGTTCGTCCTCGTCGTCTCCGGTAAAGCGAACCAGATACTGGAACTCCTCGTCGCCGGTGGCGTGGACCGACTTCGCCCGCATTCGATCCGCGAGCGTCTCCTGTGGAACCAGCTCGTGGACCCGGTCCATGCTGGTCTCGGCGATCTCCATCGCCTCGGCGGTCGTCGCCCCGAGATCGGCGTACTCCTCGAAGCCGCCGTCCGAACGCTCGCCTTCGTCCCTCTCAGTCGTCATCGCTCGTCACCTCCTCGTCCTGCTCGCGGCGTTGCCGCTCGCTCGTTCCGAGGGCCTCGCTCCGCTCGTCCCTCGTGCTGCGCTCCTCGAGGTCGCCGTCGACCCGCAGGTTGAGATCGGTCAGCCGCTCTTCGGTCTCTGCGTCGGCGTCCCACAGGCCACGCTCGATCGCCTCCAACAGCGTGTCCGTGATCGACTCCAGCGCCCAGGGATTCACCTCGCGCATCCACTCCTGACGGTCCTCGTCGAAGGCGTATTTGTCGGCCACGTCGGCCCACAGCGTGTCGCTGACGACACCTGTCGTCGCGTCCCACCCGAGAGTGACGTCGACCGTCCCCGAGAGATCGCCGGCACCTTTGTAGCCGTGTTCCTCCATCGAGTCGAGCCACGCGGGGTTGAGCACTCGCGAACGCATCGCCTTTCGGACCTTCTCCTCGTTGGTGTACACCGAGACGTTGTCGGGGTCCGAAGAGTCACCGACGTAGGAGGCGGGCTCCTCGCCGGAGACCTCCGCGACGGCGGTGATGAAGCCGCCGTGGAAGGCGTACCAATCCGAGGAGTCGAACTCGTCTTGCTCCATCGTGTCCTCGATCTTGACCGTCGCGTCGACGCTACCGAGCCGCCGACGGAAGGCGTCGCGGTCCTCGCTCACCCGTCCTCGCGATCCCAGCGCGTAGCCGCCCCACTGGACGTACACCTCGGCGAGATCCGAACGGTCCTCCCAGTTCCCCTCGTCGACGGCCTTGTTCGTCCCGGCCCCGTAGCCGCCCGGCCGAGTCGTGAAGACGCGCGGCATGGCGGCTTCGCGGGCTTCGTCGGCCTCGACCCCGTCGGCTTCGAGTTCCTCGGCCTCCTCCTCGACGTGTTTCTTGACGTAGTTCATCTCGTGCGGTTCCTCGAGATCGACGACCGCCTCGACGGCGTCGTGGATGACGCCGGCGGCCTGCGGGAAGGCGTCCCGGAAGAGCCCCGACACGCGGGTCGTCGCGTCTATCCGAGGACGACCGAGTTCCTCGAGGTCGATCGGTTCGACGTCGTCGATCCGGCCCGCGTCGGTCCAGACCGGTTCGACGCCCATCAGAGCGAGCACCTGTGCGATCGTTTCGCCCCGAGTTCGGACCGTCGGGGTGCCCCACGCGACGACGCCGATCTCTTCGGGGTACTCACCCTCCGCGTCGTGGTGTCTCTCGAGGGTACCCGCCGCGACTTCCCGCCCGACTTCCCAGGCCGACCGCGCCGGCACTTTCCGGGGATCGAGCGTGTAGAAGTTCCGCCCGGTCGGCAACAGATCGACGCCGCCTCTGGTCGGAGCCCCCGATCCGCCCGGCTGGACGTACTCGCCGGCCAGCGCGTCAGCCGTCGTCGGGATCTCGCTTTCGGCCTCCAGTACGCGGGGGGCCGCCTCCTCACAGATGTACGCCAGCGCCTCGCGTAGCTCGTCGTGTGCGCCGCCCTTCACGCGGGCGTCACCGAGTGCGTCGATGTCGACAACCATGAGGTTCATCGTCGTCTCGTCGCCGGGGCCGGCGTCCGGTTCGGCCTCCGGGACGTCGAACCCGTGAGCGGCGAGTGTCTCCACCAGTTCGACGCTCAGTTCGTGGACCTCGTCGGCGGCCTGCGAGTAGGTCATCCCCAACGTCTCGTCGTACTCGCCGGGTACGTCCAGCATTCGCTGATACTCGACGCCCAACACGCCAGCTACCGATTCCCGTAGCGACGGGCCACCGGGGTTCTCCAGCCGCGTCAGCGCGACCAGATACTCGACGAGGCGGTCGTCCTCGGGCGGCTCTCCCATCGTGTGCAGCCCCATCCGGATCTGGGTCGTCTTCACGTCCGTCAGGTAGGCGTGGACGCGCTCGACCAACTCGTCGACTGACACGTCGTCACCCGAAACGGCGCCCTCCGCGAGCGTTGTCCCGGCCTCGTCGGGCCCGCGGACGTCGGCCGCTTCCGAGATCTCGCCCTCGATCCCCAACTCGACGGCGAGATCGAGTTCGTCGATCTTCTCCCGCATGAGCCGTTCGACCGTCTCACCGGCCTCGCTGCCGGCTTCGCGGTACTGGTCTGCGAGTTCCTCCAGTTCGGCGAGATCGTCGTAGGTGCCGGCGTTCGCCATCGGCGGCGTCAGATAATCGACGACGGCGGCGTACGAGCGGCGCTTGGCCTGCGTCCCCTCACCGGGGTTGTTGATGATATATGGGTAGACGTTCGGTAAATCCCCGACGAGGGCGTCGGGCGCGCTCTTCGCGTCGAGTCCGACCGTCTTCCCCGGCAGCCACTCCAGCGAGCCGTGGGTGCCGAGGTGGACGACGGCGTCGGCCTCGAACTCGTTGCGGAGCCACGCGTAGAACGCGTAGTAATCGTGTGGCGGCTGGAGATCCGAGTCGTGATACACCTTCGAGGGATCCATCCCGAACCCGCGGGGCGGCTGGACCGTCACGAGTACGTTGCCGAACTCCGCGCCGGGGATCGCGAACGGCCGGTCCGGCGAGTCGCCCCACTCTTCGAGTACGTTCTCTCGGAAGCCCGAGTCGGCCTCGGCCCACCACTCGTCGTACTGGTCGGCCGAGACGACGTCGACGGAGAGATCCCGGACGTCCTCGGGGGCGACCCACCGATCGTCCAGCGTCAGTTGTGCGGTGAGCGTTTCGATGAGCTGTTGGCCCGAATCGGGGAACTCCCCTCCGAGGTCGTAGTTCCGCGCCCGCAGCTCCGCCAAGAGATTCACCGTCGAATCCGGCGAATCGAGCCCGAAGGCGGTGCCGATCCCGTCGTCGCTCGGCGGGTAGTTGTGCAGGACGACCGCGACGTTCTTCTTGCCGTTCGGCGTGTGACGGAGCTGTGCCCAGTTGACCGCAAGCGAGGCGGCGTGTTCGGTTCGATCCTCGATCGGGAAGTGCTGTTTCGGCGCGGAGCCGATCCCCGCCTCGTCGTCTGTTCGCTCCTTTCCGGAGATCGGGTGGGTGATGACGTTGCCGTCGAACTCCGGCAACGCCACCGACAGCGCGAGTTCGAACCCCATCACGCCCGTGTCGCTCGAGGCGTATCGGGACCGAGTGCGCATCGTCGTCACCGTCTGGATGACGGGAACGCCGAGGCGTTTCAGAAAGACTTCCTCGGCGTCGCCGCCCTCGTCGTTTGCGTCCCGTCCCCGTTCGGCCATCGACAGCGAGAACATGAACGACGAACAGACGGCATCGACGAGCGGCTCCCCGGAGTCGTCAGTGAGCCAGTTGTCGACGACCCATTCGGCGTCGTGTTGCTCCTCCGAGTCGGTGACGGGGTTACAGAAGACGGGCAGGGCGTTGGCGCCCTCCGCCTCGATCGCTCGGACCATCGCGTCGACGTAGCGGGTGTTCTCGTGAGTCCAGTGGGACTCGTAGAACCAGACCGCGACGGTCGGCCGGTCCGCATCGAGGGTCGCGTAGAGCTCCTCGACGGATGCCCCCGGATGATCGGGATGATACACCCCCTCGGTCGGCAGCGAGACGGGGTCGTCGTACTCCGGCTTCTCGGCCGTGAAACGGTCGATCAGATACCGGAGGCAGTTCGCCAGGTTGGCGCTACCGCCCTTCTCGAGGTATTCCGAGACGGTCTCGCGGACGCTTCCGGGCACGGTCGTGTCCTCGATTGCGAAGGCGTCGCCGGTCGCCTTGACGACGACCGGCACGCCTGCCTCGTAGCAGGTCTCGATCGCCCGGTCGTAGCCCGGCATGCTGTCCTCGGCCCCGTGGAGCCACAGGACGACGACGTCGCAGTCGACTAACTCTTCGCAGAACGCCTCGACGGCCTCGGGCTCGTCGAGGTCGCTCTCGGAGCGGACGACGAGGTCGACTTCGACCTCCCCGGCGGCGCGTGCGAGCGCCCCCAACTCGTTTTCGGTCGCGGTGTAGAGTCCAACCGTTGGCATAAGTTTGATAAACTCCGTTTGTGTTAAAACAACTGTGTTTGATCTCGCCGGGGACAAAAGCGTTTCCACGCCGTTCGGCGCGGTTGTCGGTCAGGACCGGTTGAAGGAGGCGCTTCTGTGCGTCGCGACCGACGACGGTCTCGACGGGCTGCTCGTCAGCGGCGAGAAGGGGACCGCCAAATCGACGCTCGTCCGGGGGTTGGCCGATCTCCTCCCCGACCAGCGTGCGGTCGCCGACTGTCCGTACGGCTGTCCCCCCGACGACCGGAGCCGCCAGTGTGAGACCTGTCGTGGGCGGGCGACGTTTCCCGTCGAGACGCGGCCGGTCCCGCTCGTGACGCTGCCGCTCGGGGCGACAAGAGAGCGCGTCGTCGGCACGCTCTCGGTCTCGGACGCGCTGGCCGGCGACGCTTCCTTCGATCCCGGTCTGCTGGCCCGCGCCAACCGCGGCCTGCTGTACGTCGACGAGGTCAACCTGCTCGACGACCACCTCGTCGACGTGTTGCTCGACGCGGCGGCGTCCGGCGAGAACCGCGTCGAACGCGACGGCGTCAGCGTCTCTCACCCGGCCGAGTTCACGCTCGTCGGCACCATGAACCCCGAGGAGGGCGATCTCCGGCCGCAGCTCCGCGATCGCTTCGGGCTCTCCGTCGAGGTCGAAGGCGAGCGCGACATCGACGACCGGGTCGCCATCATCGAAAGCGAACTCGACGGGACGGCTCCGCCCGATGACGACACCGATACCTACCGTAAACGGCTTCGTTCGGCCCGAAAACTGCTCGATTCGGTCGAGTTGGCCGACGAACAGAAACGCGAGATTGCGGAGCTGTGTCTCGACGCCGGGGCGGACGGCCACCGGGCGGACATCGCGACGGCCCGGGCCGCCCGGGCGCTTGCGGCTCTCGACGGTCGACCGACGGTCACGGCCGACGATATCCGGCGAGCGGCCGAATACGCCCTCGCTCACCGGATGCGGTCGACGCCCTTCGAGGACGCTCCCGACGCCGAGGACGTGATCGACGATCACTTCGATGAGGGGGAATCTGAACCGGACGACTCCTCCGGCGAGGACGAACCCGCCAATGAAGACGGACCCGACGGTGGGGGGCAGACGCCGGCTTCCGAACCTGATAAAACCGACTCAAACGGGGACGAAAACTCGGCCGGAGAAGACGAGGCGTCCGGAAGCGAGACGGACCCATCACCGATAGAGAGCGACTCCGACGGCGATCGCCGATCCGATCCGTCCGAAAACGCCGATCCCGAACCCGACGAGGGCGGAGACGAGAGCGAAGAGGAGGCGACCCCCCTCGTTCCGGGACAGCCACGTCAGCCGGTCGACGCCGCCGCACCCGAGATCGACACGCCGTCGGCGGAATCCGGCTCCGGCTCCGGACGGGCATCGGCGACACCTTCCACCGGAAACAGGGGGGTTCGAGTCCGGACGGAAGCCGCCGACGTCGGCGATCCGATCGACGCGGCCGCGAGTGTCCGGGCCGCGGCAGTTCGGGGCGGCGACGGGATCGGAACCCGCGATCTCCGACGGTCGGTCAGGTCGGGCGAAAGCGACGCGCTCGTCGTCTTCGCGCTCGACGCGAGCGCCTCGATGCGGGGGCCGATGGCCGAGGCCAAAGGCGTCGTTCTCGAACTGCTGGAGGGGGCCTACACCGAACGCGACTCCGTCGCAGTCGTCGCCTTCGCCGGCGAGAACGCGGAGGTCATCCTTCCGCCGACCGACTCCGTTCCCCTCGCCGCCCGACACCTCAAGGAGATCCCGGCCGGCGACCGGACACCGCTTCCCGACGGGCTCCGAACCGTCGCGTCGGTGATCGATCGGGCCGACCCGGACGCCGCGGTCGCGGTCGTGGTCTCCGATGGCCGGGCCAACGCCGCCGATAACCCGACCGCCGAGACCCGAAGCGCCGCCCGAACGCTCGCCGAAAGCGGCGCTGAGGTGATCTGCGTTGACGCCGGCGACGGTCGGGGACTGCTCGCCGACGTGACCGAGGCGACCGAGGGAACGCTCGTCGGACTCGACGCGTTGACTCCCGAACGCGTCGAAGCGGAACTCGCCGGTTCGCGGAAGTAGCGGTCACCCGATCCGAAGTTTTACAAGCTAACTTTCAGTAATACAAATACGGTTTATGAACTCCAACGAAACGGTCTCCGATCGGTTCGAACTCGCTCGGGGCCAGTTGACGACGACACAGATCGCCGCGGGGCTCGCCTTCGGCGCCGCGATCGCTTTCACGCTGATGTTCCTGCAGGAGCCGCTCGTCCACGACGCGACGCACAACTTCCGGCACGCCGCCGGTATCACCTGTCACTGAGCGATGATCCAGGAATATCTCGAACGGGGAGTCGCCGCCGGCCTGATAGCCGGACTCGCCTACGGGCTCTATATGGTACTCGTCGGCAATCCGCTCAGCGAGTACGCTCACGACGCGGGGCACGATCACGGCCACGACCACGGCGGCCACGACCACGCGGGTCATGCCGTCTCGGAGGCCACGACGGCCGTCGTGAGCGCCGGTAGCGGCGTGCTGTGGGGAATCTTCCTGGGCGGCGTCCTCGCGCTCGCTCTGTACCTCTTCGAACCTGCCCTCCCCGGATCCGAGGCGGCCAAACCGTACGTCGTCGCCGCAGCCGGCTTCCTGACCGTTTCAGCCGTCCCGTGGCTCGTGTTGCCCCCCGCCGCGCCCGGTGCCGAACACCTGTACGCGATCGAGCCCAGACTCGCCATCTATCTCGGCCTCGCCCTCGTCGGAGCCGTGACCGTCGCCGCGGCCATCGCCGCCTATAAACGCGGCGTCCGACGCGGTTTCGGGCCCGGACTCGTGGCTGGCGCGGTCCCGATCCTCGCCGTCGCGGTGATACTCCCACTGGCGACCCCGACGATCACGACCCACCCGGAACTCTCGGCCGACCTCGTCGCCGCCTATCAGGGACTCGCCGTTCTGAGTCAGGCGGCGCTTTGGCTTCTCACCGCCGGAGCGTTCGACGGCCTCCGGCGTCGGAGTCCGATCCGCGAGAACAGACCGACGCCGACGGAGGGCGAGACGCTCGCTGACTGACCGTGGAACGACGCACCGAACAACAGACGGCGCGCCTCGCCTCCCACGTCTTCGTCTGTACCAACGCCCGCGATTCCGAGTACGCCGCCTGCGCTGACGCCGACGCCGAGGGAACCGTCGAGGCGGTCAAATCGTGGCTCCGGGAGCGCGACGTCTTCTGGTCGCCGATCGGCGTCTCGACGACCGACTGTCTCGGGCTCTGTAGCGCCGAGGGAACCGCAATCACGATTCAGCCGCGAAACGAGTGGTACGCCGAAGTAACACCCTCGGATGTCCCCGAACTGTTGACCGAGGCGTTCGGTCCGGACGCCGACCGGATATAAAAGATCCCCCGCCCGGCTCAGATCGCGCCGCGATCCCGAAGCGCGTCGATCTCCGCCTCGGAGTATCCCATCGCTTCCAGAACTGCGTCGGTGTCCTCACCCTGCAGCGGCGGATCGGTCGGCTCCGGCGGCTCGAACCCGCTCGAACGGATCGGACTCTTCGGCACCCGCATCCGGCGTCGATCGCCCTGTGCGGCCGTGACCGCCCCGAGGCCGTCGATCGCCTCGAGATGGGGGTCCTCGCTGACCTCGAGGGTATCGTTGACCGGCGCACACGGGACGCCCTCGCTTTGGAGGCGATCGACGATCTCGTCTTTCGGGTACTCCTCGAAGACCGTCTGCAGTTTCCGGTCGAGCGCCGCCCGGTTCTCCCGTCGGTCCGCACGGGTTCGGAACCGCTCCTCGTCGGCGAGCTCCGGCACGTCCATCGCCTCGCAGAGCGACACCCAATGTCCCTCCGAGGACGGGCCGACGAACACCCACTCGCCCTCTTTCGATTCAAAGACGCCGTAGGGGGCCCACTGGCCCTGCCCGCCGCCGTGGTACTTCGCCCTCGGTTCGCCGAAGGCGTCCGAAAAAGCGACGTTCCCGCCGTTCAGCCCGACCATCGACTCGAACATCGGGGCGGTGATGTGCTGCCCCTCGCCGGTCTGGTCCCGCTGTCGGACCGCCCCCACCACGGCGAGGGCACCCTGCATCGACGCCGCCATGTCGGCGACGCTCGTCCCACAGCGGGCCGGCGGCATATCGGGATAACCAGTCGTGCTCATGAGTCCCGACAGCGCCTCGGCGACCGGATCCAGAGCCGGGAGGTCCTCGTAGGGCCCCGCGCTGAACCCTTTGATCGAACAGTAGATCAGCTCCGGGTTCACTTCCAGGAGGGAGTCGTAGTCGACGCCCAATCGCTCGACGGCTCCCGGACCGAAGTTCTCGACGAGGACGTCGGCCTCCCCGATGAGGTCCTCGAAGGCCGCCTTCCCCTTTTCGTCCTTCAGATCGAGCGTGATCCCCTTCTTGTTCCGGTTGACGTAGTTGAACCAGCTCGAGGAGTCCCTGCTGTCGTCCCTGAAGACGTCGGCGTGTTCGGGATGTTCGACCTTGATGACCTCCGCACCGAGATCGGCCAAAAGCAGACCGCAGTACGGTCCCGCGATGATGTGCGTCAACTCGACGACGGTGACGTCCGAAAGCGGTCGATTCATCTGCTTTCGCCTCCGGATCGGGCGGCCGTTCGAGTGCTGGTGGCTCTCATTTCGGTTCGAACACTCGGTCGGTCGGGTATTTACTTTGTGGTCGGGTATTTACTTTGTTCATGTGGCGGTGACGCCGGCGGTCGCCTCGGGTGATGACGGAGATTCGCCGGGACCGACTCCTCGAGGCCGTCTGGCCGCTTTGTGACCTCCAGACAGCCACGACAGCAGAAGGTCCCCTCGACGCCGTCGTCCGTCGCCGGCGAGTCGGGGGCGGGGAGGTCACGGAGCGTACGGGTTTCCATCGATCGGTGTTGGTCGGGGTCCGCGCGAAGGTTTGTGCCGAACATGTCCCGGACCGGGAACGGGGCCGACGAAACCGGTCTGTGGGTTGTCCCGACGCTCAGTCGGAACCGAGGAGCGAACGGAGCCATTGCGGGACCGGAGGGCTCGCTGTCGTTCGAGAGACGTGCGTCTCTCACGGTGACGAGACGCTCTGTGTCTCGAACCACAACCGAAAACCTTCGATTTTCGAGGGCGAGAGCGAACCGTGTCCGCTCCGCCGAAACATCGACGATGTCACAGAAAACTCGAGGCCGGAGGTCCCGCGCTTCGGCGGCATGGCGAGAGCAAAACTATGCCCGTCCCGCTGTCGATTCCGGGTTTCAGTCGCTTTGGATCCGCGGCGCGAGCATGAAGGTGACGTGCCCATCGCCCTCCGCGAACCCGAAGTGGAGTTTGACCGGGAACTCCTGACCGAGTTCCATCGTCACCTCGGCGTCCTTCGGGATCGCCTTGTTCATGTCTTTCAGGTAATCCAGCGAGAACAGCGATCGGGCCTCGCCGGCCGTGAGATCGATCAGGTCCTCCCGGCCGAGTTCCAGATGGACGTCGTCGGTGTCGCCCTCGGCGTCGACGTAGAACTGCTCGGCGTCGGCGTCGACGCCCAACGCGATGTGATCCGAGACCATGTCGGCGGCGGTGACGGCCCGGGCGATGTCTTTACCCTCGATGACGATCTCGGCGGAGAGATCGAGGTCGGGTAGATCCGGCTCCTGTCTGATCGAGTCGGGGTCGATGAGCGCGAGGGTGTACTCCAGCCCGTCGAGAGAGATATGCAGTTTGCGGGTCTCCTCGTCGAGTTCGAGATGGACGAGCTGTCCGGAGTCCGCCATCCCGACGATGTCCTCGAGCCGATCGAGGTTGACGCCGATGACGCCGCCGTCGGTCTCGTAGGACTCGAAGGCGTTCGCCGACAGCTCGAGATCGACCATCCCGACGTTGGCGGGGTCGACCGCCCGGATCGCGAGGCCTTCGTCCTCGAGGCGGATTTTACACTCGTCGACAAGCACGCTGACGGAGTCGAGCGCCGCCCCGAGCGTGTCCGCGCTTACGATAGCCTTGAACATATAGGACCGTCTTCTCGCCCGATGCTTAAAAAAAGATCCCATCTTAATTCCGTCGCGTTTACTTAATGTTGAAAAGCGAGGCGGGAGTGGTTTTCAGCTTGTCCATGGCGTCAACGAACCTCTTCGTTTAGTACTATAGTAGTCAGTAGAACTATTTACTCACTCCTCGCGTTCGATCGGCCAGCGACGAGCCGCTGGCCCGGAAACGGCGAGGAGAACTGCATCGACTTCTACCGATTACTATAGTTTCAGCCACGTGCAGCCGACGACAGCAGAAACGTGGCTGCAAGACTTCGCAGTCTGGTGGAGCTTGCGTAAGTGAACACGATGGACGGTACTGCCGGGATATCTTTAACCATCTACGCTGATATACTGCGGTCATGTCCGGGACTGACAGAACGATCGGATTCATCGGGCTCGGTATCATGGGCAAACCGGCGTCGAAAAACCTCGTCGACGCCGGGTACGATCTGATAGTCAACGACGTTCGCGACGAACCGGTCGCGGAGCTCGAATCGCACGGAGCGAAATCGAGGCCGACGCCGAAAGCCGTCGCGGCGGATTCAGACGTCGTGATCACGTTCCTGCCGGAGGAAAAACACGTCCGCGAGGTCGCGCTCGGCGACGACGGCATCATCGAAGGCACCGAGCCGGGACAGGTGTACATCGATATGAGTACCGTCGGTCCCAACGCGATCCGTGAGGTCGCCGATGCACTCGAAGCCGAGGGCGTCGAGACGGTCGACGCGCCGGTCAGCGGCTCCGAGGAGGGCGCCCGGGACGCGTGGATGAGTATCATGGTCGGCGGATCCGAAGGGACGGTCGAAGCCCACTGGGACCTGTTCGACGTGATGGGCGGCAGCGTCGTTCACGTCGGCGAGACGGGCGCCGGACAGGTCGCGAAGATCTGTAACAACATGATCGTCGCCGCGGAGGTGACGAGCCTCGCCGAGGCGCTGGTGTTCGCTGAGAAGGCGGGGATCGAACAGGAGAACTTGATCGAGGCGATCCGGGGCGGTGCCGCACAGACCTGGGCCCTCGATACGCGGGCCGAGAACATGATCGACGGGGAGTTCGATCCGGGCTTTTTCGCGTCGTATATGTACAAAGACCTCCGTATCGCCACCAGGGACGGCGAGGAGTACGGCGCGCCGCAGTTCATCACGTCGACCAACCACGAACTGTACAAATCACTCGAAGAACAGGGCCGCGGTGACCTCGATTTCTCCGGTGTGATGACGCTGTACGAGCAGCTCGCGGGAACGGACGAATGACCCCGCGGAACGAGCGAGTACCCGTACAATCTTATGTTCCAGCGCTCATGTTTAACCCAGTATGAGCGCCGCGCTCCCAGACGTCTACGGTGGCGAGATTCTCCACGTTCATCTCGACACCGGCGAGACGGAGACCGAGACGATCGACCCCGAAGACGCCCGCCGTTTTCTGGGCGGAAACGGCTTCGCGGCCAAGCAGGTCGCCGAACACGTCCCGGCCGACGCCGACCCGCTCGGCCCCGAGAACGTCCTCGCGATGGCCGTCGGACCGATGAACGCCACGCCGTTTCAGTCGACTTCTCGCGGCGTGTTGGGCTTTATCAGTCCGATGACCAACGGCTTTTTCGATTCGACGTTCGGTGGAACGCTGCCGCAGGCGCAGAAAACGACCGGGTTCGAAGTGATCGTCCTCCACGGCGCCGCCGACGAACTGTCGTACGTCCGCATCCACGAGGAGGGTGCCGAGATCGAACCCGCCGACGATCTGGCCGGACAGGGCACCTATGAGACCTGCGAGGCGATCCGCGACCGCGAGGGTGAGGGATACGACACGCACGTTCTCGCGATCGGCCCCGCGGGCGAAAACGAGGTCCGCTTCGCCTGCTCGCTGCACGACTCGGAGATCCGCGAGGGGGTCGCCGGCCGCGGCGGCAACGGCGCGGTTTTCGGCGCGAAGAACGTCAAAGCGATCGCCGTCTCCGAGGGGGAGTTCGAACCCGAACCCGAAGGCGACCTCCGCGGACGATCGGTCCAGCAGATGGGGCGGCTGATGGCCGACACCGAAACCCTCCAGGAGTACGGCACCGCCGGGCTGGTCAATCCGATCAACGAGATGGGCAAACTCGGCCAGCGGAACATGCAGACCGAGCGGGCCGACCCCGACGCGGCCGAGAAGGTGAGCGGCGAGACGCTGAAAGACGAATACGTCACCGAAGACACGACCTGTGCGAACTGTGCGGTCAAATGCGGCAAGCACGTTTCGGTCGAAGCTGAGGGGATCACGGCGGCGAAGATCCCGGAGTTCGAGTCGCTTTTCGGCACCGCGACGCTGCAGGAGGTCTACGACATTGAGCGCGTCATCAAGACCAACGATCTCTGTGACCGGCTGGGGATGGACACCATCTCGTTCGGTGTGACGGTCGCCTTCGCCCGCGAGTGTTACGAAAAGGATCTGTTGGGCGACGACGCGTCGCCCTTCTTGGAGTTCGGCGACGCCGACGGCCTCGTCGAGTTGACACGGCACACTGCCCACCGCGAGGGGTTCGGCGACGAACTGGCCGAGGGGTCGTTCCGTCTGGCCGAGTCCCTCGAGGACGGAGCCGAAAAATACCTCTACGGCGCCAAGGGACTGGAGTTCGCGGCCCACTCCGCGCGCGGGCTGAAAGGGATGAGCATCGGGTACGCGACGGGGACCCGCGGCGGCTCGCACCACGACACCCGGCCGACGATGCAGTACGACGGCCACCACGACGAGACGACCGAGGGAACCCCGGAGTTCGCCGCCCGGATCCAGCATTTCACCGCCCTGGGCGATTCGCTCACCCAGTGTCGGTTCGTCAGCGAGGGCGGTTGGGGAACCGAGGTCAACGAGAACTACACCGAGGCGATCAACCTGGCGACCGGCTGGGATCTCTCCGTCGAGGCGGTCGAACGGATCGGCGAACGCATCTACAACCTCGAGCGGCTCATCAACGTCTCCCGCGGCGTCGCCGACCGCGAGGCGGACACGCTGCCGTACCGCGTCATGAACGAGCCGATCCCCGAGGGTCCCGCAGAGGGGATGTACTGTCCGCCCGAGGAGCTGGCGGCGATGCTCGAGGAGTACTACGCGTTCCGCGGCTGGAACGACAACGGGCATCCGACGACGGACACCGTCGAGCGGCTGGGGATCGAGGACATCGCCGAGACCGTCTGAGATGCAGATCGAACTCCGTCTCTTCGCGACGGTCCGGGAGGCCGTCGGCGAATCGACGCTCACCCGGCGTGTCGCCGAGGGGACGACCGTTCGGGAGATGCTCGTGGCGCTGCGATCGGAGTATCCGGCGCTGGAGGGCATGCTGATCGCGGACGGCGAGATCGCCGACAGCGTCACGGTCCTCCGGAACGGGACTCACGTCACGCATTTCGACGGGCCCGACACGGTCCTGTCGGACGGCGATCGACTCTCGATCACGCCCCCCGTTACCGGCGGGTGATCCGTCCGGCGGACGATTCGCTCGTCACGTCCGTTCCCCGCAGAAGCGTATGGGTCCGGGCGGAGTCGAACCGGAAAAAGACTCACTCCGTTCGTCTTTCAGGGTTCGAATCCGTCCTTCCCATTCGCTACTCGCTTCGCTTACGGCTTCGCCGTTCGCTCCACGAGAACGCTCATGGGTCCGGGCGGAGTCGAACCACCGATCTCGGCCTTGTAAGGGCCGCGTCATAACCAACTAGACCACGGACCCGACGTTCGTGTGGAACCCGTCGCGCCGCATAACACTTTCTCTCTGGGACGGA